>Ga0180435_10002750_pt1 | contig 17857 bp, 13 predicted proteins | sample SS_ome_3_FD_132467 | JGI IMG/M metagenome (GOLD analysis project Ga0180435, IMG submission 132467) | Hypersaline lake sediment archaeal communities from the Salton Sea, California, USA - SS_3_S_1 metaG | ecosystem: Environmental > Aquatic > Non-marine Saline and Alkaline > Hypersaline >...
CCGCCGGCGGGCTCGGCTGGACCGACACTGGAAATAAGGCGGTCATCGGCGGGCTTTCGCGCGAGTTCTATCACCGGGTTTGGAAGCACTACAACACGCCCGAGGCCTGGAAGTGGCAGAAGCGCGAGGAGTATGGCAACAGAGGACAGGGGACCGCTGCCATTGACGGCGAGCAGCGCACCATGTGGATCTTCGAGCCGCATGTTGCCGAGCAGGTGTTCGAGGATTTCGTGCGCGACTACGAGATTCCTGTCCATCGCGACCAATGGCTCGACCGTGAAAAGGGCGTGGCGAAAGACGGTGCGCGGATCACGGCCATCACCATGCTCAACGGCAAGACCTACCAGGGCAAGATGTTCATCGACGCCACCTACGAGGGCGATCTGATGGCGACGGCCGGCGTCGACTACCGCGTCGGGCGCGAGTCGACCGATACCTACGGCGAAAAATGGAACGGCGTGCAGACCGGCGTGCTGCATCATCGGCATCACTTCGGCGCGGTCAAGGAGAAGATCAGTCCCTACGTCGTGCCGGGCGATCCCAAGAGCGGCGTGTTGCCGCGAATCAATCCCGACCCGCCGGGCGAGTACGGCCAGGGCGACAAAAAGTTGCAGGCCTATTGCTTCCGCATGTGCCTGACGAACGATGACCGCAACCGTGTGCCCTTCCCCAAGCCGGAGGGATACGACCCCAAACAGTACGAGTTGCTGGTGCGAATCTTCGACGCCGGTTGGCGAGAAACGTTCCACAAGTTTGATCCCATCCCCAACCACAAGACCGACACCAACAACCACGGGCCGATGAGCACCGACAACATCGGCTTCAACTACGACTATCCCGAGGCATCGTACGAACGGCGGCAGGAGATCGTTCGCGAGCACGAGACCTACCAGAAAGGTTGGCTCTACTTCATCTGCAACGACCCGCGCGTGCCGAAGGACGTTCAAGACGAGATGCGAACCTGGGGACTTGCGAAGGATGAGTTTACAGACAACGGCAATTGGCCGCACCAGATCTACGTGCGCGAAGCGCGGCGGATGGTCGGCATGTATGTGATGACCGAGAACGAACTGATGGAACGCCGCGAAACGCCGGACTCTGTCGGCATGGGTTCGTACACGCTCGACTCGCACAACGTACAGCGGTACATCACGCCGGAAGGCTACGTGCAAAACGAAGGCGACATCGGCGTGAGACCAAAACGTCCCTACGAAATCGCCTACGGTTCGCTCGTGCCGAAGAAGGGGCAAGCCGAAAACCTGCTCGTGCCGGTCGCCGTCTCGAGTTCGCACATTGCGTTCGGTTCGATCCGCATGGAGCCGGTTTTCATGATCCTCGGCCAGAGCGCGGCCACGGCCGCCTCAATGGCAATCGACGCCAAGATCACCGTGCAAGACGTGCCCTACGACAAATTGCGAACGAAGTTGCTCAAGGACGGACAAGTGCTGGAGATGCCGTAGGACAACGAAACGGCGAGCGGACACTCGATGTTCTTGTGGACCTCTCGAACGTTCCGGCATACAATGAAATGGAGTTCGTTTTGCCGCTGAGCCCCAATGCATTTAGGGTTTTCGTATGTCGCTGCTCATCTCTGCCCAATCTGTTCCACTGCGCACTGACGACGGTGGTGTGATGCGTATTGGGGACACGCGTGTTTCACTCGACAGTGTTGTGCATGCCTATCGTGGCGGAGCGACAGCCGAACAGATTGCCGAGGATTTTCCGAGCCTTGAGTTGGCCGATATCCATCTGGTGATTAGTTACTTCTTGCGCCACCCCGTAGAAGTTGACCAATACCTGGCAACTCAATGTCAGCAGGCGGACGAACTGCAAAGGCGAGTGACCGCCGACACAACGACACAGGTCGTTCGGCAGCGTCTGCTTGAGCGTCGCATACAGGGGGCCGGGGGCGATGCTGCGTCTGATCACTGACGAAGATCTCAATGGGCGGATCGTGCGGGGGCTTCTCAGGCGATTGCCATCGCTGGATCTCATTCGCGCTCAGGACACGGTCGATCCAGGAACCAGCGATCTCGAGTTGCTCGCCCATGCAGCGGACGCAAGGCGCGTGCTGGTGACTCACGACGCGAATACGATGACGCGCCACGCTTTCGAACGGATCACACTCGGCGAACCCATGGCTGGCCTAATCGTAATCGCTCAGAGTCTGGCGATTGGTACCGCGATCGACGAACTGGTTTTGATCGCCGAATGCACGGAAACTGACGAGTGGCGCGGGCAGATCGTTTTTCTGCCGCTTTAACCCGACGAATTTCTCTCGTTCCCAGGCTCCTGCCTGGGAACGCACTATTTGCGAGGCTCCGCCTGGCCAGAGCGAGACAACACTCCCGGAGGCGGAGCCTCCAAGACATCGGGTTCCCAGGCGGGAGCCCGGGAACCAAACCGAGTTTAGGACACTTCCCATAACAACAAGACGAATACTACGACCCAGCAAACTCCGACGACCGCGCCTGCCCGCTTGTACTTGGTCCAACCAAGAAGAACTGTACAGAGAGCAAACAGCACGAAATCCAGAATGAAGAGTAGCATTTCCATACTACGGGGCCCGGGAACCAGGTGAAGTCAAACGCCCGCAGTCTGGCGACCGCAGCTACGATTTTTCCAACGCTGCGCGCCGGGTTTCTTCATCGCCGAGCATGATTGAATCGCCGGTGTTGGTGCCCAGCCCATTTGCTCTACGACGGTCCTTCATGAGCCGGAAGAAGCGAAAACCTCCTCGACCGCTTGTATTAGTCCATCAACATGAGTTTGCCAATCTTCAACCGGAATCTCAACCATGTCGGTGTCCTGGTCATTCGGAATAGATGGAAAGCCAAGTTCGCGAAGTCGAGCGACAAAACGATCGCCATAGGCCTTTAGTTGTTCGTGTCGGCTCAGCGAGCCAAGGTTAAGGCTCAAGACTCCGTCGGTGTCGACAGTAAACAACGGTGCGACTTTTCCCCTGATGTTTATTTCCTTATACGGCTGCCTGAATTGGGGTCGAAACGCGCCGTGTTTTCCTCGCGCCCATCTCATTTGATCGGCATGCTGTTGGGAGAAATGATAAAGCTGCCTTATTGCGTTGAGTTGATCGTCATCCACACTTTGCTGCGCGGTCTCAAAATACCGCGTTTCATTCCAGGCTTGCGTCGTTTTGGTCCCGCGCGTTGGGTCTTTCGTCACTTCCGCACCGAACAATTTGGGAATCACAATCTCGATGTCTTCGTGACGGTAGAACTGCATTACCACGGCATACACGTCGAACTGGCTGCGTTGATTGAGGTACAGAACCAAATCCCGCAATCGCGGTTCGAGATGATCCATGAGCACGATGAATTTGAACGTACCGTCGCATAGGTTGTCGGCAAGACATCGTATCACGTCGTCGGTGCCGTCATAGTCGAGGTCATAAAAATCTGCGATGTTCTGTTGCAGTCCAGCACCGGTTTGCCCATTGACGGATGCCTCCAGGTTGGCAATGAAGTTGGCGGGATCACGATAGCCCCGCCAAAGCGCGGCACCATAATCGAGCAGTTGAGCAACAACGCGACGTTTGTCAGGGTTTTTGAAAAGTTTGGTCTCGACAATGTAAATGTCGCCGTCTGCATCAATGGCGAGTACGTCGATTGGACCGCTCGACGTTGCGAATTCGCGACCCACAATCATCAACCTGTTGTCTGCTTTGATGTCGCCGAGTGGTAGGCTGTCAGGATTGTCGAAAATGAACCGCTGGAGATGACCTTCATCGGGCACGCCGGTCTCTTCGACATGGGCAACGTCGTCATTCTTCCGAACAATAATAGTCACAAATAGTGCTCCAATTGTATTGGTATTGCCATAGTATGATGGCTACTGTTTCTCCAACACCGTGCGTCGAGCTTCTTCATCGCCGAGCATGATTGAATCGCCGGTGCTGGTGCCCATCAGGGCGTCACAGCAACGGGTGGCCGTTTCGTCGTCGAGCCAACCTATCGCGTGGTAGTAACGCAGTTCCGCCAGGGCGGGCAGCGGTGAATCTTTTTCCGACGTCGCCAGTGCTTCGGCTCGTTTGGCGGCCAGTGCCGGCGTCAGCGTCGGCATGTCCTGCACGGCAAAACTCTTCTCGAGGTAGTCGAGCGTTTTGTCAACGAACGGCGTGACGACGTCGCGACCTGTCCGGTTGGCGGCGGCGATGTCTGCGGTTGTCAGTGGGTCTGAATTGAAAATTTCGGCTTTGCCGCGCAGGTCGGCCACTCGCACCGTGAGTTTGCCCGACTGTCGACCGCTGCCGGGTGCAATCTGTCGCGTGAACGGAAACATCACCACCACATCAATCTCGGCGGCTTCCTCCGGCGCAGCAAAGGTCTTCTGACATCCCCCACAGGTAACTCGTATACTCACCGCTTCGCTCCCCTGACAACTGGGCACACCCGCACTCGCCACATTCATCATCCTCGATGGCGAAGCATAAATCAACCGCGTGAAATGGGGAAGTCACTGCTGTGGTTCGGAGGCTGAATCGTCGTGCTATTTCGCCACCAACGGCTGGAGAAATCGCCCCGTGTGGCTCGCGTCTACAGCGGCGATATCTTCCGGTGTGCCGCAGGCGACGACCTCGCCGCCTGCATCGCCGCCTTCAGGCCCCATGTCGATCACCCAATCGGCAGACTTGATCACGTCGAGATGGTGCTCGATGACGAGCACGGTATTGCCCTTGTCGACGAGCCGCCCCAGCATTTCGAGCAGGCGGCGAATGTCGTCGAAGTGCAGCCCCGTCGTCGGTTCGTCGAGCAGGTAGAGCGTGTCGCCCGACTCGACGCGGGCAAGCTGCGTGGCCAACTTGATCCGTTGCGCCTCGCCGCCGGAAAGCGTGTTCGACGGTTGACCCAACGCGAGGTAACCCAGCCCAACATCGGCGAGGCTCTTCAGCGTTCGATGGATGGCGGAAAAGTTCTCGAAAAAGCCGAGCGATTCCTCGACCGACATATCGAGCACGTCGGCGATCGACTTGTTGCGGTAGCGAACCTGCAACGTCGGCCGATTGAACCGCGCTCCTTGGCAGGTATTGCAGCGTGTGTAGAAGTCGGGCAGGAAGTTCATTTCGATCTTCATCACGCCCTGGCCCTGACAATCTTCGCATCGCCCGCCTTTGACGTTGAAGCTGAATCGACCGACGCCGTAACCGCGCTGCTTGGCAAGTCGCGTCGTGGCGAACGCCTTGCGGATTTCGTCGAACACGCCGGTATAGGTGGCGGGACTGCTGCGAGGCGTGCGGCCGATGGGGCTTTGATCGATCGCCACCACCTTCTCGATCTGGCTGACGCCGCGCAGGCTGGAGAATTCGCCCGGCTTGCCGCCGCCCCCGTTGAGTCGCCGCATCAGCGCCGGCGCCAACGTATCGTTGATCAGCGAGGTTTTTCCTGACCCACTGACGCCGGTCACGCAAACGAACACCCCCAGCGGAATACGAGCACTCACATCGCTCAAATTGTTGATCGAAACGCCATCGATTAGAAGCGATCGGCTCTTGGCCGTTCGTCGCCTTTTTTTGGGCACGGGGATCGATCGACTGCCCGCTAGATACTGCCCCGTGATCGAGTCGGGATTGTCGGCGATCTCGTCGGGTGTGCCCTCGGCAATGATGCGGCCGCCACTCGCGCCCGCCGTCGGCCCCATATCAATGATCCGATCGGCCACACGCATCATCGCTTCATCGTGCTCGACAACCAGCAGTGTATTGCCTTGCCCCTGCAAGTCGCGCAACGTTTCGATCAGCCGGTCATTGTCGCGGGGATGCAATCCGATCGACGGCTCATCGAGCACGTAGCATACACCGACCAACCCCGACCCGATGCCGGTCGCCAACCGCACGCGCTGTAACTCGCCGCCGCTGAGCGTATCGACCGACCGATCGAGCGTCAAATACGGTACGCCCACCTTCTCCAAAAACGTCAAGCGGTTGAGGATCTCGTCGAAGATCGGCTTGGCGATCAGTTGTTCGTCGTCGCCGAGATCGAGCGACTTGAAAAACGCAGACGCCTCAGTGATCGACATCGCGGTGATGTCGTGAATCGCCTGATCGTGAAACTCGACGCCACGGGCTTCGGGTCGCAGACGCGAGCCCGAACAAGCCTGACAAACGACGCTGCCGCGAAAGGTCTCCAATTGCGAGATGCGTTTCGTGCGGGTCGTGGTGGCAAACTCCTTTTCCAGCAACATCAGAACGCCGACGAACTCCCCGTCATCTCCGTAGAGCAACTGGTGGCGCTTTTCGTCAGAAAGATCATCAAGCGGAGTCTCCCAGGCAATCTTGTTTGCCTTGAGGAATCCATCGAGCGCTTGTTTTTGTTTTTTTGCCGCAGCGGGCGTCGCCCCTTTCCACGGCAAAACGGCTCCTTCCGCCAGCGACTTGCCCCCATCCGGCAGCACCTGCTCGGGATCGAATTCGACACGGGCTCCCATCCCTTCACAAACGGGACAGGCGCCATAGGGGCTATTGAACGAAAATGTCCGCGGCGCGAACTCCTCGAAACTGATGTCGCATTGAGGGCAGGCGTAAAGCGTGCTGAACGCACGATCCCGCCAAACACCTTGCTTCTTCTGCTTACTTTTTTTGCCGTTGCCGTTCTCGTCGAGATAGCTGATCATCGCCAGACCGTCACCATGTTTGACGGCCAGTTTCACCGAGTCGCCCACCCGGCCTTCGATGCCCTCGCGAATGATCACCCGATCGACGACTGCCTCGATCTGATGTGACTTGCGGGCATCCAACTCCGGCAGGTTGTCGAGTTCATAGACGACGGAATCGACTCGAGCTCGCAACAAGCCCGCGCGGCGAATGCGGGCGAAAACATCGCGATGCTGTCCTTTGCGGCCGCGCACCATCGGTGCGAGGATCAGCACTTTGGTCCTGTCCGGCAGAGACACAATCGATTCTTGGATCTGTTCAGTCGTTTGCTGCAAAATCGGCTGGCTGCACTGGTGGCAGTGGGGCGTGCCGAGCCGAGCCATCAACAGCCGCAAGTAGTCGTAGATCTCCGTGATCGTCGCGACGGTACTGCGCGGGTTGTCGGGGCGGCTGCTCTGATCGACGCAGATCGTCGGTTGCAGGCCGTCGATGATATCGACATCCGGCCGTTCCAACTGGTGAAGGAATTGGCGGGCGTAGACCGAAAGGCTCTCGATGTACTGTCGTTGCCCTTCGGCGAACACGGTATCGAGAGCGAGCGAGCTTTTGCCCGACCCACTGGGACCCGTGACGACGACCAACTGGTCGCGCGGTACGTCCACGTCGACGTTCTTCAGGTTGTGAACACGGGCGCCGCGAATGCGAATGGCGCCGTTGCCGTTTTCACTTGTGGTTTCGTGATGGGACATATCGAGCCGGTTAGGATTGTCCGAAATCTGCGTGAGCGGAATGGCTCTAGCCACCGGCTCCGCAGATCGGTGTTTCCTCTGAAAAAGCCGGCGGCTAGCGCCGTACCGCTCACGACTTCGCCCTAGTGGCGATTTTTCTGTCGTGTTAAACTCTTTAGCCTATCAGAAGATCGCACACACCGCAAAGTGGGTCGGGGATCAAGTCCAATATTCAAGGATCAATGACCAAGGAAATCCCAAATCTGAAATGGCCCCTCAAGCCTCATCCCTTTATGACCATCGACGAGCGTGAGCAAGCGATTCTGGCCCCCTACGCGCTGTTTAGCCGCGATAGCCAGGGTCGCTTTCGCGCCGAAACCGAGCATCCCTACCGCGGGCCGTATCAACGCGATCGCGACCGCATTGTGCACAGTGGGGCGTTTCGTCGACTGAGCGACAAAACGCAGGTCTTCTCCGACGTCAGCGATTATCACCGCACGCGGCTCACACACACCATGGAGGTTGCGTCGATCGCTCGGACCATCGGTCGCGCGTTGCGCTTGAACGAGGAGTTCATTGAAGCCCTCGCGCTGATGCACGACATTGGCCATCCACCTTTCGGACACGCTGGCGAGGACGCACTGGCTAAGTGCCTGAAAGACCATGGCGGGTTTTCGCACAACCAACACGCGCTGACCATCGTCGAGGAGTTGGAAGAACGTTATGCGGGCTTCCCGGGCCTGAATCTGACGCGCGAGTTGCTGGCGGGGCAGGCCACACGGGTCGATAAGTCGCAGTCGCCCCCCAGCCCACCATTGGAGGTGCAGGTCGTCGACGCGGCCGACAGCATCACCTACGACGCCCACGATACAGACGACGCCATTCAACTGGGGCTCGTTACCCTCAACGACATGTTGTCGATCCCGTTGATCAAGACGTGTGCCGAGCGTGTTTGCGACCGAGCCGATTCGCTGTCGCCAAGCCTGATGCGAAAGGTCGTTGTGCACGAATTGATCGACTACCTCGTGGGGGATGTGCTGACAACGGCCGAATTGCAATTGGCTCAATCACAACCGGCGTCGATTGACGACATCCGTCAGCACGGTTTGATCATCAAACCGAGTGAAGCGGTTGCGGGCGAAAAGCGAACATTGGAAGAATACCTCTACCGCAGCGTCTATCGGCATCCCGATATCGTCCGCGTCCGAACGGCAGGCCAGGATCGCTTGCGGCAGATGTTCGACGGGTTTTGCGGAAATCCCGAGTGGATGCCGCAGGCGTCGCGCGACCGCATCGACGCAGTTGGCTTGCCCCGCGCCGTCGGCGAATACCTCGCCGGCATGACCGACGGATTCTGCCAGCAGGAATACTCACGCCATTTTGCGTGAACTCACATTTTCCGTGCGAAACAACCTCCGGCGTTGTAGACGGAAGCTGATTTCCACGATATCCTGGGGCATCGGTGGATGTAGCTGCACTCGCCAGAGTGCGGAGGGGCAGCGTGAACCCCCGCGGTCTGGCGACCGCAGCTACGAATGCGACGTTGACGTCGTGGTTGCGAGTGAGGTGACGTGGTATGGATTTGGGATTGACCGGAAAAACGGCCATCGTGACGGGTGCGTCGCGGGGGCTGGGGAAAACGATCGCCGAGATGCTGGCGGCAGAAGGGGCCAACGTCGCCCTGCTGGCCCGCAAAGCACCCCAGCAAGTGGCCGACGCGATCGCAACCGAATACGGCGTGAAGACCGTGGCGATCGCGACCGATATCTCCGACGAAAACGCCGTGCTCGCCGCCTTCGATAAAACCGAACAAGAGATCGGCCCGGTCGACGTGCTGGTCAACAACGCGGCCTACTGCCCGGTCGAGCCAACGCCCGAAACTCCCGTCTCGGAATTCAACCAGGCACTACAAACCAACATGCTGGGCACGTTTCTGATGTGCCGCGACATGGCCCGGCGACTGATCGCCGGCGAGCGGCACGGCAAGATCGTCAACATTTCGTCACAGGCGGCCTTCCGTGGGTCGCAATCGGGCAAGACCGCCTACGATTCGACGAAGATGGGCATCATTGGTTTCACGATTTCGCTGGCTCGCGAGATGGCCAAGTACGGCTTCAACATCAATTGTGTTGCCCCCGGCCTGATATACACCGAGATGATCGCCGAGTACGTCGACGCCGATCCGGACAAGTTCAACAAGCGTGTGCCGCTTAGGCGACTCGGCACGACCGAAGAGATCGGCGGCGTGGTGGTGTTTTTGTGTTCCGATCGCGCCAGCTACATGACCGGTTCCACGGTCGACGTCAGCGCCGGCTTGGCAATGCATTAGGAGAGAGGTCGGGGAGCAGAGGTCAGGAGGTGAGCCGCTTGCGGCTTGGCAGGTTTTTCATCAATCAAACGAACTTTTTTTGGCTTTCTAGTTTAACGGCTAGCCGCAGGCGTCGACGCCGTGGCAAACGCAGTCGCCTACGGCTGGCCGTTGAACGACATTCATCACAACACAAAGGACGGTGAGCATGTCGAACGAATCCTTCTCGATGGCCGATCGCGTCAAGCTAAGCGCGATGATGTTTTTGCAGTTCATGCTACTGCCGGTATGGTTCGTCCCGCTAGGCGCCTACTTGGACAACCTAAATATGAACGCCAACCAAATGGCGCTCATCATGAATTCCATGGCATTAGGTTGCTTGGCGTCTCCCATTATCGGCATGGTGGCTGACCGGCATTTCTCGTCCGAGAAGGTGCTCGCCGTTTTGAACTTATTGACCGCCATTCTGCTTGTGGTGGCCGCGAACGTTACCAGCCCGACGATGGTGTTCATCATCCTACTGGCTGTGATGCTTTGCTACATGCCAACCTGGGGTCTTACTAGTGCCATTGCCATGGCGCATAGTCCCTCCGAAAAATTCCCTCAGATCCGAGTGTTCGGCTCGATCGGTTGGGTGGCCGCTGGCCTGTTCAGCCTGATCGCGAGTCAAGTTTGGAACATCTCGATCGACGGAACGAGAATCACATTGTTCTGCGGAGCCGGCACGGCACTCGTGGCTGCGGCCGCTGCGCTGGCGCTGCCGCACACGCCGCCCCCCGCCAAGGGCCAACCCGCCTCGATCATCGACGCCCTCGGCCTGCGGTCGCTCGTCCTTATGAAAGACGCGCAATTCGCGATCTTCATGGTCTGCTACTTCCTGATCATGATTCCGTTCGCGATCTACTGGTCCTTTGGCTCCGTGTTCCTCAAGGACAAAGGATTTGAATTCATTACCATCACCATGAACTGGGGGCAATTCGCAGAGATGTTCTTCATGGTCATGGTGCCCGTCGTACTTGCCCGCGTGGGACTGAAATGGGCGATGACGATCGGCTTGGCGATGCTTGTCGTCCGTTATGCGTCCTTCCTTGTGGGCGAAATCTACGACGTGCAAGCCATGTACTTCGTCGCCATCCTCGTCCACGGCTTGATCTTCGGCTTCTTCTTCGTAGGTGGACAAATCTATGTCGACCGCAAGGCGCCTAAGGAGATGAAGGCTCAAGCACAGGGGTTCTTGTTCCTGGCAGGATTCGGCGCCGGTCTGTTAGTCGGCAACTATATCAATGGTTTGCTAATTGGGGCCAACACCACCCTCACTGAAGCAGGCGAGAAGGTTTACGACTGGCAACCGGTGTGGACGGTGACGACAATCTGCTCCGCCGTCTTGTTCGTGTTGTTCATGTTGGTCTTCCACGATAGTCCCAAGGGCGAGTCAGAAACCGCGGAAGGCGATGAGTCGACCGACACTCCCGATCCCGCAGCGGAAGGTTGATCTCGTTCGTTTCCCAATTTCGTTGTCTATTACAGGGCTAAGTCGCGAGTCGCCGCTTGCGGCTTAGCCCTCGTCTGAAATTCGCTGCTACGCTCGCCAGAGCATAGGGTTTTGGGATGAAACTCGTTCTCCCACCGTCTGGTGACGGTGGCTACAACTGAATCGAAGAAGCTGACGAACGTCGGCCCTCTAACCTGGATGTCTACCATGCAATACCTCCTTGGCATCGACAATGGCGGCACGATGGCCAAAGCCGCCCTGTTCACCACTGATGGTTCCGAAGTCGCCGTCGCCTCGCGACGCAGCGAAATGCTCGATACCAAGCCGGGTTGGGCCGAATTCGACATGAACCAAACCTGGACCAACACGGCCGAGGCGATCCGAGAAGTGCTTTCCGAGTCGGGCATCAACCCGAGCGACATCGCCTGTGCCGCCTGCACGGGGCATGGCAACGGCTTGTACCTCGTCGACGCCGACGGCAAGCCAGTCCGCAACGCCATCGGTTCGGCCGACGGTCGGGCACGCGAGTTCATCGAACAATGGGGTAGCGACGGCACGCTCGAACGTATTCGCCCGAAAACGATGCAGGGGATCTGGCCCGCTCAGCCCAACGCTCTTTTGCGTTGGCTGCGCGACAACGAACCAGAGTCGATCGAGAAGGCAAGCTGGGTGCTGATGTGCAAGGACTTTGTCCGCACACAACTGACCGGCGAGGTCTACATGGAACTGACCGACATGTCAGGCACCAGCCTGATGGATGTCGGCGCAGCGGCCTACGATGACGAAGTGCTTCAGGCCTGGGATCTGGCTGACATGAAGGCGATGATGCCGCCGATCAAACAATCGGCCGACATCTGCGGCAAAGTGACGGCCGGGGCCGCGGCCTCAACCGGCCTGGCCGAGGGCACGCCCGTCGCCGGTGGCATGTTCGACATCGACGCCTGTGGGCTGGCCAGCGGCATGACCGACGAAACGCAACTCTGTATGGTTGGCGGCACCTGGGGCAACAACCAGTACATCTCCCGCGAACCGGTCGTCAGCCCCGATGTCTTCATGACAAGTTGTTACAGCATGCCGGGCTGGTACCTGATGCTTGAAGGCAGTGCGACCTCGGCTAGCAACCTCGAATGGTTCGTCACCCAGTTCATGGAGGCCGAGCGCAAGCAACTCGCTGACGAAAACAGGAACATCTTCGAGCTTTGCAACGATCTCGTCGCCGCGACCTCGCCCAAGGATTCGGGCATCGTCTTTTTGCCGTTCCTTTATGGGTCGAATGTCAGCCTCGACGGCAAAGCGGTATTTTTCGGCCTCGACGGCTGGCAGAACCGCAGCCACGTCGTACGGGCGATATACGAGGGCGTGATCTTTGCCCACAAGTGGCACGTTGATCGACTGCTGAACTTCCGCCCCATGCCCGAGCGGATTCGGCTCACCGGCGGCGCGGCGCGTAGTGAAGTGTGGGGGCAGATGTTCGCCGACATTTTCCAAGTGCCGGTCGAAATCCCCGCCGGGACCGAACTCGGCGCTCTGGGCGCAGCGATCTGCGCAGCCGTGGCGGCCGGCGTGCACGACAGTTACGAAGCCGCTTGCGGAGCGATGGTCCGTTTCGACCGCACACACGAACCGAATCGCGAACTGGCCGAGACCTATGCCAAAAAATTCGCCAACTACCTCAAACTGCTCGACACGCTCGACCCCGTTTGGTCGGACCTCGCCTGGCAAGCCGATTGACGTCGTCGCCAGACGGCAGAAAAAGCTTCGAATGCTCAATTGTCTGTCGCGGGATACCGCGGTCTGACGACCGCCGCCTTCGTTTTTTGACAACGCCCCGAACCTTTCCTTGGCTCTGTACTCGCTGCTTGGTACGAAGTACATTGGCGGCATCGCGCGGTTGGCGATTGTGACAACGCGGCGTTCGTTGTTATCGCAGAAAACAGGATGGTCATGCAGCGACATTTTCTGGGGCTGAAATCGCCCGCTCTATCAGCGGCGGCGGAGTGGTTGCTGCCGAAGTACGGCCGCGGCCAGTTGCTTGATTTGAGCAACGTGGTTGCCGTGCTGCCGGGCGGTCGAGCGGGACGTCGACTCATTGAAATACTGGTCGAGCTTGCTAAATCACGAAAGCTATCGCTGTCGCCACCGAGGGTTTGTACACCCAGCGCCCTGCCGGAGTTGTTCTATCAGCCCAAGCTGGCATTTGCCAATCAATTGACGCAACGACTGGCGTGGCTCGCGGTTATCCAGCGCTGCAGTCCCGACGATCTGCGCGACTTCACCGCCTTTCCTCCCGCCGAAGACGACACGACGGGTTGGCTAAAACTGGCCGACACGCTTCGAGGGCAGCACATCGAACTGGCCGCGGACGGCCTCGATTTTTCCAACGTACTGCAAACTCTTGAAGAGCAGGGCGTTCCCGGCGAGGCCCAACGCTGGCGGAGACTGTCGCAGATCCAGCAGAGCTACTTGGAGGCCCTCGACAGCTTCTCACTTTGGGATCGGCAGACGGCCCGGTTGGTTGCCATCGAGCAACGCGAAATCGCCACCGATCGGGACATCGTTCTGATCGGGGCGGTCGACCTGAATCAGGCCCTGCGGCAGATGCTCGACCAGATCGGCGATCGGACGTGCGCACTGATTTACGCACCAGAGAATTGGCAGTCACGTTTCGACGAATATGGCTGTTTGTTGCCCGACCAATGGGCAAACACGCCAATCGCTCTAACGGACGATAGTTTTCGAGTCGTCGATGGCCCCATCGACCAGGCCGAGGCCGTTGCACGCCTACTGTCCGAGCTTGACGGAACACGCAGCGCCGACGAGATCACGATCGGCGTTCCTGACGAACTGCTCGTGCCGCAACTCGAACGAACGCTCGGGCAGTATGATGTGCCGGTCCGCTGGGGGCCGGGGGATTCTGTCGCCCAATCGACGCCAGCCCGACTGTTGGCCGCCTTGCGAAGCTACCTCGCGAATCCCCGTTTCGATCGATTCGCAGCGCTAGTTCGGCATAGCGATCTGTTTGCCTGGATTCAGCTCAATTGGTTGAAGGACGACTCGCCAGATACGTCTGGACAGTGGCTGACGGAGCTTGACACCTACCAGGCCGAGCATCTCCCGGCCCGTTTGACCGGGTATTGGCTACGCAGCGAGTACGAACCGGCGCGGCTGAAGGCAGTCTTCAATTGGATCCAGAAACTGATCGCGCCCCTTACGGCCAAGAAACGACCACTGCCCGACTGGCGCGAACCGCTGCTTGCGTTTTTCGGCAACGTGTACCGTGGTCGGCGAATCAATCGCAACAACCCTGCCGACCGCGCCATCGAAGCTGCCTGTCGCGCGATCGCCAAGGAATTGGTCGAGTCGCAGCCGGAGGTTCCCAAAGAACTGTCTCTCGAATGCGACGCGGCGACGGCAATCGACTTCGTTTTGCAGGCGATCGCCCGCGAGGCAATACCGGCTCCCGTCGAAGGCCCGGCCATTGAAATGCTCGGTTGGCTTGAATTGCTGTTGGACGACGCCCCCACGTTGGTCGTGACCTCGGTGAATGAGGGTTTTGTGCCGTCGTCCCTGAATTCCGATCTGTTTCTGCCGAACCGACTCCGTCAACGGCTGGGGATCGAGGATAACGCCCGGCGCTACGCCCGCGACGCGTACGCATTGGCCGCGTTGGCGGAGTCGACGCGCGAACTACGGTTGATTGTCGCCCGGCGCAACACCGAGGGCGATCCGGTCTCGCCCAGCCGGTTGCTGTTTGCAGCGGATGAGGACACGATTGCCCGACGATCGCTTGCCTTCTTCTCCGAGCCGGCGGACGAGGGGCCCCGTCACCTGCAAGTTCCCGCGGGCGTTTCACTGTTGAATGCCGCCGACTTCCCCTATCAAAAACCGAAACCGCTGTCGCGGCCAATCGAAAGCCTCTCGCCCACCGCGTTCCGTTCCTATCTGGCGTGTCCGTATCGGTTCTACCTGTCAAACGTTTTGCGACTTGGGGCTGTTGCCGATGACGCCCGCGAATTGGACGGCGCGCGATTCGGCAGCCTACTACATGAAGTTCTGCAACGTTTTGGCGAAAGCGAACACAAAGACTGCTGCGATGTCGACGATCTGCGTACTGTACTGTCTGACCTGCTCGACAAAACGGCGGACGAGATGTTCGGTATGCGCGGTGAGCATCCGTTGCCGGCCGTGCGCGTACAGATCGAACAGGCTAGGTTAAGATTAAGCGCGTTCGCCGAACACCAAGCCGACTGGTACGAACAAAGTTGGCGGATCCGCCATGTGGAGACGATCGTCCGCCGCGATGATCCAACCGAGTTCGCCGTCGACGACACACCCTTCGGATTGCACGGGCGGATCGACCGCATCGACGAAAACGAGCAAACCGGCGAGTGGGCAATTCTCGATTACAAGTCGTCCGACGCCGCCACCACCCCGGAGAAATCGCATCAAACGCGAGACGGATGGAAGGACCTGCAACTGCCGCTCTATCGTCACCTGGCGAAGAAGCTGGGTGTCACGGGAGAGGCGTTGATTGGCTACGTCTTGTTACCGCGCGACGCAGCGGGTGCTGGGTTCGCATTGGCCGAATGGTCAACGGCCGACCTCGAATCGGCCGACGAAACGGCTCGCCAAGTGGTGCGGGCCGTTCGTGAGGAAATCTTCTGGCCGCCCGCCGATCCGCCGCCCGACTATTCGGAAGACCTCGCCTGGATTTGCCACGACGGCGTGTTCGGCCGCCCCCCCCTTTGATAGCAGATGAAAGGTACAACCATCGTTTAACGGCAAGCCGCAGGCGTCGGCAGAACTAGCGAAACAGCCGCCTTCGGCTTGCCGTTAAACGAGAAAAAACATGGAAGAATGAACCTGACCGAGAGCATCGACAACACGAATCTGATCATCCGTGCGTCGGCTGGGACGGGAAAGACGTTTCAACTGGCGAACCGCTTCATCGGCCTGCTATTGCGAGACGAGCCGGTTGACGAGATCCTGGCCACCACGTTTACCCGCAAGGCGGCCGGCGAGATCCTCGACCGTGTCCTCTTCAAACTGGCCGAAGCCGCCACGGACGACAAGGCGTGTGCAGAACTCGCCACACATATCGACGCGCCGTCGCTCGACCGTCAGCAAAGCCGAAAGCTGTTGGTGCGGGCGGTGCAGCGGTTGCACCGATTCCGCGTCGGCACGTTGGATTCGTTCTTCGGCCAAATCGCACGCTCGTTCGGATTTGAATTGGGGCTCCCCCCAGGCTGGGCGATTTGTGACGAACAAGGGGATCGGCGGCTTCGAGACGATGCAATTCTGGCCGTGCTTGAAAGTAACAGTACCGACGACCTATTAAGTTTGACGCACGCACTCACCAAAGGGGAAACGAACCGTGCCATCGGTGACTTGATTCGTTCGACCGTCGATTCGCTCTACAATCTGTACGCCGAAACGACGCCCGACGCGTGGGATCGGCTCAAAGCCCCCAAGCCCCTGCGGCCCGGGGATTTGGCCGACGCCATCGACGCCATTCGCACTGCCGACTTTGATGACAAACGTTTTGTCAAAGCACGCAACGCTGATTGCGATCGGGCGGCAACCGAAGATTGGGATAGCTTCATCGGCGGCGGTTTGGCGGCAAAAGTGCTCGATGGCAGTTGTGCGTACTATCGCAAGCCGATTCCCGACGAGGTCGTCCAACAGTATGGTCTGCTGCTCGATCACGCCAAGGCGATTCTGGTCGGTCGGCTCGTGCGACAAAACCAGGGGACATGCCAGCTACTCGAAAAGTTCGACGCAGCGTATCGACGCCTCAAGGATGATCTCGGCGCGATGCGGTTTGAGGATGTAACGCGTCGCTTGGCCGACGCCACCGAGTGGGCGGGCGTGGACCGGTTGGCGTTCCGGCTCGACGGCGCAACCGCGCATCTACTACTTGATGAGTTTCAGGATACGTCGCTTTCCCAATGGCGGGTCATCCGCCCGTTCGCCCAAAACGTGTCCGCTGGCGACAAAACAACGTTCTTTTGCGTGGGCGATGTGAAACAGGCGATCTATGGCTGGCGCGGCGGCGTCGCCGAGATCTTCGACGCCCTGCCAAAACAGTTGGAGGGCATCTCTTTCGATCGACTCAACAAGAGCTATCGATCCGCCCCCGAAATCATCGAGGCCGTCAACCGTGTTTTCACCGGCCTGTTGAATCATGACAATCTCGATCGTGCGTTGCCGGCAGTGAAGACGTGGTGCGACAGATTCGAGACGCACACGACGGCGAAGACTGAACTGAAGGGCTATGTGCGACTGGAGACTGCCCCGACCGCCGACGAAGGTGAGAAACAAACCGACGCCAACCTCGTGTTCGCGGCCGATCGGGTGGCACAGTTGGTGGGGCAGACTCCCGGCTGTAGTATCGGCGTGCTGGTACGCCGCAACTCGGCCGTGGCAAGGTTGATCTACGAGTTGCGGCAGCGGGGGATCAACGCTAGTGAAGAGGGGGGAAACCCACTAACCGACTCCGCCGCCGTGCGATTGGTTCTTTCGCTGATGAAGCTCGCAGACCATCCCGGCGATGCCGTTGCGCGTCAGCATCTCGCCGGTTCGCCGTTGGGCGCCCGTCGCGGTATTGAAGATGCGAAAAACGACCGCGCCGCCAGAACGGTTGCCGCAAGTGTTCGCCGAGAATTGCTCGCCGCTGGATATGGGCCGACCGTCGACAATTTGGCGCGCGAGTTGGCTCCGCG
>Ga0180435_10002754_pt1 | contig 17848 bp, 17 predicted proteins | sample SS_ome_3_FD_132467 | JGI IMG/M metagenome (GOLD analysis project Ga0180435, IMG submission 132467) | Hypersaline lake sediment archaeal communities from the Salton Sea, California, USA - SS_3_S_1 metaG | ecosystem: Environmental > Aquatic > Non-marine Saline and Alkaline > Hypersaline >...
AGCACTGCAACAGTTTCATCCATGGCGCAAAGGGCCCTTTTCGGTCGCTGGCGTCGTGATCGATACCGAATGGCGTTCGGATTGGAAGTGGCAGAGGATAGCTGACGCGCTGGGGGATCTGTCAGGCAAACGCGTGCTGGACATTGGCTGTGGCAATGGCTATTTCGGCTGGCGGATGCTTGGGCAGGGTGCCCGGGAAGTCATCGGCATCGACCCAACGCTGTTGTTCTGCATGCAGCATCTGGCGATAGAAAAGTATGTACAGAGACCTGGCAACTGGGTATTGCCTCTGGGCATCGAAGACATCCCGAACACAACTCAATTCGACTGGGTACTGAGCATGGGTGTGATTTATCACCGTCGTGACCCTCAAGCCCACATTGAACAACTCGCTGCACTTACCCGACCAGGCGGCCATGCCATGGTCGAATCTATCGTGGTTGAAAGGTCTGAATCTCTGATACCACCAGGTCGGTATGCGCGCATGCGCAACGTCTGGTGTGTACCAAGTACCGACGACCTTTATAAGTGGCTACAGCAGGCAGGATTTACAAACATCAGGGTTCTGGATGTCAGCCCCACGACTACCGAAGAACAGCGCTCTACTGCATGGATGCGTTTCGAGTCCCTTACAGATACTTTAGACCCGCAAAACCCGCAGCGCACTGTCGAAGGCCACCCTGCACCTGTGCGGGCAGTTGTGGTTGGCGAGAAACCCTGATTCAGAACGGGAGATTTTTTACCAGGCCCGCATCAATCACGAAACCGGGCTGCTGAAATGAATTCACCAAATGCCTCGCACCAGATAACAACTGCGTTATATCGTGTCAGATCTATATCTTCAGCCAGCTCTAAATTAAAACCGTCAAAGGTTTTGACTTCTGCAACGCGCCGGGGCTCATGCACAAACTTCGAGTCAGTGAGATTAACCTCTCCTGCTCCCCAATGCAGAAAATCACTGACTCTGAGTTCCAGGCTCAACTCAGCTTTGAACACTGCACCCTGGGCTTGTGCGTTCAGCATGGGAGATCACCAGCACAATAAAACGGACCATTGTTGTTCCCTTTGACACTATTCCTTCTGACACTATTCCTTCTGACACTGCTGAGCAGGATTTTCTGTGAGCCGTCTGCCGCACCTGTATAATGCAGGCGTGTCGCTTTTTTCGGACTCAAAACCTGCGAGCAGGACGCACTTTGCTTCTGCAGCCAGAAGAGTTAGCGTACTCACATCAGAATTCAAGCTCAGAATCATGTTTGGCATCATTCCATTTAACTTCAGATTCCGCGGCAAGGTGCGTCGTATCCTGGATATTTACTTCTGTTTTATCGAAGAAGGCAACGTCGCCCTGCACCCCACCCAGATTGCGCGCAAGACCGGCATCAGTTTTGCCGAAGTTGCCCGACGCCTGGATGCTACTCCGGAGTTGTTTGTGAAACTGCCGAAACGCGACGGCATCACCCGCTATCGCATCACAACCAGCGCATCGACCCGCACAGAAGAAGAAACCGAAAAACTGCTCAACAAATATGCACAGCGTGAATCCTGGCTGTTTTATGCATTCGGCCTGATGGTGCTCGCGATGCTGGTGATAATCGTGCTGACCATCATTCCCAACGTCTGAACACAAACCTCCGTAAAGGACTAAACGTGCCTGAATCTCTTAACTCAGAACATCAGCAACTGGCCAGGACATGTGCCGAGTTCGCCCAGCAGGTTCTGTTGACCCAAAGCAGCGATGACCCAGCTACGGCTCGTGCTGAGATACGCACTGCAGCAAAGTCTGCAGGCCTGTTCGCCATGACACAACCAGAAGCCTTTGGCGGCAAAGCGGCCGGGCAGTTAGCGCTATGTGTCGCGCGGGAGACCCTGGCAAGTTTTAACCCACCCTATATGGATGCCGTATTTGGTCCCAGCCCCGGCGTGTTAGCGCAGGTGGATGAACCGCTGCGCAGCACCCATCTGGCGCCGTTACTCGCCGGTGAAAAACGCGGCTGCTTTGGTTTCACAGAAGCAGACAATGCGCCCGCACCTACCAGTGGCGTGATTGAAGGTGCAAACCTGCGGGTCAACGGGCAGAAGTCATATGTAACCGGAGGCGCAGAGGCGGACTTCATCAACACCCTGGTAAACATCGAGGGTCGTGGACCTTCAATGGTGGTGATTGATAGAGCAGCCGAAGGGGTCATCATAGATAAGAAGTTTGTCTCTCTGGATGGCTCCCACCACGCCATCATCACCTTCAAGGATGTCAGCGTGCCGCTCGCGCACATCATCGGCGAGGCAGGCAAAGGCATGCCACGTGCGATGCGACAGATTGGTGATACCCGCCTGCTGTTTGCAGCACAGGCTTGCGGCTACATGATCTGGGTTGTCAACCTGCTTACCCAGCATCTGCTGGCACCGGACAAAAGCGGCAACCCGCGTGGCAATCTGGACGTGATTCGACTTCGTTATGCTGATCTGCGCATTAAAACCTACGCCGCGCGCAGCATGCTTTATCGAACCGCGCGCCTGGCTGATCAGGGCGAGAATATTGTCAATGAGGCCATGGCCTGCAAAGTCTTTGCAACCGAAGCGGTGGGTGAACTGGTCGATACAGCTATCCAGCTTGTCGGTGGCAGTGCCCTGGTGGAAGATCATCCTCTGGCCATTCTCTACCGCCAGGTGCGCGCCTGGCGACTGGCGGAAGGGGCCAGCGATGTCTTACGCTTGAACATTGGCAGAGGTATTCTGGAGCTCGGCAAAGGACGCCTGTAAGTTAAGGGACTCTGAGGGAGCGCTTTTTAAACAGAGATCCCCTGGTAATTTTTTCTTCTTTGAGGGTATCGGATCATGCGAATTTCTTTTCTGATCAGCATCTTGCTCCTGGCAGGTTGTACTTTTGTGCAGCTCACTGACGCAGGTGCAGGTGTTGCACAACTTGGCAGCGGCGACGTTGCAAACTGTGAATCGAAAGGCGTTGTCAGCACCCAGACCCGCGCCAAAGTAGTTGTCTCCCGCAGCGAGGAAGCCGTGCGCGAAGAACTCACGGTCATGGCGCGCAATGAGGCGGCAAAGCTCGGAGCAAACGCAATTGTACCTATCGCAAGTCCTGAAGACGGTGCTCAGAGTTTTCGCGCATTTCTCTGTAAATGATCAAACAGCTCTGAGTTAAGGGTCTTCATCACTTTTGAAGCCATGCTGTTCGCGCGTGATCTCACGGCTGGCAGGTGACTTGCGCACCATCACGTAGAGCGCACCAACGCCGCCATGGCGCCGTGTTGCGGAACTGAACGCAATGACCTCAGGATGATGCTGGAGCCAATGGTTCACATAACTTTTTAGTCTGCCCGGCGTTTTGCTCAACTCCCCTTTACCTGGCGAAATCAGCAGGTTACGCCAGTCTTTCTCCTGCGCCAGACGCAGAAAGTTAAATACCAGGGCCCGCGCTTCTTTCACAGTTTTACGGTGCAGATCAAGTTGTGCCTGATGTTCGTAGCCGCCGCGCCTAAGCCGATCGAAAACGGCGTTCTGAACACCCACCTGCTTCCATTCAAGCACAGCATGCGGGTCAACGGGTTCAACTTCTGCAAGCGTCAGAAAATTGGGATCAGCAAGATCGTTGTTTAAGCCCAAGGCAGACTCACGCCGTTGCAGCTGGGCGGGCGTCACCTGTGGTTCAGGTTTTAACGTCTGCACACGACCTTTTTCGATGCGCGCAACATCAGACATCGCCTGAGCAAACAAGTCATTGTCGTCATCCGCATTGTCGTCCACAGCAACCTACCTTCAGCGTCTGATTTTAAGTTTCGACGTCCGTGTCCAGAGAGACGGGGATACCTGGAAACTCGGCAGACCGGGTACCCGGAATCGGCAGGTTATCCTGTCGGTGATAGGTAAACACGGGTGACAATTTCACGTGGTTCAGGTTGTTGCGGCCGGCTGCGTGAAACAATCGACAGTGAAACAGCAAAACGTCTCCTGCGGCGAGAACCACAGTCTGGGCGGCATCAATCAAAGCGGCATTTTCAGGTATTTCAGGTCGCAGAAACAGCGCACGATCAAGCCTGCCGCGATCGAACGACATTGTGTGCGTGCCTGGTATAACCTGCAGCGCGCCGTTTTCCCGGGTTTCATCACCCAAAGCAAACCATGCCGAAATCAGTTCCGGCCGATCAAATGACCAGTAGCGGATATCCTGGTGCCACAGGGTTGCACTACTGTAACCGGGATGTTTGGTCATGACGCAGTTGTGGTGGCATTGCGACAGCATTGCTGGCCCTGCCAGCAGTTTGTTGAGCGCTGCAGCCACCGCCGGATGGCACGCCAGCTCCCGGAATCGTGCATGTCGCGCATAAGCGTGTAACAGCCGCCGCGGGGTATGGCCACCTTCATCATCCAGACTGGCTGGCGCACCGGGATAGCCCACCTGCGCTTCAAATTCAGCAGGCCCAACCAGCGGGTCCAGAGATTCATGCACCAGCTGAGTGACTGCTTCGACCAGGGTTTTATCGATGACACCGCGCAACACCACGAAGCCCTGGCGCGCAAAGGCGGCAGGGCCATATTCGAGACTGTGGGATTCCATACTGCTCACCCGCTATTTGTCTTTTATGTTTCAGCGCATCTGCTGACGAATTGTCTTCAACAGTTTTTCACCATACGGTGGCCGCAAGCCAGCAAATTCGGCAACGTTCACCTTGGTCTGCTTGAAAATCGATTTGGCATGACTGAAGGTCCTGAACCCATCAAAGCCATGATAGGAACCCATCCCGGAAGGACCCACGCCACCAAACGGCAGATCCTCCTGGGCCACATGCATGATCACGTCGTTCACCGTCACGCCGCCGGAGGTTGTGCGTGTGAGCACTTCACGTTCTTCGCCTTCATCACTGCCAAAATAGTAAAGACCCAGAGGGCGAGGATGATGATTGATGTAAGAAATGGTGCTGTCTACAGAGTCATAAGATTTGATCGGCATAAGCGGACCAAAAATCTCTTCGTTCATTACATCCAGCGATTCGTCCGGGTCAATGATCAACGTTGGCGGTATCTTATGGTGCGGTTGCTGACGGAAATCCTCACCTGCAGGATTGATTTCAACAACTTCAGCGCCCTGCTCTCTGGCCTGCTCAACATAACCGTTCAAACGGTCAAAATGCCGCTCGTTCACAACCGAGGTGTAGTCTGGATTATCCAGCAGCGTGGGGAACATTTTAGCCACGGCCTTTTCGCTCGCTGCAACAAAGTCGCGCATCCGCTCGATCGGTACAAACACATAGTCTGGTGCCAAACAGATCTGCCCCGCATTCAGCATTTTGCCTGCCATAATTGCATCCGCAGTTTTATCCATATCTGCACTGCGGCTGACGACCACAGGTGACTTTCCGCCCAGCTCCAGGGTCACCGGCACCAGATTCTCTGAAGCCGCCCGCATAACATGTTTGGCAACGCTGGTAGCACCGGTAAACAACAGATGATCAAACGGCAGCGAAGAAAAATCAGCGCCGGTTTGAGGGCCACCGTTGATCACACTGATTTCTTCTTCGGCAAACTCCGACGCAAAAGCCTGCGCCATGACTTCTGAGGTGGCAGGCGTGTACTCACTCGGTTTGATCATGCAGCGGTTGCCTGCACTCAAAATACCCGCCAGTGGTGTAAAGGTCAGATTAACTGGAAAGTTCCAGGGACTGATCACGCCCACCACGCCCAGCGGCTGATATTCTATGTACGCTTTTGCGCCGAGCAGATTAAGCGGGAACGGCCCGGCTTTACGCTTTTCAGGCTGGCTCCATTTCGCAACATGGGCAATGGCATGCTTCAGCGGTCCAACAGAGCTGGCAATGTCAGTAAACAGCGACTGATGTTCGCTACGATGGCCAAAATCTGCGGACATGGCTTCAACAAACTGCTTCTCGTAACTCTTCAGCACTGCGATCGCACGCTGCAGGCGATCAATTCGCGTCGCTGTACTGACAACACCTTCTGCCAGGTATGCCTCACGCTGGCGCTCGAGTAGATTCCTCATCTCGCTTTGACTGGTTTCCTGCATGGTAGACATCCTTATTACACGGTGACTGAAGGCCTCTATTTTCCCGCTTGTAAGCCGGTAAAGTCTAGGGCCGCGAAAACTCAGGCCTGGCACTATCAGCTGAGTCAAAATTTTGACATCAGCGCACCGCCGCGCGAAGGCTATTTACCCGTGGCTCCGCGGCCTGACGCTTTTAATCAGTACAATCGCGCTAACTGCCCATGCCCTGGATGAATATCGGAAAAAAGCAGAAGAAGCCGGCATGAACGATTACGTTACCAAACCCATCGACCCACAGGTGCTGGTTGATGCGATTAAGCGTTGCTGCCCGGCAATAAATCATGATTCACCACCTGACTCACAAGAGGCTCCCCGTTGACGGTCACCTCCAGAACACCCGTGCTGCGCCAGAAGCGCGCTTCAATATAGTGATGTTCTTCCCACTCCAATTCAACATTCGTCCACACGTATTGCGGCTCTTTGCCGGTCCAGTCCCGACGTTTACGCAGACAGTCATCCAGGTAGAGCTCAAGACCACCGTCCTGCGTTAACTGTATCGCCAGAGATTTGTGTCGATATTCAAAAGGTATAATGTGAGCCACGGTTGCTCCAACTCAAGCGGGCGAACATTCTAGCAGCCATTTAAGGTTCGAAAAGTATCCGCGGGTTACGGTAAGCTGGGTTAAATCAGATCCGGGCGCCCAATGAAAGACAACTCTGACTTCGCCAAAGTACTGCGCAGCAGAGACGTGCTGGCTTTATCCTTCGGCGCCATGATCGGCTGGAGCTGGGTTTTGCTGACCGGGGTCTGGCTTACCAATGCAGGCACACTGGGGACACTGATTGCTTTTGCGGTGGGAGGTCTGGCCATCACGTTGATTGGCCTCACTTACAGTGAGCTCGCCGCGGCGATGCCAAAAGCGGGCGGTGAACATATCTATACGCATCGCGCCCTGGGGCCGAAGTGGAGCTTTGTCTGCACCTGGGCACTGCTGTTTTCTTACCTCAATGTGTGTATGTATGAATCCGTTGCCCTGCCCACAGCCGTTGAGTATCTGCTACCACAAATTCGTCTCGGAACCTTATGGAATGTGTTAGGAGCGGATGTTGATCTGGGTTTTGTACTGATAGGTAGCCTCGGCGCTTTCGTGATGTCGCTGGTCAACTACTTTGGCATTCGTACAGCCGCTTTTCTGCAGAGTCTGGTTACCGGTCTGATTCTTTTCGCTGGCGTGTTGTTGATCAGCGGTGCAGCGTTCAACGGTGATGCAGGCAACGCAACTCCGTGGATAGCCACCCCTACAACCGGCATTCTTGCCGTATTGATCATGGTTCCGGCAATGCTGGTGGGTTTTGATGTGATCCCCCAGTCTGCCGAAGAGATTGACCTGACACCCAACAGGATAGGCCGTCTGTTGGTAATCTCTGTGTGCCTGGCGGTGGCCTGGTACGTATTGATTACCGCTGCGGTGGGCTTTGCAATTCCTGCAAGCGCACTCGGCACCAGCCAGATGGCCACAGCGGATGCGGCTACGCGGTTATGGGGAACATCTGCAGCCGGCACCATTTTAGTCCTGGGTGGCATTGGCGGTATCCTCACCAGTTGGAACGCATTTATAGTTGGCGCTTCCCGGGTACTTTACGCGCTGGCCAAATCAGGTTTCATCCCGGCAGCGTTTGCTCGGCTGCATCCTAAATACAAGACGCCGTACGTTGGCATTATCGCCATTGGCGTCGTTTCCATGATTGCACCTTTGTTTGGCAGAACCATCCTGGTGTGGCTGGTCAACAGCGGCAGCTTTGCTGTCACCATTGCCTTTCTTTTTGTGGCGGTGTCTTTTCTGGTACTACGCCAGACAGAGCCTGATATGGAACGCCCGTTTCGTATCAGTCACCCCAACCTGGTCGGCTACGGCGCCATTATCCTCACGCTCGGGTTGCTCAGCGCCTTTTTACCCTGGAGCGACAGCGCACTGGCATGGCCAAATGAATGGTTCACCATTATCGTCTGGACGGTGTTAGGCGCACTGATTCTATGGCGCAGTAAGCAGTAGCCATCAGGCTGGAAAAAGCTTACGCAGATGAGTCTGGGGTAATGGCTGTGTCAGCTTGGATACAATCACGGTCACCAGAACCGAAACCACCTCGCCCATCGCAGCACACGACCAGGGGTTTGGGGCTTCGATACGCAACCATATGGCCATATTCTGCAAGGTGCCGGGCTCGAACCATTCCGGCTTGATCATGGCGTTAAACGTGATGATAAATACCAGGCCACCGGCTAACAGACCGGCAAACGCGCCCGCCTTAGTAACACCTTTCCACACTGCACCCAGAATAAGCGGTCCTGCAAACGCGGCCATCATGCAGCCGGTGCCGACCCAGACGATAATGGTCACGTTCATATCAAGCATTGACCAGGCGAGTGCTGTACAGAGCACCATAACGACCACTGTACTGACACGGCTGATTTTCAATACGCGCTGTTCAACCTCCACTTCACTCAAATGCGCACGAAAGCGCGGCACAAAGGTCAGACGATAGAGATCATTGGCAATAATCTGCGAAGAGGACACAACCAGACCGTCAGCGGTGGACATGACCGCTGCAAGAATACCTACCCCCAGCAGCGCCGCAAGCCAGCTGGGAAACAACTCGATAAACAGCAGAGCCAGGGCCTGATTGCCGTTCACGCCTTCGCCCAGGATGACCCGCGCCATGATCCCGCCCAGGCCCAGCATGCCCAGGATCAGGCCAAAGGCAAAAGCCAGCCGGATAAACGTCTGACGTTGTTCAGGCGCTTTCAACGCCCATAGTTTGTTACCAATGTGAGGCAGCATACCCAGGGGAATATGAGCCAACAGAACCGCCAGAACCGACCACCAGGAATGATAGAGGACGTCATTTTTGTTGAGCCAGCTCACCAGGTTCTCATCTTTGGCCCGCAACTGATCCAGCATGCCGGTAAACCCGCCCTCAATCCCATAGCCAAGCAGAAACAGGACCATCACCAGTAAGCCGACAAGCACCATGATAAAACCCTGCACGCCATCTGTGAGAATATCCGCGTGCGCACCGCCCAGTACAACGTAAGCCATCAGCACCAGGGCGGTGACACCCAGCGCAACCGCTGGTGGCAGGCCTAACATGATTTCAAACATGACAATGCCGGAGACAAGCTGTCCGGCCAGATAGAAAAACAGAGACAGGGAAAACAGCGAGACCAGAATTCGGATCAGATCGGACTGATACCGAATGCCCAGGTACTCTGGAATCGAGCGGCTGCCAAATTCGTGCCCGCTGCTGCTGACCAGACGCAAACACAGCAGCACGCCCAGATAGACCCCGATGGGATAAAGAAAAACCGACCAGATTACCGCCATACCCGCGTTGTAACCAATGCCGGGAAAACCAACAAAGGTAGCGCCGCTTGCAGTGGTGGCAGCAAAAGCAAACGCGAGAAAAACCGGACCGTAGGCATTGCGCGCCGTAGCAAAATCGTCAGCATTACTGACTTTACGCTGTCCCAGCAGCCCAAAGGCCAGCATCATGACAATATAGGCTGCCAGAAAAATCCAAGACCAGACTGTAAGATCCACGCGAACTCCCTCACCCCTGCGTCACGACAGCTTACCAGTTTCTTTTTCAGTTGCTATTTTTGTTATTTAAGTGAGTAGGACGGGGTCAAAACAGAGGCATTTGCGCATTGCCGGGCTGCACCGGTGGCAAAAACAGATCTGTTCTTAATCGTGGCAGGCTTTTATCCGACAAGCCATTGCGCTTGAGCGCAATATTGAACCGTTGGGCAATCAATTCAGCAACCGGCCCGGAGCCAGTCATCCGCTGGTACCACTCGGCCGAGTAGGCTTTACCGCCGCGTGTAGCCCTGATGGTCTGCATCACCCGCTTCGCCTTCAGCGGGTAATGGTGAGTCAGCCACTGTTCAAACAAAGGCGCCACTTCATGTGGCAGGCGGATCAGAATGTACTGCACAGCTCTGGCGCCAGCTTCTGCACAGCGACCTACCATGGATTCAAGCTCGTGATCGTTCAGGAAAGGAATTATTGGCGCAATCATGGCGCCTGTCGGCACGTTTGCGTCAACCAGCGTCGAAATTGCGCGCAGACGTGCTGCCGGGCTTGCGGTACGCGGCTCAAGCTTCGTTTTCAGCTTATTGTCCAGCGTTGTGACACTCAAATGCACATGCACAAGACCCTGTTCTGCCAGCGCCTGCAATATGTCCAGATCACGCAGAATCAGAGCACTCTTGGTTACGATGGTAACCGGGTGATGACACTCAAGCAGCACCCGTAGAATCTGACGCATAATCCTGCGCTCGCGCTCGAGGGGCTGATACGGGTCAGTATTGGTGCCGATCGCTATCGGCCGACATTTGTATCGGCGATGACCCAGTTCCTCCCGCAAATGCTCACACACATCAGTTTTGTAAAAAAGCCTGGTTTCAAAATCTAATCCGGGAGACAGATCGAGATAGGCATGCGTTGGTCGCGCAAAACAGTAAACACAGCCGTGCTCACAACCTTTATACGGGTTGATAGACTGTTCAAAACCAATATCCGGCGAGTTGTTTTTTGTGAGCAGACGTACAGTGCGATCAGGCAGCACTTCGGTAGCCAACCGCGTCGGCACTTCCTGTATATACCAGCCGTCAGCCACAGCAATCGTCTGTAGCGGCAGAAACCGGCCAGCGGCATTACCCACTGCCCCTCTGCCTTTTATTGGTGCGTCTGGTATAGAGTCATCTGGTATGGACACTGCTTTTTCACAAGGTTTTTACGGAAAACCTTTATAACTGTATATATATACAGTATCAAGCTCGGCAACCCATTAGTAGACTTAGCCGTTCGGGAGTCACAATAATGAAAATGTCCATGCGCCTAAGTTGCGTTGCCCTGCTTGTCCTGTTTTCCGGCTGCGCACAGGTGGCGCAGCAATCAACAGTAGATCAGCTGCGCCTGGAGCTGGCCCAGATACAGCACAGCCTGGATGATTCCGGCACCCAGGCGACCGCTCTGTTCAGCGAACAGTCCCTTAACACAAAAGTTCTCAGCAACCAGCTGACGAGCCTTGAAGAGGCTGTTGCGCAGCTGGATAAGACTGTCAGCAGTGCGTGTCCTGAAAAAGAAGCCCGGGTTGTTGTGCAGCGCTGCGATCCAGTCAATACCACGTCCGTCGTGGTCGCCACCGAAGGAAAAATGATGCTGGGCGAAGTGGAACGAGTGTGGGTTGATCCACCCGGACTGCAGATGATTGCGCGCATCGACACCGGCGCCAGCACCAGTTCACTACACGCTGACAATATCACTGCGTTTGAACGAGACGGCGAAGATTGGGTCCGTTTTGATATCAACAATTCCGATAAGGAAAATGTCACCATTGAGCGTCCGGTAACCAAATATGTACGTGTTTTCCAGCAGGCCGACAAGAGCGGGTCACGACGACCGGTGGTTGAACTGAGATTGGTGCTCGGCGATGTACGTGACACCTTCAGCTTTACCCTTGCTGATCGCAGCCACCTGGAACAGGACATGATCCTGGGTCGCAACTTCCTCACAGACATGGCACTTGTTGACGTCAGCAAACAGTACGTGCAACCGCCATTTAAACCCGTTGCCGCATCGGCCCAGCAGTAAACTATGAACAGAATCGGCCCGTTCCTGGCGCTTGTTGTTGCACTTGTCGTGATCGGCCTCAGTGCCGCACAGTTTCGTCATACCACTTATAACATCCCCTGGTTACCTGGCAGCGAAACTGAAATCTGGCAGGTTGAAGCCCGCATCGAATTTGATGCCCGCGGCAGCGCCGCCCAGGTTTATCTGACGCTACCACCTGAACAACAGGGGTTTGCCATGGTCAGCGAAGCGACAGCTTCCTCCGGTTGGGGGTTTGCAATTGAAGGTGATCAGATTCAACGCCGCGCGCACTGGACCCAGCGCGCCCCACAAGGCCGTCAGGTACTTTTTTACAAACTCGACCTGGCGGTCAGCGACGCAGACACCTGGGAGCTGCCGCCGCCAGCGCCGAGCGGCACAATTATCTGGGATGAGCCGTACCAGACCGCGGTGAGCCACGTGCTCGATAACATCCTGCCGATCACGGCAGACCCACACACCATGGCACTGCAGCTGATTCAAACCCTTAACCGCCAGCCGCCAGATCAGAATGTGTCGCTGCTGACCTCCGCCTATGCAGGTGCTGATCTTATGCAGCGCGTACTGCAGACTGCCGGTATCAGTGCGCGTGCGGTACAGGTACTCGAACTCGAAGACGGCAGACGCCGCCAGGCACTCGCGGACTATCTGCAGGTGTGGGATGGACAACAGTGGCGCCTGTATGACCCCGCGGTTGGCGAAGTGACTAAATCAACTGAACTACTGCTCTGGCAAACCGGCACACCTGGCGTGTTAGAAGTGCTTGGGGGTACCAACAGCCGGGTGTCGTTTTCAATGATCAGCCAGTCCCGTTCATCGCTGCTGCTGGCCCAGGAGCAGGCCGACGATCTTGCATTATCGCTGTATAACCTGCCGATTGCCGAACAGAGCATGTTTAAACTGATCATGCTGCTGCCCGTTGGTGCGTTTGTTGTCGTGCTGCTGCGGGTGCTGATTGGGATCCGCACATCCGGCACCTTCATGCCTGTGCTGATTGCGCTGGCGTTTCTGCAAACTGAACTGATCCCAGGGCTGACCAGTTTTATTATTGTCGTCGGCATTGGATTATCCATTCGATCCTACCTGTCCACCCTCAATTTATTACTGGTGGCGCGCATAGCCACGCTGGTGGTGCTGGTCATCGCAATAATTTCGCTGTTCAGTATCGTCAGCTATCGACTTGGATTGATCCAGGGTCTGACCATTACGTTTTTTCCGATGATCATTCTGGCCTGGACGATTGAACGCATGTCCATTACCTGGGAAGAAGAAGGCCCTAAAGAAGTGCTGCTACAGGGTGGCGGCAGCTTGTTCGTAGCGGTATTGGCCTTCCTGTTGATGGATATGGCCGTCATCGAGCACCTGGCATTCAATTTTCCGGAGTTACACCTTGTCCTGCTGGGCTTCATTCTGCTTGCCGGACGATATACAGGTTATCGCCTGCTGGAACTCAAACGCTTCAGTGCTTTTAACTCATGAGCAGCTGGATCAGTCCGTTCGAACTCAAGCGTCGCGGTATCCTCGGCATGAACCGGCGCAACGTTTCTTATATCAGCCGTTACAATAATCGACGCCAATTTCCCCTTGTCGACAACAAGCTGAAAACCAAGCTGGTTGCAGAAGAAGCCGGGCTTGCGGTACCCAAGCTCATTGATATCGTGGCTACTCAACACGAAGTTGAAAGTATCGAGCAGAACCTGAAAGACCTGGATTCGTTTGTTGCAAAACCTGCCCAGGGTAGCGGGGGCAAGGGCATTCTGGTGGTTGTCGGCCAGGAGAATGGTCAGTACCGCAAAGCCAGCGGCGACCTTATTTCGCTGAGCGACGTGAAACGACATCTGACCAATACGCTGAGCGGGCTGCACTCCCTGGGCGGCAGAAACGATGTGGCCTTTCTGGAAACTCTGGTGCGAGTCGATCCGGTTTTCTCTTCCTACAGCCACGAGGGTGTACCGGATATACGTTTGATCGTCTTTCAGGGTGTGCCTGTTATGGGTATGTTGCGACTGGCGACCAAAGCCTCGGACGGTAAAGCCAATCTGCATCAGGGCGCCATCGGCGTCGGCCTGGATATCGCAACCGGTCGCGGCATTCAGGCTGTATTACACAACAAACTGGTTACTCATCACCCTGATACCGGTGCTGACCTGTCCAAACTGACCGTGCCCAACTGGCCTTCTCTGCTGCGCCTTGCAGCGGAATGTTACGAGGTGACTGATCTGGGCTATCTGGGTTGCGACATCGTTATTGATCGGGACCGTGGGCCGCTGATTCTCGAGCTGAATGCACGCCCGGGCCTGTCGATTCAACTGGCCAACAACAGCGGTCTGTTGCCGCGTCTCCGGCTTGTAGAAGCAACAAAAACGAAAAAGATGCGCATCGCAGACCGACTTCAGTTTGCCATCGAAAACTTCAAGCACGACGATACCTGGGAAACGCTGCCGGCTTTCTAGCAGCTGAACCTTTAACTCATCAACCAGTCCAGAATGCGCGGATTTTCTGCCACTGGATACGTGTGCGACAGGTCCTGTATTTCCCGATACTCAACCACCGCACCAGCACCGGACAGGGCCTGCTCCGCACTGCGCGCGATATCTACAGGAAACATCCAGTCCAGTACACCATGCATCAGATAGATCGGTAACCCCTGCAGGCGCTGCGCGTCCGCCACTTCCACCAGCATGGGATGGAACGAGGCAGAACTGGGTGCCAGATGCGTGAACGGCGAGGTACTCTGCAGGCCGCTGACATAGCTGAATGTACCCCCATCGGACATGCCACTTAACAAGACCCTGGTCGGGTCTATCGACCAGTGCTCCTGCACATAGGCCAGCATGGCCGCGAGATTTTCTGAATCAACGTCAGGCCCCATCAATGACCAGGTACCCTCTTTTGAAGTTGGGCTGACAACAATTACATTTCTGCTGCGCGCCGCCTTGATCCAGGACCATAAAAAGCTGCGACCATGCCCACTGCCACCATGCAGCGCAAACACAACGGGCACAGTCTCTCCAGAGTAATACTCCGGCACGTACAGGGAGAACCCGCCACGCTCATCCGCCGCATTCGATATATGCATGACGCCGACATTGGGTTGCGCTGGGTCAACTTGAGCCAGACGCGCCAGCAGCTTTTCATCATCACGAGACTCCGGCAGCAGGAAAAATCGGCTGACCGGGGGTAGCATGGCGCTCAATGGATAGATGGATTCCGTTGCCTTGGTGTTGAACCCTACAGCGCGATAGGCGGCCATGGCCGCATTACTCTGGTTCCGGGCACTGAGGAATTCGTCAAAACTTCGCAGCAGCAGCTCAGCGCTGGTCGTCGCCTGCTGGACAAAACCCGTCAGGTGTTCCGGCCACGGGGCAGCGCTGAATTGTGCCAGACCCTGTTTTACAGGCTCTCGATAAGGCAGTATTTCCTCTGCGAGCTGGGCAAGGTTCGGCGGATGTAGATGTCTGGCCGCGTGCTCCATAACCTCTAATCCCGTGAGCAACGGTGGTATCAGAGCAGTGGTTGCATCGAGCAGCTCGTCTGTATTGTCCATCGGGCCACTATAACCAGAATCTTGTATAGTGTGTGACAGCAATTTCGCCAACCTCCCTCTTACCCAGCAAGAGGCTCGCCAACCAGGAGAGGCGCACAGTGGAGCGAGAGAAAAATAATTTTGACCGCAGCCTGGAAGACGTCGGTAATGTACAACTTCTTGAGCACGTCAACTTAACGGTGCCCGACCAGTCAGTCGCCAGTATGTTCTATGTGACAGGCCTGGGATTTACCCGCGACCCCTACATCGACTTTGGCAGCCTCAACATGTGGATTAACCTGGGCGACCAGCAGTTTCACATGCCAACCAATGAGGCCCAGGTGTTACGTGGCCACATAGGCGTGGTGGTACCGGATCTCGACGATTTAGGCGCACGTCTGAAGTTCGCCGCCCGCGGACTGCAAGACACCGCCTTCAGGAGCATCGAAGGTGACAACTGTCTCGACCTCACCTGCCCTTTTGGCAACCACATCAAAGCCTTTGCGCCAGCAGGTTTTCCGCGCATGGACCTGGGCATGCCTTACATTCAGTTTGATGTACCACCCAACACCAGCGCGGGTATTGCCAGATTTTATACCGAGGTGCTGGGTTGTCCCTGTCAGCATGATATCGACACTGCGCGAGTTGCCATGGGTCACAATCAGCATCTGATTTTCAAAGAAACAGATGCGCCGCTTGCCGCTTATGATGGCCACCACATTGCCATCTATGTCGCGGATTTTTCAGGCCCCCATGCCTGGTTGTCACAACGGGACCTGATCAGCGAAGAATCTGACCAGTTTCAGTATCGATTTGTTGATATCGTGGATCCAGACAGCGGCGAACTACTTTACCAGGTTGAACATGAGGTACGCTCGCTCAGCCATGCGATGTATCGCCGGCCCCTGGTGAACCGCAACCCCAAGACAAATTTTTTCACTTACCGGAAAGGCAACGAGCAGTTTTCACCTGCGCCAAGATAATATGACCCAAGCCGTAGATTTTTTCACCGCAGATACTGAACCCTACTACCTGCCACTGGCGGATGAAGTCGAAATATTCCGCGCCGCCTACAGCGCCAGGCTACCTGTCTTACTCAAAGGCCCAACGGGCTGTGGCAAAACGCGTTTTGTCGAACACATGACCTGGCGTCTGTACCGCGAAACCGCCAACCAGCTCGAAGTGCCGTTGGTGACCGTCTCGTGTCACGAAGACCTCACCGCAACCGACATGGTGGGCCGCTATCTGCTCAAAGGTGACGAAACTGTCTGGGCCGACGGTCCATTGACACGTGCTGTGCGCACCGGTGCGATCTGCTACCTTGACGAAATTGTTGAGGCACGCAAAGACACCACAGTGCTGATCCATTCACTGACCGACCATCGACGCATACTACCGATTGATAAAACCGGGGAACTGGTTGCCGCACATCCCGAGTTTCTTCTTGTCATCTCTTACAACCCGGGTTATCAAAGCGTTTTAAAAGATCTGAAGCCGAGCACCCGACAGCGTTTTGTCAGCCTGGAGTTTGATTACCCCGAAGTTGAGCTGGAAGCCAAAATTATTGCCCACGAAGCTGGTATTGATGAAGACATTGCCGGGCGCCTGGCGGTCATAGGCGAACGGGTGCGCAACCTCAAGCAACATGGTTTTGAAGAAGGTGTAAGCACACGTCTGTTGATCTATACCGGAGACCTGATTTCTGCAGGTATTGATCCTCGTCGAGCCGCTCAGGTGGCCATTGTCACCGCCATTTCAGACGACCGCACAGTACAGCAGGCGGTGGCTGATATCGTTGATGTGATTCTGCCCTGATATGGTCAACCTCGCTGCCTGCGAAGACACTCTGGCACTGTTCACAGAGGGCATAGCCGGACGTTATCTGCACATCAAAGCGACAGCCGAGTTTGCCAACAATCGGCAGCTTGCATATCACAGTGATCGCGCAGGCCAGGGTGCCGACGCCCTGTTTCTGCCTGAAGAGATTGATGCACCAGATCATCATTGTTACCGCGTTCTGGTGCTTGAGCAGATCGGGCTGCGCGAGTGCGGCACATTCTCATTTCGGATGGAGCGGGGCCTGGCTGAAATCAGTGAACTGGCGGCGCGTTATGAAGTACCCAAAGGCGCAACTCCCCGCACCGGCGATTTTTTCCTGCTGTTCAGCGCCTTTTCACAACCGTCACTTGCCACAGACCTGTTTAATCTGTTCGAAAAAGCGCGGGTGCAGGCACACCTGTTACGTACCTACCCTGGCATCAACCGACACATGCAGCGATACCACGAGCATTTGCTGGAAACCGCTGAACTGCACTACGACCCGCTCAGCTTTGGCCATCGCAGCCTGTGGGGAGACAACGAAATACCACCAGAGTGGCAATCGTTAGAGACTGCACTGCTGCAGCTGCAGGGTCCAGACCAAACCGTCTACGACAGCGTGCGCGCCTTGTGCCAACTTTATGATCAGGTTGCCGAGGCTTACGTGTTTGACACCCTGACAGCTTACCCCAGCCCCGAAGAATCTGTTCCTGACTGGCTGAATCGGGAACAGCGCATTGACGAGTGGGACGAAAAGCTCGAAGAGCTGGATGACCAGGTCATGATGGCTGACATGATTCATGCGGAAGATCTGGAAGC
>Ga0180435_10002755_pt1 | contig 17845 bp, 14 predicted proteins | sample SS_ome_3_FD_132467 | JGI IMG/M metagenome (GOLD analysis project Ga0180435, IMG submission 132467) | Hypersaline lake sediment archaeal communities from the Salton Sea, California, USA - SS_3_S_1 metaG | ecosystem: Environmental > Aquatic > Non-marine Saline and Alkaline > Hypersaline >...
CACAAGAACAATTGTGTAGCGCCCCGAAACGTTGAAGGTAAGGCGGAAATAATCCAGATCAGGGATGTTTCCCTCTGCCGATAACGTACCGAATATTTTTAAGGGAGCTGTGCCGGCGTCTTCCGACACTGATATGCCGTCATTCTGGTTCGAATTACTCAACTCCATTGTTTCGCTATATTCAGGAAACTGGGACATGAAGTCGTCAGTAGGAAAATCGTCATCTATATCCGCGAAACCATCTTCATCCACATCGTTCTCATAGTAATTGCCTGTACCATCGATATTGGTATCGTAATGGGATGCGCGGTCATCCGGAAAAATGTCGCTGGTATTCATAAATCCGTCCCCATCCCTATCCAGATCGTGGTTATCAACCACCCCGTCACCATCAATATCCATGATAAGCAAAATGGTCTTGGCGTCAGTGACCGTGTCCCCTTTTCCGTCGCTCACCTGCAGCTGAATCGTATAGCTTCCCGGCTGATCAGCATAAAACCCGGTCGCTCTGGTTCTGGGCGAGGTCAGGACATAATTGGCAGCGGAATGGTCGCTATTTATCACGCTCCACACATATTCACTCCCGGCACTGTCGGCGGCGTTTAAATATATGATTTCCTCCGGGTTGGGGTTGTTCATATCCCGGGTGACGATGCCGGTTTGGTCCGGCCCGACACTGGCGACAATCGTTTCGGGTGTTTGCGTATTCGGCAGGGCAGATTCCGTGTTTTCACCACCCCCACCGTCGCCGCCACTGCACCCTGAAAACAGGACCGCTAGAGAAGCGAGTAAAACTGCCAGGATCACCATCTTTAGGTGTGTATCAGCCATTCGTGACAATAACGTGTGTTGCATGTGCAACTCCTTTCCAGCGAGAGATTGATGAGGAACCATATGAATACAATATGCCGATGCCTCGTATTGCATCATTGCGGGCAACGCATATGCAATAACAGGGCTTCCGCATTCACAAATTGAGTTTAAGCTAACGTTCGACGCATGAAATAAAGCATAATTTGTGCCAGGTATATCGTGGCCTTGAGGGAAGCATTACTGGCAGGCGTGCTGTGGGGTGACAGTGTTGAAAAAGAGAATTTTGCACGAGCATATAGAACTATTAAACCTAACATAACGATATGTTAGATAACTTTTAACGAACGGGTTGCTTATTGATGTGGGGATGGATCAATGCGCACGATATCAGCAGCGCCAATGGACATCGCATAGCAGCTGTGGCATTTACTTCATACTTATGAAGAATATTTGAAAATATGGTAAATTGATGTTATATTGATCTGAACACCAATTGGAAAACTTTCGCCGTTGCCCAACCTGAAAAGAAATCCCTTTGTTCACCACGGATGCTCAGGAAAACGCTTTTTCCCAGCGCTTGAGAAGCAGGTCCGGAACCAAAGGGCCCAGGTCGTTCTTTTTGAAAAATTCCATGATATCAAGCTGATTACCCTGAAACCACCACCGCTTCAGCAAATCACCGGTTTCCGGTTGAAACACCCATTGCGGCCCGAAACGGCCCTTCAGATGATCTTCCATGGCAGCCTCCCCCATCCAACCCAGCACGTAGTCCAGGCAGTAGAATTCCGGAACCAGGTCAAACAGATGGCTTTCGGGCTGGTGATAAAACCCGGTGTGGCGGGCCATGATGTCCGCATAAGGCTCGCCGTCTGCCAGGTGTCTGCTATCGAACATGCGGTATTCAGCTATGAACTTAGCCGCATAGCGCCGAAAAGCAGCCAGGTCCCTTAACGATTTGTAATAATTCAATTCCCGGGACTGGTCCCCGGAAAGATTGAGAAAATCTTTTAAAAATGGTTCACTCAGGGTAATGTTCTGCAGCAAAAAAGCGTATGATTCCGAAAGACTGTAGCTTGTGGCCAGTTCCCGGTCTATGGTGGAAAGGCGTGAAGAAGTGAATACGGCTGACAACCCGTGCCCGAGTTCATGCCACAGGGTTTCCAAGTCGATCCACCCGCCGACCGCATTCATAACCACATGTACCTCATCTGGTACCTGCAGCAGAAACGTCATGGCCTGGTCGCTTTTATGGGCATCCTTCTGGATATCCATATGCAGGTTGTCAAGCGTTTTCAGATGAATACCCCACACGTCCAGAAAAGCCATGGACTGCTCCATGGCGCCCTGTGGCAGCCATGGGTCAAGGTTATGCATACCAAAAAGATTAATGGAATCAAACCGATTGAGGCGTTCAAGCGGCAGGTTGAAACGCGCCTTTGTCCAGGTCTGCATGGCCTTGAAATACAAATCCCGGGTCTCTTCCAGCATCTTTTCCATCAAGGGGACAAAAATGGCATAGTCATAGCCCTTCTTTTCCCGGCAATAGTCGATGTAAGACGCGAACCCGAATTCCTTATCCAGCTCTTCCAGAAGGATTTCCCAGTAATTGAGGGCAAAGGGTTTCATGAATTTGCATAGCGGCCCGGTTTCCTGCTGAAGGCGTTCCCGGTCCGCGTGTGAGCGTGATTGCTGACACCATTGAATGATGTTGCGGAAGTAAATCCGTTCATCATTGACCACGGCAGCCGCACCCCGCATCCAGGTTTGCATCTCGGTTTCATGGGGCAGCAGCACCTGTTGAAGATAGTGATCAACAAAGGCATGGCGCACCCGTTGCCTGGCTTTTCCGTGTAATTCCCGATCGATACGTTCCAAGGTCGGAAGGGTCAGAAAGGCATCAAATCCGGCATACAGGTCATAGGGCTCAACAGCGGGTGCTTCCCCCTTCCACATGGCCAGGGCACTGGCTGTGCGGCGCTGGTTAAGTGTCTTGAGGGTTTCAATGAATGTAAGTTGTTCTTTCAGCATATCGTGTTACTCGCAATTTTCCCCTGAAATGTAAAATTTGCGTCTCAATTTTAACCTTTCAGGGGAAAATTGCGAGGTTTTTTTTCAGACATTGGAAACATTCATGAGCACGGTTGGTGTTTAATTACCGAGGCATCGGTTTATGTGTATTGTTCTTAAAGACGGATGACCGTTTCCCATGTCATAATTGACAATGGTGAAATGGAGATTACCTTGTGGTCCGGTGTATATTAGTGAAAATTCTATTGAGAACCAAAATGGAGAGAAAGACATATGTTTGAAACAAGGGAGCAGGTACTGGAAAAGATCATGGACCAGGCCAAACCTGTTTGCTGCGATTGCGGCGAGGAAATGAATCTGTGGGAAGTGCCCCCCATCAATTTCAGTGACGGTCTGGGCTGGGGTACACCCTATTTATATGTCTGCTTTAACGATGAATGCCCGGCTTACAAGCAGGGCTGGGACAACTTGCGTGAAAACTACAGTCACATGGCCTCCTACCGGCGCATGTGCTATCCCGGTACCGACCAATACGAACTGATGCCGGTTTTCAGCCCCGTGGGCGGAACAGGCCAGATCATCGACGACCAGGTGCTGCTCCAGGAAGAAACGCTTAAACAAGCCATCAAAAAAGGATTTTCCATTCTGGCCCAGTGCTATGTGGAAAAGGATGCGGAAACCGCCCTGAGGATGGTGCTCGATCCCACCGAACCGGCGCGCGTGCGGCTAAAAGCAGCCGAAATGCTTGGTGATATCGGCGACTTGGATGCCATCGACCCCTTGCGCAACCTCTCTGTAGGCAACCGTCTGATCGAAGAGCAGTTGGAAAAATCCATTAAGCAGATCCATGAGCGATTCTATACCCGGGAATGTCCTTTCTGTGCGGAAATCATTAAGAAAAAAGCCAAAATTTGCAAGCACTGCGGCAAAGAGGTTGCCGGACTATAAAACCCGAGGGTTAATCAGAACATTACATTGGGTTCTATAGTTGGAAGTTCAAAGCCCTCCATCCTTCTGATCCAAATACAAATGCCGATTTCAGAAGAAATCGGCATTTTTCCGTTTTATGACCAACCACAACATCTTGGGTATAGGCTGAGTACCAGAAAAAAGTACACTTTTTATCTATATCGTTACAAAACATTCAATCTAAAGGGCTCACCTGGGCTGATGTAATCACCGTATTTAAGCGGTAATCAATTTTAGGATACTTGTTTTGCAATTCCCAATAAGAAGCATTTCAACATAAGTGTGGAATATTTTATGAAGGTGAGAATAAATGATAATTTTCGGCTGTTTGCGATACCGCTTTTGGGAATTATATTTATAGAATATATAAGGATTTGATAATGATCTTATACGCAAATTTAATGCCTTTTATTTACGAATTAGATTCAGGGGCTGCCACCCTGAAGTATTAAAATGATCAGAAACATAGGTGCCAGGAGATACAAGCGTATCGAACCATGCTAGATCGTCCGATGAAAGTTGGACATCTGATGAACGGCTGAGATCATCCAGATGACCTATCGTTCGTGGCCCTATAATAACTGAAGTAATTGCGGGCTGGTGCAAAATCCAAGAAACACAAAGGGCCGCATGTGAAAGATTTCTATCCTTTGCCCAATTCATTACATTTTGAGAAATTCTGATACCTGCTTCTGTTATGCGATCGGCATAAATCTGCTTTTGGGTTGCCCGACTACCCTTCGGTAAAGCCTTTTCTGTTTGGTACTTGCCAGCTAGCATTCCTTGGGCTAGGGGTGACCATGTAGCGATACCCATATCATATTCCTGGCACATAGGAACGACCTCATTCTCGATTCTACGGTCTAAAAGGTTGTAAGGAGGCTGCTCACAGATAAATTTGGGAAATCCTTTCAACTCGGCGATCTGAATTGCCTCAACCACCCTCCAGGCCGGATGGGTAGAACAGGCAGTATATCGAACACAGCCGCTCTCCACCAAGTAGTTAAGAGCGCTCAGAGTCTCTTCCTGGGGAACATTCCAATCCGTGCGGTGAAGGAATAAGATATCGATATAATCGGTCTTCAATCTTCTAAGGCTTTCGTAGCAGCTGTTAATAAGATTGTGCCGTGTATTACCGCCGCTATTTGGTTGGTCGCTTATAGGGAAAAACGCTTTTGATGATACAATTGTTTCATGACGCTTTCTTTTTTGCTTAAGGGCTTTTCCCAAGATTTCTTCGCTTCTCCCTTCAGCATATACATTGGCGCAGTCGATAAAATTAATACCGTAGTCCATTGCCTTGTCGATCATCAGGGTGGAGGTAGCCTCATCAGTCGGGCCACCGAAATTCATGGTTCCCAATGTCAACTCAGATACCATCAGACCGGAGCGGCCTAAACGTCTGTATTGCATTTCCTTATCCCCATCACTATGTCATGTCCGCTAATAATATCATTTTCTCTGATTGGTTTAAGCTTTCAGGCATTCTTCGATTCTAACCAAGGCTTTCTTGCCGCCCACATTTCCGGGGAATACAATATAGGCCATGCCCGGATAACGGGCTTCGTCACCCAATTTCCACACCGGCACGCCGGGCAGGACCTGGCCTAGAATCATGGCCCTGCGAACACCGAGGCCGGCCGTAGCAACATCGCTGGAAGTGATACCGCCCTTGGCCACCAAATAACGTGGTTGGTGATCCAGTGCGGCAATGATCTGTACGAGGCTGTCGGAAACCTGTTTTCCAATCTCGAGACTGTGAGCGCTGTCCCGGCCGCTGAGAAGTTTCCTGCTGGTGTAGATCACTGTATCCACCCCGTCACAGATAGACTTGTTCATCGTCGCAACCACTCGTTCTATTTCTTGAGCCCGCTGTCCGGTATCTAAAAGTTGAACTACATCGATTTCAATGGCCATAATCCGGTCCGCGTTAATAAGAGCTTTCACCTGCTGGGTTGTTTTAGGCACATACGATCCAACCACAAACAGACCGCCGTAGCCATTGTCTGTAACAAAGTCACGGGATTCCAGCAAAGTGCGGGGTTCGATGCCGCAGCGGACTCGGACAAGAGAGGCGGCTGTGCGGAATAAAAACCGGCATCCCTGATCTTCTGCTTCCAGAAGTCCCTGGACAACCACTTCCAGGTCCCGATAAGAAGCGGCATTGACCACACAGGCTGATCCGGAAACCAATTCCCGCAGAATGTTCCTTACCTTTTTAGGACCGCCACTGCGAATGTCTTTCAGGGATAGGGCGGCCACTTGATGCCGGGAAATGCGTCCGTTTGTTTTTTCTGCCACCCAATCTTTAAGGTCGGAATGGCTATAGCCAAAAACAACGTCCCTGGCATAAGCGGTTTCGGCCGCCGGTGTCATGACATCATTTTCAGCAACATAGTGAATATCGTTTATGGTATAGCGGTTACCTTCAAAAAAGCAAGGCGCGATGAGATAGGGGCAACCAACGGTATCAAGCGCCTCTGCCAGGGCATCAATTTCATCCGGGAAGTGTCCCCGAAGGGTGGAGTCACTGCGGCTGATGACCTCGATCTCCACACCTGTTTTTTGAGAGGCGGTTTTCAAGTTGGCGCCGATTTTTCTGTTCAGGCGGCATGCTTCGTGAGCTGTCATGCTGCGGCTATTTGTCAGGATGTAGAAGGCCGGGTATCGGGTAACCAGCTCGGCCTCCAGATCATTGACGGACCAATTCGTTAAAACAGGGATGCCATGTACGGTCTGTGTGCCGGTGGGGTCGTCGTCCAGGACAACCACCTTTTGACCGGCTGATTGCAACTGGTGCTGAATACCGGGTAGCAAATCCCGGGGCCATTCTTCAGGCAGGCTGTCAAACAAGTCTTTTTTGGGGATAGCTGCAGGATTCATTTGATACTTGGTTTCAGGTTCCAGGGTCTTGGCCTATCCCTACTGCCCTGGCATCCATCTTCCATCCTCCGGGGCTCTACGGTTCCGACTGATAGCAATCTGCCCGACTGCTATCCGGCATAAACCGGCAGGTCTAACTCGTCGGCATTTAGTATACTGGGCGCGGCCTTGGGGGCCGGTGCATCCAGAAATGGCAGAATGTCGGTTCCCTGCCAAACCGGATAACCCTTCAACATGGCGGCTACGTTGCCGGCGGCAAGGGTGGCCATGCCCTGGCGGGTCCAGCTGGTGGCTGAAGCAATGTGCGGTGTAATTACGACATTGTCGAGATCTTCCAGGCCGGGTTTCAAATTGGGCTCGTCCTCGAAAACGTCCAGACCGGCTGTGAACCCAGGATGTTGGCGGCAGTGTTCAACCAGGGCGGTTTCGTCAATGACAGGCCCACGGCTGGTGTTGACCAGAACAGCGTCCGCCTTCATAAGGGACAGACTGTCAGCGTTGATGAGGTGAAACATGGAAGCGTCCAGGATCGTGTGTATGCTGACCACATCTGCAGTTGCCAGCAAATCCTCGACATGGTCGGCCTTTTGGCAGGTAACCCTGAGAAAGCCTTGCTGTTCGAGAAAGTCGGCATAAGTTCCTACATAAGTTTCCAGGGATGTATTCCTGTGGATGTCATGGTAAATCAGGTTCATTCTGTGCCCGGCGACCATCATGCGGGCATAGGCATCCCCTATTCGTCCGGCGCCGATTATGCCGAGCGTTTTTCCCTGGAGCAGTTCGCCAAGGAAGAGTGTCGGCAGCCATCCATGGTATTTGCCGGCGCGCAGATAGCGTTCCGATTCACCAATGCGCCGGGCCGCGGCAAAGGTCAGGGCCACTGCCATTTCCGCCGTGGTCTCGGTTAATACCCCCGGGGTGTTGCCCACGGGAATGCCGTGCCTGGTGGCAGCGTTTATGTCGATATTGTCGAAACCCACGGCATAATTGCTATAGACCTTGCCGCCAACAGATTTCAGGACAGTGAACAGTTCGTCGCCCCACGCTTCGGTGAGCTGTCCGATGGCCCCGCTGCAATCGGAGCCCATGGCAGATTTTATGGCCGCAATACTCTGAATGGCTGGTGATGTTAGGATATCTACCCGGCAATCGGCATGGGTAAGGATATCAAGCCATCGCCGGCCTGGGAGTTCTTTGGTGACCAGCACGCGATACCTTCCCAAAGGATTGATTGTATGCCATTCTGGCGAGTTCATGAGTACATCCTTGATTTCAATCCACTGCCAAGATGCCAATCAACCAGAATCCAGAGGTCGGCTGCGCCAAGTTTTTCAGCACCCAAGATCTTGTAACGGAGAACTCCCGACTCCCTACTGGCCATTTGGCTTCCGTCTCTGGTTATTTTCGTGCCAGGACTTTTTCCACGGCCGCTACAATATGCCGGGCGGTCAGACCGTACTTGTCGATTACTTCCAGATAGGGGCCTGATTCGGCAAAGGTGTCATTGACGCCTACCCGCTGCATGGGTACGGGGTTATTTTCCACCAGCACTTCCGCAACAGCGCTGCCAAGGCCGCCGTAAATCACGTTGTTTTCGGCAGTGACCACGGCGCCGGTCTCCCTGCTCGCTTCGACGATGGCGTCCACATCCAGGGGTTTCAGGGTGTGACAGTCAATGACCCGGGCATCGATCCCCTTGGTAGCGAGTGCTGCTGCAGCTGCCAGCGATTGAATCACTATATCGCGGTTGGATATGATAGTGACATCGTTTCCATTTCTCACGGTGACCGCCTTGCCAATCTCGAAGGGGAAGTCGTCTGTGTAGATATAGGGCACGGGATCACGGGTAAAGCTCAAATAAACAGGCCCCTGGTATTCAGCAGCCGCACGGACGGCCATGGCAGTTGAAACTGGATCGGCAGGTGCCATGACGGTGGAGTTGGCAATGGAACGCAAAATGGACAGATCTTCCTGTCCCTGGTGGGTCACACCGTCGGGCCCCGGTGTAATGCCGCTGTGACTGGCGGCGATCTTGACGTTCAGTTTGGGGTAGTGAATGCTGTTGCGTACCATGTCCAGGGCTCGCAGGCTCGCGAAAACAGCATAAGTGCAGGCAAAGGGTATCAGACCGGTAGTGGCCATGCCAGCTGCGGCAGCCATCATGTTCTGCTCGGCTATCCCAAAGTTGAAGGAGCGGTCCGGAAATTTTTCCGCAAATTTATTGGTACCGATGGACTTGGAAACGTCAGCATCCAGAACCACAATGTCCGGGTTTTCATCCCCCAGCTCGAGTATGGTTTTGGCAAAGATTGCCCGGGTCGGCAGACACTCTGCCTTTTTGAAAAGATCATCCGAATCCAGCAGTTCGACAACCTGGGAACGGATATGTCGATAGGGTGATGGGTTAGCGTTCACTGCTGCACCTCCTGATCTCGTTCATAGCCTCATCGGCCTGTTTCTGGCTGGGCGCTTTGCCATGCCATTCACACACGTTCTCCATAAATGACACCCCTTTGCCTTTGATGGTGCGGGCTAAAACAATGGTGGGTTGGTCTTTGACGGTCTTGGCTGTTTCAAGCGCTTGGACCACAGCCGCCATGTCGTGCCCGTCGATGTCAAGTACATGCCAGCCAAAGGCCTGCCACTTGTCGGCAATGGGTTCGATGGGCATGGTCTGGTCCACATAGCTGTCATTCTGCAGATTGTTGCAGTCCATAATCGCGGTGAGATTATCGAGCTTCCACCGGGCTCCGGACATGGCCGCTTCCCATATGGAGCCTTCCTGGGATTCTCCATCACCGATGACGATCCACACATGATAATCTTTCCTGCGCAGCTTTCCGCTCAGGGCCATGCCGATGCCGGCCGAAAGACCATGCCCCAACGAACCTGCGGTCATATCGATGCCCGGTGTTTTGTGCATGTCCGGATGCCCCTGCAGGATGCTGTTAAGGCGGCGCAAGGTGCCTAAATGAGACTTGTCAAAGTAGCCTCGCTCGGCCAGAGTAGCATACCAGACCGGGCAGGCGTGGCCTTTGGAGAGGATAAATCGGTCGCGGTCCGGCCAATCTGGGTTTTCCGGATCGACGCGCATCAACCGGAAAAACAAGGCCGTGACCACGTCCGTTGCCGACAGGGATCCACCGGGGTGACCGGCCTCGGCGGTGCAGATCATTTCGATGATGTCACATCGAATAGTGGCCGCCATCTGTTCGAGTTCTTCGACCGACATGGGTGTAGGATTCATTCGTTTCTATGCTCCTTTGTTTGATTCATGCCCGCCCGTCAATGATCAATGTGTCTGTTTCCGGGCGAACATTATTTATGCTTCTATACAGATTAATTTACAGGATTCATGGATTCGAGGGGTCAAGTGAAATATCTGTCAGCTGTAGGCCGATGCTTTTCATGCTGATAGCAGATGGCCTGTAACCGCCACTTTGCCCCTTGACCCCTTTAATCCTCGAATCCTAAAACAAATACGATACCTCAACCAAACGTCTGTCGTGGAATTTACGCCAGCCTAAATATGTTCTTTTCTATAAACTGCCAGGTCTTGAGATAGTCATCTCCTGCCATGAGCCTTGTCAGCTCATGGCCGTCAATATGATCCAGGAGTTCCCAGATCTTGTTGGTCAAACGGCTGTTGGCTTCGAATGTTCCTTTGATGTCCCAGCGGGTGGGGGATGTGTCTGAGGTCAGGTAGTCATTGTAGCCGTACTTTTTCAGGTAAAAGAGAAACTCAACATATTCGAGAAAGTGCTTGGTTCCGCAAAAATAGTCCCAATCCCACTTACCGTCGTTGTCGTTTACATGAATATAGTAGCGGTAAGGGCTTTCTGCCAGCATCACCAAGGCTTCGGCGGGGTTTTCATTGCCATACATGGAGTGACCGAAATCGAGGGTGACGCCGATATCGGTGCACCGGATGTCGTTGAGCAGACACAATGATTTGGAGGCTGAATCCACAAAGCAGCGTCCCCTGGTTTCACTGGGTTTGTATTCAATGAACAAGGGTATTTCCGGTTTGTAGCTGCCGGCTTCGCCAAATGCATCCACCAGGTATTTCCATGTCTGGGCATAATCGTACTGGAAGGCAAACTCGTAACCGTCACCCAATGGGCAGCAGGTTACCTTGTCAGCCCCGGCAGCAGCAGCAAAATCTTTGGCTTCCTTAATGAAACGAACGGCTTTGCCCCGAACGCTTTTGTCATGGGAAGTGAGCCCCCCGTTTCGAAATTCCGGTTCGGCTTTTACGTTGACATTCACGGCGGCAAAATTCAAGCCGTGTTTGTCAAGTGCATTCCTGGTGCTCTTGGGGTCGTTTACCTCATATGGATATACCAGCTCCACCCCGTCGTATCCCTCTATCTGAGCCATCAGAGAGAGTTTGCCGTCCAGTTCGAGGAGTTCGTTGTATTCGTGAAACCGGTCTTTTGTTTTGGACAGAAAACCGGTGATGATTCCCATTTTAAGCATTGCTTGGGCCTCCTTGAATCTTGCGTAACTTGTTTTACTTCTATGCGTTTCGTTTAAATAGTAAAGCGACCACTTTATTTTTAAAAGATTGATAAAACTGGAATTGACTGCAGATTGTCCAGACAATGATCAAAAAAAGAATCAATGATACCGGCCGTGTAAAAACCGGCATAAAACTGCCCTGGGAGACCATCAACGCCCTACGCAGGTTTTCGTCGGCCATCGGTCCGAGTATCACACCGATGACCAGCGGTGCTATGGGATAACCCATTTCCGTGAGAAAGTAGCAGATAATGCCCACCGGCAGCATCAGGTAAAGATTGAAGATATTCAGACCCAGCGAATAGGAACCGATGATGCACAGAACACCGATGATGGGCATGAATATCTGCGTCGGGATTCGAAGGACTTTGACGACTTGTTTGGCCAGCAGCATTCCGGAAACCCACATGGCCATGGATGCCATTAGCAGAATGGCGGCCACCTCCATGATGAATGTGGGGTGTTCAAATGTGATCATGGGGCCCGGTGTGACCCCGTGCAGCATGAGGGCCCCTAATAGCATGGCGGCCGGCGGACTGCCGGGAATACCCAGATTGAGCAGGGGAATCATTGCCCCGCCCACGCAAGCGTTGTTGGCCGTTTCGCTGGCCAATACCCCCTTGAGTTCTCCTTTGCCAAAGGTTTCCGGGTGTTTGGAGGTGTTCTTGGCGGTCCCATATGAGACCCATCCGGCGATGTCTTCTCCGATACCCGGCACAGCCCCGATACCAACCCCGATCAAGGCCGAACGACCGATGGCTGGAATGTTGCGGACAACGGTGCCGACTTCCGGTATGATGCGCTGCAGTTTCTGAGCCTCACCAATCTGGAAACGGTCTTTTAGCACCTGAATAATCTGTGGTATACCGAACGCACCAATGAGCACAGGCACCACTTCCACACCGCTTTCCAATTCGGTAATCCCGAAGGTGAAGCGGGGGTAGAACTGCAGCAGATCGCGGCCCACGCAGGCTAGAAACAACCCCAGGAAACCGGAAATCCAGCCTTTGATGACCAGATCCGGGCTGGTCAGCGTTCCGCTGATCAAGATACCGAAAAATGCCAGCAAAAAAAACTCGAATGATGTGAACTGCGGGGCGAAGTAGGAAATCAACGGTGATATGGCAACTACGAAAATAATGCTGATGGAGGTGCCGATGGCGGATGCTGTGGTCGTCAGCCCAATGGCCCGTCCACCTTCTCCTTTGCAGGCCAGAGGATATCCGTCCAAGGCCGTAGCCGCAGCAGCTGCGGTACCGGGTATGTTGATCAGGATGGATGCATATGACCCCCCGTATGTGCCACCCACATAAATGGCCAGAAGCACGACCATGGCAAGGGATGTATCCATGCCGTATGTCAGGGCGGTTAAAAGGGCGACGCCCAGTGTGGATGTCAGCCCCGGCATGGCGCCGAAGATGATCCCCAGGATGACGGACCCGAAAAGAAGCAGCAGATTCACCGGGTCTGAGGCAAGGTGCAATACAATTTGAAGAAAAGACCAGATGCGGTCGAAAACCATCATATTGAAATACGCTCCTGCAATTTAAAATTCCCCGTACCATATGGCGTCCAGCACGACGACAACCAGACCCTCTGTGGGCATTGGCACCAATAGAAGATATTTGAAAATCGGGCCAATGAGAAACGGCGCCGTTATCGCCAGAATCAAGCTGGTTCTATATTTTTTTCTCAGTTCAGGAACCCCACGAATTAGTGACCAGCAGTAAATGCCATAGGCTATAATAAAAACAAGGGTGAGCCAGTCACTGGCATATGGGATAATCGGTTTAAGAAGGGTGTCGATTTTCAATACGAAGTAAATGATAAAAAATAGGGTTCCGAATAGATAGAAATAGAGTTGTTTTTTTAGCAGTGCGTTGTCGTCAAAGTAAAACATGCTGATAAAAGCCATGAGAAAGAGAACGCTGCACAGAAAGAAATCAATCCTGGAAATATTGATGAACACAAGACTGAAAAACAGAACCACAATAGTATAAAATCTGGTATTTGCAGGTGTTCTTAGAAATTGGAACAGTTCTTGACTTGTGAGCCAGTTCATCACGCTGCTAATCTCTTTCAGACCCACCTCTTTGATTGCGGTTCGAACCAGCAGGGCACCCAGAATCATGATCATGGCCCCCACGAACAGAGGGAAAAGCGCCGGTGACACAAACCAGACGTTCTGAACGCCCCCCCAGGAGCCTTTCATTGGCATCCTGACGGCCATGCTGACGACCCAGAGCCCGAAAAGAAAAATGATGCCGCCGGAAAAAATATCTGCCTTGCGCAGTTTGTCCTTTTCCAACATGTTAACTGTCCTTGATAAATCGAATTCCCATTGTGAATCAGACTATGACCACAAAGACACAAAGAAGTGTGTAAAAAAGCATTCGTGTCCTTTGTGCCTTTGTGGTTCCTGTTCACCCTAAGGTGGTAACTAAATCCCAGCTAAAGGGGTTTAGGGTGTATACGAGCCGGCTTTAGGGTTTCGGAATTCCAAGGTCTGCCGGGTTGACCGTGGCTGCCTTCAACTCCCACAGAGTCCAGGCAAAATTAGACTCGAGTGCGTCAAAGACCGCTTTTGACTCTGCGCCGGTTTTACCGGACAGCAGGTAGTAATTCTCTTTGGCCCAGGTTTTTACCTTGTCCGTGGCCATGGCCTTTTTGAAGGCATCTACCAGAACTTTTTTGGCATCTGCAGGTGCGTCGGCCGGAACTGCGAAACCGATTGCCTGGGAAATCGGCAGGTATTTCGACAGACCGGGGTAGGAATCAAATGAAGACGGGATGGTTCCTAAACCTTCAACGTCAAAAGAACCCGGGATCAGCATTCCCAAAGCCCTCAGTTTCCCACCACGTAGCAACTGCTGCTGTTCGGCAAGAGAGGTGACCACGACTTGAACTTCACCGGTCATGGCTGCATTCTGACTGGGGGCGGAGCCCTTGTAGGGAATAAAGTTGAAATCAGCCCCGGAACCGTTTTCAACGGCCAGGAGATTGAGATGATGAATGGAACCGGCACCACTGGCTGCAGCCTTGATGCTGTTGGGGTTTTTCTTGGCAGCTTCAATGAGGTCTTTGAGGGTTTTGTAAGGGGTGTTGGGTGTGACGGAAATAACGTCCGGAGAGCCGCCCACAATAAAGGTATCCCAGACATCGAATTTTTTGTCCCAACCGCCCTGGACGCCGGCGGTGACATTGGATTCGGACAAGCCGCACAGGGTGTAGCCATCATGGGGCTTCGAGTAGGCGTAGCTCATACCCACAGAGCCGGCCACACCGCCTGTTTTATTAATGACGTTGACATTAACACCCAGGAATTTTGACATTTCAGCATGGATGATACGGTTGCAGGTGTCTGTTCCGCCGCCCGCCCCCCAGACCACCACGGCGGTGATGTTTCTTTTGGGAAAACTCTTGGCGTAAACCCCGGTCGAAACGACCAGCAGGATGGCCATACAGATAATTATTGCTTTTTTCATGGTAACCCCTCCTCCTTATCTATCGATATGTGATTTGTTGCTCCGGGCCTTCGCGGCCCGCCCTTGACATGAATGCATGGTGCTGCATTATACGGTTTTAGCATCCCTCCCTTCATTCTGATTCGATCATACTGCTAAGAACGGCTGCAGATTTTTTAAAGTGTTCACGCATGAGACTTTCCGCTGCTTCGGCATCACGGTGGCTGATGGCATCGATGACCGACTCGTGCTCCACCAGGGTTTCGCTGGGGGGGCGGATCAGCCCTTCCGAGGAGACCACCTGGTAACTGAAGCTAATAATGTTGGTGGTCAACAGGATGCTTTTCAAAAATTCCTTGGCACCGATATCCATCACAAAAAAGTGAAACTGACGATCTTCCTGGGAATAGCCTTTGTAATCGGCGATAGCCCCAACCTTTTTGAACTTGCTGAAAAAGCCCTTTAAGCGGTCAATCTGCGGATCGGTGATGTGGCCGGCAGCGCGGCGTGCAGCGAGGCCTTCCAGCACTTCACGCAGTTCGAATATGGAGAGCATCTCTTCTTTGCTGAAGAGGCGTACGAAATATCCCCGGCGCGGCCGGGCCTCGACCAGCTTTTCCTGTTCCAAAAACTTCAGGGCACTGACCAAGGGAGTACGGCTGATGCCGAGTTCACTCGCGAGGCTTTCCTGGGGTATCTTCTCGCCTGGAAGCAGCTGGCGATTCATGATCATCTCCTTGATGACCTGGTAGACTTTCTGGTCAAGATTTTCGTGTTGTGCTCCCAGGTTGATCATTTTAGATCCTTTTCGGTTTTCCACGTCAGGAACCGGTTGCAATCCAACCGGCATGCATTGAATAATAAATTTTGAATTTTGTATACAAAATTCACTAAACGATGTCGCAAGAAGTGTCAAGCTGTTTTTTAGCGTGCGAAATGCTTGTCGAGTTTCGGGCGTCACCCGATGCGTGAAACGATTACCTGCAGAATAGGTAGCACGATAACCAGCATGGCTGTGGTTACAAACCAGCAGCTATTGGCCAGATCGAGGTCCAAATCGTATATGGAGGGGGGAATCAGGGCATTGAAGGCCACCGGCATGGAAGACAGAATAATAACTACCTTAAGGGGCAGTCCACCGTCCAAGTCACCAAATCCGATCGCGAGCGCCAGCCCAGAAACGATAATTGGAACAATGGCGAATTTGATGACGGTTACCGCAATACTTTCTCTTACATAATCTCTAACTCTTTTGAATTTGAGTGCCATGCCAATGGATGCCAGCAGCATGATTGTCGCTAAGGGAACGAAAACGGCATTCACCGTTCCGTAGAAGGACGGGCGGGCAACGCCACTGTAATTGAGCAGTCCACCCAGGAGGATGCTAGAAACCGCGACGATGATGAATGGATCCCTGGCGAGACCTTTCAGCCGGTCCCATTTATCTTCTGCTGAGGAAGCACCACTGTAATACCTGGCAATCGGGAATCCAATACCGTAATAGGATACCTCCTCGAAAAGCTTGTATATCGGTACCAGGGCAAATCCCGGCTCCCCAAGAAAGATGAAACAAATCAGTGCGCCAATGGAGCCGATGTTGGTAAAAGACCCGCATCCGTACATGGCGCCGGTTTTTCGCGCTTCGAGCTTCAACAGTCTGGCGGCCCCCAAGGCAAGCATCCCGCCTAAAATGAGTGCGAACAACCCCAAAAGGGGAAAGGCCGCAAAGCGTACGTTTTGGATATTCACGATCCAGATGGCGCCCACTATAGCTACCGGGTTGAGAAACAGCAGGGCAATATGCTGCAGTGACTTACGCATGCGCTCTATGGGTATTGGCAACCTTATGATTTGCCGGTCTACCAAAACCTGAACAACATAGCCCAAGGCCAACCCAAAGATGATGATGCTGAATGAGTAGATGAATTTATACATATTGTGCCTTTCATGGTACCGTTACGCTGTTCAATACAACGAGTTCTGCTCTGACTTCAACCCTGAAAACACCTTAATGATGGGTGCTTGCTCACCCTATTGTTTTTCAGTATAATAGTCCCACTTTATCTGAAGAAAAAAGGGGGCTGATTGATGTCAAAACAACAGAACAGAAAAGTTATTGTTGCCCTTGCACCCGTAGGCAAGCGAATCAAAGCGCCCTCAATCAACCCGTTGGCGCCTGACGAGGTGGCCCGGGAGGTGATCGAATGTACCGATGCCGGCGCTTCCCTGGTGCATTTACATGTGCGTGACAGGCAGGGCGAGCAGACTGAAAATCTTTCTGAATATTCACTGACCTTGGATTTGATTCGCCACTCTTCGGACATCATCATCCAGGGTTCCACCGGAGGGTTGACCCATCTTACACTCGAACAACGCTGTGTGGCTTTGAATGATCCGCGAACGGAAATTGCATCTCTGAATATGGGATCCGTCAACTTTGGCGAGGATGTCTACATCAATCGTTTACCCGATATCCGTTTTTGGGCCCAAAAAATGACACAAACTAAAGTAATCCCCGAACTGGAGGTGTTTGAAGCAGGTATGTTGCCGGTCGTCCGGCAATTGATAGACGAAAATATCCTTAAGCTGCCCTTTTCCTATGGCTTTGTACTCGGTGCTCACTGGGCGGTACCAGCTAATCCGAAAAGTCTTTTCTTCCTGACATCCTTGATGACCGAGCAAGCGCCTTGGGGCGTGATACATGGCAACATGAAAGATTTGTCACTGTTGGCTGTGGCTATCGGGATGGGCGCCTCAATCGTGCGTGTCGGCTTCGAAGACAGTGTATTTTATGCAAACGGGAAAGTCGCAAACAATAATGTTGAGTTAGTAAAAAAGCTGGTTGCACTGATCAAGCAAATGGGTTTTGAAATCGCGACGCCCCAGGAAGCGCGCAGTATCTTGGGTGTTAAACCGCTGTGACAGTTTTGCCCGAGTTTGAGAAACTGGCCGTGCAGCAAGAGTGAATGGCAGGGCGAAATAAAAAAGCCGCCCTGCCCTTCGAATACAATTTTCAGTAGTTCTAAACCAGATTTTTACTGGCTTTGAATGTTACTGCGTTTCTGCCTTTAATTTTAATCTGTTCACCTGTTTGAGGATTTCTACCTTTTCGGGTTTTCCGATAGACTTTTTTAAAGGTTCCAAAACCGACAATCGTTACCTTACTA
>Ga0180435_10002756_pt1 | contig 17844 bp, 9 predicted proteins | sample SS_ome_3_FD_132467 | JGI IMG/M metagenome (GOLD analysis project Ga0180435, IMG submission 132467) | Hypersaline lake sediment archaeal communities from the Salton Sea, California, USA - SS_3_S_1 metaG | ecosystem: Environmental > Aquatic > Non-marine Saline and Alkaline > Hypersaline > Sediment...
AATCGACGGGGCGTGTGATCTGCCGGTGGACGTCAAGGTGGCGCTCTACCGCATCGCGCAGGAGTCGCTCAACAATGTGGCGAAACACTCCGGGGCGACGCAGGCCACCGTGATGCTCCACTGCCGTGACGAGGTGACCTTGGACATCGTCGACGACGGGAGGGGCTTCGATCCGACGGGCATCCCCCCGGACAGCCTGGGGGTCGGGATCATGCGTGAGAGGGCGGAGGGGATCGGCGCAGACCTGCGGATTATGAGTGAGCTCGGTGAGGGCACGCGGGTTCACGTTGGCTGGTCGGGCTGACACGTGGTTGGAAACCGTGCCATGGTACGATGGCTCAGGTGGAAGGATCCTGGCCTGCCGGGATGCGGCCTGAGGCTGGCTGCTCCCCGGATGGCGTTGAGCCCCAGGATCGTGTGCGTGAGAAGGAGATGATGCGCGTGAGAGATCAGAGCGCTGAAGTCGCGGGTGATTTGGCCAGCGATGCGGCTCTTCAGCCGACCGCTGGCCGAGACGGGGGCGCGGGTGGCACCAAAGAACCTCTAAGCGACCTCCGCTGGCTCACCCGGACGGGGCTGGACCTTCTTTCTCTCTCCAGCGAGCGAGAGATTATCGACTATGCAGGACGGACGTTGGCGGAGAGACTCGGTGACTGCATTACCATCGTGCTGACGAGCACAGCGGGTGGGCGAGCCCTGAGCATACGGGGCATCTTCGGCATCAACAAGCGGCTGCTGGTTCGTGCCGTGGACCTGGTGGGTGACCGGATCCGGGATCGTTCTTGTCCGATTGATGAACGGTTCGAGAGCGTCTACAGAGACAGGCGTCTCTATCGGCACGAGGCGGGGCTGGTCGATTTCTCCAGGCAGGTACTGCCGAAACCGGTCGCCAGGGCGCTGGGACAGCTGCTCGGCGTCAGGGACGTCTACACCATGGGCCTCGTTGGCGAGGAGCGGGTTCTCGGGAACATCCACCTGCTCGGCCTCAAGGCCGATCTGATTGAATCTCCTGAGACTGTGGAGGTCTTTGCCCATCAGGTGGCCCTCGCGCTGGAGCGCGCCGCGGCCCACAAGGCGCTGAGGGAGAGTGAGGCCCGCTACCGCGGCCTGTTCGAACACGCTGTTAGTGGCTTTGCCTTGCACGATGTGATCCTCGACGACCAAGGGAGGTCCGTCGACTACGTCTTCCGGGAGGTCAATGCCGCCTTCGAGGAGATGACGGGTCTCAAAGGTGAGGAGATCGTGGGGCGTCGTGCGACGGAGGTCCTCCCCGGCATCGAGGACGAGATCTTCATCGATGTCTACGGCCGGGTCGCCCTCACGGGGGAGCCGGCGCACCTGGAGATCTACGTCGACGCGTTGGACCGCTACCAGGAGATCACCGCCTACGCCCCGGCGGAGGGGCAGTTCGTGACGCTCATCTCCGACGTTACTGAGACGAGGCAGCGGGAGCGCGCCGAGAGGCGGCTGGCGGAAAGGGTGACCGCGGGCCTCAGGGCCGGTGACCTGGCCTGGTGGGAGATGGAGCTTCCGTCCGGAGAGGTCGCGTTCGACGACATGAAGGCCGCCATGCTCGGCTACCCCCCGGAGTGCTTCGAGACGTACCACGACTTTGTCGAGCTGATTCATCCTGAGGACCGTGAGCGGGCGATGCGCGCTATGCGCGATCACCTGGAAGGCAGGACGGAGAACTACGAGGTCCAGTACCGCATCGAAACCAGGGATGGGGAGCTCAAGTGGTTCCGGGACGTCGGCGGCATCGCTTCCCGCGACGAGGGAACGGGGACCACCCGCGTTGTGGGGATTGTGGAGGACATCACCGAGCGCAGGAAAGCCCAGCGGGCCCTGGCTCGGAACGAGCGAAAGCTGAAGGAGATCTTTGATGCCTCTCCCATTGCCATCGAGATCTACGATGGGGATGGGAGGCTCGTGGAGGCGAATCCGGCGTGTCTGGAGCTCTTCGGTGTTCAGAGGCTGGAGGACGTTCTGGGATTCGATCTATTCTCTGATCCGAACTTGCCGGCGGACGCCAGGGCAAGTCTTCGGCAGGGCGCGATGGTGCGCTACGAGACCGAGTTCGATTTCGGCAGGGTGATTGACCAGGAACACTACGCGACGAGCAAGCAGGGACGGATGTCCATCGATGTGCGCATCACCCCTCTCCGCGCCACCACGGGGGATCGCCCGGAGGCGTATCTCGCGCAGGCTCAGAACGTGACGGAGCGGAAGGAGGCGGAGCGTGAGCTGCGGATGAGCAAACAGCGCTTCGAGCTGGCCCTCCACGGTGCTGACCTGGGCACGTGGGATTGGGAGGTCCAGACCGGCGCAGTGCAGTTCAACGAGCGCTGGGCCGGAATGATGGGCTACCGTCTAGAGGAACTCGAGCCTAACCTGGACACGTGGGAGCGATTGGTCCACCCCGATGATCTGGTGCTTGCCTGGGAGCGGCTGCAGGCGCATCTGGAGGGTGAGCATCCACTCTATGAGGCGGAGATGCGCATGCGGCACAGGTCAGGTGAGTGGCGCTGGATCCTGGATCGCGGCAAGGTGATCGAACGGGACGAGCGAGGGCGGCCGCTCCGCGCCTGCGGGACGCATCTTGATATCACCGAGCGGAGGATGATCGAGAGGCGACTCCGCGAGGAGGAGCGCATGGCGGCACTGGGACAGATGGCCGCCGGCGTGGCCCACGACTTCCGGAACCGCTTGAATCCCATCATCCTCTACGCCGAGATGGCGCTGGATCGGGCCGACCTGCCTGCGAGCCTGCGCCCGCACATGGAGGCGACGCTGGAGGAATCCCGCGGCATGGCGGACCTGGTGCAGCAGATCCTGGATTTCACCAGCCGCGCCATGATTCGCCGGGAGCGGGTCGATCTGGCCCAGTTGGTGGAAGACGTAGCCGACAGCCTGGGCGACGATGTGCCGCCGGAGGTGAAGATGGCGGTCCGCACGACTGTGGACACCCATACAATCCTCGCCGACGCGGCGCGCATCCGGCAAGCCGTGCGAAACCTGGTCCTGAACGCCCGCGACGCCATGCCCGACGGTGGGGACCTGACCCTGGAGGTTTCGAGGGTTGAGGTTGAGCAAGGGGAGCATCCACCGCTGTCCGAGGCCGGGGGTGCCGACGGGAACGGTTCACGGGGGGGTCCGTGGGTCTGTCTCGCGGTCTCCGACACGGGGACGGGCATGACCGAAGAGGTCCGTGCCCACCTGTTCGAGCCCTTCTTCACCACCAAGGACGTGGGGGAGGGGATCGGTCTGGGACTGCCGCAGGTCTACGGCATCGTCCGTCAGCACGAGGGCTTCGTCGATGTGGAGACGACCGTCGGATCGGGGACCACTTTTCGCATCTTTCTCCCTGCCTATGCGGAGTCCGCCACCGAGGCGGATCATGGGAAGTCCGAGGCGTCTGCATCCGAACCGCCAGGGTGCGTCTTGCTTGTGGCTGAGAAGAGCGCCTGGCGGCGTTCGGTGAGGGAGGCGTTGACCTCTACGGGCCTGCGGGTCGTCACCGCCGCGGATGCTCAGGAGGCGGGCGCGGTCTGCCAGTCCCCCCGCTGGTCCACGGGCCGATCGTCCATCGATCTGGTGCTCCTGGACGTGAGCCGGCTCGGGCGGGAGGATTCGGGGCTCCTTCGCCGCTTGAGACGGGCCCATCCGAGCATGCGCGTCATTGGAGTTTTCGACCCCGATGAGAACGGTCCACCCGAGGACTGGTCGGAGGAGGGTGCTGTGAGTCTCGTGGAGAAGTCTGCTGCGGTAGATGAGTTGATTCGTGCCGTGCGCCGGGCGCTGACGTGAGGACGGTGGCGGTGTTCATGATGGAGCGTGATCTGCCAGCCCGTACCGGCAGCCGTTGGCCGGTTTTCCTTCTGACGATGTGAGGTGATCTATGGCGGACCCAGACAACCTGCGCTTCTGGGCTGACAGCGCGGGTGAGCCCGGGACGACGTTTCGGGATCGCTCGATTCTTGTCGCGGCGATACTTGTCGTGGCGGCAGGCTTGCTGTGGGGTACAGCTCGGGTCACAGCCCTCCGCCTGCGCGCGGAGCGGCTCGCCCAGGCCCGGGTGGCCGCTCAAGCCGTCGATGTAGCCGCCTTGAGATCGCTGACCGGGTCCGCTGAGGATCTGGGGACATCGAGCTACATGCGGCTGAAGGCGCGGCTCGCCGGGCTGCGCCAGGCCAGCCCCTGGTGCCGCTTCCTTTACGTCACGGGCCGGCGCGACGGAGAAATCTTCTTCTTCGCCGACTCCCTCGCCCCCGAACAAGAGGCGTACGCCCCACCGGGTCTCATCTACGAGGAGGCCTCCGAGGCTTTCCATCGCGCGTTCGAGACCGGTCAGGAGGGATTCGTCGGGCCGGTGACGGACCGATGGGGAAGGTTCGTGACAGCCATCATTCCGTTGGGCGACCCCTCAGCGTCAGAGGTGGTCGCTGTGCTGGGCATGGACGTGGAGGCTGGGCGCTGGCACCTGGAGATTCTCCGTCAGTCCCTTATTCCCTTCACAAGCATCCTTCTGTCGGCGCTTCTCGTCCTGCTGGTGATCCTGCAGCGGCAGCACGTCAACGCGCGGCGCGTGAGTCATGAGCGCTGGCGGTCCCTCACGGAGATGTCTCCCGACCTCGTCTTCGCCGTGGACCGGGAGCTGACCATCCAGTTTGCCAACCGTGGCTGGCCGGGCCTCACTGCGGAGGAGATTGTCGGTACCCCGGTCTATGCCGACGTCGAGAGCGAAGGGCCTGCGTCCATCCGGGAGGTCCTTGAGGGTGTGCTGGTTTCTGGCGAAGACGCGGCCTACGAGGCTGCCTACCGGAAACCGGACGGCTCTATGGTCCACTATGGGTTTCGCGTGGCGCCCCGACGTCTGCCCAAGGGGGACGAGATAGCCGGGCTGATCCTCAGTGCGCGGGACGTCTCCGAACGGAAGCGGGCGCGGCGGGCGCTGGAAGAGAGCGAGCGGCGCTATCAAGAGCTGTTCGATAAGAGCCGGGACGGGTTCGTGATGGTCGATGCCGGCGCACAGATTGTGGATGCCAATCAGGCGTACTGTGAGATGCTGGGGTACTCCCTGGAGGAGCTGCGCGGGTTGGCCAGCTTCTACGAGATCACGCCGGAGCGCTGGCGCGCATGGGAACAGGAGGAGATCTGGGAGGGGCGGCTGCTGACGGAGGGGTACTCGGGGAGGTATCAGAAGGAGTACGTCCGCAAGGATGGGACGGTCTTCCCCGTCGAGCTGCAGTGCTACACCGTCTTCGATGATCACGGGACTCCCCTCTATCTGTGGGGCATCGCGCGGGATATCACGGAGCGGAGGATCTCCGAGGATCTGCTCCAGCGCCGGAACCGGGAGTTGAGTCTGCTCCACCGTGCCAGCCGGGCCTTCACGTCGACGTTGGACCTCGATGAGGTGCTCACCACGGTGCTGGAGGAGGTGCGCAGCGTTTTCGACGTGGTGGCCTGTTCGGTCTGGTTGCTCGACGCTGAGGAGGAGGAGTTGATCTGCGAGCAGGCCATCGGGCCCCACAGCGATCTGGTGCGGGGCCAACGGCTTAGGCCGGGCGCGGGACTGGCCGGGTGGGCTGTCGAACGAGGCGAGAGTGTCATCGTGGCCAATGCGTTGGAGGACGAGCGTCACGACGTCACTGTGGACGAGGCGACAGGCCTGGACGTTCGGTCCGTGCTGAGCGTACCGCTCCAGGTCAAGGACGACGTCATCGGCGTGCTCCAGGTCGTGGACACCGAGGTCGGGCGCTTTGGCCGAGAGGACGTGGTGCTCCTGGAGCCCCTGGCCGCCTCGGCTGCCGTGGCCATCGAAAACGCCAGTTTGTACGATCGGGCCCAGCAAGAGATCGCAGCCCGGCGCGGTACCGAAAGCGCGCTCCGCGCCAGCGAGGAGAGGTTCCGGAGTCTGGTGGAGCAGTCAACGTACGGCATCGCCCTGACGGATGGGAATGGTCGGGTGCTTGAGTGGAACGCGGCCCTGGAGGCGATCTCTGGACTAGACGCCGACGCGGTGCTGGGGCGGCCCGTGTGGGATGCCATTCAGTCGCTCGCCACCGAGCGAGGACGGGATCTCTTGGACGGAGAGCGGCTGCGCCAGGCGATCGATGCGGGCGTGGAGCCTGAAGAAGGCGTCTGGCAGGGCGGCGTGATGGAACAGGAGATTAGACATCCCGATGGGACTGTGCAGACGGTCCATCTGACCCTCTTCCCCATCCAAACGTCGGAGCACCAGGTCTACGCCAGTATCGTACGCGACGTCACGGAACGGAAGGAGATGGAGCGCGAGCTCAACCAGCAGGCGAAGCTGGCCGCGGTGGGGCAGTTGGCCAGCGGCATCGCCCATGACTTCAACAACATCCTGGGCGCCATCATCCTCTACGCGCAGATGCCCCTGGCGCACGCTGATCTGACCCCAGAGATCAAGGATGCCTTCGAGACGATCCTGGAGGAGTCCCGTCGCGCCGCCGACCTGGTGAACCAGATCCGTGACTTCAGCCGCAGTGCAAGGATGAGCACGGAGCCGGTCGACCTCGCGGCCCTGGTGGAGGAGGCGCTCGGGCTTCTGGAGAGGACGGTCCCGGCGCACATCGACGTGACCGCGCATCTGGATTCCGACCCATGTACGATCCAGGCTGATGCCACCCGCATTCACCAGATCCTGATGAACCTGGCTCTCAACGCCAGGGATGCCATGCCGCAGGGTGGCGAGCTTCGGATTGGGGTGGAGGAGCGGCTGGTCTCCGCGGAGGACAACCCTCCCGTGTCGGACATGGACGCCGGCGTATGGTGCTGTCTCACGGTGTCGGACACGGGCACCGGGTTGAGCGAGGAAGCCCAGGCACACTTGTTTGAGCCCTTCTTCACCACCAAGGAGGAGCGTGGTACCGGGCTTGGGCTTGCCCAGGTCTACGGCATCGTGAATCAGCACGGAGGATTCATCGATGTCGAGACTGCCCCCGGGGAGGGCACGACATTCACCATCTTCTTCCCCAACGGGGATGACCCGGCGGAGGGGGCCGGGAGAGCCGTGGAGAGCCACCGGCCTGTTGCCGGGGCGCAGCCGAACGGGGAATCCAAGACGATCTTGGTGGTGGAGGACGGCCGCCAGCTGCGCACGGCCATTAAGAGTGGCCTGGAGCCGCTGGACTACCTCGTGATCACGGCGGCGGATGGCGAGGAGGCTCTGGATGCCGTCTCCCAGTATTCTAATGATCTGGTGCTGACCGACCTGGTCATGCCGAAGATGGGGGGCGAGGTGCTGCTGCGCCGCCTGCGCGACGAGAACCCCGAGCTTAAGGTGGTCGCGATGACGGGCCACGTCGTGGATCGAGACATCCCGAGCTTGCGCGACGCGGGATTCAACGCCGCGCTGCCCAAGCCGTTCTCGATCGACGATCTCTTAGCCATCGTGACGGACACGCTGGAGGGCGCGCAGGACTAGTGTCCCTGGAAACGGAGTCCGACGGTGCGATGCACCTGTATACGTCCGACGGGAAACGCCCGTCGCGCGCAATCCGGCAGACTGGAGTGCATGCCGTGGAGAGAACACCTGATAGCCGTCGCACAGCGCCTCGCCTAGTGGCGCGCTCGATCCTCGGGGCCCTCGCGGGCGCCCTGTTGACGGGCTGCGCGGTCGGGCCGCGCCCGGCGGCGCCGGTCCTATCGCCATCTCCCTCTCCCACGGTGACGCTCACGCCATCCCCTTCGGCCACGTCGGCGCCGACTGCGACGCCCACGCCGACACTCACCCCGAGCCCGACGGCAACGCCAACCGAGACGCCGGTTCCCAGCCTGACGCCGACGCCCCTCCATCCCATGGACGTTGAGTTCATGCGCCAACAGACGTACGCGGGAAGCGAGCTTGTGATCGTGCAGACGCTGGGTCCGGGCGCGAACTACGACCGCTACGTCGCCTCCTACGAGTCCGAGGGCCTCACGATCTACGGGCTCCTGACCGTTCCGCGGGGCGAGGCGCCGGAGACCGGCTGGCCCCTCATCGTCTTTCTCCACGGATACATCCCCCCGGAGCAGTATCGGACGACGGAACGGTACGCGGCTTATCAGGACGGCTTCGCGCGGAACGGGTATATCACGCTCAAGCCGGATTACCGCGGGCACGGGGATTCCGAGGGGAGCGCCGAGCAGGGATCCCGGGGACCGGGGTACGCTGTCGACGTGCTCAACGCCGTGGCCTCACTCCAACGGCTGCCGGAATCGGACCCGGAGCGGGTCGGTATGTGGGGCCATTCGCTGGGGGGGAGTCTGACGCTCCGCGCGATGGTGGTCAGCGGCGACGTCAAGGCCGGCGTGATCTGGGCCGGGGTGGTGGCGACGTACGAGGAGATCTGGGAGGCGCGGCCTCGGTGGGTGGGGGGCGAGCCTACCGTCACGCCGGGACCCGACGTGACGGTGACGCCGCGGGAGGCAGGGCAGCTCTTCGCCTACGGCACGTTCGACGAGAACCCCGAGTTCTGGGCCGCCATCGATCCCGTCACGTATCTCGACGATCTCTCGGGGCCCGTCCAGATTCATCACGCCACCGGGGATCAGTCCGTCCCCGTCGAGTTCTCGGAGAAGCTTTACGAGCGGCTGCAGGAGGCCGGGCAGCCCGCTCAACTCTACACTTACCAGGGAGACAATCACAACATCTCGGCGAACTTCGCGACGGCGATGGAGCGGTCAGTAGCGTTCTTTGATGAGCACGTCAAGGGGGGGCGATAGGGCGAAAAAGCGAAAAGGCGAGAGGGCGAGCTGGGCGTTATTGGGACGAGATGAAGTCTGGGTTTCCATACCCGCTGATCCCCTGGCGGTAACCGGCCGACGAACGGCGCGTTGGTGCGATGCACCTGAGGGTCCTTGAGATGGATTGTGGTGTGCGTTTCCGTAGCCGCCGTCCCCCCTGACCAGCGTGACACTTCCCCTTGTTCGTTGTGCCCTCTGTAATTGTTCATGTCCTTCCGGGTCCTTCCGTTGCACCTCTGACGGAACCACTCCTCGTCGTCTCGCGTCGTACACGCCCCAATGGCCGCCCAATGGACGGGAGACAAATAGGCGAATGGCCGCCGCTCACGGATGCGACGAGTGGACGAACTGCACGAGTCGCTGTAGAGTGGTCGAGGCGTTGCACCTTGCAGGTGCGATGCACCTTGAGCTTGCCCGGCAGATCATCCTCGCCCATTGCTCCTCTTCGTGCCGTTGGTGGTCCTTTGCGTCCTTCGTGGTGTCCTTCACGTTCTGCCAGACGCGGCCCTGCGGCGACAAGTGCTTCTACTGCCCGGGTGACCAGGTCGCGGCCTGTGCGGCTGGGTGGCGCCCTTCTCCACGGCGGGGGGTAAACTGGGTGCCAGTGGGGGTGCATAGGGTACAGAATGCGGACCGGGCGCGGCCCGCCTCAGAAGCGCGTGGACTGGTCAGCGACATCGGACGTAGGGCTGGTGACCGTCGGATGGGGATTGAATCGAGGAGACACCGCATCAGGCCTGCGGGATCGTTTCCCATAGCACAAAGGGAGGCACGAAGTTGATGGAGAACACGAGATCGTGGAACAGAAGGCAGTCAGCTCAGATCGGGGCGGGGCTTAGCTTCGCTCTGGCGGCGTGGCTCTTGGTGGCGACCGGACGGTGGGAGTGGCTCCTCCTGGTGCCCGTAGGCGCACTGGTGGGACTGGTCATCGGCGGTGCTATGGCTCGGTATCCCTCGCTGGCAGGTGTCGGGGCTTCTCTGACCGACGACCTGCGGCGCGGCGCTGGCCTGCTGGTACGCTGGCTGGAGCATCCCAGACTAACCGTGCGATTTGTACGCCTCCTGGCCCCGAGCGTCATCCTGTTTATCGCCATCTGGAGCGCGGCGTACGCCTTTCTACCAGAGCGGATGCTGGCTGCCGGAAGCGACGTGCGCATGATGGGAAACGCGGAGGTCGGGCGTACCCTCTGGGTTGAGTGGCAGTCCATTGTGGTCCGCAACCTCCCCTGGGTGGCCGCCATCGCGATGGTGAGCCTCCTCGTCGGGTACGCGTATGCGTGCACGATTCCCGTGGTCTGGACGGTCTTCTACGCGGTCATCCTGGGCACGAACTCCTTTGCGTTTCCCATGCCGGAGCGCATGGGGCCATCGTTCCAGGTGCTGGGGCGGGCCGGCCCGTATGAGCTGGCGGCCTTTCTCCTGGCTGCTGCGGCCAGCTACCCACTCTCGCGCGTCTCTCTCCCGTGGAGGGAGAGGCGGGAGGAGGTGGAGGTTGACTGGCGGGAAGCGGTGCTGGCGCTGGTATTGAGCGCATCGGGTGTGTTGCTCGCGGCGTGGCGAGAGGCGGTCATGATTGTGGGGCTCTAAGAGAGTCCGATCACAGTCGGCGCCGGGCTGATCGCGATCGTAACCAACAGCGGTGGGATGGCCGGTCGCTGGCGCCATTCCGGAAGCAGGGTCCACCTGGGCCTGCTATGCAGGGCACGAGCGGAGAAGATGCCCGGAGCACTCTGGCCATAGGCCAATGGCGAAGGATTCTGCGTCCCTGTTGTCCGTCTGTTGCTGAAGACGCCTACTTGCCCTGCTTCGTTCCCTCCAGGCTCCTCGGTGTCCTTTGTCGTCTCCACAGCGAGTCCTTCTGCGCGCGTCGAAGGGCGCGCGCCCTCGCCGTCGTTCTACCGGCTCAACGTGGACCCTGGTCAACTGACCAGTTCGAAGACCCTCCAGAAGATCAGTGCGCTAACTGCTCACGTCCACGGTGCGCGGGCTGCCTCTATCCAGTAGACTGAAGCCTGAGACGCCTCACCGGAGGCAGCTGCTCACGCAGCACGCCGGTCGGGGCTGCCGGGCACGAGCTGGATTCGCGGAGGGGAGGCAGGAGACGATGGATGGAAAGACGATGAGTAGCGGGCCGTGGAACGTCGACGCGGATGCGTTCCCGAGTCAGGGTGATGAGGCGGACAAACTGGCGTTTCTGGTGCGCTATGCGGTACTGGCACCGTCGAGCCACAACACGCAGCCGTGGCGTTTCACCGTCGGCGAGCGGGAGATCCGCATCTACGTCGACCGGTCGCGATGGCTGAAAGTGGCCGACTCGGACCAGCGGGAACTGTACGTCAGCCTTGGCTGCGCGTTGGAGAATCTGCTGGTGGCCGCAGACCATTTCGGGTACGGGTTCGCTACGACCTACCTCCCTGAAGGTGAGGCGAGCGACCTGGCGGCAGTCGTGGAGCTCAGGCCGAACGGCGAGGCGTGCCGATGTCGCCCGGAGGAGCTTTTCGATGCGATCCCGGAGCGTCGGACGAACCACAACGTCTTCGACGCACAGCCGCTTCCGCAGGAGGTCTGGAAAAGACTGCAGGCTTGCGATGACGGGGATGAGGTCTCACTCCGCCTGACCGATGACCCGGCGATCAAGCGGGAGGTGGACCAGATGATCGTGGAGGCCGACGCAATCCAGTTCGCCGATCCGGCGTGGCGGGAGGAGTTGGGGACCTGGCTGGGCCGAGGCGTCTTCGGCACGCCGTGGCTGATGTCCAAGGTCTCTCAGCTCGCCGTGACGTACCTCAACCTGGGGTCGGGGACGGCCAAAAAGGACTCGGAGTTGCTGATGAGCGCGCCGGTGCTGGCCGTCATTGATTCGGCAGAGGATGACCGCGAGTCGCAGATCAAGGCCGGTCAGCTCTTCCAGCGTGTGGCGCTGACGGCAGCGACGCTCGGGGTGCGGGTCCATCCGATGAGCCAGATCCTGGAGATTCCGGAGTTGAAGGCGCGGGTGGCCGAGCTGATCCCTGCCGGGAGTGGGACGCCCCAGCATACGTTCCGGTTGGGTTTCGGAGAACCGGAGGGGGAACCGACGCCGCGGCGGCCGCTGGGTGAGGTGATGGAGTGATAGAGCGATAAAGCGAAAAGGCGATAGAGCGAAAAAGCGAAAAGGAAAAAAAGGCGATATGGCGATGGAGTGGGACGGCCGAAGAGGTGAGTATGCGAATGCAGGGTTCTGGTAACCCAGGTCGGTCGGATCTATGTCTGGGCCGAGTGGCCGCCAGCCCGGATGTCGAGTTGGACGGCGGATTGCCAGACTCGCAGGTTCGTCCGGTCCTCTTGGTCTCTTCGTGTTCCTTGTGTCCCCTTGTGTCCTTGGTGGTTTGCCAGTCACGTTCTTTCTGTCAGCTCCCGCCGTCGCCCTCTTGGCTGCAGCCCGGCCCGGTTGACCAGGGGCAGGTGTACCTGCGGGTCCAGGGCAATACGTCACCCGTCGAGCGGTGTCTGCACGCATCCTTCGGGGACGCTTACGGCGGTTCAATGACACGTAGTCCAACAGGGACAAGGTGACGAGGAGAAGGGAGTGTATGAGTGGTATGGGGACTGAATCGCTAGGGTTGGGGCGCTGGGCGCAGACGCATCCGGTGCGGGCGGCTGGACGACTGCTGGTTCTCTTGCTCGCAGCAGCGTGGGGCGGGGCCACGGGGGCGTTCGTGGCCTGGGGGCCCCTGATGGCCGGGGTACCGGTGATGGTTCCACTGGGCCTCCTGGGCGCCGCCGGACACGGCTCGCTATGGGCACGGCAGCAGCTGGCCGCCGTGAAGGGAGCCCGTGTGACGGCCGGGCGTTGGCTTCGAGGACTCCTGCTGGGTCACCTCGGGATCTTCCTGGCTGTGGGACTCCTGTCGAGCGTTCAACTGTACCGCATCGGCTTTCTCCCACCCCTCAGCCAGGATCGGCTCGCCAACTTCGACCGGCTGGTCCAGGGGATGGAGGCCGCTTATCCCTACTTTGACTTGAAGGGCGTGGACTGGGACGACCTGGTGAGCGGGTACCGGCCCCGGATCGCCGAGGCCGAGAGGGATGAGGCCTACTTCGCCGCCCTGGAGGAAATGCTGGCGGAGCTCAACGACGGCCACACGGGCGTCACGCCACCCGTCGTCAGGAATGCCGGCTGCACGTTCGTCGAGACGCGGGAGATCGAGGGCCAGGCCGTGGTGGTCCGTACGGCGGGCAACGCCCTGGAGGCCGGGCTGACCGTCGGTTCCGCGATCCTAGCGGTCGACGGCTGGCCTCTCGAGGAGGCGGTGGACAACGTGAGCGAGCGGCTGCGCTACGGCTCCACCGCGCGGCAGCGGCGGGCCCGTGCCTTCCAGTGGCTCCTGCACACGCCCTACGGCGGGGAGCGTGAGGTTACCTTCGAGACACCGGAGGGCGAGGAACGCATGACCGTGCTGGTATGCGCCGAAGACCCGGCGGCGGCCGCTGAGGCTGGGAGGGGCGGCGATATCTGGGACCTCCTTCTGCCCGTGGCGGAGGGGCGGATTGTGAGCCGCCGGCTTGCATCTGGCATGGGCTACATCCGCGTTCCCACCTTCGGTGTGGATCTAGTAGCCGCGTTTGACGCAGCGCTGAACGATTTGCTCGACGCGCCGGGCCTGATCATCGATCTCAGAGGGAACGGTGGCGGCAATTCCGCCTTCGGCGACCAGATGGCCGGGCGTCTGTTGAACGAACCCTTCGCCTACGGCCGCGACACGTATGCAGCGCGGCTGCCCACGCGCGCCTGGCGGGGGCATATGACGTTTCGTGTCGCCCCTCGTGAGCCGGTCTTTGAGCGCCCGGTGGTGGTGATTATGGAGACGTCCAACTTCAGCAGCGCCGAGCAGTTCCTCATCGCGCTGATCGACAGCGGCCGGGTGCAGACCGTGGGGCGGCCCACCAGCGGGGGCAGCGGGAATCCGACCGTTTTCCAGCTGCCGGGACCGCGGGATGTGAGGTTCTCGACGGCCAGCTTCATCCGCAACGACGGAACCCCCATCGAGGGCGTGGGGCTCCATCCCGATGTCCACGTGAGCTGGACGATCGAGGACTTCCGCCAGGGGCGCGACCCGGACCTGGCGACGGCGGAGCGGCTGCTGTTGGATCTGGACTGAGGCGGCTACGATGTACGGCGCACAGGGACGAATGGCGCGAATATGTGTCGCAGCGGGTAGGACCCGGTTTTGGAAAACAGGCAGTCAGCGGCACGGAGCAGCAGGGAGACAGGTGCGACGCACCAACTGACTTCTTTGTGCCCTTGGTGCCGGCTTTCTGTCCTTAGTGGTTTTCCTGACCCCTACGGGCCACCTCGTTAGCGAACGTCAAGAGGGGTTCCAGGCCAACGATCTCCGCCCCCGAGAGGGAGCACGCTTGAAGGCGAAGCGCGGGTAACCGAGAATCATGGTCAGCTCGAGCTTGCGACCCTCCGGGAGGCCGATGATCTGGGTGAGTTCGTCATTGCGCTCGAGAGCCGCGTTGACGTAGCCGATCTGGCACGTGCCCAGACCCAGGCTTTCGGCCGCCAGCATGACGTTGTAGGCCGCGTAGACCGCGTCGTCCCGTCCAAGGAAGGCCTCCACAGGCACGTGCGCGGCCAGCACGAGGGGAGCGTTGTAGAAGATTAGGTCCTCCCCCTCAGCGTGTCTCCGGGCCAGGTCCTGGAAGGTGTCCGCGGCGTCCACCGCCTCGCTCACTCTATGCGGCCCGAGCGCGACTCGGAGGAAGGGGCGCAGAAGCCGGATTTTGAGGAGCTGGGCGGTCCGATCCAGCGTCTCTACCACCGCATCCCGCAGGTCGGCGATGCGGTCAGGATCGTCGAGGGCGATCCAGTCGACCGACTGCTTGTTCGAGGCGCTGGGTGCCCAGCGAGAGACGTCGACGATCCGGCGGACAGTCTCCCGCGGAACGGGCTTGTCGCGGAAGACCCGGAGCGAGCGTCGGGCTCTCAGGGCGCCCACGAGGTCCTCGAATGAGGGTAGAGCGTCGCGATCGACCGTCGGGCACGCGTCCAGCGGGTACCCGGTGTGGTGGACAGCGTCCACCGGGCAGACCGCCACGCAGTGCCCGCATAGCCAGCAATCCTGGGGCCGCACCGCCTCCGCGGCTTCGTCTCCAAGCTCGAAGACGCGCGCCGCCCGGCAGACGGCCACGCAGGCGCCGCACCGGATGCAGGTCTCTTGATCAACGGCAATGGTGGGGACGGGGTTGTCCGGCAAGATCGTGCACCTCCTTGAAACGACGAGCCGCGATTGGGCGACGGCCGTGAGATCGGCCGTGTCCGGGCGTGACGTTGGCGGAGTCGCGCGTGGTTTCTACGGCCAGGCAGACTCCGGTTGTTGCGCAATCATTCTATCACGGTGAAGCACCACGGTCAAAGAGGTGCGTCGGGAAGGGATGGGGGCGTGATCTTGACAGCGGGTGCCTCGGCCCGTCAGCGAGGTCAGTGCGTTGCACGTGTCTCGTCCAATGCAACTGGGGTGGATCGACCATGCGCAGGGGCCCCAATCTGTGCTGTGGCCTCACGGTCTGGTATGCGTTCCTACCGGATTCCTACCCAGGTGACCAGGCGGCGGCCTGGCGGAACGAACAGATGGTTTCCTCTCCGCCTCACTGATGCGGTCGGATGTCCCGCATGGTACGATAGGAGCGATCGATGGCAGCGCGTGCTTGGGCGAACGACCGGCCCTTGGCGCGCCTTTTTTCGGAAGCAGGCGTTTAGTGAGGAGGATCCACATGGACCCGGAGACCAAGAAGAGGCTGGCCGTCTTTCTTCTGCTCACCACGGCCTTCAGCGCCGTGTTCTACGTGCTCATCGGCCGGGCGGGATCGATGGCGACCGGTGGGGGGCTCTACGTGGTAGGACTCATGTGGTGCCCCGGGGTGGCGGCGCTGCTGACACAGCTCCTCACGCGCAGGACGCTGCGCGGCCTGGGCTGGCGGTGGGGCAGGACGCGGTATCAGCTGTTGAGCCTAGCCGTGCCGGCAGGGGTGGTCGCCATCACGTACGGTCTGATCTGGCTGACAGGCCTGGGCACCATTCCCAACCCGGCCTTTGTCGAGACCATCTCCAGCCAACTTGGTTTCCCGGTATCGACAGCCGGGGCTGTGGCGATCTACGCGGCGATCTCAGGAGCGTTCGGGTTCATCACCACCCTGCCTGCGGCGCTGGGCGAGGAGATCGGCTGGCGCGGGTTCCTGGTGCCGGAGTTGTCGAAGGTGTTTGGTTTCAGTGGGACCGCTCTGGTGAGTGGGCTGATCTGGGCCGTCTGGCATTACCCGGTGATGATCTTTGCGGACTACGGCAGTGGGGTGCCGCTCTGGTACGGGATGATCTGTTTCACCGGGATGGCGGTGGGATTGAGCGCCGTGATGGCGTGGATCCGCTTGAGGTCGGGCAGCGTTTGGACGGCCGCCTTTGCTCACGCGGCGCACAACATCTTGGTTCAGACGATCTTCACGCCGCTGACGGCGGATGCCGGGCCTACGGCTTACTGGATCGACGAGTTCGGCGCCGGGCTGGCGATCGCGTACGCTGTTGCCGGCTTCGTCTTCTGGCGTCTGCGCGGTCGTCTCTCGTCGGTCTAACCGGCTCCAGCCGGATCGGGGGATCTGGCGGACGCTGGCCCACCCGGTTCAAGCCGGATCGGGGGATCTGGCGGACCTTGGCCCAACTGGTTCAAGCTGGATCGCGAGATCCAGCGGTCCCGGGCCCAGCGAGGGCTCGGTGTTTCCGAGGGCCCCGAGGGAGAGGCGGAATCTGATGGTCCCTTATGAGCGAAGGAGGGGGACAAGGCCGGCTCGGCGAGTTCGAGCCGGATTGCGAGGTGTAGCGGGGGCGGGACAAGGGCGGGTGGCTGTCGTGGACCTTGGGCGCTGTAGTAGCGAGGCGATGGGTCCATCTAGTCTGGTTAATCCGGAGGCGTCCGAACGGCCGGGGCTGAGGTCTGTGTCGGAGAGGAGGGGTAGGTGAGAGGAGGGTCAGTGAGCGGTGGAGACGCGGAAGCTGTAGGTCAGGTGAAAGATCATGCTCTGGGCTTACGCGTCCTGGGCGGGTTCGTGGTGCTCTACGTGGCGGTTTGGCTCACGACGCTAGTCCTGGGCGTCGGGCCGAACATGCTGATGCGTCACCTGGGCGTGCCCGATAGTACCCGTATCCTGATCGGGAGTACCATCTCGCGCAGCGGAACCCTGGCCGCGACACTCTTCCTGTCGGCTGTCGCTCTGCGCCGCGTGGCGGGGCTGTCGCCGAGAGAGGTGATGCTTCCTTTCCGGAACGGCTGGTGGCGCGACCTTCTCGTGGGCCTGGTCCTGGCGGGAGGGGCGATGGGGCTCCTATTCGTCTTGGAGAGGGCAGCCGGCTGGCTCACGGTGAGGGACTGGCGTTGGAACGAGGCGCCGGGTGCCGTGTGGCTCCGATCAGCGTGGCTCGCGCTGCTGGCGAATCTGTTGGCGGCGGCGGGTGAGGAGGCGATGTTCCGCGGCTATTTGCTGCCGGGCCTCAGACGCGCCTGGGGCAAGGGTGCCGCACTCGCGGTGATGGCTGTCCTCTTCGCCGTCCCTCACCTCCTGGTCAGCGGGGCCGCCGAGACGCACTGGGCAGTCTTCACCGCGGCCTTGGCCCTGCCGGGGTTGATGCTCGGCTGGACGGCGCTCCGCAGCGGTGACCTCTGGCTCCCCGTGGGAATTCACTTCGCCTGGAATCTCGTCCAGGGGGACCTGCTGAATCTGACGGGAAGCCCAGCCGGTGGTATTGTCTTCGGGGCGGTGACGGAGCAGACGGGACCAGCGTGGTTCGTAGGTACCAGCTATGGGATCGAGGTGGGTGTTTCAGGGATTCTGGCGTTATTGTCGGTCTTTGGTGGCGTGTGGCTGTGGACGGCAATAGGCCAGAGAAGAAAGCCGAGAGTTGCAGTGTGATCGTCCGCATTCGGTCGAGCCTTCGGGCTCGGTTCGGGCGGGGGGCTTCGAGGAATCCAGATTTGTGGACATCGTGCTAGTTTCAATCTGGCGCTGGAGCGCGGGTGCTCTATCTGCACGGGCATGAGCAAGACACCAGGTGCCGAG
>Ga0180435_10002757_pt1 | contig 17833 bp, 13 predicted proteins | sample SS_ome_3_FD_132467 | JGI IMG/M metagenome (GOLD analysis project Ga0180435, IMG submission 132467) | Hypersaline lake sediment archaeal communities from the Salton Sea, California, USA - SS_3_S_1 metaG | ecosystem: Environmental > Aquatic > Non-marine Saline and Alkaline > Hypersaline >...
ATGCATCGTTCTTCTGATCGTACTGAAGCGGTCATCGGGATAGTTGCAGCCGTGTCCGCCGCCTTCGAGATATTTCAAACGCAACACATCCCAGACTGCCCCGAGGTTGCCTGTTCCACTGGAAAGACGCTCCTTGGTGATTCCCATCTCTTTCCAGAACGTCTGAATTCCTTTCCAGAAGCTGAACCCTGCCCACAGGGCAATCAAAGAAAAGGGCACGATCATCGACAGGTACGGAATCACCTGGTAGAACGAATTCGCTCCGGTATGAACAGCAAAAATCGTTTCGCTTCCTTTCGCGATAAGCGTAGTCACATACACGGCGACAATGGACAGCAGCGTAACGATCAATACGGTGATGCCGTTTCGTCTGAACAATCCGTTCAGGCTCCTCGGCCATGCAAATTCGGAATACGTTTCGACGCGCAGTTCAGCCATCGCTTTCGGAAAATTCAGGTCGAAATCATGGGGCGGCGCGTACTGGCATGCATAATAGCAGTCCCTGCAGTTGTGGCACAGGTTGGCCAGGTATTTCAGATCCCCTTCGGTAAACGTACGCCTCAGTTCCATTGCTGGAAACACGGCGCAAAATCCTTCACAATAACGGCACGCGTTGCAGATGGTCATAACCCTGCCGGCTTCTTTAACTGTTTCAGTTGACATGTTTTGCGGCCTCCCTTCCTGCGACGCGTCCAAATACGGTTCCTATAGTCATGCCAAAGCCTGCCATATAGCCCTGGCCTAAAATATTGCCGGACATGATCTCGCCGGCTGCAAAGATATTTTGTGCCGGCTTATCATCATCCATAACCACCTGAGCCCGTTCATTTACCGCAACACTCAAATAGGTAAACGTGATCCCCGGCCGCAGCGGGTAACCGTAAAACGGCGGAGTATCTAGTGGCCGGGCCCAGTGGCTTTTGACCGGCTCGATGCCTTCGGTATGGCAATCGTCAAGCTCCGCCGGATCAAACGTTCCGGCACGGGTCGCCTCGTTGAAGCGGGTGACCGTGTCCTCCAGTTTCTGCGGATCCAGTTCAAGTTTCTGCGCCAGCTCTTTCAGCGTCTGAGCTTCGACCGGCGGAAAAACTGAAGGCATGAAGAGATCGATCGACTTGGAATCGATGATCGAATACGCGATCTGATCAGGCTGTTTGGCAACCAGTCTTCCCCAGATTGCATATCGTTTCGGCCAGAAATCCTCGCCTTCATCGTAGAATCTTTCAACGTCACGGTTGACGACAATGCCGAAAGATACGCAATCGAGCCTGGTGACGATGCCGCCGTCATATTTCGGTGCCCGCGCATCGATTGCCACCGCATGACACTGGCGGGGGTCGCCGATCTGTTTGGCACCGTTGTCGAGCATGATTTTCAGCACTTTGCCTTTGTCGAACGGGGAGCCGCGGACGATAAAATTCTCCGCAGCCGGTCCCCAGCTCTCCTTCAGCCACTCGAGATTCGCCTGAAACCCGCCCGACGCGAGAACCACGCTCTTTGCTTTCAGCGAATGTTCGGCGCCGTCTTTTGTAAGGATTGCTTCCGAGAAAACCCCGTCCGTTATTTTCAGATCGACCACTTCGGTCTCGTAGCTGATGTCGATGCCGATTTCTTCCGAGGTCCGGTAATATGAGTTCATCAGCGCCCTGCCGCCACCCAGGAAAAAAGCATTCGTGCGGGCAAGATGCAGCGTTCCTCTCATTGCCGGCTGAAACATGCAGCCGTGCTGCTGCATCCATGCCCCGACATTGTTCGACTCCCTGACCGTAAATCGGGCCAGCGTTTCGTTTGTTTTACCCTTGGTCACCCGCATCAGGTCCTCGAAGAATTCATCTTCGGGATACGGTCCGGTAAGGAACTCATTCCCCTGTTCGTGCATGTAACGCAGGTTGCGGGTGTGACGGCTGTTGCCGCCCCTGAAATCCACCGACGATGCCTCCAGTACCAGCACCGAAGCACCGGCCTCGCGAGCCGTCATAGCCGCACACAGTGCAGCGTTGCCGCCGCCGACTACGAGTACGTCATAAGTTCTGGAAAAATCAGCCACGTTTTTTTCCTCCTCGTTCTAAATTCATCTGGTGAGAATGTTTTCGCAGGTCAATAAGGAAGTTACATAAAACGTGCCACTTTCACTCAATTGGAACATTTTGGTTCTTTGTTTCATCCTGTCGCTGTTCACTATTTCAAAAAATGGCCACAATTCCAAAAATATCCTCTAGTAACGATATGTTATACAAAGTCAACCAGCACGGTATCGTTGTTGCAGGTGCAACCCAAATCGCACGATTACGAAAAAAAACAGCTGGAACAAGTTGACAATATGTTTCAAATTGAAAATAATCGTTTCGCAGAGAAACAAACATTGAAACGAGGTGCACCAGCCATGAAAACCGCTGTCTGCAATATCGGTGTTTTTATTTCCAGTGTTTCGCTGGGAAACGAGATCGATAAAATTGCCAGTGAGCAACAGGACCATTTCAGTATCTCCCATAAGACGTTTGAAGACGCGATCCCCATCGGCAAAGAGATGGAACAGGCCGGTATCGAAGTCATCGTCAGCAGAAGAGGCACCGCCAACCTGCTCCGGGAAAACCTGCAGGTCCCCGTCCTCTCCTTTCCGCAATCCTCCCTGAGCGTGATGAACAGTATCAAACTGGCTGCGGACAGCCTGCAGGATCTTCCCCGGGAGGAGAAAAAAATATTTTTCCCCAATGCGGGAGCGGCGGTTCCGGGACTCGAACTTGTCGAAGAACTGCTTGGTATCGAATTCAAGCAGGCAGTCTATTTTGATTCCGCCAGCCTTCAGCAGATTATCTTCAATGCTGCCCGGGAAGGTTTCAAAGTGATTATTGGCGGTGCCTCTTCGATGCAGCACGCGCTGAAACACGGCATGGGCTACCAGGAGCTGGAAACCCCGATTCACGATATTGTCGAAACCATCGAGAATGCAAAATCGGCGGCATTGTCGAACCGGGAAGAAAAGGCGACGACCCAGCGCTATCAGTCCATCATGAACCTGACCTCAGACGGCATAATCTCAGTCGACTCGCAGGGGAAACTGACGACAATCAACAACAAAGCCCGAGCGATACTGGGCGCCGAAGACCGGGAAGTCATCGGCAAACCGGTATCGACCTTCATCAAGAACAAAGCCGTACTGCGGGCCCTGCTGGGACAGGCCTCGATCCATGAGAAAGTCGAGCAGATCGGCGACGAACTGTTCGTATATAACCAGGAGCCGCTGCATATCGAAGACCAGACGGTCGGGGTGGTTTCAACCTTCAAGGAAATCTCTACGGTCATGCGCGCCGAGCGTACCGTGCGCCGCTCGCTGACCAAAGGTTTCACGGCCGGCTACATGTTAGAGGACCTCGTCTATAGAAGTCAGCAAATGCATACCATCGTCAGCACGTGCAGGGAACTGGCCAAAACCGACTCGACCGTTCTCGTCACCGGGGAAACCGGGACCGGCAAAGAAGTTATCGCCCAGGCCATCCACAATGTCAGCGGTAGGAAAAAGATGCCGTTTGTGTCCGTACATTGCGGCGCCCTGCCGGAACAGCTGCTTGAAAGCGAGTTGTTCGGACATGAGGAAGGGGCCTTTACCGGGTCGAAAAAAGGCGGCAAACCCGGTCTGTTCGAGATGGCCCATCAAGGAACGATATTGCTCGATGAAGTCGACTCAACTTCTGAAAATGTGCAGCTGCGTCTGCTGCGGGTCCTGCAGGAAAAAGAAGTGATGCGGATCGGCGGGGACAGGAAAATCCCCGTCAATGTCAGGGTCATTGCGGCTGCGGGAAAAGATTTATGGTCAGCGGTAACCGCCGGCTTCTTTCGAAAAGATCTGTTTTTCAGGCTCAACGTGCTCCGCATCAACATTCCGCCGCTGCGGGAGAGAGCGGAAGACATCCCGGTCCTGCTCAACCATTTCATCCACTACCATGCGGGCAAACTGGGGGTGAAACCGATGTCGCTGCCGGAGCCTTACGTGCGCAGACTCTCGGGTTATTCGTGGCCGGGAAATGTCAGGCAATTGAAGCATTTCGCAGAACAGCTGTCTTTGAACAGCACGTTTCATTTCAGCACCAGCACCCTGGAAACCCTGTTCAAGGAACTCAGTTCCATCGTCGACGTCGATCCTGAAGAAACGCTCAGCCGGCCGGCCCCCCCGAAGCCCCCCCGTGCCCCCCTCAGACTTTCCGATCCTGTATCCGAGGCCGAGGCCATACGCAACGCGCTGCAGGAGGCCGAATTCTCAAAATCCAGGGCAGCGGAGTTGTTGGGTATAAGCCGGACGACACTGTGGAGAAAAATGAAGCAGATCGACAGCGGGGACCAGTCATGAGACAGGTGCATCAGGCACCATCTGCAGTACGCTGTCAGACGCGCCGGTTGATGCGAAATTTCCGGATATATGCGCCGGTCGAATCGGCTTGCCCAAGAGCCGAAACTCTTGGATATCATCTTTAACATCGACCATGCTGCCTCGATACCGCCGGCGCAGGGAGAAGTCATCGCGTCAGTTCCGGCATCAACCTATTGCTTTCCGGTTAATATTCTGGACTTTTCCCCCGATATTCCGTATAACAGGGCTCTGCCTGAAACTCAACAGGGATGCAGCCACAGCATGCGCGTGGTGTCAATGGCAGGAGCTATCGTACTTTTCACCACAGTTCATATAGAAACTCTCGCTGAAAACATCCAACAATTTGCTTATTTGACTGCTATCTAAAGGGAGAAACCCATGGAAGGAGCCCTCCTCCCCATCATAATTTTTATTGCCGTCTATGTCGCCATCACGTTTGAAGTAGTAAACAAGGCCGTCGCCGCGATGCTTGGCGTGATGGTTCTGCTGTCGGCGCATGTGATCAGCGACCACCATGCGGTGACCTTGATCGATGTCGAAACCATCATGCTGCTGCTCGGCATGATGTCCATTGTCGTCATCCTCAGGAAATCTGGTATTTTCACGCTGCTCAGCGTCAAGATCGCCGAGCTCACCAAGGGCAGCCCGCTCAAGATCCTGGTCCTGTTTTCGGTGGTAACGGCGACGATGTCGGCTTTCCTCGACAACGTTACGACGGTGTTGATTATCGTTCCGATCATCGTCGAGCTTACCGCCGGCATGGGGCTCAACCCGAAACTTTTTGTCATCAGCCAGGCGGTTATCTCGAACATCGGCGGTACCGGCACATTAATTGGCGATCCGCCCAATATCATCATCGGTTCCAAAGTCGGCCTGACATTCAACCAGTTTGCGGTCAACCTCTTCATACCGGTCACCATATCGCTCGCAGTCGGGCTGGTCCTGCTCTGGGCGATGAACCGGGAGATGTTCCGGCCGGTCAACACGAGTCTTGCCAAACTGTTTTCGACCCACCTGCTGCTCGAGAAGATCCGCCTCGACTTTCTCAACAAACCGGTTGATACCGTCCTGCTCGTCAAAGGACTGGCCTGCCTGGCCCTGGTCATCATCCTGTTTGTCACCCAGACCATAACCAAACTCTCCCCCGGCGTTGCCGCGATGCTGGTGGCGATGATCCTGTTTACCGTTTCCCGGGTCGATGTCGAGGAGATGCTCGAAGAGATCGAGTGGAGCACGCTGCTCTTCTTTGCCGGCCTGTTCATCCTGGTCGGTGTGCTCGAGGAAAAAGGCGTGATCGAATGGATCGCCCACAACGTCTTCCTGCGCATCGGCGATAATCCTTACGTAATCGTGCTCACCGTACTCTGGGTATCGGGAATTGCATCCGGATTTCTTGACAATATCCCGTTCACCATCACGATGATACCGATCGTCAACCTGATCATGGAAACCACCCCGATCCCGAACGACATCCTCTGGTGGTCCCTGGCCCTTGGCGCCTGTTTCGGCGGCAACCTGACCATGATCGGGGCCTCGGCCAATATTGTCTCGGTCGGTATGGCCAAGCAGTCGGGCGTGAAAATCAGTTTTCTGGAATTCATGAAGACCAGCGCGCTGATCACGATCGTGACGCTGTGCATTGCTTCAGCATATCTCTCAATCTATCTGTGGTTAAGCTTATGAACCAAATTGAAAAAGACAATCTGGACAATCTTTTCCTATACCACGGCAACGTGCTGGGTGCCGCCCGAACCACATCCATGGCGCTCAAATCGCTGATCAATGCTTTCCGGGAACTCGAATGTGAGCAGGAAGATATCTTTGATCGCTACACAGAACTGGCTGCGGCAATCAAGGCGACCCAGCCCCGCATAACCCCGGTAAGCCATATGCTGGAACAGTTCGAATCTGAGATGAAGCCATACTGGCAAAACGACGTGGCGGAGGTCAAAGCCCAGGCCACGAGGATACTGAGCGAGAAAATCAAACTGTATCAGTCGCGGGCGGAGCGGGTGGTCAGGCACGGCATCAAGTTTATCGAAGAGCGTGACGGCATTATCGTCCATTCAGCAAGCTCGATGGTCACAAACGTACTGATCCAGGCCAAGGAAGTACTGCTCAGAAATTTTTCGGTCATCGTTCTCCAACTCGACCCGGTGCGTACGCCCCAGGTGGCGTTATCATTGAAAGAACACGACATTCCCCACATTGTCGTCCCGGCCTTCAATCTCGATCACCACATCAGCAAGGCCAACAAAATCGTGCTCGGTGCAGTCAGCGTAACCAGGGATTTAAAGGTGGTCGCGCCCGTCGGAACCAGTACGGTACTCAGCTTGTGCCGCCACAACGGCGTCAAGAGCTTTCTGTTCGCGAACTCGTACCATTTCTCCCACGGACTGGCTGATTCCCAGCGGATCTATCGCTCCGACAAGCTGATTGCGTCCTCACGGACTACGTACAACCTGACGACGTATTCCCACGACCTGGTGGACCTCAACCTCATCGACACGCTGATCGATGAAGACGGCGTGGTCGACAACGACCGCCTCTGGGCGTTTACCGGCTAACCTGAATTCCCGTTCGATTCCGCGTATTTCTGCAGTTTGTTCTGCAGGGTCTTGCGGGTGATGCCGAGCCGCCGGGCCGCTTCGCTCTTGTTCCCATCCGTTTCTTTCAGGGTCTGATGGATCAGGATCATTTCAGCTTCCTGCAGCGTTGCGGGGCGGCTGGATTCGTGCGGCTCGCTGCTGGCAAAATGTTTCTGGACCTGGATAGGCAGGCTCTTTTCCGTCAAATGGTTGCCGCGCATCAGGATAATGCCGCGCTCGATTGCATTTTCCAGTTCCCTGACGTTGCCCGGCCACGGATAGGATGTCAGGTGCCGCATGCAATCATTGCTTACCGACTCCACGGTGCGCCGATTTTTACGGGCGAAGTGGTCGATGAAATGGCGTGCCAGCAACTCCACATCACCGTCCCGTTCACGCAGCGGCGGCACCTCGAGCGTCACCACGTTGAGCCGGTAAAACAGGTCTTCCCTGAAATTGCCCTGTTCCACTTCCTGCTCCAGGTCACGATTGGTTGCGGCGATAATGCGCACGTCAACCACCACGGGCTTGTCACCGCCGACCCGCTGCACCTCTCCCTCCTGCAGTGCACGCAGCAGTTTCACCTGCATCGCGGTTGACGTCTCCCCGATTTCATCAAGAAACAGCGTGCCCTCGTCCGCCTGCACAAACGTTCCGTCACGCTGCTTGTCGGCACCGGTAAAGGCACCCTTCTCGTGGCCAAACAGTTCCGATTCAAGCAGGCTCTCGGCCAACGCCGCGCAGTTGACCCTGATAAACGGCTTGTCCTTGCGCTCGGAATTGCGATGCAGGGTTTCAGCAACCAGTTCCTTGCCGGTGCCCGACTCACCGGAGATAAGCACCGTCGCCTCGGTCGGCGCCACGTACCCGATCATCTCGAGCAGTTCCTGCATCCGTGGAGAATTGCCGATTATCGAGGTGATCAGCGCACCGGCGTCAGACTGCGCGTCCTGCTTCCGCTCCTCCACCCGGTGATGGTCCAGCGCCCGTTCCAGGGTTAATCTGAGACGCTCGAAATCCAGCGGTTTGGTTAGATAATCGTGGGCACCCTTTTTGATCAGGTTCACGGCATCGTCAACAGAAGAGAATGCGGTCATGATGATCACCGGCAATGCCGGCCTGATGCGTTTTATATGGGCAAACGCCTCGAGCCCGCTCATCCGGGCCATCTTCACATCCATCAGTACCGCATCGAAGTCGCGGCGTTCGACCACCGCTACCGCCGTATCGCCGTCATCGGCTTCAACACAGTTGTATCCCCACTCCCTGAACATGGAGCAGAGCATATAGCGATGCACCTGTTCGTCATCGACAACGAGGATATCGACCTGTTCGTTCTGCGGACTCATCCCAGCACTTGCGAATTGTTTTTTGGCGGCAGCAGCTCAGCCTCTCCAGGTGAAGAAAGCCTCAAAGAGTATAATACAACTCCGCCTGACTTCCCACCTCGATATACAGATTAACTGCATTCCCTCAAGCCCGGGCATGAGACGGAAGCGCGTCGTCTGCCCTGCGGGAGCTATTGGGCTGCAGGATCGGAAACGATCTCTACGATTGTTTCATATATCTGCATCGGTCCGGTTCCGCTTGCAGAAGCTATGTCTTTGATTTTGGCATCTGGGGATACTTCAATTCCCCGACTGGCCAGTCCATTGATAACCATCGTGCAATCCTGTCCGATTTCATCGCAGAGTTGCTGGATGGTCTTTTTGCCCATCCCCGACGTCGGCGCTTTCACCCCATCCACCGAGTCTGACGGATGTTCCGATCCTCCGGAGCTTCCGGCAGCTCCGCCAGCGGTCTCGCCACCGTACGCGGCAGTATTGATAATATCATAGATTTCCTGGGGCGTTTTGCCGCTTCGTGCGGCGATATCCTGTATCATCTCTTTGTCATCGGGCACCTCCACTCCCGCAGCCTGAAGAAGCTCCCTGCTTTTCACGACATCGAGTCCCAACCGCGACGTAAACCCCTTGAGTGAAGACGACTGCGCCTGGCCATAGGGCGGATCACCGTACTTCGATGCCGCACCTTCCTTGATCTGCTCGGAAAAATCTACGATTGTTATGATCGGCGGGACGTGGTAGTACGTTGCCACTACAAATACAGCGGTCAATACAAATCCCACCGTGGAAGCGGCACTGAACAGCCGGAACTGTCTTGCCTTGTTTTTCATGTAATTCATGATCGGCTTCCAATTCAGGTAGATATGCAGACAGCCGGCAAACAGGAACAGAAATCCCACCGTCGTATGCTGTGCAGACCAATCGTGCTTGGTGAGTCCCCAGAATTCCCAGACCGCCCAGTTCGCGATCCGACCTTCCGGGACCACATAGAGAACGATCGAGTTGAAGGTCAGGACAATCAGGGACCAGACCATGGTCATCGATGTGATTTTTCGTAAATTCATAACTCCTCCCCGTAATTTATTATCAACACACCAGCTCAATCTACGATAATCCAATAACCACAGAAACTACATTAGTAAATAATTAAATTACTTGTCTCCCTCAAAGCCGCTTCAGCCTCATGCCACTTCAACTGCTCCTGCGCCTGTTGCCGTAATCGAGTCGGTACGGATAACAAGGAGAGAAACGGCACGATCGCTGGGTAATTTTTACCCAGCGATCATCCATAATGCGTAGAAATTTCCCGGTGCTTACCTTTTCAGCACTGGTTCCAGCGCCTCAGGAATCGGATGTAATCAAATTATTTCAAAATGTTATACGTATAGCTTTATTTCAGGCATGCTCGTTGCTCATTAGTAAACAAAGGCAACGACCAACAATCACAATCAAAAAGGAGCAGGCCATGAAAAAGAGAATTCTGACAACCACGATAATCGCAGCAATCGCCATTGGAACCGCAGTAACCGCTTCCGCCAATTGGGGGCAACGCGGCGGAGGATACTGGAATAACAACATGCCGGCACAAGCACCGGGACCGCGCGTGCAGATGCAATATCAGCAACTGGATCCGGCAGCTAAGGAAAAGCTGGATAAATTTTTTGCCGACACGCAGGATCTTCACAAACAAATCATTACCAAGCGTGCCGAAGAACGGGCCTTGATAAGCGGTGCAAATCCAGACCCGGCCGCGGTAAGCAAGCTGGCGGGAGAAATCTTTGACCTGCGCTCGACCATACGTCAGAAAGCGGAAGAAGCGGGTGTAACCGCGTACCTCGGGCCGTATGGTCCGCGCGGCGGCAAGAATTTCGGCCCCGGCGACAACGGTATGAGAGGCGCAAACCAAGGCGGCCGCTCCATGAATGATATGCAGAATGGATTCGGTTACAGGGGTAAATGGAATTAAGTGAAACGTACATCATATAATCCGGATTAATTCCCCTCCCTTATGCGACGCTTTCATAAGGGAGGGATTTCCTGTATCATTGTGCAGCGGCAGCGGGTAAGGTGTCCTGTCATATAAACCTTCAAGATCTCGATTGACGCAAGAGGGATAACAATGCCTAGAAATTTCATTACATTACTGACCTGTTCAGTGCTCTTTTTAATGCTGTTGCCGGGAATCAGTGCAGGCGCAGATTTTCAATCCATGACCACGGAGGAACTCAGTAAACTCCGGGGAACCATGTACAACGCTCCCCAGGAACAGCGGGATGCGTTTCGAGCTGAGTGGGCGAAGCGTATCAACCAGATGACACCAGAGGAGAAGCAGCAGTACCTGGGGTCCGGCAGTGGGAGAGGACAGGGAAACCGCAGTGCAACTGGTCTCGGAGACGGGCAAGGCCGCGGCAGAGGGGGCGGAGCGGGCGGTACGAACAGTAGCGGAAACGGGCAGGGCAGCGGTCGGGGACAAAACAACAGCTGATTGCGGGGCAGCTCTACCACAGGGCGACCATGAACAATCGTCTACTCAGCGCTGGAAAGTGAGGGAAACGTGAAAAAATTTATTGCTGCGGGCTGCATGTTATGGCCGATGCTGAGCTGGTATTCAACATGTCATGCCATTTTCAACGATTTATTTGCGACCTCAGATGAATGCGCGTTCTGCCATACGTCCAGCGCTTCTGCGTTGGTAGACAGCAATGGCAATGATCTGTCGATTGGCGACGACTGGAGTTCCTCGATGATGGCGAACTCCTTCAAGGATCCGCTTTTTCGTGCGAAACTTGAATCAGAAGTTGCACGTACCCCGCATCTTGCCTCTTTAATCGAAGACAAATGCGTAACCTGTCATGCGCCGATGGCCAGGACACAAGCGATTATGGATGGTGCACGGCACTACTCCCTGTCCGCAGCTGAAGCCTCGGAGTTTGCCTGGGACGGCGTCAGTTGCGCACTCTGCCACCAGATTCAGGATGACAAACTTGGAGAAGAGCAGACTTTTTCAGGCGGTTACGTCATCAACCATGACCGGAAGATTTTCGGTCCGTACAGACAGGTGTTTCCAAATCCCATGCTCAACCATACGGGCTACCTGCCCGTTTATGGGGAACAGGTCGACAAACCGGAATTTTGTGCAACATGCCATACGCTGTTTACGCCATATATCGACGATAATGGAAACGTGGCAGGCGAATTTCCGGAACAGACACCGTATCTTGAATGGTTGAACAGCAGCTACGCTTCAGCTGACAACTATCTGTCCTGCCAGGACTGCCATATGCCGGTGGTCGATGATCCCGTGAAAATAACCAATCGACCTCCCTGGTATCAAGTCAAGCATTCGCCCTTCTGGAAGCACCATTTCATCGGAGGCAACCGGTTTATCCTCGCCATGATGAAAAAAAACAGGGAGGAGCTTGGAATCATCTCCGCAGAAAGCCGGCTGGAAAAATCCATACAGAGAACTGAAGACCGGCTGCAGAACGATTCTGCGGACATGTCGATCGATAAAATCAGCCTTGACGATGGTCGGCTGCAGGTGGATGTAAAAATTGTCAACAAGACAGGGCACAAATTCCCCACCGGCTTTCCGTCCAGGAGGGTGTGGATTCATTTTGCCGTGATTGACGCTGAAGGCGAGACGATTTTCGAGTCAGGCAATTTCACCGGTAAGGGTAAAATAGTTAACCGCGAGAGAGCGTACGAGCCGCATCACAACGTCATCGACTCACCCGGACAGACTCAGATCTACCAGGCCGTTATGGGAGATCTTTCGGGGGAAAGAACAGAGACCCTGTTAAAATCGGCGAAATATATCAAAGACAACCGGATCCCCCCAAAAGGATACGGCAAATCCGGACCGATGGTCAAATTCACCGGAATTGCGGGAAAAGCAAACAGCGATGCCAATTTCAATATCAACACTGATGGAGAAGGAACGGGAGCCGATATCGTTTCGTATGAAGTAGATACGAGTGGTGCACCGTATCCCCTAACAATCAGGGGACAGCTTCTGTACCAGTCCAGCAACCCCAACTTCATTGAAAACCTGCTGGAAGACCAGACCCCTGCCGTCTCCCGATTCGGGGCAATGTACGAACATGCAGACAACACCCCCGTTGTCGTGGATTCGTTTATCGCTGAAAACATCAGCGGGAATTGAAGTTCGAGCAGGCGCACCTCGGCCGAAAGCAGTGAAACACAACCACAGAGCAAAGGCGGCAACTTTCCAAAGATATGGTTTTTTCTACAATATCATATGATTGACTAAGCAGGATTAAGAGAGTAAAAGTGGTACATGGAACCGATCCTGATCCTGACAACCGGCGGCACCATCGACAAGATCTATTTCGATGCCAAAAGCACGTACGAGGTCGGCCCGCCCCATATTGCCAGACTGCTCGAGGAGTTAAACCTGTCCATTTCCTACCGGGTCGTATCGGTACTCAGAAAAGATAGTCTCGACCTGACCGATGACGACCGGCGGCTGATCCTGGAGCATGCCGCAAGCAGTACAGAAAAGCGTATTCTGATAACACACGGCACCGACACGATGGTCGAGACCGGCAAGACGCTCGAATCCGTTGCAGATAAAACCATCGTCCTGACCGGTGCGCTCGAGCCGGCGCTGTTTAAAACCAGTGATGCGTTATTCAATATCGGATGTGCTCTGGCTGCCGTGCAGACCTGCGCGAGCGGTGTCTACATCGCCATGAGCGGGCGGGTCTTTCCCTGCCGGAACGTGCGTAAGAACCTGCAGACCAACCAGTTTGAATCTCTTTAAATCTTGAGACATCGGCGTGAAGCGTGAAACGATAAATACCGTGGTCGTGCTCGCGATGGTTGTGGTGATTTCAGGTATTTTCCTGTCAATGATCCACCAGTTCCTGATGCCGATTTTCATGGCCGGCATTTTTACCGCGATGCTTGGACCGGCCCATCGCAAACTGACCACCTGGCTGGGGGGGCGAGAGCACATCGCGTCCGTGGCGATGATTATCGGCGTCATCCTGCTCGTCCTTGTCCCGCTGACGATCCTGGTCGGCATCGTCGCGGCCCAGGCAATGACCGTCAGCCAGAACGTAACCCCGTTTATCCATCAATTCATCGAAAAACCCACGGTTGTAACCGAATATCTTGAAAAGATACCATTTTACCACGAGATCCTCCCGTATCGGGATGTGCTGATCGAGCGGGCGGGACAGGTGGTTGCCGCCTTGTCCTCGTTTTTGCTCGACTCGATCTCGTCGGTCACCAAGGTAACGATTCAAGCCATCTTCGGGACGATCATCATGCTTTACGTGATGTTTTTCTTCTTCTCGATGGGCACCGCTCTGCTCAACAAGATCCTCTACTTCCTCCCGCTCGAGGACCACGACGAGCAGCGCCTGCTGAAGCGTTTCACCTCGGTGACGAGAGCGACGATCAAGGGCACGATCATTATCGGCATCATGCAGGGCGCAATCTGCGGATTCGCGTTTTTCCTTGCCGGCATCCAGGGCCCGGTTTTCTGGGGCACGATCATGGCGGTGACATCCGTTATTCCGGCGTTCGGAACAACGCTCGTGTGGGTTCCGGCGCTGATTATTCTCGGGCTGATCGGAAATTATACCGGGGCAATCATCCTCGCCGTCATCTGCGGGCTGATCTCCGGCAACCTCGACAACCTCGTGCGCCCGCGCCTTGTCGGTAAAGACACAGAGATGCATGATCTATACGTTCTGTTCGGTACGCTGGGCGGAATTTCAATGTTCGGTATTCTCGGCATTATTGTCGGTCCGATCATCGCCGCCCTGTTCATCACCATCTGGGACATCTACGGGGATTCGTTCAGGGATTACCTGCCGGTGGTCGGTACTTCCCAGCAGGATATGCAGACACCTCCAGAGGCTGAAGAGATGCAGGAATCTGACGAAGAGTCAGATCCTGCCTAGCCCCGCCTTCACCTGTCAAATTGACTCGGCGAAAGAATCAGCGTGCCGCTTGAAATAAGGGCACACGCTGAAGCACGTCCCCAGGAGTACAGAAGGATATTCGTCATTCAGGGCAGTCATCAATGACTGAAGTTGATGGGCTGTTTCCCGCCTGCAAACCACTTCTTGCGCAGGTAGTACGCCATCACGACGCCGAGTCCGATAATAACCCAGCCCTCGTATCGGCCCATATTTACCGCCAGCGCAAACGCCACCATCAGCAGGCCGGGAATGGCAAGCATCAGGTAATACGTGCGCGTGTAGAAAGCGAATTTTACGGCGGCGGAGAGGCTCAGCAGGAAACCGACCAGAACTGAAATCGCATAGAACGCGACGATTTTCAATTCGTTGGCGCCGAAGCCGAGCGTCAGCAGGACTGCCGATCCGTGCACGACAAAAATCGACCGGTAATCGGTGCCGTGGGGATTGCTCAGGACCGACGGCAGCGCTCTGGAACGGACCAGCGTACGCAGCATACCGCTGCCGGCAACCGCGCCGCTCGCCGCGCCTGACAGCAGAATTCCAATCGAGAACAGGGTCAGCAGGCGTTCGACAAAACTGCCGGGCAGCAGTTTGGACCTGGTCCACAGATTGAACAGCGTATTTTTATGACTGGGCTCCAGTTCCAGCGTCTTCGTCGTTGCGGCGATATCGTAGGTTACGATGCTGGTGAAAACGAGCACCGCGATGACCGTGCCGACTCCCATCGCGATTCGGGCCCAGCGCGGTTTGTCTTCTTCGTGGGACAGGCCGGCGACACTGGCCTCGAAGCCGGTCAGCAGCGCAAACCCCCGCACCGCGCCGAACAGCAGTACAACAATCATGGACAACCCGGTCAGCTGGGAAGTGTCGGGAATATGCACGTCGTGGGCGACCGGCATGAGTTCCAGTACGTTGGGCAGCGTCGGCAGGCACACCGTATAGAGCACCAGCGCCATAAAACCAAACGTCATGAAGGCGAAGATGTAACGCCCTTTTTCGCCAAACCGCATTACCACGGCAACCGCCAGACCGACAATCAGCGCCAGGCCAAGACGGTCAATCAGGGCGGTATACACGCCGAGATCGAGACCGAACGTATAGCCTCTGGAGACCAGCGCTGCCACGGTTGCGGCCATCGTGATGGCGTCGGTAAGAACAAAATCCTGGATCAGGCTGGCGGCGGCAAGCATTGCCGGATTTACGCCGAGCATTTCATAGATCAGTCCGGGACCGCCCTCGCCTTTATTGAACCTGATGCCGATGGCGATATAACCGAGCGACACCGATGCCGCCACCGCGATCACAAAAAGCATCGTCGGCACGATCAGCGAGTACCCCACCGTTCCCAAGGCACTCTCAATGGCGTAGAACGGACTGGTTGCCGGATCTGACACGATCAGGCCGATATACGCGAAGATCGCGATCAGCAGTGATATGACGCCGCGCTGCCGGGTACCTTTGGTGGCGGTATCGGCGCCGGGACCGTTTTCTCCCACGTGATTCACCGGGGATCAGTCTTCGATTGGTTCGCCCGGAACATGAACCGTTACAACCGGACAGGGCGCTCGGGCAATCATCGTGCGGTAGTTGGAGCCGAAGATGATTTCGCCAATCGTCGACCGCACTTTGAAACCGATGACCATCTCATCGATTTTATGCTCCACCGCAAACCGGACGAGATCGATGCCGGGATCGTCCTGGCGGACAATGAGGTGGACCTCATGGTCGATTTTTTCTTGCTGAAGCTTCTGTTTGAGCTTATCGAGTCGGGCACGGGCTTTGACATTCGCCACATTGCCGTCCCGGTCCAGGGAATGACCGACGATGGAACTGACCACGTAAAGCCTGGCGCCGAATGCTTTGGCGTGATCCATTGCAACTCTGGTGACTTCATCCGAGGTGAAATAGAGATTATACCCCACCAGGATTCTCTGTACTGATTCGGCCACGACCCCCCTCCACTCGTTACTCCATGATATCTTCGCTGCAACTCTCTCTGCGTTTCCACTCCGCCGGGGCGGTTCAATCAATCTAGCGAATTCCCGGATTTCAGGCAACGGTTTTAAATTGATATGAATTGGCGGACAGAATCACCGCGTCAGATAATTGCAACATTTTCGATTTTATGATTCAGTATCGGCACGAAATACCTCAGGCGACTCTGCAAGGCTGCCGAACGGCATGGAAGAATAAACAGCAAAATCCGGAATATCAATTGAATACGCGCACCATCTGCAAAGTCCTGTCCTCGCTCATGCTGGTCACCGGCGGATCGCTGATCCTGCCGATCACCTGCTCGCTGATCTACGGTGAAGACGATCTGTTCAGCCTGGGGATTTCGTGCGCCGTTATCACCGTTGCCGGTCTGACCCTGCGGCATTTCTTCAGGCGAATCGAAGAGCTATCGGTCAAGGAAGGGCTGTTTATCGCCGTTCTCGGTTGGGCGGTTATTTCTGCACTGTCGGCCCTCCCGTTCGTCATCCACGGCTCTATCCCATCGTTTACCGACGCCTTTTTCGAAATGATGTCGGGCTACACCACAACGGGCGCTACCATTCTCACCGATATCGAGGCCCTCCCTCACGGACTGCTGTTCTGGCGGAGCCAGACGCACCTGCTCGGAGGAATGGGCTTCCTGACCCTGACGATCATCTTCCTGCCCCACGGCATGGGCGGCGTCAGGCTGTTCCGGGCCGAATCGAGCCCCGGGCAGATCATCACCCGCGACAAATTCATCGCCCGCAACAAGGATGCGATGATCTGGCTGTGGATCATCTACCTGAGCCTGAACCTGCTGCAGACGATACTGCTCGCCGGCGGCGGCATGGATCTTTTCGATGCCCTCTGCACCGCATTCGGGACGGTTTCCACCTCGGGCTATTCGCCGAAAAACGCCAGCATCGGGTTCTACGACAGCAGCTATTTCGACTGGGTCATTATCGTCTTCATGTTTCTCGGCGGCGTCACCTTCGTGCTGTACTACCAGATTATCCGGGGCTATTATACCGATGTGGTAAAAAACACCGAGCTGCGCTGGTATATCTGCATCGTCACGGCGTTCTGCGCAGCCGTATCGATAAATCTCTGGGGCAGCGGTACGTACGCCACGTTTTCAGACTCCCTCCGCTATGGAACTTTTCAAACCGTATCGCTGCTGACCACCACCGGTTTCACCACCGCCGACTACGAACTCTGGCCTCAGGCCGCGCAGATGTTCCTGTTCGCGGTCTGCTTCATCGGCGCCTGCGCCGGCTCGACCACCAGCGGCATCAAGATCGTCCACTACGCCGTCATCTGGAAACACCTGTACGGATCGATCAAGCGTATCTACATCCAGCCGATGGCGGTCGTCTCGGTTCGCCTCAACGGCAAGCCGGTCCAGCAGAACGTGATCGACCTGGCGGTCTGCTATTTCATCGTCAATATCCTGCTGGTCCTGTTCGGCGGCTGCGTGATGGTGGTAAGCGACAATCTCGATTACCTGAGTGCAATGAGTGCGGTGATTTCGTCGCTGATGAACATCGGCCCGGGATTCGGCAGCATCGGCCCCAGCGAGAATTTCGCGTTTATCTCGGA
>Ga0180435_10002759_pt1 | contig 17833 bp, 13 predicted proteins | sample SS_ome_3_FD_132467 | JGI IMG/M metagenome (GOLD analysis project Ga0180435, IMG submission 132467) | Hypersaline lake sediment archaeal communities from the Salton Sea, California, USA - SS_3_S_1 metaG | ecosystem: Environmental > Aquatic > Non-marine Saline and Alkaline > Hypersaline >...
ACAGGGCCTTTGCATGTGGGACAGGTATAAATTGAACCCGTGAAACACCGGAAGGAATACAGAGAAAGAAATTATGACCAACGGACGCAAAGAAGACAATTCCCCAAATTCCGATGATAAAAACAAACGCCCCTCCAGACCCAACGGTCCCCAGGGATCACCACGGTATCCCCGCAATATGTTGAGTTGGATATTTCTGGCCCTGCTGGGGGTAATGCTGATCACGATGATGGCAGAACATAACGGCGGCGGGACAATCAGTTACTCGGAATTCGAACAGCGGGTAAAAAGCAAGGAAGTGACCAAGGTTACCATCTATGACAGTCATTTGTCGGGGGAAATGAAGCCGGAAGCCATGGAAGGGAAAGATCCGAAAAGTAAAGAATTTGAATTGGTAATCCCTCCGGGTCTGAATAAGGAACCGAGTTTTCTGGAATTTCTCGGTGAAAATGGAGTAAAATTTGATTTCGAGAGACCGAACAGTTTTTACCAGCTATTATTCAGTCTGCTTCCCTGGTTGTTGATCTTCGCGGTGATGTACTTTTTCATTTTTCGTCAGTTTCGAGGAATGGGCGGCGGTGGGATGCTGGGCAGTTTCGGTCGAAGCAAGCACAAAGTCACTTCGAAAGAACAGGCCAAAGTTACTTTTGAACATGTTGCCGGGATCGACGAAGCCAAAGAAGAAGTGCAGGAGATTATCCACTTTTTACGAAATCCCCGAAAATTCCAGCGCTTGGGAGGCCGTATTCCACGCGGAGTATTGTTGGTGGGCGAACCGGGCTGCGGCAAGACATTGCTGGCCAAGGCAATCGCGGGCGAAGCGAATGTTCCCTTTTTCAGTATATCGGGCAGTGATTTTGTGGAGATGTTTGTGGGGGTGGGAGCATCGCGGGTTCGAGACTTGTTCAAACAGGCCAAAGAAAACTCCCCCTGCATTATTTTTCTGGACGAGGTTGACGCGGTCGGACGTAAACGGGGAATGGGTCTTGCCGGCGGCGGTCACGATGAACGGGAACAGACCCTCAACGCCATTCTGGTGGAAATGGACGGTTTTGGCACGGATGATCAGATTATTGTCATCGCAGCGACGAACCGCGCGGATGTGCTGGATCACGCGTTGACTCGGCCGGGTCGATTCGACCGACAGATTTATGTTCCCCTGCCGGATATCAAGGGTCGTATGGAAATTCTCAAAGTACACGCGAAAAAAGTGAAACTGGGAACGGATGTGGATTTGCATCGGCTGGCTCGAGGTACTCCCATGTTCAGCGGGGCCGATCTGGAAGCCATTATCAATGAAGCGGCCCTGGCAGCGACAATGGGAAACAAGGATTTCGTGGAAATGGTCGATATGGAGGAAGCCCGAGACAAAGTCCGCTGGGGTCGGGCCAAACGAAGTCGGGTCGTCGATGAAAAGGAACAGGTTACCACGGCCTATCACGAATCCGGTCATGCCCTGGTGCAATCCCTGCTGGAACACGCCGATCCGCTGCATAAGGTCAGTATTATTCCCCGGGGGAATATGGGAGGGGCCACTTTCAGTCTGCCGGAAAAGGACCGCACGATGTACAGCCGACAGTTTTGCCAGGCATATATTCGGGTCTGTTACGGAGGCCGAGTGGCTGAAGAGTTGTTCTGTGGGGATATTTCCAGCGGGGCGCAAGCGGACATCCAGCAGGCAACCGCTATTGCCCGCAAAATGATAACCGAATGGGGAATGAGTGAGAAACTGGGTTTTGTTCATTATGGCAGCGACGACAAATATTCTCTGTTCGGCGATGTCGCCATGGGTAAAGAATATTCCGACCGGACCGCGGAAATTATCGACAGTGAAATTAAAACTATCATGGATGAAGCCCATAAAGAGGTAGTGGAAATAATCGAAACCCATCGGGAACAAATGGAAAATCTCAAGCAGGCTTTGATCAAATACGAAACCCTGGACGCCGATGAGGTCAAACAGATTATCGAAGGGAAGACTCTCGATAAACCAACCGTGGGAGACTTGCTGGCGGCTGAGCAAGAACGCTCTCAGCACGATTCGCCACCTGAGTTGGCAGATAATACAGGTTTATCCGAAGCCGACAAAGAAGAAAAAGAAGAAGAACCATCTCAGGAGGACACGAAATAATCCTGCTGACACCGGTTCGTTTTATACCCATCGGGTATGAAAATTCCTGGCAGGGCCGATTATAAGCGATTGCCGAAAATATTTTACGAAATCACTCACAGGGCATTTGCATGTGGGGCAGGTATAAATACAGAAAGTTTTTTATATATGATAGTAACAAGATTTGCGCCATCTCCTACCGGTTATCTGCACGTGGGCGGAGCCCGAACGGCACTTTTTTGCTGGCTGATGGCCCGTCACAATAAAGGAAAAATGATTCTGCGTATCGAGGATACCGACCAGAAGCGGAACACGCCCACCGCTACGCAACAGGTGATTGACGATCTGCGCTGGCTGGGCATCGACTGGGACGAAGGCCCGGATGTCGGCGGCCCGAACGGGCCCTATCTGCAATCGGAGCGTCGGGAGATATATGACAGGTATTTAAAACAATTGATTGAGGAAGGGAAAGCTTATTACTGTTTCGATACTCCCGAAGAACTGCAGAAAATGCGGGAAAAGGCCCAGGCAGCAAAGAAAGCTTTTTTGTATCATCGGCCAAAGATATATCCGGACAGTAAAGATGTAGAAAAAGCCCGCGCCGAAGGTCGGCCGGTGACGGTGCGGTTTTCTGTTCCGCAAGACAAACCCCTGATAGTACAGGATATCGTTCGGGGAGAAGTCACCTTTGCCGCCGGTGAATTCGGTGATTATATTATTCAGAAATCCGACGGTTATCCGACTTATCACTTTGCCTGTGTCGTGGATGACGAGTTAATGGGAGTCACCCATATCATTCGGGGCCAGGAACATCTGATGAATACGCCGGGACACCTGGCTTTGCAGGAAGCATTGGGATTTCGGACACCGACTTATGCTCACATGTCGGTTACGGTAAGCGAGGGTGGCGGCAAACTATCCAAGCGCGACCGGGCCAAGACTCTCCGAAAAACAATCAAAGAAAACAAAACTATCGATCTGGAAAAAATTGGTCGAGCAGGAAACCTGAACCAAAAAGAGATGGAATCTTTCCTGGAAGGAAAAAGCAATCCCGACGCACCCCAGATAAGCGCGATGGCCGAACAAATAGGCATTCAACTGCCCGAAATCAACGTAATTGATTTTTTGCAGAGTGGATATCTGCCGGAGGCGATGATCAATTTTATTGCCCTGCTGGGCTGGTCGCCGGGAGATAACCGAGAAATTATGCCCCTGGCAGAATTGATTGATTCGTTTGATCTTAAACGCCTGAATAAAACCAACAGTTTTTTCGACCGGCAAAAACTGATTGCTTTCAACACGGAACACATGCGGTTGGCCGTTCCGGATAAGTTGCTGGCACACTTTAAAAAATTCATTCAAATCAATCACTCTGCCCTTGCCCAAGCGAATGACACCACTCTGCGTCATTTGCTCAAAGCGTGCAAGGGGGCACATACGATGGCGGACATCGTAACAAAAAGCAGCTTTCTGTTTACCGAAAACATCCAATTCGATCCGGTTGCCGTCAAAAAGGTACTCAAAAAACCAGGGGCCAACGATATATTGATTCAGGCCCGCGCGGCGTTAGCGGCTTTGGAAAGCTGGGAAGAAAAAGCCATACACAATGCCATAGAGGATATGTGTACCCGAAACCACGTGGGAATGGGCAAGGTAGCGCAGCCGATTCGGGTGGCCATAACCGGAACTACCATAAGCCCGGGGATCGGGGACAGTTTAATCCTGCTGGGAAAAGAACGCACTATTGACCGAATCGATGACGCCCTGGAATACTTACAGAAAAACTAATGTTTAAGTGTTAAATGTGAAAAGGATGGTTTTAAATGTCGTTACTGGTAACAGGTTCGATTGGAATTGATACAGTTAAAACACCTTTCGGCGTCAGTAAAAACTGTTTGGGAGGTTCGTCGGTTTATTTCAGCATGGCAGCCAGTTTCTTTACCCCCATACGGTTTTTGGGTGTGATTGGTAATGATTGCCCTTTTGATCTGCATGAAGTGTTTAATGGTCGGGATATTGACCTGAAAGGGTTGGAAGTTCGGCCAGGCAGCAAAACTTTTCGCTGGCAGGGAAGCTACGAAGGAACCATGAACGACGCCACCACCGATGGCGTAGAACTGAACGTGTTGGCGGAAGAGCCGCCCAGGTTACCAGCGGAATATCGGGACAGTGAATATGTTTTCCTGGCCAATACGCATCCGATTTTACAACAGGAATTGCTGGGCAAGTTGAATACGCCAAAATTGGCGGTGGCGGATACGATGAACCTGTGGATTGAAAATGAACGTGACGCTCTGTTGAAGCTGCTGGAGAAGATTGACGCCTTGGTGCTGAACGAAGCAGAGGCGCGGATGCTTACCGGGACAGACAACCTGGTCAGTGCGGCTCGGGAGATCATCAAAAAAGGGCTGGTGTTTGTGGTGATTAAAAAAGGGGAACACGGCACGCTGTTGATGACGGACAAAGATGAGATTTTTGTTCTGCCGGCCTACCCGACCGGGGCGGTCAAAGACCCAACCGGAGCCGGTGACAGTTTCGCCGGGGGCATGATGGGATATCTGGCCCAACAGAATCTGATCGACCTGGCGACTTTGAAACAGGCGATTGCTTATGGCACCTGTGCAGCCTCACTGGTTATCGAAGATTTTTCACTGCACCGCTGGCAGAGTGCGGGAATAACCGACATTGAAAAAAGATTAGAGCAACTGCGCGAAATGATGCAGTTTTAAAATCTGAATATGTTCTGTTTTGATTGTCAAAGAAAATCCATTGCTATTGTTGTCCGGCAGAGCCGTCAATTAGTGATTTTTCCGGTGCTTACCGGATAATTTACATAAGGCACAGCATTGTCACGGTTAAAGCCTTGCAGGAGCAGGTTTATGTCTATTCGATGTTTCATCGCGATTGAACTGGATAAAACTATCACACCAAAACTGGCGGAATTGCAAAATCGTCTGCGTAAAAAAATAAAAAATGATGAGAAAAACCTAAAATGGATCCGGGCGGAAGACATCCATTTAACATTGAAATTTCTAGGTGACGTACCGGATAATCTGACCGGTATGATCTGCACGGCGGTATCAGATGCAGTGACAGAATACGAACCCTTTGAAATTGAAATTGGAAATTGCGGATGTTTCCCTTCCCGAGGTTCGGCCCGTGTACTCTGGACGGGGATCACACAAGGCCAAATTGAACTCCAAACGATCCAGGAAACGGTTGATCTGTATCTGCAAGAACTGAATTTTGACCCGGAACAACGTAAGTTCCATCCTCATTTGACATTGGCCCGCATTAAAAACTTTCAGACAGGACGCAAGGCCCAGGAAATCATCGCTCGTGAAGAACCATTTACAGTGGGATTTCAGCAGGTGGAGAAAATTACGGTTTTTCAAAGCGAATTGACCCGATCAGGGCCGATCTATACCGCCTTGGGGCACTCGGACCTCAAGCAATAGTTGCACAAGGGTAAAATATCAGATAAAATGCCGGTATTATGGTAAGCGGTACAAACAACATGAAAATCAAGGTAAAGGAGCACAGAATGGCTAAAGCCTCCAAAACGGCAAAAACAACAAAAAACATAGATAAAGGACATAAAGCACTGGAACTGGCCCTTAGCCAGATTGAAAAACAATTCGGCCAAGGTACGATAATGCATCTGGACGAGAATGCCATGGCCAAGGTGGCGTGCATCAGCACAGGAGCACTTTCGCTCGATCTGGCATTAGGTGGAAAAGGTGTTCCCAAAGGCAGAATGATTGAGTTATATGGGCCGGAATCGAGCGGTAAAACAACGCTGGCTTTGCATACTATCGCCCAAGCCCAAAAAGCTGGAGGAGTAGCCGCTTTTATCGACGCGGAACACGCTTTGGACCCGGTCTGGGCCAAACGAATAGGAGTGGACCTGGAGTCACTGCTTTTTTCTCAGCCGGACAGCGGAGAGGCAGCGCTCAACATAGTCGAAATGCTGGTCAAAAGCGACGCGGTCGATATTATCGTGGTTGACTCCGTAGCGGCTCTGACTCCTCAGGCCGAGCTGCAAGGTGAAATCGGCGACTCGCACGTAGGGCTGCAGGCTCGGTTGATGAGCCAGGCCATGCGAAAACTTACCGGAGCGATCAGCAAAAGTCGAACCAGTTTGATATTTATCAATCAGATTCGTGAAAAGATCGGGGTAATGTTCGGCAATCCGGAAACTACTCCCGGGGGCCGAGCTCTGAAGTTTTACAGTTCCGTCCGAATTGATATCAGAAGGGTCAGCACCATCAAGGACGCCAAGGGAGCCATCGGCAACCATGTGCGGGCACGAGTAGTGAAAAATAAAGTCGCCCCCCCCTTCCGCCAGTGCGAATTCGATATTATGTTTAACGAAGGAATCAGTATTGAAGGAGATTTAATCGACTTGGCTGTCAATGAGAATTTTATCGAAAAAAGCGGTGCGTATCTTCGTTATGGTGATATGACTATCGGACAGGGCCGGGAAAAAGCCAAGGAATATCTGCGGGAGAATCCGGAACTAACCGATGAAATCCGGCAGAAAGTATTAGCCGTTCACGGAGTTGTACTAAAGGAAACTGTACCACCGGAAAAGCCATCTAAAACGCCTGCGAAGAAAACCGCCACCGGAAAAACAGAAAAAAAATAGATAGTCTGAATTTCGTCCCGAGCACGGTGTGAAGCTTTTTCGAACATTGCGTGAAGACGGTTAAATGAGTCAAAAAAGAACAAACATTTTATTCAAGATATTGATTATCGTATCTCTGTTGGGTTCGGTAATATCTATCTGGCGGTCCAAGGATTATGGTATAAACAGAGACATTGCGCTACTGCAGAGGCAGTTAAGCGGCATTGTCACCCGTGCCAGTTTATCGGTTGTCGCCGTGGAGACCAAGCATCAAACAGTAATTAGAGGATTGAAATCAAGCAATTCCGGCAGTGGTTTCATTATTGACGCCGACGGACATATTATCACGAACGAACATGTGATCCACGATGCCGATCAAATTTATATCACCCTGTCGGACCAAAGGAAATATATTGCGGAGGTAACAGGAGTAGATATACGTAATGATATAGCGGTCCTGAAAATAGAGGCGGAAAATCTGACCGCATTACCCATTGCCCACTATAACAGCGTGGCGATAGGCCATGTGGTAGTAGCGTTAGGGAATCCTCTGGGCACAGGAGCGGACGGCAAAGCGGTGGCCACCTTCGGGCGTGTGGTCAGAATGAATCAAAAATTATCCTCTGGAATTGACACAAAAAACGATCGCTTTTACGACAATCTGGTCCAAACTGACGCCGTTACCATGCCGGGAAACAGTGGCGGCCCCCTGATTAACGAATATGGCCAAGTAGTCGGCATCAATACCGCCCTGGGCTACGGATCGCAAACAAACCAGCAATTCGGATTTGCCATTCACCTGGACGCCAGAACCCTGGAAATCATCGGCCAACTAAAACAGGGCAGGAAAGTTACGCATGCGTTTCTGGGGTTAGATTTGAGTGATCAGATTGACGACGAAACCCGCAAAAAAATGGGACTTAAGGATATTTCCGGAGCCATGGTGGAGACGGTTCTGATTGGATTTTCCGCTCATAAAAGCGACATTCGTTCGGGAGATATCATTAGAGTTGTCGATGGGAAACGAATTCACAGCCGCCATGAACTTATTTCTTATATGAACCAATGTCGTCCCCGGCAACAAATACAGATAACACTATTACGCAACGCGACCCCGGCGGCAAAATCGAATACCATAGAGGTCTCTGTCGAACTGGGCGAACGTAATCCCTCCGACCTGAGGGGAATTCAACAGGAAGCAGGCTCTAAAAATATATCTGTCTGGGGAATGAAACTGATCGATCTTACCACCTGGCGCAAGAGCTATATGGACCTGAAAACCAATCAACGGGGTGTTCTGGTTTACGGAGTACAGACGGATTCGCCGGCGCAGCAACAACAGGTGAAACTTGGTACCATTATCGTGGGGATAGGCTCGATAAAAATTCACAGTTTGAAAGATGTTGTGCAGGCGGTTCGGCAATATGGGGATAAAATACCCGCGATTGAACGGCTGCAAACCCAGCCGATTTTGGATTTGTAGCGGCAAAATATTTTTTCTATACCCCATGGGTATGAGAATTCCTGGCAGGGCCAGATGTAATTGTTTTTCCGGCAATTAAATACATAATACCAAAACGGGAAAACTCAACCGGAAGCAGTATAAATAGAGTTACGAAAGCACTCACATGGCATTTTCATGTGGGACAGGTATAGTGCGTTTTCGCACTTTTTCTGGTGTAATCCTTTAATGCAACGTATTGACAGGGCCTTATTAATGAATTTCATCAATTATTGGCCCTTTCGAGACATATTGCGAAAGTCGATAAAAAAGACACCTTTGCACAAAAGGCCCTGTTGAATGAAATACTGGATCGCAAAACTACGAAAGTTAAGGTATACAATATCAAAGGAAATGAAAAACCGTGAAAACATCGCAGGAAATACGTCAGGAATTTATTGATTTTTTTATCCAAAAAGGACACGAACATGTACCCAGCAGTGCCGTGGTTCCCCTGGACGATCCTACCTTGCTGTTCATTAACGCGGGTATGAATCAGTTCAAGGATTTTTTCCTGGGCAGCCAGTCTTCCCGGTGGCCCCGGGTAGTCAACAGCCAAAAGTGTATCCGGGCGGGGGGGAAACATAATGATCTCGAAGAAGTGGGGCGAGACACCTATCACCATACGTTTTTTGAAATGCTGGGAAACTGGTCTTTCGGTGATTATTTCAAAGCGGAAGCTATCGAATGGGCCTGGGAACTGTTGACCGAAGTTTGGGGACTAGATCCGAATCGATTATATGCCACTTATTTCGAGGGTGAAGAAAAAATGGGCATCGCTCCCGATGACGAAGCCCGACAACTCTGGTTAAAATATCTGCCGGAAAATAGAGTTATTCCAGGTAATGCCAAAGACAATTTCTGGGAAATGGGAAATACCGGGCCTTGCGGGCCTTGTTCGGAACTGCATTATGATGGTCGAGATAACACCAACCGTCAAAAAGTAGCTGGTGAAAAACTGGTCAACACGGACGATCCGAATGTTATTGAGGTATGGAACCTGGTATTTATCCAATACAACCGGGATGAAAACGGATTGAATCCGCTGCCGGCTAAACATGTGGATACGGGAATGGGTTTTGAACGGATCGTCCGTTTTCTGCAGGGCAAATCATCCAATTATGATACGGACGTATTCGAACCAGTTTTTTCCTGTATCAAAGAAATTACCGAGGGACCGGACTATACGGGTTCTCTGACCAGGCCTCAAGACATTGCTTATCGAGTACTGGCTGATCACGCCCGCACATTAACCTTTGCCATTGCCGATGGAGCCCTGCCCAGTAATGACGGGCGCGGGTACGTGCTGCGCCGGATTCTGCGACGGGCGGCCCGGTTCGGGCTGGAACTGAATATGCATGATCCATTTATTTACAGGATTGTGCCCACTATTGTCGATCATATGGGCGGTGTCTTTCCGGAAATTAAACAACGGGCTCAACATGTGATTAATGTTATCAAGGCGGAAGAAGTAAGCTTCTGCAAAACCCTCGACCGAGGGATGGAAATATTCAAGACAGATATCGCCGAATGCAAAATTAACAATCAAAACCAACTTCCGGGCGAGAGAGCATTCCGTTTGTATGACACATACGGTTTTCCGCTGGATTTAACACAACTATTGGCACGTGAAATTGATATGACGGTTGATGTGGACAGCTTTGATAAATTAATGGAACAACAGCGAAACCGAGCCCGGGCGGCCCAAAAAAACGCTGCGTATCAGGCAGACGTTCTCAGTGACCTGCTGCCCGAGACTCATGACAGGGAAAAATTCAACAATACTACTATCAAGGCTCGTCTGCTGGGTTACGTTCAGGAGGATCGATATGTCACCGAAGGACCGATTCCCACAAACACGAAAGTCGGACTGGTACTGGATCGAACATGCGCTTATTCGGAATCCGGTGGTCAGGTTGGTGATAGTGGAATAATAACCAACAATTCGGATAAATTCCACTTCGATGACACCCAGCGAATTGGTCAGGCGGTAGTTCACCTGGGAAGTACGGATACGGCGGAACTTCGTATAGGGACGGAAATGACTATTACCGTCGATCCAAGCCGGGAAGATATTCGCCGAAATCACACAGCGACACACCTGCTCCAGTGGGCGTTGCAGGAAATGCTAGGTGATCACGCTCACCAGGAAGGCTCATTTGTCTGTCCGGAATATTTGCGTTTCGATTTTACTCATCCGCAGAGCCTGACCCGGAAAGAAATCAAGAAGGTCGAACAGTTGGTGCGAAAAAAAATTGATGCCGCCCGGCCGGTCACTTTCAAGGTCCTGCCCATAGAAGATGCTCAAAAACTGGGAGCTATGGCATTGTTCTCGGAAAAATACGGGGAACATGTACGGGTTTTGGCTATTGGAACAGATAACCCCGATCAACTGGAGAAAGCGTTCAGCCGTGAATTCTGCGGAGGCACGCACGTGAATAATACGAGAGATATCGGCTCCTTTAAAATTATTCGGGAAGAAAGCGTCGCTACGGGGGTACGTAGAATCACCGCCATGACCGGTCGAACGCTCAATGAGACGATGTACAGCCGCTGTGACAGTATAGACGAACTTTCGGTCATGTTAAAGACCATCCCGGAACAGGTGGCCGAGCGGGTACAGGCTTTAATGGCAGACAATAAGAAGCTCAGAAGTCAACTGAAAAAAGGGGACGCTTTCGACAGCAAAGCCGCTGCCCGGGAACTGCTCGACCAGGCCGAAAATATTGGGGAAACCGCGATCATCGTGGGGACCCTGCCGACCACTTCGGTAGAAATGATTCGGTCTCAAATCGATTGGCTGAGGAAAAAAGCCAAAAGTGCTGCCATAGTGCTGGGCAGTACGACCGAAGATAACAAAGTACTGCTCTTTGCCGCGGCAACAGATGATCTGATCAAAAAAGGTTTGAAAGCGGGTGAAATAGTAAAGCAGATAGCTCCTGTTGTCGGCGGGGGCGGGGGCGGCAGACCGCAAATGGCCCAGGCGGGAGGGAAAGATCCCGCTAAAATTAATGACGCACTCAGGGCAGCTCGGGAATATATTCACACCAAACTGCTTTGAAACCACGGTGCTCTGTCCGGTGTAAAAAGCCTGGTACTGTCTGCGAACAAAGCTCGCCACTACTGTTACTGATGCAATACATGCACCCCGCAGATTCAGTCGTACGCAGTACTACTCCCCCACGTTGCGGAGGGCGGCGGTCATTTGGGCGATATGTTTGATGGCTTTTACGTCATGGACACGAATGATCTGTACGCCCGCGGCGACACACCAGGCAACCGCGGCGGCGGTACCAAAGAGACGCTCGGAGGGAGATTCGAGATGAAGCACTTTGCCAATAAATGTTTTGCGGCTGGGGCCGACAAGAACAGGGGCCAAATCGATAAATTCACGAACGTGTTTGATTAATCGTAGATTATGTTGAACGGTTTTGCCAAAGCCGATGCCCGGATCGATGACAATTTGGCTGGGATTAATGCCGGCAGAAACAGCAAATTCAATTCGCTCAGCGAGAAATGTTTTTACCTCCCGAACCACATCTTCATATTTCGGACACTGCTGCATCGTCCGGGGAGTACCAAGCATATGCATCAAGATAACGGGAACATTACATCGAGAAACCAAGGATGCCAGGGCCGGATCAAAACGTAAAGCGGATATGTCGTTGACGACAGTCGCGCCGGCATCCAGAGCCGCCTGGGCGACCCGGCTGTTGGTGGTGTCAATACTAATAGGAACCTTGATTTGTCGAGTTAATTGTCGGATCACCGGTTCGACTCGACGGATTTGTTCTTCCGGAGAGACCGCGGGAGCGCCGGGACGGGTCGATTCGCCACCGATATCTATGATGGCGGCACCTTCGGCCACCATAGTCAGGGCGTGTTCGACGGCGGCGGCGACAGGGAAAAACTCCCCCCCATCGCTGAAAGAATCAGGGGTAACGTTCAATATCCCCATTATCAGAGGTTCGCCAGCCAAGGAAAGAACGTGAGAGCCACAGATGAGCTGGTCGTTACTCATGATCTATATACCATCAAACGAAACAGTTACTTAAGGATGAATATTACGGGCACCTCTATACTCATCGCGTTTGAGTTTTCCCGTTATTGTGTTATGTATTTACTTGCCGGAAAAACAATTACATTGGGCCCTGCCAGGAATTATCATGCCCGATGGGTATAAGTTATTAACGACCAATGAGACTCATTACTTCGGCACGGCTGCGGGCATCGTTGCGGAAGGCACCCAGCATGGCGGAAGTTACCATAACACTGCCTGACTTTTTCACACCCCGGATGGTCATACAGGTATGGGTCGCTTCCATCACGACAGCGACACCCTGGGCGTCTATTTCTTTCATAATAAATTCGGCAATCTGAGTCGTCAAACGTTCCTGCAACTGGGGACGGCGAGCGAAATCAGCTACAATTCGGGCTAATTTGCTGACACCGATTATTTTGCCGTGAGGTAAATATCCGACATGGGCCTTTCCCATAAAAGGTAAAAAATGATGCTCACACATACTATAAAACGGAATGTCTTTAAGGAGAACGATTTCATCGTAGTTTTCCGTAAATACACGTTCCACATGCCGGCAGGGATCGTCATTAAGACCGGAAAATAATTCAGCATACATACGAGCTACCCGATTGGGAGTTTCCTGCAACCCTTCCCGATCCGGATTTTCTCCGATAGCGGCCAAGATTTCACGGATCGCCTTTTCAATCCGAGGTATATCAACAGCATTATTTTTTGGAGGTAAATCAGACATATCCATTCATCCCTTTTTTTTGCTTAATCCTCGTAAATACTCCAGCACCAATCGCACGCCAAAACCGGTAGCACCCACCCCGCGATAAGGTTTGGATTTATTGGTATCGGAAACACCGGCAATATCGATATGGGCCCAGGGAATATTCCCGACAAATTCACCCAGGAAGGCCGCGGCGGTACAGGAGCCGCCCTCACGACCTCCAATATTCCTCAGATCAGCAATTTTACTGCGCATCTGCTCGAGATAGTCCGGCCCGGAAGGCAGGGGCCAGAGACAATCTCCACTTCGATCCGCGGCCTGGCGAAGTTGGTCGCAGAGAGAATCGTTATTGCTGAATAATCCCGCATGGTGGGTTCCCAGGGCAATGACACAGGCGCCGGTAAGAGTTGCCATATCGATAATGGCACCGGGTTTCATCTTCTGAGCATAGGCAAGGGCATCGCAAAGAATCATACGCCCTTCGGCATCGGTGTTTTGCACTTCAACGGTCTTTCCACTGTAAGTGCGGACAATATCACCGGGCCGATAGCTGGTATGGCTGGGAAGGTTTTCCGCGGAAGGAATCAGTCCCACAACATGCAAAGGAAATTTAAGCGAGCTAAGGGCGGACATAACACCCAGGACCGCACAGCCACCACATTTATCGAACTTCATGGCTTCCATATTGGCGCCGGGCTTTAAACTAATCCCGCCGCTGTCAAAAGTGATCGCCTTGCCCACCACAACAACATCGGGGTTTTTATTAGCGCGAGAAGCTCTGCCCTGGTAATCAAGCCTGATTAAACGGGGTTTACTGGCAGAGCCGGCCCCGACGGCCAAGATAGCATTCATACCCATCTCATCTAATTGACGATCATGGAACACTTTGCACTTTAAACCCGTCTGACGGGAAACTTTCTGAGCTAATCGGGCCAGGGAAGGTGGATTAAGTTCATTGCCGGGCATATTGGCTACCATACGGGTTTGGTTTTGTGCCTGAGCCATGATCTGGCCGATTTTGCATCCCCGCTTGATTTTTAAAACAGCGGAGGTTTTCGGTTCAATAATTGAAACACGCATCAGGGGGGAAGTAGCGTTTTTCTCTTTGTTGGCAGGTAAATAATCCTGATAATCGTAACGGCCGGCGACGGCACCCTCAGCTAGAGCCTGTCCTATCCGCTCAAGGTCGAATTTGGCAGGGACAGGAATATGCAGGGCCAAATCCAGATGAACCACTCCAAGAGTTTCGGCGGTTCGGGCGGCGGTGCCGGCAGCCTGACGGAGAGTGCTCAATTCCAGTTTATCTTTTTTGCCCAGCCCCAGGAGCATAATCCGCTTACAACTGAGTTTACCCGGTGAATATAAAACCGTTGTTTCATTGGCTTTGCCTTTGAAATCACCCATTTTGATGATTTTTCCGATTAATCCATCGGCAGCTTTGTTCAAAGCGGTATAATCAGACGGTAAACGCGAGGCATCCTGAAAAATCCCTACTGCAAGTACGTCGGCCTGAGATTGGTGAAGCTGGTCTTTTTTTACCTGCATTATGGTACGTTTGGGTTTTCTCATCATTATCCTGAATCTCCTTTTAACATTTTGAATGTCAACGTACGGTATCATCCGATTCAAAATACTATAGCATGAGGCTGGAGAGATTGCAATTCTTTTGAAATCCGCAAATCATACCTGCCCCACATGAAAGTGGCATCCCTTTAGTATCATACCAATGGAATCTTGCGCAAAATGGTAAAAAATCCTGATAATGGAGCAAGACTCCATAAATCCCTATTTGGTTCCCGGCCCTGCCGGGTTAGGAACCAAGGCGAATCAAATTATAATTTTAGAGTCCCATAATGCAATGCCGAGCCTCATTATTTTCGCCTAACTTACTAACATATTTGCTGACGTATGACCATTTCTGAGTTTCTATGGGCTGGTTTTATTCTAAAAATATTTTTCCCACAATCCTGACTTGATATGGGATTACGAAGGACCGATAGAAAACATGAACGGGATTTCTAATTGTAAATCCCTCAGCTTTTTTTAAGGAAAGGACTGATCGATGATAGAATCACCTATTTCTGAAAATCCAAATGTAGCCACCGCCAGAGATCCCCATGAGCTTTTAGCAATCTTTGAGTCGGCGGAAGATCTACCCACCCTGCCGGAAATCGCCGTACGCCTGCAGGAAATCGTGGATGACCCGCGCAGTTCCGCCCGGGATGTGGCTAAAATTATCGGTGAAGATCCGGCCATCGCGACTAAAGTTTTAAAAATGGTAAACTCAGTGTTTTATGCTCCGGCCCGTGGAGAAGAAATTACCCAATTAGCGCCGGCCATTGCACGGTTGGGCTTTATCACGGTTACTAATATTGCCTTGAGTACAAGTGTTTTTAAAGCTTTTTCCCGTAGCCAAAATCCCGCCTTCAATCGTCGGGAATTCTGGAAACACAGTGTTTGCGTCGGGATTGTCACGTCAATTCTGCATGATTATTGTGTCAACCATATCGACCAGCGGATTACCCGCGACATAGCCCATCTGAGCGGAATTGTGCACGATATGGGTAAAATTCTTTTCGAGCAGTATGCCAATAATGAATTTCACCAGGCAATCAAAAACGCTCAAGCAGAAGATATCCCGGCAGTTAAAGAAGAAGCCCGCTTTATCGGTATGGGGCATGACGAAGCCGGTGCCTGGCTGGGAAATAAATGGAAAATGGGCAGCGAAATTCAGGCCGTGTTAAGATGGCATCATGATCCGATGTCCTGTCCGGAAGAAGAATATAAATCGCTGGTCAAACTGGTCCATATGGCTGATTATATCTGCCACAACCAAAGCCTGGGGAACAGTGGAAATCCCTGTGCCAGCTATGACCACCGAATTCGCGAAGAACTGGGCCTCAGTCCCGAAAAAATCGGCGAAGTCATGGGCATCGTCGAAGTCGAAGCAGCCGATTCCGAAATATTGCTCTCCTTAACCGAATGAGATAATCATAAAAATTCAATCCTTCTCCGGAATGAACGTTTTCCGATGGGGAGAAAAGTGAGATTTGCAGGGGCAAACAAAAGCCCCTGCTTTTTTTATGCATCTCTTGCATTTCGCCAGGTCATATCTCATATAAAACAATTTTATACCCATCGGGTATGAGAATCCCTGGCAGGGCCCGATGTAATTGTTTTCTGGCTGAGAATATATATCATGCAAAAACGGGAAAATTCAATCGTGATGAGTATAAATCTAAAATGAGTCCTCCCCATTAGTATAATTCACGCTTGTGCAATTATAACAGTTTTGTAGAATCAGAGAAGCACCCAGCGAAAAAGATAACATGAGCAAAAGGGCAAATATGTTCCATTCAATGGTTCGTAGGTTTCGAGCAAACATTCCGGGATATTGGCGACAATACCGATGGTTTATCCTTTTGTTTGTACTTTCCCAACTGGCTGACGCAATCAGTACGACCATGTTTATGCTGGACGATGAAACCGCCACAACCGAGGTACATCCGGTCTTTCGCTGGATTAGTATGATATTGGGACCCTATGGGGGACCTCTGTTGGGTTTTTTGGGAAAGGTTGCCATGGGATTAATCGTTTGTATTTATCTACGACGCTGGACGCTATATATTCTCATTACGGCAACTTTCCTTGGCTTCTGGGCGTGCTGGTATAACATTTGGGGAAAGCACTTCTACGTACCCAATCTTTTGAACTTAATGCCCTGATAAAGGACACCTCCTGGGACGATAAAAACGACGAAAGTTAACTTTGGGTAAATTTGTCAAATTATATAATCAGACTTTTCGCTGAGCGGACTTGAGGGTATTTAACATCAGCATGGTGATGGTCATAGGGCCTACACCCCCGGGGACGGGAGTAATAGCGGAGGCTACTTCTTTGACAGCATCAAAATCCACATCACCCACAAGAATCCGTTTGCCTTCTTCAGTTCGGCCTATTTCGTTGACCCCCACGTCGATCACCACCGCCCCGGGTTTGACCATATCGGCGGTAATGGCTTTGGTGACACCGGCAGCGACGATAAGAATATCGGCTCGCAGAGTATGAGCAGCCATGTCCCTGGTGCGAGTGTGACAGATGGTAACAGTGGCATTGGCGCCTTCGGCTTTTTGCAACAGGATGTTGGCAATGGGTTTACCGACAATATTACTGCGGCCCACTATTACAACTTCGGCACCTTCGGTTTTGGTCCCGGAACGCAAAAGCATCTGCTGGATTCCATAAGGAGTGCAAGGTAAAAATCCCGGTTCCCCGATCACCATGCGGCCTACATTGACTGGATGAAAACCATCCACATCTTTGTCCGGATCGATTGCGTACAGAACCTTGTTTTCGTTTATATGTTTCGGAAGCGGTAACTGAACCAGAATACCATGAATTTTTTCGTCCGCATTGTATTTCCGCACCAACTTCAACAAATCTTCTTCGGAAATATCGGCTGGCTGGTTTTCCTGGATAGAATGAAATCCCAGATCATGAGATGTTTTTTGTTTGGCGCGAACATAGCTTTGTGACGCTGGATTTTCACCAACCAGAATCGTAACCAGGCCGGGCGTTATACCTTTTTCAGTTTTGAGCTTCTTCACTTCCGCCTGAATTTCCTGGCGAATTTCCTGGGCGATTTCTTTTCCTTTAATCAGTTTCGCTGCCATTAAAAATCTCCTTTAATATTTTATCTGATAGCTGACCTCATTCTGAAATATTCATCGATTCGATTATCTTAGTATCTTACCAATGAAATCTTGCGCAAAATGGTTGAAAAATCCTGCCAATGGAGCAAGACTCCATAAAACTCTATTTGGTTCCCGGCCCTGCCGGGT
>Ga0180435_10002760_pt1 | contig 17828 bp, 20 predicted proteins | sample SS_ome_3_FD_132467 | JGI IMG/M metagenome (GOLD analysis project Ga0180435, IMG submission 132467) | Hypersaline lake sediment archaeal communities from the Salton Sea, California, USA - SS_3_S_1 metaG | ecosystem: Environmental > Aquatic > Non-marine Saline and Alkaline > Hypersaline >...
ATTATTTTTAACCAATAACATTTGAAAAAACAAAAAGATTGCACCAATAATAAACAAAGCCTCAAAGCATATGAGGCTTTATATATTATCAGTTTTCCTATCCGATCTGTCCTTCGATATAACTTACTATATCCTGCACAGTGGCAACTTTCGGCAAATCCTCATCTGGAATGCTAATATCGAATTCTTGTTCCAAATCCATGATTAGCTCAACAATATCAAGAGAATCCGCATTAAGCTCGTCCACCAAGTTGGATTCCAAAGTTATCATTTTTTCTTCAATCTCCAATTGGTCTGCCAATATCTTTCTGATCTTTTCAAATACCATTATTTCTTTTACACCTCCTAAAAATCTTTAGAAAACTTATTCTTTTTCTTTTACTATATCATTCTTGATGCTTTCAACAACACCCGAAATAATAAACTTTCTCGCCTGTCGTACAGTACTTGCCATTGCTTTTGCATTAGAACTGCCATGTGCTTTAATAACTCCGCCGTTAACACCGAGAAGCAAAGCACCGCCGTAATCGGTATAATCAACTCTTTTCCTAAATCTTCTAAAAGCAGGCTTTGATAGCAATGCACCGATTTTAGATTTAAAATCACTCATCAGTTCATCCTTTAGCATGCCCATTAATGTCTTTGCAAGTCCTTCAAGAAATTTCAAAACTATGTTTCCGACGAACCCGTCGGCCACAACGACATCGAAGTCTCCGCTCACTATCTCTCTGCCTTCAACATTTCCTACAAAATTAATCGACTCTTCTTCTTTAAGAAGAGGAAACGCTGCTTTTGTAAGCATATTGCCTTTTTCGTCTTCAGTTCCATTATTTATAAGCCCGACTCTGGGATTCTTAATCCCCATAACCGATTTCATATAAATTGAGCCCATAACACCGAACTGTGCCAGATATGACGGCTTACAATCAACATTTGCACCGCAGTCGATAAGAAGAACAGAGCCTGTCCTCGTCGGCAAAACAGGGCATAATGCCGGTCTGGATACTCCTTTAATCCTTCGTACAATCAAAGTAGCACCAGCAACCATCGCTCCTGTGCTGCCAGCCGTAATAAACACATCACAGTCCTTGTCTCGCAGGACTTCGAATCCACGTACCATTGAAGAGTCTTTTTTAGTCTTTATGGCAACAACTGCCTTTTCAGACATCTCTATCTCTTCTCTGGCATCTACAATCTTAACACGACTTTTATCAAAAGAATACTTTTCGAGCTCTTCCTCTATTCTCTCCTTTTTGCCGGTAAAGATAAGAGAAAAATCATCATGTTCTTTTAATACGGAAACACAACCCTCAACAATCGCTTCAGGTGCATGGTCTCCACCCATAGCATCAACACATATTTTCAAAATAATATACCCCTGATTTACAAATACTTGCCTTTTAGTATATTAGATAAGCCCTTCTTTTGCAAGAGAAAAAGGCACTAGAATAATTAGTGCCCTTAATTGTATCTTTTTTACTCAGCAGCTTTCTTAACTTTGTCCGGAATAACTTTTGTGCCTTTATAGTATCCACAATTTTTACATGCTCTATGGGACAAGACAGGCTGCTTGCACTGCGGGCATTCAGTTATACCCGGCATCGATAGCTTCCAATGCGCTTTTCTTGTATTTCTTCTTTGTTTTGAGGTTCTCCTCTTTGGTACTGCCATATACTACACCTCCTCATCGTCCGAAAATAGTTCTCCAAGTATATTAAAGGGACTATTTGCTTTCAAATTTTCTTCTTCACAGTCACATTTTTCTTTATTTAAATCAATTCCGCAATGTACACAAAGCCCCTTACAATCAGGCTTACAATATACATACATCGGCAGATTAAGCATTATATTATCGAGTATCGCCTTTTCAAGCCCGATATCATGACCTTCAAACAAATATATATCATCTTCATGTCGATCTCTTGAAAACCTTTCATTAAACTCGATTTTCAAATCGAACTCAACATCACATAAACATCTTGCACAGTCCGTTTTTAGTTTTGCGCTCACATCGCCGAATACAGCAATATGGCCTTCCTGCGGTAAATACCGTGCTTCGATACTTACCGGACCTGCAAAATCATAAACAGCACCGTTATACTCAAAACTGCTTATCTTTTCGGATAAATATAGTTCAAAGGATTCGCCTAATGATTTCTCTGTTTTAGAAATATCAAATTTCATTTCAACACGCCCAAACATAAAAATTCATAATTATAAAAGTGCAACAGAATAAATTATATGTACTTCAAGCATTATTGTCAATGATTATTTTATCAGCAGAGAACCTTGGTTTCTCTGGCAATCTTCATTTCTTCATCAGTCATAACACAGATTATTGCAACATCAGAATCATCGGCTGAGATGATGTGTTCTTCACCTTTGAAATCGTTCTTTACATCATCGATTTTTGCTCCAATGAATTCAAGCCCTTCAGTACACATCTTACGAACACCCGGATCGTTTTCGCCGATACCGGCTGTAATAACGATAACATCGATTCCACCCATAGCAAAAGCGTAAGCTCCGATATATTTCTTAACACCGTAACAGAACGCATCCAAAGCGATTTTTGCTCTTTCATTTCCCTTACCGTTATCCCAAGCGATCCATAGATCTCTAAAATCACTGCTTACTCCTGAAAGTCCCAAAACTCCGGATTCTTTGTTTAGGTAGCTTACCACTCTTTTGATGTCATAACCTTTTTTGTTCATGATAAATTCGATAATTGCAGGATCAATACTTCCGCATCTCGTTCCCATCATCAAACCTTCCAGAGGTGTGAATCCCATAGAGGTGTCAACACTCTTTCCGTGGTCAATCGCACAAACACTGGAACCTCCGCCCAAGTGACAGGTTACGATTTTCAGGTCGTTTACATCTTTTCCAATCATCTCAGCAGCTCTGTTTGCTACATAGCTGTGTGATGTTCCATGAAAACCATACCTTCTGATTTTCATTTCGGAATAAGCTTCATACGGTAATCCGTAGATATAAGCTTTTTTCGGAATCGTTTGGTGGAATGCTGTATCGAAAACAGCTACCATCATAACATCAGGCATAATTTTTTTGCAAGCATTTATGCCCATAAGATTTGCTGGGTTATGCAAAGGAGCGAATTCAGAGCATTCTTCAATAGTTTTTATAACTTCATCAGTTATAACTACTGAACTTGCATACTTTTCTCCCCCGTGCACGACTCTGTGCCCGACAGCGTTGATTTCGTCCATGCTTGAAACAACACCAAGCTCTTTGTCCATCAACGTATCAACGACAAGTTTAACAGCTCCGGTGTGGTCTCCAACATCCTCGAAGATTTCAACTTTGTCTTGTCCGATTTTCGTGTGCTTCAAAACAGTTCTTTCAGCACCGATTCTCTCAATGATACCCTTTGCAAGAACAGTTTCATCAGCCATATCAATCAATTGATATTTTAAAGATGAACTCCCTGCATTGATTACTAGTACATTCATTTCACTTTACTCTCTTTCTTATATAACAGCCTAGTAAAAGCTGTCTGAATCTATTTTTTTAGATTTTGCGCCTGCACAGCTGTGATGGCAACAACACTCACAATATCATCTATATCACAACCCCTTGAAAGATCATTGACCGGCATAGCCAAACCCTGACATATCGGACCTATCGCCTCTGCCCCTGCAAGTCTTTGAACGAGCTTATATCCGATATTGCCCGCCTGCAGATCCGGAAAAATAAGTACATTCGCTTCACCAGCGACAGTACTGCCGGGAGATTTAAGCTTCCCAACTTTGTCCACAAGAGCAGCATCCGCCTGCAACTCCCCATCTACGCTTAAACCGGGAGCAATCTCTTTTACTATATCTGTAGCTTTGATAACTTTTTCCACCAGCTCATGCTGTGCACTTCCCTTTGTCGAGAAGGAAAGCATAGCGATTTTCGGATCCAGTCCGGCGAGTGTCTTTGCGGTCTCTGCGGAAGAAACGGCAATCGCAGCAAGTTGTTTCGCATCAGGATTAATATTGACTGCACAATCAGCAAAAATCATAATTCCGTCTGTGCCGTATTCTTTTTTATCCACTTCCATGATAAACGAGCTTGATACTACGGAAATTCCTGGCGCTGTTTTTATAATTTGAAGTGCGGGTCTTAATGTGTTTCCAGTTGTGTTTATCGCTCCGGCGACCATCCCGTCAGCTTCTCCCTGTTTTATCATCATAACTGCAAAATACAGGGTGTTTTTCATAGCCTCAATCGCTCTGTCCTCAGTCATACCCTTTTTCTTTCGCAGCTCATAAAACTCTTTCGCGTATGACTCGAGTCTTTCGTCCTTTTCAGGATCTATAATTTCAACGTTTGTATAATCAAGCCCTTTTGATAATCTCTTAATCTCGTCTTCGTTTCCAAGCAGTATTACATCAGCAATACCTTCTTTGGATATTATCTCTGCGGCTTTAATTGTTCTTTCCTCTGTTCCTTCAGGCAAGCATATACGTTTTTTGTCATCACGTGCTTTTGCCTTAATTTGATCCATCAATGCCATATTACTTACAGTTCTCCCTTCGATCTATAAAATACTACTTTTTATAATAACCAGCATTTGTTATAATACTATTATAGTGAATTAAAAACAACCTCCATTATACATACTTTCTTACGATTTGAAAAGGTGAAATTTATGAAAATTTGCGGAATTATAGCTGAATACAACCCATTTCACAGCGGACATGCTCATCATATTGAAATGACGAAGAAAAATACCGGTTGCGACCACGTGGTCTGTTTGATGAGCGGATGTTTTACGCAACGCGGAGAACCTGCAATTTTCGATAAATGGCAACGTGCAAAGTCAGCAGTTTCATGCGGTGCAGACCTTGTTTTGGAGCTCCCAACACTATATGCATTACGCAGTGCTGAAGGGTTTGCATATGGAAGCGTCAGGATTTTGCATGATTTGAATATGGATTTTTTATCCTTCGGCAGCGAAATCGATGATATGGAAGCACTTAAAGAGATCTCTTCGGTTCTTCTCGATGAACCGGATAAATATAGAGAATTTCTAAAAGAGAGTCTTTCCGAAGGTCTTTCCTTTCCCGCTTCCAGACAGCAGGCTTTATCCTCTTATACTCAAAATAGGGATATATCAAATATTCTGACAGGTTCTAACAGCATTCTAGGAATTGAGTATTTAAAAGCTATCGGCCGTACAAACAGCACAATACTTCCAAGTATAGTTAAGCGGAAAGGTAAAGCTTATAATGACGAAGATATTTTCGACTCTCTTTCCAGTGCAACAGCAATACGTAAATATATATTCGAAAACGGTATGGACGATTTAATATACCAGAATATGCCGAAGGAGGCCTTCGATGTTTTGGTGGACAGAATCGACTCCGGCTTTATTCCCGTTAGGAAAGAGGCTTTCTTTTCGAGTCTTATATATGCAATCCGAAAATATTCAAAGGAGGAGCTTAGTAATATTCTCGACGTTACAGAAGGCTTGGAAAATAAAATAAAAAAAGCTGCCCAAGTTTCTAAGAATTATGATGAGCTTATCGACAATATAAAATCAAAGCGTTTTACCCATACCCGGATTCAAAGAATTCTTTGTTATATTCTTTTAGGTATAACTAAAGAAATTTCAGAATACGCAGACAAGAACACACCAGTCAACATCAAAGTTCTGGCGTATAGAAAAAAAAGCAATATTTTATTATCACATTTCACAAAATACACTGATATTAACCTATACCATTCTGCAGCAGGACTTGATGAAGATCCGTTCACAAAGATGGACATCAGGGCAACTGATATTTACTCTCTTTCGCAGGAAAAAAACAAGTTCTACAAATCCAATCAAGATTTTACCAATAGAACTAAAACCGACTAGAAAATCATATAAACCAGAGGAAAATAATATCTATTATCCATGAAAAGAATTCTGTTTTTAGTTCTGTTAATAATTTTGCTTATTGGCTTAGTTGTATTTTCCAATGCGTGCTTTGATGCCGCAAAACGCGGCATCGATATATGCATATATACAATTTTACCGACTCTTCTGCCGTTTTTTATCGTATCCAACCTATTGATCAGCTCAAGAGCGCTTCAACCCGTTGAAAGGTTATTCGCACCTCTAACAAAGCGTCTGCTTGGCTTGGACGGCAGCTTTGGATTTGTATATGTCTCCTCTTCGCTTTCCGGTTATCCTATCGGAGCAAAAATCACCTGCGACCTAAAAAAAGAAGGAATTATTTCTGAAAATCAAGCGGAAAGATTTGCTCTTTTTTCATCTGTCACAGGCCCGGCTTTTATGTCTGTTATATGCATCTCCATATTAAAAGTGCCGGAAGCCTTTATCCATATTCTCATCTCACACAATTTCTCTATGATTCTTATAATAGCTCTTTATACACTAATCTATAAAAAAGAGAATTGTCTTAAAGGAGTTATAAAAAGGTCGGGTACTGAACGAGGTCTTGAATACAGCAAACTTCTTACCGAATCCTTGATTTCGTCATTCAAAACTTTAGCAGTCATCTTCGAGCTTGTAATAGTTTTTTTTGTTATCGCAGCAATTATAACGCAAATCGGTCTTTTGGAGAAAATATATTATCTTTTTTCAGATATACCCATGGAAAGAACACCGATAAAACCATTGTTCTATGGTTTTTTAGAAATGACAGCAGGATGTATAACTACCGGAGAATCATCCTTACCTTTTGATATAAAGGCTTCTCTATGTGCGGGTCTTTTGGGGTTTGGCGGACTATCGATTTTCTCCCAGACTAAGAGCATTCTTTCTTCACAAAAGATTAAAGCGAAAGGTCTGTTTATAATCAAGTTATTTCATGGAATATTGTCGTATATCCTTTGTTCTTTGATGCTGAAACTTTTTCCAATACAAATAAAAACAGCCGCAACGCCTGTCACAGCTGATAATTTCAAATTTCTATATCTCTATATTCCTGTTTTACTGTTTCTATATCTTATAATATATCTCAAAAAGAAAATGACCTAAAATTTCTCTAAGATATAGTTCTTCAAAGTTTCGAGCAAGTCCTCTTCCTTGACTTTAACTATTTTCTCACCTTTAGCGAAAATAAGCCCTTCGCCGATTCCGCCGGCGACACCAATATCTGCATCCTTCGCTTCACCCGGACCGTTAACCACGCATCCCATTACCGCTACTTTAATCGGCTTATCAAAATCAACAAGAATCTTTTCAATATCGTTTGCAAGCTTTTCGATATCGATGCTTGTCCTTGCACATGTCGGACAGGATATGACTTCCACACCGAATTTTCTGATGCCGATTGAATTCAATATTTTTCTTGCGGCATATATCTCTTTTACAGGGTCTCCGGTTATGGAAACACGTATAGTGTCTCCGATACCTTCCATCAAAAGCGGAGCTAAAGCTGCACTGGATTTTATTATCGAATTCTCATATGTGCCGGCCTCCGTAACGCCGATATGTATCGGGCAGTCCGTTTCTTTAGAGAGAATTCTGTTTGCTTCAACCGTCTTGAATACATTCGAAGATTTTACAGAAATCACTATTTCGGAAAAACCCATATCTTCAAGCAGCCTTATATTCTCAATACCGGATTTCGCCAGTCCCTCTGCTGTATTGCCATATTCTTTTAGTATATCCTTTTCAAGCGACCCGCCGTTCACACCGACCCGAATCGGTATCCTTGCTGCTTTCGCAGCATCTATAACCTTTCTTACTTTTTCTTCATTTCCAATGTTTCCCGGATTTATACGAATTTTATCTGCCCCATTTTCGATAGCAATAATAGCAAGTTTATAATCGAAATGAATATCCGCAACAATCGGTATTTTTACTTTTTGCTTTATATCAGAGAAGGCCTTTGCTGCCTTCTCGTTATGCGCAGAAAGACGCACAATTTCACAACCAGCTTTCTCGAGAGCCAGTATCTGCTCAACTGTTTTTTCCATATCCGAAGTGTCAGTATTCGTCATTGATTGGATTGCAACAGGATTGCCCCCGCCAATCAAGACTCCCCCGATATTAACAACTCTGCTCAAACCTAACCTCCGAAGAACATTCTCATTATGTCCTTATATGCCAGCAAGACCATCAATCCCAAAAGCAGGACCATTCCGATAGCGTGTACCGTTCCCTCAATCTCTCTTGAGATGGGTTTTTTTCTCACTTTCTCTATAACTATAAAAACCAATCTTCCTCCGTCCAAAGCAGGAAGCGGAAGCAGATTTATAACCGCAAGATTTATGCTCAAGAGTGCGGCAAGTTCTAAAACTACACCGAAGTTTATAAAGAAAGCTTGACGTATAACGTCAACGGCACTGAAAACTCCGCCCACTTCACCCGTACTCGACGCACCTGTAAACAGTCCTCCTAAGAATCCAAGCATCTCTCTGACTATCGATATAAGCCATTTAAAGCTCAAGCCTATGGCTTTTAAGACCCCGAATCTTACCGGCTCTTGCGTAAAGGTAAATCCGGCTAGATACTTGTCTTCATTTACATCATACTCCTTCGGTATATCTAAAGCAATCTCTTCGCCGTCTCTTTCTACAACTATATTTAAAATCCTGTCATCATCCGGTCTTGAAATCGCAAACGACATATCTATAGCAAAATCTATTTTATCACCATCGTATTCTTTTATGATGTCGCCTTCTTTAAGTCCGTATTCGTATGCAGGTGAATCCTCTTTTACCTCATAAACGACATTAACAGCATCACCATAAATGGAAAGAAAAACCGAAGCCAATATCAAAGCACACAGCAAATTCGCGGATGCTCCTGCAAGAATAGTTAAGAACCTTCTCCAAGGTGCTTGATTGTTAAATGCTTTCGGATCTTTGCTGTTTTCGTCCTCTCCTCTGAAAAGACAGAATCCGCCTATGGGAAAGAGCCTTACTGAAAAGTCCGTCTCTTTCCTTCTCCACTTAATCAGTTTTGGTCCAAAGCCGATCGCAAATTGATCTATCGTAAGCCCGCAGGCCTTTCCTACAAAAAAATGTCCCGCTTCATGTGCTATTATCATAAAAGCTATTACCAGAATAGCTCCTGCAACGCCAAGAATCGTATTTAACATCCGTCCTCCGTATTATGAAATCTTATTGGCAAAATCTCTTACCTCTTTATCAATATCAATTATATCACTAGTGTTCGCAATTTTCTCATTCGCAAACCTGTTCATAGCTTTTTCCACTATTTTTGGAATTTCGCCCATCAAAAACTCTTCGTTTAAAAACCTGTAAACAGCTATTTCGTTTGCAGCATTCAATACAACCGCGCTCGCTCCGCCGTCATCGTGCAAGGCGGAAAAAGCAAGGTCTAAGCAGGGAAATTTTTCTCTATCCGGCGGATAGAAGGATATCTCCGTTTTTGAAAAGTCCAAAAATCCTGCCGGCGCCTTTCCTCTTCTCGGATATCCGAGAGCATACAGTATTGGCTGGCGCATATCGGTTACACCGAGTTGTGCAAGCACGCTACCATCAATATATTCAACCATAGAGTGAACTATGCTTTTTTCATGTATCAAAATATCGATATTTTCAGGCCGAACGTCGAAAAGCCATCTGGTTTCCATAACCTCAAGCCCTTTATTCATCATTGTCGCAGAATCTACAGTTATTTTACTCCCCATATTCCAATTCGGATGCTTAAGAGCATCTGACGCAGTTGCATTCTCGATTCGTTTCTTATCCCAATTCCTGAACGGTCCTCCAGAGGCAGTCAGAATAATCCTTCTGATATCGTCGGTATCAAACCCGTTGTTCAAACACTGCGAAACAGCCGAAAGCTCACTGTCTACCGGATACAACTTTGCTTCTCTTTTGTCCAGAAGATCTCGGATAATCCTGCCGCCGCATACCAAAGCCTCTTTGTTTGCTAAGGCAACACGCACATCGTTCTTAATGCATTCTTCCAAAGCAAGCAGTCCTGCAACACCTACAACGGCAAGGAGTACGGTATCACATTCTATTTCCGTGCAAATCTTATGCAATCCCTTTTTTCCGTAAAACACTTTTGTTCCTTCGGGGATATTACTTTCCAGTTTGTCAGATTTTTCCGCTCCGCTCAAGCAAACAGCTTCGGGGTTATATCTATTCGTTTGCTCTATTAAAAGATCAATATTACTTTCGCATGAAATCGCAGATACACAAAAACTTTCGCTGTTTTGATCTATAACATCCAGTGCTTGTGTACCTATGGAGCCGGTTGAACCAAGTATCGTAATTTTTTTCATTTAAACCACCAAGAATCAATTTACAGCAAGAGAGAGCCATATATCAGAGTGAAGTATAAGAAGATAACAGGGCAAACAAAAGTACCGCTGTCGAGTCTGTCCAAAACTCCCCCATGTCCCGGGAAGATATTGCTGAAATCCTTTATACCGAAATGTCTTTTTACAAGCGATGCAAAAAGATCGCCGACTTGGACAAGTGCAGGCAGAATCAACCCAAGAATAATGAAGTTCAACAAGCCAATATCGGTCTTTATCAAGTTTTGGAAAAACAATCCTATTATAAGAATACTTATAAATCCGAAAACATATCCGGCGATTGCGCCCTCAACGGATTTTTTAGGACTTATTTCCGGACAGAGTTTGTGTTTGCCGAATTTTGAACCCACGAAATATGCAAGAGTATCAGTGACCATAGCTCCCAGATATGCCAGCAGAATCATTAAAGTCCTCAGCCCGCCATCATCAGTCATCGCTATCGCAAAGAAAAATGCAAAGAATACCGACGGGTACAGCATAGTGAATATACCCATCAAAAGGGAATTCAAATCTCTTTTTTTAACTGCTACAGATTCAACGATAAGCCAAAAAATCGAAACTGCGTATAAAAGCATAACGTATAAGTAACCAAAAAAATAAAAAATCGGGGCTAATGCCACCACCGCTATAATAGGCACATATTGATTTAAATTCGGCACATTTGCTTTTGCGGCACGAACAATCTCAATTTGACTTATTATCATCACAGCAGTTATTACCGATTTAAGCAGCCAGTTTTGGAAAAACAAAACCGACACAAAAAGAGCGATTAGAGGTATCCCTACAAGTACCCTTATTATCAGAGATTTAATTTTCATAGTTTCTAGATTCCTCCATACCGCCTCTGTCTATTCTGATAGATAACCAGAGCTTTTTTATATTCTTCACACGTTAAATCCGGCCAGTATAAGTCCAAAAAAACAAATTCCGAATATGCAATCTGATACAGCAAAAAATTGCTGACTCGATTTTCCCCGCTTGTGCGTATAACCAAATCAGGATCGGGTTGGGTTGATGTGTCCAGATGATTTGATATCATGACTTCATCTATATCCGCTATTTCAACACTACCCATTTTTACTTTTGATGCTATATTTTTAACCGCATTAACAATCTCAACTCTTGACCCATAGTTCAAAGCTATATTGAGCTGCATTCCAGTGTTATTTTCTGTCTTTTTCTTTGAAGCCATTATTTCATCGATTGCTTTTTCCGGCAGTCGTGATATATCACCAATCGTCAGCAATTTTACGTTGTTTTTATGAAGCTCTTTAATCTCCGCGCGAAGATACTCAATCAAGAGATTCATAAGAACACCTACTTCGGCTTTCGGTCTTTTCCAATTCTCCGTTGAAAAGGCATATAGAGTTAAAACTTTTATGCCGATATCAGAGCTCATGCGAACTATGTCCTTAACCCGCTCTACGCCTTCCCTGTGTCCGGCTGAACGAATCAGACCCTTTTCCTTAGCCCATCTGCCATTCCCATCCATAATGCATGCTACATGCTTTGGCACAGCGTCGAAATCCAGGTCTGTTAAATCGACTTGCTCAGTATTCTTTCGATTAAAGAAAATCTTCTTTATAATACTCAAATCAACTCATATCCTTTTGCCTTAGTTAAATAATCCCAAGGCATTAAAACCTTGGGACGTTATTTTTCCGGTTTTACTGCAAAGCAACCACTAGAGCAGAGTGGTTTTAAATTCTGAAACGACAAGTTCAACCTGATTATTTGAAAATCGTTCTCTAATTACAATCTCACTGTCGCTGTTTTCCACTCCCCGATTTGAAGAATAAGAAACCAAAGTCAACTGCACTTCGTCTTTTTCCGCTTTCTTTAAAGCATCTTCTTTTCTTAAACCCAAAAAGGAAACCACTAAACCTCTAATATCTCCGCTTCTTTTTCCTTCATCATTTTATCTATGCTCTTCGTATGTTCATCGGTAGTCTCTTGAATTTCTTTTTCGAGATCTCTCAAATCATCCTCAGTGATCTCACTCGCTTTTTCGTCCTTTTTGAAATGGTCGATAGCTTCTCTTCTTATTGAGCGCAGAGCGATCTTAGCTTCTTCGCCGAATTTCTTAATGATCTTCACGAGCTCTTTTCTTCTCTCCTCGGTAAGCTCAGGCATAACAAGTCTGATAACTTTTCCGTCATTCGCCGGATTAATACCCAAGTCGGATTTCATTATAGCCTTTTCAACTTCCGGGATTAGATTAGCATCCCATACGGACACTACGAGAAGCCTTGGCTCGGGTGAGGAGATATTCCCAACCTGATTAATCGGCATCATAGAGCCATAGCAATCCACTTTTACGTTGTCAAGAAGCTGTGGATTAGCTCTGCCCGCACGAATATGTGCAAGTTCGCTTGTCAAAACTGAGATGGTCTTGTCCATCTTCTCCATAGCAATATCTAGCGACTCATGTTCAACTCTAATATTCATAAAACCTCCTATAAGACTTATTAAATGCAATCATTCACTATACTATTCTATATAAATTCTTGGGTTTTTTCAAGCCCTTAAAAATAGAACAACATACTATTTTTACGATTTTAAATATTGTTTATGAATCATCCCTAAATATACAATCAAATCGATCCTATTTTTCAATCAGAACGGTTTCACAATCATTAATTCTAGTACCGATTTCGTTTCCAATCAGCACTTCTTTGATACCGTCTTTCTCTTTAAGACCGAACACTATTATAGGAATCTTATTATCCATGCAAAGGCTTATTGCTGTTGTATCCATAACCTTCAACCCTTGATTAATAACATCAATATAGCTTATGGACTCATATTTTTTTGCATCGTCATCCACATTCGGATCCGATGTATATACACCATTTACGTTTTTTGCCAGAAGGATCATCTCAGCTTCAATCTCGGCTGCTCTTAATGCCGCCGCAGTATCAGTTGAAAAATACGGATTTCCTGTTCCGCAGCCGAAAATTACCACCCTGCTATTGTCGAGGTGGTGCATGGCTCTGCGCCTAATATACGGTTCAGCGATCTGACGCATCTCAATAGCTGTCAATACTCTTGTATCGACTTCCTTCGTCTCAAGCGCATCCTGCAAAGCCAAAGCATTTATTGTCGTCGCAAGCATACCCATATAATCAGCTGTCGTTCTGTCCATGTCCTCGCCTTGACGACCTCTCCATATATTTCCTCCACCGATTACAACACCGACCTGTACGCCCATCTCAACAACCTTTTTTAGTTGTTCAGCTACATTGTTTATAACATCAAAATCAAAGCTGTCTCCGCCTTTACCAGAAAGAGCCTCCCCGCTCAATTTTAAAACTACTCTCTTATAAAGTGACTTTTCACTCATATTCTTGCCCCTTAATATGTATTGTTGGAAATAAGAAAAAAGGAAACACCGCAGTGTTCCCTTTATAATATCTACTTAGAAGCTTGGTTCATAACCTCGGCTACGAAATCATCTTCTCTCTTTTGAAGTCCTTCACCCATTTGATATCTTGTAAAGCTGATGATAGAAATATCAGAACCAAGCTTAGTCGCCTGTTCCTTAACAACATCTTTGACTTTTTTATCAGAGTCCTTTACAAATTCCTGATTCAAAAGACATACTTGATTGAAATATTTATTTATTCTTCCTTCAACCATCTTATCGACAATCTTTTCCGGCTTTCCTTCGTTCAAAGCCTGTGCTCTTAATATCTCTTTTTCCTTACTGATTTCATCTTCTGGAACTTCGTCTGAACTTACGAATTTCGGACTCGCCGCTGCGATCTGCATAGCGATATCATGCATGAACACATTAAAATCAGCATCTGCTAATGCGCTATCAGGACAGTTAAACTCAACGATAACACCTATTTTCCCACCCATATGAATATAGGTTTCGACCGCTCCGCTTACATCCTTGTTCAATACAAATCTTCTAACTGAGATATTTTCGCCGATAGTCGCTACTTGCTCTGTTACAATATCCTTAACCGTTTTGCTGGAATCCTCAATAGTGCCTTGTGCAAGAAGCGAGTCTACGTCAGCGGACGAACCCGCAGCTACGTTTTTCGCAATACCCAAAACAAAGGTTTTGAACTCGTCGGTTTTTGCAACAAAATCCGTTTCACAGTTCACTTCAACCAATACACCGGTTTTTTTATCATCGGTCACGAAAGAGTTTACAACTCCCTCAGCCGCAATTCTTCCGGCCTTCTTTGCAGCCGCTGAAAGACCTTTTTCTCTAAGGTAATCCAGAGCCTTTTCAAGGTTTCCATCAGTCTCAACAAGTGCTTTTTTACAGTCCATCATTCCCGCACCTGTCGCTTCACGTAATTCTTTAACTACTTGAGCAGAAATCATTATATAATCCTCCAGGTAATAATTATTATTTATACTACTAAGCCTTCTCTTCAGCGTCCTTTATAGGAGCGGCTTTTTTAGCTGCTGTTTTCTTAGGTGCAGCTTTCGGCTTTTCTTCTGTCTTTTTCTTTTCCTCAGCATCCTCTTTTTTAGCTGCTGTTTTTTTAGGAGCTGCCTTTGGCTTTTCCGCTTTATCTTCGACTTTTTCCTCTACTTTTTTAGCAGTCTTCTTTGGTGCAGCCTTTGGCTTTTCCGCCTTTTCTTCGGCTTTTTCCTCTGCTTTTTTAGCAGTCTTCTTTGGTGCAGCCTTCGGTTTTTCTTCTGTCTTTTCTTCTGACTTCTCCGCTGCTTTCTTTGCTGTTGTTTTCTTCGGTGCAGCCTTTGGCTTTTCCTCTGTCTTTTCTTCTACAGCTTCCTCTTTCTTCACAGCAGCTTTTTTCGGTGCAGCTTTCGATTTTTCTTCTTTAATTGGTTCTTCAGCCTTTACTTCTTCTTTTACTTCGGCTTTCGCTTCAGCCTTTACTTCCTCTTTTACTTCGGCCTTCGCTTCAGGTGCAGATTCCGGTGCTGGTTTTTGTTCTTCTTTTTGCTTAGCAGTTACATCAACGATCTGCTCGCCTTGGTTTCCTTCCAAAACAGCGTCGGCCATCTTACCTGTAATAAGTCTTACAGCACCGATAGCATCGTCGTTGCCAGGTATAACATAATCGATTTCATCCGGATCACAGTTTGTATCAACAATAGCCACGATTGGAATCTTTAGATTTCTAGCTTCTGCAACAGCGATATGTTCTTTTTTCGGGTCCACAACAAACATAACACCCGGTACATCCTTCATATCTCTGATACCGCAAAGATTTTTATTAAGCTTCTCATATTCATGTCTAAGCTTTATAACCTCTTTTTTCGGCAGCAACTCAAACTCACCATCAGCTTCCATCTTTTCTATCTGATCGAGTCTTTGAATTCTTTTTTTGATTGTTTTGAAATTTGTGAGCATTCCGCCAAGCCATCTTTGGCTGACATAGAACATTCCGCAACGCTGTGCTTCAGACTCAACAGCTTCTTGAGCTTGTTTCTTTGTACCTACAAAAAGAACTTTCTTTCCATCGGCAACAACATCACGCATAAAGAAATATGCTTCTTCGGCCTTTTTTACGGTTTTTTGAAGATCGATAATATAAATATCTTTCCTCTCCGTAAAAATGTACTTTTTCATCTTTGGATTCCATCTTCTTGTTTGATGTCCAAAGTGAACCCCAGCTTCTAAAAGCTGTTTCATTGATATTACAGACATGTCAAATTTACCTCCTCGTTTTAACCTCCTGCTGCGTCTTCTCTCCGGGAAAACCTGTTTTTACAAGTCACGAGCCCGAAAATCAACAACAGTGTGACATTCCAAGGCGTATTATAGCACAAGCGTTTACTACATGCAACGATTTTTTTGTATATAAAAAGGGGCTTTTTTACACCCCTTTACTTAAATATTTTTCGCTTTATTCGCTGAATATATACTTCTCAACTTTCGCTTTGATTCTCTGCAGTGCATTATCTATGGATTTCACATCACGATTAAGCTCATCTGCAATCTCTATATAGGTTTTCCCATCGATATATGCATTCAGCACACGAAGCTCCAGCCCCGACAGAATCTCCCCCATCTTTTCTTCGATAGAATTGAAATCCTCTTTGTCAATAATGATGTCTTCCGGATTCGATACTTTGTTGCCAGATAAAACATCTATCAGAGTTCTTTCAGACTCCTCATCATATACAGGTCTGTTCAGAGAGATATATGAGTTTAACGGCTGGTGTTTTTGCCTGGTTGCCGTTTTGATTGCAGTGATAATCTGCCTGGTTATACAAAGTTCCGCAAAAGCGCGAAAAGACGATAGTTTGTCGTCCTTAAAATCCCTTATGGATTTATAAAGCCCAATCATACCCTCCTGTATTATGTCCTCTCTGTCTGCGCCAATAAGAAAATACGATCTTGCCTTCGCTCTGACAAAATTCTTATACTTAGTTAAAATGTGCTCCAACGCATCGACATCATAATCCCTAGCAAGCTTTGCAACTTCTTCGTCAGTCATGTCTTTAAACCGAGCGTCAGGAGCAAATTCTTCCTCTTCTTTAATGTCGTCCTTCAAGAGTTTTTTTATAGTCCTGTGGTTTTCGGATAACTCTACGGATACATCGTCAAAATTCCCTAAAGAATCATCCAATTTATCAAATGCCAAGATTTATTATGCCTCCTAAACAGGATACTTTCCTACTCGAAACTATCAATTATTATACGTTAAACTACTAACAACGTCAACTTATATAATTTAACAAAATCTATAACAAAGTGTGATAATATAATTTGGAAAAATAAACATAATGTGAACGTTTCTAAATATTTTTGACTTATTTGTCCTTAAAACTTATACTATAACGGATTTATAAACGAAAGTATTTGGAGCGTATATATGAATAGAAGAAGGTTAAAAAATGAAGCGAAGGATTTATTCTCCGCTCTTATTACAATAATAATCATATTTGCTGTTGCTTTTTGCGGTATCAACCTATATGTGGTTTCTTATTCTAACAATTACATTTATGCAATCGATGAAATCGAAAAGCTTGACACCCATCAGGCAGCCATGGCTCTTGGAGCGAAAGTTTGGGATTCCGGTACTTTAAGCTATATTTTACGGGATAGGGTTAATTATGCATCCAAGTTATATGAGTCCGGAAAAGCCGAAAGACTCCTTTTTAGCGGTGACCACGGAACGAAAGGGTATGACGAAGTTAACGCAATGCTTGAACATGCCGTTTCTCAAGGTGTTCCAATAGAAGATATCTTCCTGGACCATGCAGGTTTTTCAACGTATGAAAGCATGTACAGAGCAGCAGATATTTTTGAATGTGACGACTTGATAATCGTTACACAGGAATTCCATCTTTATCGAAGTGTTTATACCGCAAGAAAAATGGGCATCAATGCCATCGGTATTAAATCTGATCAAACCAATTTTGTTGCCCGTATAGATATTAAAAACAATCTAAGAGAATTCTTAGCAAGAGTGAAAGATTTCTTTTACGTTGAGATTATAAAGCCGGAGCCGACTTATCTCGGCAGAGCAATCCCCATCAACGGTGATGCGGAACTTACACATGATAAGTAAAACTTTTTTTAAGGCATAGAGACTATGCCTTTTTTATTTTGTCGTGATTGACATCGCA
>Ga0180435_10002762_pt1 | contig 17824 bp, 14 predicted proteins | sample SS_ome_3_FD_132467 | JGI IMG/M metagenome (GOLD analysis project Ga0180435, IMG submission 132467) | Hypersaline lake sediment archaeal communities from the Salton Sea, California, USA - SS_3_S_1 metaG | ecosystem: Environmental > Aquatic > Non-marine Saline and Alkaline > Hypersaline >...
CCTGGTAAATCCGCATCACATTTATGCCGGGCAGGTACTGTATATTCCTACCTACCATTATGATGACTGCTATTACGGCTGCGACTGGTACCCGGACGGCCGCCACTACAGTAACTATTACGATAGTTCCTACAGCAGCGGCTACTACTACGGCTACCCTGGGCCTAAGCACCATCGAGTGGTAGCCGGTGAAACGCTGAGCAGTATAGCCTATCGCTACGGCGTAAGTTCCTGGGCTATTGCCAGCGCCAACCGGTTGCCAAATCCCAACCACATTTATGTGGGTCAGGTTCTCGTTATCCCGATGCATGGGCCGGCGTACGGTTACTACTAATACCCACTTCGATTGAAAAACCGGCGTGTAAGTTGCGTCAATATAAAAAGCCTTATCCTCACGGGTAAGGCTTTTTGTTTTCAGCCCCAAGTTCACCCCACTAAAATTTTGCTAAATCAGCCAATCCTAATATAATCCCCAAACCGATGCTAATTTAATCAGTCACCAATCGACAGACAACGAACTTTCCATTTAACCAACCTCAAGTTTTTTGCAGGAGTACGGCAGACAGGTATTCAGCCTGGTCAAAAAACATAACAGAGAATAAAGAGCCTATGGATTTCAAAGATTATTATCAAATTTTAGCGCTTGAAAAAACAGCCGGTAGCGCAGACATTGAAGAAGCCTACCAGCAAAGCATCCAAACCGTGCCGGTCAATGATGACACAGGCCCAGACCTGACCGCAGTTGAAGAAGCCTATCAGGTCCTCAGCCATCCAGACCGGCGAGCCAAATATGACCGCTTACGGGCCGCCTGGCAGAGTCATCAAAAATCTACAGATACGGCACCCTTCAAGTGGGATGAATGGATTACCCCCCCAACCGAGACAGACCCGGCAACAGAGTCTGAAACTGACTACTCGGAATTTTATACCAACATCTTTGCCCAACTGGGCCAACCCTATGTGGAACCCAAACCAGGCGCCGACTACAATCAAACCGTAGACATCTCTCTGGAAGAAGCCTTTAGCGGCGCCAGTCGAATTTTGCGGGTTGGCAAACGGCGCATCGAAGTAAAAATTCCCAAAGGCGCGACAAGCGGCACCAAAGTACGGGTGCGAGGCGAAGGCGGGCCGGGACGGGGCGGAGCGCCCAAAGGCGACCTTTATCTGGAAATCAAAGTAGCCGACCACCCTCTCTTTTCCCGCCAAAACAACGACCTGCACATGGACCTGCCGCTGGACCTATACACCGCTGTGCTGGGTGGCGAAGCCATTGTGCCGATGCTCAAAGGCAAAGTCAAACTAAAAATCCCCTCCGAAACCCAATCCGGACGGGTCTTCCGGTTGAAAGGACAGGGCATGCCGGCCATCAAACAACCCGATGAGCGCGGCGACCTGCTCGTCCGCACCATGATTCAAATTCCCCAGCAGTTAACCGACGAAGAGATCGCCCTATTTGAAGAACTGGCCGACCTGCGCGGGTTATAACCCCGGCCCCATCATACTATGACCACCCAGCCCCCCACCGAGTCGGAAGGAATGGCCAGAGCGGCTTTACTGATTGCCGCCGGTAATATTGCCAGCCGTATTTTGGGGCTGGCCCGCGAAACTGTCATCGCCAATCTGTTTGGCGCCACCGGCCTGGTGTCAGCCTTTCGGGTGGCCCAAATTATCCCCACCATGCTGTACGACCTGCTCATCGGAGGCATGGTCAGCAGCGCGCTGGTCCCTATTTTTTCTGAGCAGGCCGAAAAAGACAAAACCCAACTCTGGCACATCGTCAGCCTGCTGCTAAGCCTGGCCGTGGTAGGTTTAACCCTGACCGTGTTATTGCTGGAACTGGCAGCCCCCCAGGTGGCCTTTTTATTGGCCGGCGGCTTTGATGACGCTTTGCTGCATAGCACAACCCGTCTCATTCGGATTACCACCCCGGCCGTTATTTTTCTGAGCCTGTCCGGCATTATCACCGGCCTGCTGTTCGCCCTCAAACGGTTTACCCTGCCGGCCTTTACCGCGGCCACCTTTAACGCCACCATCGTCATCACGGCTCTGAGCGCGGTGATGTTCTTTGGCTGGGGTATCGAAGCGCTGGCGGCCGGGCTGCTATTGGGCGCTATGTTGCAAGTATTGCTCCAGCTACCGGGCCTGAGAGACGCCCGCTTCCGCTTTGTCATCGACCTCAAGCATCCGGCCCTGCGACGCATCGGCAAACTTTACCTGCCCGTGATTCTGGGTCTGGTCATCAGCCAGATAGCCATTGCCCTGGACCGCAATTTTGCCTCCCGTACCGGCGAACAAAGCATCGCCTGGATGCAATACGCCACCACCATTATCCAATTTCCGCTGGGGCTAATTTCTGCGGCCATTTCGCTGGCTATCCTGCCCACCCTCTCCCGGCTGGCCGCAGCCATTCAGAACGGCACCGGCCCAATGGACGATTTTATCAAAACCCTGACCACCGGCCTGCGTCTGGTACTTATTTTGATAATCCCGGCTACCGTGGCCCTGTTTGTGTTGGCCCAACCAATCGTGGCCTTGCTGTTTCAACATGGCGATTTTACCCCCTTCGATACCCGGCAAACCACCCTGGCTCTACAATTTTATCTGTTGGGCCTGACCTTTGCCGCCATTGACCAGCCGCTGGTTTTTGCTTATTACGCCCGGCAAAACACGCTCACCCCCGCCCTGGTGGGGTTGCTCGGCGTGGGGTTTTACCTGATCGCCGCACTCCTCCCCGCCCTGTTCCGCCCCATGCAAATGACAGACCTGGCCCTGGCCAACAGCATCCAACTTACCGGCCACGCCCTGGTTATGCTCTGGCTGATCAATCGGCAGGCACCTTTAGCCGGCTGGGGGCTGGGTAAAACCAGCATCAAAGCCCTGGCTGCCGCCCTGGTGATGGGCTTGTTTCTGTGGCAAGCCCGGCTTTTACTGCAACCGCTATTGACTCTGAACTCCCTCGTCCACGAGATAATGCTGGTGGGCAGCCTCACCCTGACCGGCGTTGCGCTTTATCTACTGATTATCTGGCTGTTGCGTGTGGAAGAGTTGTCGCTGCTGCAAAAATTAATATATCATTTTTTGCCGGCTGCCAAGAAGTAAACATAATCAGTTTGACAAAAAAGCCTCCCCCCTCTACAATTAACATAATACACTGTTGCGTTATCAACAAAATATACTGTCTAAAAATATTAACGGCGATTACGGCTCAACGCGGCGGCCTTAATCTCCAATCACTATTTAAAAATGTTCGGAAAAAAGACCCCCGAAAATTTAAGCGTGGAAGAGTTGGAAAAGCTGCTACTCATCAAGCGGCGGCAATCGCGCATGGAGAAATTCAAACAGTTGTCGGCTGAAGGACACACCGTCAACGAAGCTCTCTTTGCCGAGCGAAAGTCATCCAGCCCCGCCCCACCCACGCCGACCAAAACATCGCCACCGGCCAAACCCAGAAAGCTCAGAGACAACCTGCTCCTGGCCCTGGAAGTGGTTGCCCTGGTGGGCCTGGTCGCCGTGCTGACTGCCTCCTATTTCAACCTGAAAGAATTAAACAGCGAGGTGGCCGAGGCTCAACAAAAGGCGGTACAAAGCCAAACCCAGCCCACCGCCACCCCTACCCCACCCATCGCTCTGGCAATGTTGCCGGGAGGGCACTCGCCGCCCACAGACCCGCAAGGAGCCAGGCCCGATATCCCGGCCCATTTACAGCAATGGGTGCAGCCCCAAAACGGTCCCAACGTGGTCGCTCCCAACCTCAAGGTTGACCAAAGCGCCAATCCACCCACCCGCATTGTCATCCCCAGAATCAAGGTTGATGCCCCGATTGTGGGGGACGTAAGCTGGGAGGCCTTGAAAATGGGTGTGGGGCATCTGCCCGGCAGCGCCAATCCGGGGGAACGGGGCAACCTGTACCTGGCCGCTCACAATGACATTTTCGGCGAAATATTCCGGTATCTGGAAGAGCTGGAACCGGGCGATGAATACTTCATCTACAGTGGCGAAGAAAGCTTCCGGTACGTGGTCAAAGAAAAGCGCATCATCAACCCCACGGATGTGGAGGTGATGCTGCCCACCACCGAGCCGGTTGCCACCCTGCAAACCTGCTACCCCTATCTGGTTGACACCCACCGCCTGGTGGTTATCGGCGAATTGGCGGAATAAATCACGCGGTGGTATAATTCCTCAAAATAAACAGTGCCGGATACTGTTACAGTACCCGGCATTTTGTTTGAATTTTTCATCAATTTGTTGGAGCTGATACGAATGGCTAAAAAATCAAGTAAACGTCGCCGGCAAGGAGCCAAAAGCCAAACAGTTTTTGCCCCTTCGTCCACCTCTTCCACCACCCAGGCCGAAAAAACTCAAGCCGCGACCGTCGCCCCTGCCGCCAAAAATAGTGTAGATTTTGTGTTGGAATATTTTTACGTGTATCAGGATTTGCGAAGTGTGCTGCTGGTGGGTATTCTGATGTTTATCGTACTGGTGGGATTATCTTTCGCCATTTAAGTTGTCGAACTCACTTGCGGCCACTGTTCGGCCACCACCTGATGGGCAATCGCCCGGAACACGCCCCAGTCGGCAAAATCGCCAGACAGGGCACGCAGTTGGCGGGCCGTATCGGTTAGAGACGCCGGCGGGACGGCCGTAAAATGACTGATAGTCTCGTTGGGGTCGTGTACAACCGGACGGCCCTGCACCGGGTAGCTCACAAAGACGTAAGACACAAACGGCAGGGTTGGCCCATTGCCGCCGATACCGGCAATATTGTAAGTGATGACCGCTAAACAGCGGTCAATTTTTGTTTTAAACCCGGTTTCCTCGATTGTTTCGCGCACCATAGCCTGCTCCGGCGCTTCCTTCCCTTCCAGACCGCCGGTCAGCAGCCGGTAGATGCCATCGGGATAGAAATCTTTGGTGTGCAGCCAAATGTGACCATCGGCATCGGGCAGAACCATCACCACTTCACCGCGGCGGTGGCGATCTTCCATTTTGCGAAACATCCGTTGCATTATTTCTGTGCCAGCCGTTACCTCGGCATGCTGTTGATGAAACGGGCCAAACTTTTCCTGCAAACGCTGCAAAATTTCATCGTTGTAAATTTGGAAAAAAACGGGGTCGTTGGTCTGCATTATTCCTCCTGCAGTAAATGCCACGCTGTAACATTCCAGGTGAAGGGAGCAAAGGGGCCGGGATCAAGCCCGCTCACCGACGGTCCAGCTAACAGATGCTGGTTGGGGGCCAACAAAAAATCAACCGGGCGATTCTCCGCCAACTCGGTCTGAATCGCTCGATATATTTTGGCCCGGCCCGCGGGGGCGCAGCCCGGGACTGCGGCGGCTTCGTCCAGCAGTTCATCCACCTGCCTGTTCTGGTAGGACATCAGGTTGAGGCCCACCCCCACCGTATTTTCGGCAGAGTGCCAGAACTGGCGCTGGTCTGGCTCCGGCAAAATGGGCCAGCCAAAAATAGCCACCTGAAAATCGTGAGTGAACAGGTCATCCAGCAGACTTTCAATAGAGACGGTCTCGGCCCGGGCAAAAAGGCCCAAATCTCGATAATAACCGCTAATCAGCCAGGCCAGGTTTTGGTGCAGTTCATTCTGACCGTTCACCCGAATACCAACTTCCAGTCGCTGCCCCTGATAGTCGAGCCAGCCATCGCCGTCAACATCCCGTATCCCGGCTTCAGCCAACTTTTGCCGGGCCTCAGCCGGCGCGTAGGGCGGCGGAGTAAGGCTGGTGTTGGCGGCCCAGTGCCGGGGTAACAACGGGCCGGCTAACAGTTGACCATCGCCCCCCAGAGCTTCGGCCAAAATCGTCTCCCGGTCCAGGGCCAGCGGTAAAATTGAGGAAAAGGCCGGGGGCAGAGTGTCACCATTTTTGGCCGCGAAATTGATGGCAACAAAGGTCATTTGGGCGGCAGGGTAGACAATATCATCAAACTGACCGGTCTCAATCGGAAAATTCGAGGCCGGGATGGGACCGAGCAGGTCAAACTGCCCTTCGGAGAGGGCGATGGGCAGTTCGTCATCAGCCAAAAAGCGCACGATAAGTTCGGCCAGCCGGGGAGAAGGGCCGTGATAATGACCATTGGGCACCAGAGTCAGAACGCGGCGGTCGGCGCTCCATGTTTGGACGGTAAAAGGGCCGCTGCCCGCCGGTACAGTCGCGGTAATTTGAGTGGGCGGCAGCAGGGGGAGCTGGGCCAGAGTAGACACGGCGGCGCAATCTTCTTCAGCCAGGGTTAACGTCAGGGTCTGGTCATCGGCGGCTTCAATAGCGCTGACGGCAGACAGGGCCGGGTGTTGGCTGGCCTGGAGGCCGGCCGCGATGACGGACGCGTCGAATGAAGTGCCGTCGCTCCAGCGCAGGTCGGACGGTAGCTGGAACACAACCTGACGGCCATCGGCGCGGTACTGCCAGCTTTCGGCCAGGCCGGGCTGTAATGCGGCGGTGTGCGGGTCGACCGTCAACAAAGTATCAAACAATAACGGACGTAATTCGCGCCCCACCGCCGCATCGACGGCAGCAGGGTTGAGGGTGTCTGGCCGACCGATCAACCCCAGCCGGAGCGTACCGCCAACCACCGGCTTCGGGGTGGAGGTAGGCCGGGGGGTTGGTTGGCTGGTTGATTTGTCGGTTAGTTGGTTTGTTTGCTGGTCGGCGGGTTCGGTGGTTGGTTGGTTCGTTGGTGGGCTGGTTGGTTCGTTTGTTGATTGGATTGTTGGTTCGGGGGTGGATGGGTTGCTGGCTGTTTCGTTGGTGGGTTGGTTGGCTGGTTGGCAGGCCACCAACCCGGAGAAACCGACCAGCAGGAGCAGGGTAACAAAAACGGCAAAATAGGGAGGGCGCAGGGTGAGGCTCATACGTTTATTTTAAAGAAAAATCTCGGCGCCACAATACTGGCAGGCGATGACGCCTTTGCCGGCGAAGGCCTGCTCGCCGCCACAGTTGGGGCAGGTGTTGCCGCTCAGCTTAGAGGCATCCGCCGAATAAAGTTCCCCTTTATCCCAATTAACATAGCCGGTAAAAACGCCCAGGCCGACCAATTTGTAAACATCGGCCCGAATCTGTTCAGTACCAACCTCCAGGTCGAAAACCAAATCATCCAGATTAACCTGCCCACGGGTTTTAACCATATCCAGAATTTTTCGCTGTCGAGCGGCATCGGCCTGGTGGGCGGCTTCACTCCGGCTGCGAACCAGCAGAAAAACGCCGCCAGCAATCGGCACTGCGCCCACCAGCACAGGAATCACCACACCCAGGATGGCGCCGCCCGCGCCGCCGTCCGGCGCCGTCAACGCGGAGGCCACCGAAACGGCGCTGCCACCCAGCAATACCAACAGACCAACTACAATTATGATAATGCCGACTAACCGGCCACTGTTACTCATGGTTGCTCCTCTAATCACAAACTTGATTGTATTTTCATTATCACTGCCGGGACAAATGGAGACCAAGTCGAACTTTACCTCCTCACTGACCAAGCACTCATCCAAACCCGCGAGAACCGCCGCCTCCGCCGCCGCCCCCGCTAAAGCCGCCGCCACTGAAGCCACCACCGCCCCAGCCGCCGCTGCCGGATGAACTGGGCGGGGGGGGTGGCTGGCTGGTGAGGGTGCGGCTGGCTGAGTTGAGCATCGACCCCAGGCTGTCGCTCATACTGGATAGCGAGGTGCCAATGCTGTCGCTCATATCAGACAGAGATGGCGCGCCGCCTTCGCCGGCCAATGGGCCGGGAGGACCACCCGCCGGACCGGCGGAACCGGATTCGGTGGGCCGGCCATGCCCGTGATGGTGCGGATAACCATAGTAGGGCCGCGGCCCGTACATTGGCCCCCACCAGGCAGGCGCCGGGGTGTTGACTGCCGAGAATTTTTTAATGAGCCGCCGTTCCAGGCCAAAAGCCATAGCATAGGGCAAAAATGCTTCAAATTTATCCTTGACCGACTCCAAATCGTTGTGCTCTTCGATGGTTTCCAGATACTTTTTGAAGGCCAGCCATTTGGCCGCCTCTTCCGCGCCCTGGGGTGTTTTACGGGGCATATGCCGGCTGACAATAATCAAACTGATGGCTGAGGCAATCAGCGTGATACCCGGACAGGCCACCAACGGCGAAAAATCGCCCAGCGCAAATAAAGGCAGGCAGGAAAAGACAATGGCCAAAATAAATCCAACAATGGCCAATCCCAGCCAGCGGCCGCGTATCTTATCAGGATTATCAGGAAAGAGTTTTTCCCGAACCGTTTCATTATACAAATCGGTCTTGAGTTTGGGAATGGCGGTATAAAATTTCTGGTGCAAATCGCTCATTTTGCGGGTACTATTCCCATCCCCAAAAAGCCGCTTGATGAGCCGTTTTTCGTGAGCGTACACGGCTTTATCGGCATCCTGCAAATGGAAAACAAACTCTTTGGACCGCCCAAACCCGGAACTGGTGTCTTTGGTTTGCTCCTCCATACGGAGCGCGCCGCGCCGGGCTAAATCCAGGATACCGGCAATAACATCTTTCAACTCAGCTTTTTCATCAACCAGGGTACCCACCAGGGCCGCGGGCAAATCGCTGGGTGGCTCGGTGATGTATTCCGGCACCACCCCAGACGGTCGGTCGCGCCCGCGGGTGTACCACAGCAGGTAAACGCCCACCGGCCCGCCCAAAAGCAGCAGCAAGGCCAGTCCGCCGGAGACAACACCCACTACCGGCCCCCATTCCGCCCGACGGTCTTCGGCAGCCTGCCAACTGGGCGGCGCGCCCTCAACCACGCCGTGGGGGAACTGGACTCGCACCTCCAGCATTTCATCGGCAGGGATACTCTGGGCCTCAAAAACCACCTGTCCCCCACTGGTAAAGTTAGCCGTAGATGGTGCGCCGTAAGCATCTACCACTAATTGATCCTGGTTGAAAATCTGAGGCGGCGTCACTGTAACCCGCGAGGTACGGATGGGAAAATTGTGGTCGGGCGCGATGGCCTTCCACCAGAGTTGGTCACCGCCGTCGTAAATACGCAGCCCGCCGATAACCCGGTAGCGCAACACATAGGTATGCTGGCTGTTGCTGGTCGGCGGGAAATACCAGGTAATTTCCAGATCGGTGCCGGTATTGTTGGTGGTGAATCCGTAGTCGTTGGTTGAGTTGGGGGTGTAGGCCCGCTCCGAGCCGTTAATGATTTCCGAAACGCGCACATCGGTGATTTGCTCGACCCGGTTCAGGGGAATGGCGGCAAAGCCAAAGCGAAACGTGCCGCTGGTGAACTCAATCGTCTGCACCTCTTCCACCTGAATGTCGGAGTTCTTTTCGACAAAAATGTTGACATCGTAGCGCTGCCAGAGCAGGGTTTTATCCTGGGCCAGCGCCGGCAGCGCGGCCGCGACGATGGTCAACATCACCAAGATTATTATCAACCAGGTTTTACGAAACACGAGCCACCTGCCTTTCTGTGAGTTATCGATACCGTGGAACATTACGAAGTTTGAGATTTAACAAAACCGAATAATTCTTCAGCAATACTCACTGCTTCCTTAGCCTCGGTAAAATCCGGCAGCCCACCGGAAGTTCCGCCGGGGATTCCGTCAGGATAGCGGGTAGGAATGTAATATTGGTCAATCACCAGAGCATCGGATAGAAAACGATTAAATTCCGGTTCAACACGCTGACATTCTCCCAACAAATCAACCACTTTATGAGTGCGGGGATAGCTGTTGATTGTAGCCAGAAGAAATGCTTTCAAAGCTTTTTCAACACATTGCTGAGACAAAAAACAGGCGTGGGCGGGATACTCTTCATCCAGTACCAGTCGAGCCACCGCCAAATCTTCTTCAGCCCGGTTAAGCCACTGCTGCGACAGCGTGTCGGTCATACAACACTTTACCTTTTTCCAGAATCTCCGTCAGAACGAACGGATTTTTTTCGGCGATCATTTGCTGAAATTCGGCCGGGGTATACACCAAAAAATCCACCCCAACGGAAGGGCGGCACATCAACGCCACCTGTTTTGACCGCTGCAAAAACGTCTCATCGGTGTTTTTGATGATAGCCAAATCAACATCGCTCCACGCCTGCCAATCACCTGTGGCCAATGAGCCAAATAAGATAATTTTTTCCGGTTGATATTGGGCAATGAGGATCGCCAAAATACGCTCTAATTCATTTGATAATTTTTTATGCCGGTCGCTTCGCATCTGTATTCTTAACCCCCTGCCGTTCATCCAAATTTTGTGGATGTTGATTCAATTATACTCGTAATCACCGTTTGCGCCCAATGGGACAATCGTCATCCTACGGACGGGACAGCCTGGCCCGCAAACGATTCAGGGGGATAGCCCGCCAGATGACGGTCATATCCCGCTGTTTAAAGCCCCCCAGCAGGGTCAGGGGGATGAAATAACCGGTGGCAGCCACCGTCACCGTCAGCAGAAAATTCATATCGCCGGCAAACCACAACAAGCCGCCCATCAGGGCCGCGGCGATGGCCGGCCGCCAGATAACATCGAACCAGGGCACGGTACAAAGATGTTTCCGCACCAGAAGATAAAACGGAATCAGCAAGGCCCACTCCGACAGAATGGTGGTAATCGCTGCGGCCCGGTATCCGTACATCGGAATAAAAATAAGGTTGGTAATCAGGTTGAACAGCACGCCGACGACAAAGGCCCGGGTAAGATGACGCTGCTGGTCAATGGCAATCAGCACATACTGCGTTACCTGGTTAACGAAACTGAAAGGCAAAAACCAGATGAGCAGTTGCAATACAATCATCGAATCGGGCAAAAATTTATCGCCGGCCAAAAACAGAATCAGCTCGCGGGCGATGAAGGGCGTGCCGACGGCGATGGGCAGAGCCAGCAGCAACAACAGCCGCAAACTTAAAATGTAGGCCCGGATGAGCGACTCCCGCGAACTGGCGGCAAAACGGCTCATCAGGGGAAACAAGGCCAGGGTGAAATATTGGGGGATGATGTTGATACCGTCTATGTATTTGTAGGCCGCGTTGTAAAAGCCGACGTTGTTATCGCCCCAGGTGGGCTTCAGAATAAACACATCTATGCGGAAAAAGATGGTAGCCAGGAGATGGTTGAGCATCAAGGGCAGGCTATCCCGCATCATTTCCCGTTGCAGGCTGCGGTCTGCTTCCGGCGTGGGCCGATAGATTTTTACCACCAGAATGTAGCTCAAGACCACAAAGGCCACCAGGTTTGCCAGCAGCGAGGCGCCGGCCAGGCCGATGATGCCCCAGCCCAGTAGCAGCACCAACGCCCCCACGCTGACTCTGGCAAAGGTGGTGATGGAGGCGATGGCCGCGGGGTACTCTGCTTTTTCGTGGGCGTAGTAGACCGCGGTCAGGCCATCAGACAAATTACTGAGCAAGGTACCGACGGACAGAATGGCCACGGTGATGAGTACATCCGGGGTGGTGCTGCCAAAAATAACGTACAGGGCCAGGGCCGCGGCCATAAAGGGCAGGGCCATCAGCCACAAAAAGAGCCGCAACCACGACACATTTGCCAGATAGCTGTTGGTGCGGCTGCGGTCGGCGGCTACCTCGCGGGTAACCAGCGTGCCCAGCCCGTAGCGGGTCACAATTTCGGCCAGGCCGATGAAGGCCACGGCAAAGGCGTACCGTCCGGCCCCTTCCGGCTGCAAAATGCGGAGCATCAGCAGGGCAAAGGCAAAATCTATCAGCCGGTTGGAGAGGGCCATGACCATTGGCACCAGGCTGTTTTTGGCTACCCGCTTGATGGGAGAATCGGTCTCGGTTTCGCGGTACAGTTTGCCCCAGGCCCAGTAGCCCAGCACAAACACCAACGCGGCCAGGGCCAAAAACGAGCCGTACACGCCCAGTTGAAAGCTGCGGGGGCTGTAGCGGAAACGAACCTGCCACGTTCCCTCCGGCAGATAAACCGCCCGAAAGGCGCCGTTGGCCCGGTGGATGGTCAGCTCGATTTCGTCGGCGGGGGTCCCGCCGGCGGGGATGGCAAAGGCATGCCAGCCGGGAAAATAGGTATCGGCCAGGGTTAGCCAGCCGGGCTGGTCCAGCCGGGCCGCCAGCCTGACCTCGCGGGGGCTGTAGGCCACAATCTCCACGCCCGGTGAAGCAGCCGGCGAGCCGGCCTCGGTGGGAGTCAGATCGCGGCCCGCGCCGTTGGTCAGGCCATCCAGAATCACCTGCTGCCGGGGGTTGAGGCTGCGCAGGGCGAAGATAAAGTCGTCGCTCCAGCGGGCTTCAGCGCCAACCGGCACGAGTTGCGCCTCCGTCACCAGAACGGCCCGGGGCAAGGCATCAAGATTTTCGTACACCCGGATTTCGTCGTCATACACCAGCCGGTAGTTGGGGTTGGGGATGTCTTCGAGGGTGAGGAGGTATCGCACGCCCAAAAAATCGAGCAGGGCCGAATCGAGGGCGGCGTAGCCGGGGGCGTACAGGGGGCCGATGCGGTTGAATAGCAAATCGCCATTTTCCTGGATGACCTGCATAAAGCGAGCGTAATGGCCGGGAATGATGCTGTCGTAGCCGCGCACGTCGAACAGGTTGCTGTACATGCCGGCGTTGGCCAGAAAAAGTTTGTTGCCGGGGCCGGTCGGCGCGTCGAAGCTGTCCAGGCGAAAATAGGGGTCTTCGGCCTGCCGAGACTCCAGCCACTGGGCCACCTTGGGCTTGAACTGGAGCAGGGCCGGGTTGACGGCGGGGTTAAAGCCGGCGCCGGCCCACAGCAGGTCAATGGCAATGATGATAACCAGCAGGGGCGCAGGGGAGCGGGGGAGCAGGGCCGCGCCGGCGGCGGTCATCATCAGAAAAAACTGGAGAAAATTGGGCCATTGGTAGCCAAAAAACTGGCGGGCGTCGGCAAAGGCGTTTTGGGCCAGGCCGGACCGCTCGAACACAAAGCCGGCAGCCTGAATGAAAGGAGCCGGGACAAACAGGGCGGCCAACAGGGTCAGCAGGCCAAGCAGACCGCCAGCCAATAATAGCCAGCCACCAAAGGCAGCCAAGGAGCGGGGGAGCAGGGGGGCAGAGGAAGAATTTTCTCCGTTGCCCTTCATAAGCTGGGGCAGATAGGCCGCGCCGATACCGGCCAAGACCGACACACTCAGGGTGTACGGAAAAATCCAGCGGAAGGGGGAGTGGAGTTGGTTCCAGCCGGGCAGGCCGTAAAAGAGCAGGGCGTACAGGGGTGTGCCAAAGGCAAACAGCAGGGAGAGCAGAGCCAGACCGGCAAAAATAAATACAGGGATACGAATGGCGAATAGCGAGTCATCTTTCATTCGCCATTCGCTATTCGCTATTCGCAAATTCGCAACGGCCAGAGCGGCCAATACCAGCGGCAAAATGCCGAGATAAGCCCCGGCCTCGACGGAAGTTTTGGTATCCCAGGCGGTACAGTGGGGGCACAGCGGGTTCACCTGACCGTGGGCGTTGGGGCCAAGTGGCTGCCATTGCCGTGTTACCACATCAAAATAATGGTGATGGGCCGGGCTGCCGAAAAAGTCTGGAATGACAAACGTGGCAATCCGGCGCAGGGGCAAAGCCCAGCCCCGCACCTGCTCCAGCGTTGCCGAGCTGTCCCGAAAGTTCTGGGTGACCACCTCGTACATTGGAATCAGTTGCACCGCGCCGATACCGACCCCAAATAAAACCATCGTCAGCAGCCAGGCTGCCAGCCGCCCGGCAAAACGGAACGTTTTCTGCTGCCGCCACAGGGCCAGCAAGCGCCAAAAGGCGTAAAAGCCGCTAACCAGCAGGGTGTAGTAGGTGATTTCGACGTGGCCGGCCAACGTTTGCAGGCCCAACGCCAGCGCCCCGCCCACCACATAGGGAATGGGGGAATAATTGACCGGACCTTTTTCGGCCTGCTTGCGGATGATAATTTCGATCATCGCCAGCACCAGCGGCAACCAGACCGCGGCGGCAATAATCATGGTAAAGACCACCCGCACCACAAAGAAACCGCTGAGGCCGTAGGTCAACCCGGCCACCAGCGCGCCCAGGCGGTTGACCCGCAGGGTGCGGACAAAAACGTACATAAACAGGCCGGCCAGCCACAATTGGCTGACGGTAAACCAGCCGTAGGCTTTGGCCAGAGGCAAAAAATAAAAAAGCAGGCTGAAGGGATAAAGGGCCGAATGCTGGCCATTGGCCAAAAAGGGATGACCGGAGAGAATGTAGGGGTTCCAGAGGGGGATGTCGCCCTGGGCCAGTGATTCCCGGACGAATTTTTTCCAGATGTAATTTTCCAGTACCAGGTCAGACAAAAGTTGGTTCTGGGGCAAACCAACGTCCAACTCGGTTTTATACGAGGCCCACGGCTCGAAGGCGAACAGGTTATCGGCGGGTATCAGGGTATCCGGCCCCACCGTGACCGGCCAGAATAGAATGAGCGGTAGTAGAAATAAAAGCAGCGCGGCCAAGAGGTCGCGCCGATTTATTATATTTCCGAACAAGAGAACGCTCCTAAATTTCGGCGGATTGGGAAAGGGGGGCCGGTTGCACGTTACGGTGTCGCCAGCGGATTTCAAACACCCGCAGGGCCGCTTCTATTTTAACCGGCACCGACATTTTACTCTGGCCGATACGACGGTCTTCAAAATAAATGGGAATTTCCAGAATGTCGAAGCCCAGCTTTTCGGAGACGTAGGCCATTTCTACCTGAAAAACGTAGCCGTTGGAATGAATTCGGTCCAGGCCAATACGCTGCAGGGCGCTGCGCTGCCAGCATTTGAAGCCGGCGGTGGCGTCTTTGGTGTGTACACCCAAAATGGTACGGGTCCAGACCGAGTTGGCCCACCAGCTTAAAAACCAGCGCCACCAGCTCCAGCGCTCGTCCAGGTCGCCGCCGGATACGTAGCGGGAGCCGACCACCACATCGTGCTGGCTGATTGTTTCCAGCATTTGGGGGATGTAGGAGGGCGAATGGGAAAAATCGGCATCCATCTGGATGACGTAATCTGCGCCATGTTCGATGGCCCATTTGAAGCCGGCTACGTAAGCCGTGCCCAGCCCCTGTTTGCCGGTGCGGTGCATCACGTGCAGTCTACCGGGATATTGATTGGCAGCCAGGTCATCCGCCACCTGGCCGGTGCCATCGGGCGAATCATCATCTACAATTAAAATGTGCAGCTCTTCATTGGTATCCAGGGAAAAAAGTTCGGCGGTGATGGCCGAGACATTTTCAGATTCGTTATAGGTTGGGATTACGATATAAGTAGTCATTCAGTATTCTCGTTATATTTGATGGTTGGAAACAGGTCGAAATGAAATTCTCCCCGCCATTCCGGGCCAAGCCGGTGTAATTCCTGATGAACGGCGCGGGCATCGGTGAGTAACTCAGCAATGTTAATGCCCATACAAACAGGCGCAAAGCGCCCGGCTTTGGGGATACCTCGCTCCAGTAACTTGACGGCGCCGCGCCAGTTTTTGTTTTTGATGTGATGACAGGCCACCCCAATCTGCAGGATACCCTGGTACATCACCCGGATAGGTTCTTTTTCAGCAACCCACGCCTCTTCGATAAGTTCGTGGCATTCAAAGTAATGACCGCTATTAAAAAGCCGCAGCCCCTCCAATAACAGCGGCGGCGGCGATTGCGCACAGCGAGTGCGGTCGGGCTGCCATTTATATTTTTGCACCAGGGCCGGCAACTGCGATACAATCGCGCTGCGGCCCACCACGGCCTCGCAGCCGGCAGACAAAGCCTGTTGCCGAAGGGCTAAATCAACATGGGGGCCAAAGCCCAATATCGGCACATGGACCGCCTTTTTGCCCGGCCCCTTGATAAAGCGCACCAGCCGCTCCCAATTATACGCTTGACTGAATAAATCAACAATAGCCAGCACCGGCGCTGAAAACAGGGCCAGCGAAAGGTCAGTCTCGTTTGTTGCAGTCAGGGGACGGTAGCCGGATGCATCCAAACTGTTCTGTAGTTTAGGCAAAAACATCAGGTCGTCAACTATCAGGATAACTGCTTCTGTCATGCCTTTGTTTATCCTGTTTTTAGCCAGTCTGCATCCACACTATAATTGGGGACAAATCTGTAACCGACGCCACGCTCGGTAATGATATAGCGGGGATTACTTGAATCCAGTTCAACTTTTTTACGAAGACGCCATACATACCACTTGACACTTTCCAGATTGGCTTCGGCATCGTAAGACCAGACATTTTCAAAAATAAATTCGGTGGTCAAAATCCGGCCGGGCCGACGAGCCATATAAAGTAACAAATCAAACTCGGTGCGAGTCAAATCTACCACCTCACCTCGCACAAAAACCTGTCGCTCGGTGGCATCAATAACCAAATCGCCATTGCCGAACCGTAACGGGGCTTTATTGACTTGAGGCGGCATAGAAGCCCGGCGCAAGACGGCAGAAACGCGGGCCAGCAGTTCTGCCGGAAAGAAAGGCTTAATCAGGTAATCATCTGCCCCCATTTGCAGCCCCCGGATTACGTCGCTCTGGGTTCCGCGCGCGGTCAGCATAATAATCGGGACGGTTGAGTCCTTCCGAATCTGGCTGCACACTTGCCAGCCATCCATCCGGGGCAACATAATATCTAACAATACCAAATGCGGCTTCTGTTCAGCCAAAAGCCGCAAACCCTCCGGTCCGGTCGCGGCAGTAATAACCTGATATCCTTCTTTGGACAGCCCCTTTTCTATTAACTCTAAAAGAAAAGGGTCGTCATCTATAGCAAGAATTCTTTCCGACACAATTTCCTCGTTGTGAGAAGCGCTACACTATCCCCTAAACTAACTGGTTCCATTTCTATTTTATTAGTATACAGGCATTGTGTCAACGTAATGCAAATAGTGTGACAATCAAACCAAACCATCAACGTCGGGCGGTGTCAGCCCCCTGCGGCGGCAGGTTGGGCGGATCGTATGGACCGCCATCCTTCATCGCCGGCGGTGGATCCAGATCACGGCGAATGTAGGCGCTGGCATGAACTACCTCGTGTCCATCTTCGGTTTGACCAATAGGCCGTTCATAGACTCCCAACAAACGATAGTACCATGTCATTGAGTTACGCAGAGTACTTTCCGGATGCGGTTCAAAATGGCGTAAATATTTTTTGTCGAACTCCAGATTATGTTGTTCGGCCTGCTCCACCATCCATTGCAGGGCACAGTTGGCCAGCCCGTCGGGGCGATACCCCCCGCCCACATTGGTATGCACTCCGGCGAACCAGACCTGTTTGAGGGTTTGGGCCGGGAACGCCTTTCTTTGCCACAGCGTCGGGCGAAAAGGGACACGCTGTTCATCAATAGCCAGAGCCTGATAGGCATGTTCTATATGATCGCCAATTTTGACATTATGAAAGGCATACTTCCGATTCAGCCAGCCCCCAAATATCCCCTGAAACGGAATGCCGAGGGCGCCGACCGTATCCCACACGCCGATAAACTTTATTTTCACCTCTTGCACCTTGTGCCGTTTACGAAATTGTTTAACCGTGGCTTTATTTTTCTCGTTTTGGGCAATTTTTTGGTCCAGAATGCGTTGGCGCAGTTTGGCCGGTAAATAGGCCGGTATCTCAGCTTCTATTTGTTTGACATCATCAAACACCTTCAGCCGGTAGCGGCGATAAGCCCGGGGAATCCAGTAATCACCATCTTTGGGGAGCAGGCCACATTTCTGAATGAAGCCGGCCAAGCTACGGACGGTATATGCCCCCCGACTGAAGCCAAATAAAAATATTTCATCATCCGGATTGTAGTTATGCACCAAAAAACGATAGCAATCCAGAATGTTTTTGGACAGGCCGCGGCCAAACGCCCCGCCCACAATCGGGTCAAGAATACCCCAGCCGGTGCCCACCCCGGTATCGTAAAAAACC
>Ga0180435_10002763_pt1 | contig 17822 bp, 13 predicted proteins | sample SS_ome_3_FD_132467 | JGI IMG/M metagenome (GOLD analysis project Ga0180435, IMG submission 132467) | Hypersaline lake sediment archaeal communities from the Salton Sea, California, USA - SS_3_S_1 metaG | ecosystem: Environmental > Aquatic > Non-marine Saline and Alkaline > Hypersaline >...
GACCCTCACTTTGCGCCGTTTCTTGTTTTTGGGCATGATGTTGCCAAGCATGTCCCGCAGGTTGATCCCCATCTCCTCCATGCCGCTGGCAGAAAAGATTTCGACCATGGGCATGTTTTTTTCGGAAACATCAAGATCCACATAACGATCGTCCAGCTTGCCCTTCCTGAGCATTTCACGCAGTTTCTGCCGGGTTCCGGCTGTCTGATCAGGCGGCGCAGCCTCGTGTGCGGTTTGCCCTTCCTGGGCAGCAAATGGTTTTGCCGCGGGTTTGGGCAGCAGCAGATCCAGCATGCGTTCCTCGGCAACCTGAACGGCCTTCTCCCTTACGCTTGCCTGCTCACGTTGTTTGACATCCCCGACCGTCAGTTCCAGCAGATCCCGCACCATGGATTCCACATCGCGCCCCACATAACCCACTTCGGTAAATTTAGAGGCTTCCACCTTGCTGAAGGGAGAATCAGTCAGCCTGGACAAACGGCGGGCGATTTCGGTTTTGCCCACCCCGGTAGGACCAATCAGAATAATATTCTTGGGCGCAATTTCATCTTTGAGATCATCGTCCACATGCTGCCGCCGCCAACGGTTTCTGAGGGCGATAGCCACCGATTTTTTGGCCTTGTCCTGGCCGATGATATATTTATCCAGAGCACTGACGATCTCTGATGGTTTTAATCCGTTTTTCATAGCTGTTTTCCGTTAGTTAATGTTGATGCCCCCTGGAGGGAATGATTTTTCTCACCACCCGTTCACTTCGTTCACTCGAGACACAGAGCGCACAGCGTGTTTCTTGCCACAGGCTTTCAAGAAAAAACTGAATACCGGCTAGTAATAACAAAAACTCTGTGTACTCTGTGTCTCTGTGGTAAAAAATTTCCTTCGCACCTGACGCTAAGCCCTATAGCTCCTCGATGGTAATCGACGCGTTGGTGAACACACAGAGGGATGCGGCGATTTCCATGGCAGCGGCCACGATTTCCGCGGCACCCAGGTCGGCATGCTTCAGCAGGGCCGTTGCCGCGGCCTGTGCCGCAACACCACCGGAGCCGATCCCCACAACACCTTCGTCCGGCTCGATAACGTCCCCATTGCCGGAAATCAGAAATATGTTTTTTTCGTCCACGGCTATCATGAGCGCCTCCAGCCGGCGCAAATATTTATCTGTACGCCAGTCCTTGGCAAGCTCCACGGCCGCCCGGGTCAGGTTGCCGTTATACCTTTCCAACTTGGCCTCCAGGCGTTCGGAAAGATTAAGAGCGTCGGCTGTGGCCCCGGCAAACCCCACCAGAATCTTGTCGTTGTAGATCCTGCGGACCTTTTTTGCCCGGTGTTTGACCACCGTGTTGTTCAATGTCACCTGGCCGTCACCTGCCAGGGCGATGCTACCCTTGTGGCGAACTGCCAAAATGGTTGTACCATGAAAATCTTGCATCATCTTCATCCCCGATATCGGCTTTATATTTTCTCACCGCAAGGCGCGACATGAATAAATGTTTATGTCTGCGATCGTCTGCGTGTGTCTGCGGTAAAATTGGTCTTTTGTTCTTGTGATTTCCGACGCCTGTTTTCCGACCTCCGTCCTCGGGCCCCTGACCTCCGTCCTCGGGCCTCTGTCTTTTGGCAGGGATAAATCCCTGGGCTACATCTCCTTCCGTTCTCCGTCCTCTGGCCCCTGGCCTCCGGCCTCCGGCTACTTGCGCGGGTGCGCCTTGTCGTAGGCCTCCATGAGCCGATCGATGCTCACATGGGTGTATTTTTGCGTCGTTGACAGGCTTTTATGCCCCAGCAGTTCCTGGACGACTCTCAAATCAGCACCGCTGTCCAGCATATGCGTGGCAAATGAGTGGCGAAATGCATGGGGAGAAACCGGGACAGGTATGCCGCACTCGCGGGAAGCCTTTTCCAGAATCCTGGCAATAGACCGTGCCGAAAGCCGTCCTCGGTTCTTATTGAGAAAAGCCGGGTCGTCTGTTTTGGCCCCCTCTGCCATGCGGTTTTTTCCATTATCGGCCGCCAGTTCCTGCCGATAGGCTCGAAGAGCTGCCAACGCCTTCCGCCCCACCGGCACGATCCGCTCCTTGCTGCCTTTGCCCATCACACGAATGGAACGGTCGTTGAAATCGATGTCATCCATGCTCAAACCGGCCAGTTCTGATATGCGCACACCACTGGAATACAGAACTTCGAACATGGCCCGATTCCTCAAACCAAACAGGGTGTCGGTTTTGATGGCGTCCAGCAGGCGGAACATATCGTCCACCGCTAGATATGTGGGTATGGCCCGGTTGTGTTTGGGCGTTAATACCATTTCAGTGGGGTTGGCACCGGTGTACCCAAGCCGGGCCGCATATCTGAAAAAGGATCGTATGGCTGACAGCTTTCGCCCGATGGTAGACTTTTGCTTCCTTTTGTGCAGATGCCCCAGGTATCCCCTGACCGACAAAGCGTCTATGTCACCCAGCATGAGTACCGGCGCATCTTCTTCCTGGGACGTTCCTCCTGAATTGATTTGTTCAACGTAGGTGCAAAATGCTTGCAGATCCCTTTGGTAAGCCCTGCAGGTATTATCCGCATACCCCTTCTCCGTGGACAGGGACGCGATAAAAGACGCAATCAGCTCTTTGACGGCAGCATTTTCCAAGTGGCTCTGACCTTTAGTTTATTTCACCACAGAGACACAGAGAACACAGCGTTTTTAAGTTAATAGTTGCCAGCATTCAGTTCTTTTCTATGATCGAGCATTCTCAATGGCGTTGATTAGAGTACATTTTTACTTTTGACCATTGCTAATGCTCGATCATAGAAAAATTGCAATCGCTTCGCGATATTATTAAACATTCCGAAGGAATCGCCGGTTTTGTTCAATCGGAAAGAGTCCGTACAGACGCTAATACATCGATCGACGATTCGTCCTCTCTATCCGGACCTCACGATTGTATAAAAGAATACTCTGTGCACTCCGTGTCTCTGTGGTGAAAAGTCTTTGACCGATAACCGGCGGTAAAAAACACGAATTACGCATATCTGCGCATTTTGGTCTTCATCCTGGATATTTTACGCCTGTAGATGGTCGCCATTTTTGAATCCTTGGCCGCCAGGGCTTCCTGTCGTTTCAGCTTGAAAACTTTGACTTGCTGCTTGAGTTCACGGATGGATCCGCTCTTCTTTCTTGACTTCTCTTCGGGAATGCCCTTGGCCTGTTTAATGGCCGACAACAGGTCGGCCTTGTTCATTCCGTGAACGCCGGTGATTTCAGGTATTTCCAGGGCGACATCTTTTAGTTCCTTAACCGTCATTTTATCGAGCGGCTTGGCAGTTTCATTGTCTTGAGCCATATTTTGTTTGTCTCCTTATGTAAATGTTAACATCACCTGGCTGTTTCTAATGATTGCCAGGCAAAATTTGTTCAATAATCGATTTATTACACGCATGTCAACCTCAACATGATTCAATGGAAACAGTCAGGTGATGTTAACATTTACTCTTTTTTGCCCATGAACGGTCCCAGCATGTCTATCGGAATTGGGAAAAAAATGGTCGAATTGTTTTCCGTGGACATCTCGTTCACGGTTTGCAGATAGCGCAGCTGAAGCGCAATGGGGTTCTTGTCGATGATTTCCGATGCCTCGGCCAGTTTCGTGGCGGCCTGGAACTCACCTTCGGCATTAATGATCTTTGCCCGGCGTTCACGCTCGGCCTCAGCCTGCTTCGCCATGGCGCGCTGCATTTCCTGGGGCAGGTCAATGTGTTTCAGTTCCACCGTAGCCACCTTGATTCCCCAGGGGTCGGTGTGCATGTCCAGAATTTCCTGAAGCTCTGAGTTGATTTTATCCCTTTCCGCCAGGAGCTCGTCCAATTCTGCCTGTCCACAGACGCTCCTGATGGTGGTCTGGGCCAGCTGGGACATGGCGTAACTGTAATTTTCCACCTCGATAATGGCCTTGGTGGCATCCACAACCCTGAAGTATATCACGGCATTGACCTTTACCGACACGTTGTCCCGGGTGATCACATCCTGGGGATCCACATCCAGTGCCACCAGGCGCAGACTTACCTTTACCATTTTATCGATGACCGGCAGCAAAATAATCAATCCCGGCCCCTTGGCGTTGATCACACGCCCCAGCCTGAATATGACCCCGCGCTCATACTCGTTTAAAATACGTATGGCAACGGAGAGAAAGACGATTACCAGGGCGACGATGGCGATGGTTGTTATCATGACCTACCTCCTCATTTAAAACATTTGAAACACTTTTTCCCATATCTATCGGAGCAGCGTTAAAGAAACTTCATGTATTTTCTATCTTTAGCAATCTAACTATATCAAATGTATATGATATTTAATAACAAACGATCAATGGCCAATAATTCATTTTTAATGCTCTCGCCTTCTGTTATCCGGCCTCGACTGCTCCGGTTTTAGGTGTCGGGTTTCGGGTGTCCTCTGGCCTCCGTTCTCTGGCCTCTGTCCTCCGTCCTCTATAATAAACCGCAGACACACGCAGACAAATGCTGACGGTTAATAGACTGTAAGCATTTCGAAATAATTTCCTTTTAAATGCTATCTGCAATTGGTCATCGCGAAGCGACATGAATAAATGTTTATGTCTGCGATCGTCTGCGTGTGTCTGCGGTAAAATTGGTCTTTTGTTCTTCTGTTTTCCGACCTCCGTTCTCCGTCCTCGGGCCTCTGTCTTTTGGCAGGGATAAATCCCTGGGCTACATCTCCTTCCGTTCTCCGGTCTCCGTCCTCCGGCCTCTGTCATCCGTTCTCCGGCTCCACCTCCAGCACGAGTTTGTCTACCCCGGTCACGCGGACCTGTTCCCCTTTTTCGATGGGTTCTGCTGCTTTTGCAAACCACAGTTCCCCATGCACAAACACCTTGCCATGCGGATCTAATTTCTGTTTAACAACACCGACTTCACCCGTAAGGCCCCGGCTGCCTGTGCGGGGTTTGGCAGTCTGTGCCTTGAAAGCCAACCCGGCAACGATCACAAAGAAAGCGGATATCACCAGGACCGTAGGAATGAGCACCTGCCACGACAACCCGCCGGTAGGGCCGTTGCCTTCGAACAGCATCAGGGACCCCAGAAAAAGGGACACCACCCCGGCCACACTCAAAAGGCCGAAACTCGTAATTTTCATTTCCATGATAAAAAAGACAATCGCCAAAACAATCAACAGGATCCCGGCATAGTTCACGGGCAGGGTCTGAAGCGAAAAGAAAGCGAGAACGATTGCTATCCCACCGATAACACCGGGAAAAATAGCACCTGGGTGAGACAGTTCGAAATAGATGCCGGCCAGGCCGAGCATCAATAGAATATAGGCAATATTCGGGTTGCTGATGGTCTTGAGAATCTTGGTGCGGAAGGTTTCCTGGATCTCCTTTCGATCGGCATCGGCCAGATCAAGGGTTCCCTTGCCCTCTATTTCTCTGCCGTCAATTTGACGGATAAGGTCATCCACATCTTCGGCCACCACATCGATGACCTTCTGCTCCATCGCCTCCTTATCTGTTGCCGACACACTCTCTCTTACCGCTTTTTCCGCCCACTCTGCATTGCGCCCGCGTTTTTGGGCAATGCCCTTGACAAAAGCGACCAGGTCGTTGGTGACCTTTTCGGCCATGGTCTCATTGATCTCCTTGCCCCCGCCCCCCACCGGGTGGGCAGCACCGATATTCGTTCCCGGCGCCATGGCGGCAATGTCGGCGGCCATCGTGATCATGACCCCGGCCGAAGCTGCCCGGGCACCACTCGGGGAAACAAACACCACTACCGGCGTTTGAGCCGCATACATGGCCATAACGATCTTGCGCATGGATTCCACCAACCCGCCGGGCGTGTCCAGTTCAATAATCAGACAGGCGGCCCCCTCTTCGTCTGCCTGGGCAATACCTTTGACCACAAAATCCGCAATCCCGGGTCCAATGGCATCGGCCACCCGTTGGATGTAAATGTCGCCTGCATCCGCGCCGGCAGGCACAGCCATGCAGAGAACGACGGCTGCCACGGCCAATAGCATTCGAGTTTGTTTCATGTTATCACCGTCAAGTTAAGATTTTTCACCACCCGCTGCGCTCGAGTCACAGCGGCCACAGAGATATAATTCTTTATAAGAATCGGGAGACGACGATTCTTATAAAACATCATGGCGTTCACTAAAAACAGCCGGTCGTACTTGAACAAAATATTTTTGGACTGATTTTTTCTGCCCGACAAGCATTATTCGTACAAGTATATGTTTCTATAGTAAATATTATATTTTTCAGCATGAAAATTTATTCCAAAGGAATCGTTGGTTTGATTCAATCGGTACAAGCCTAGTGGAATTCTGCGAAAAAGACCCGCAGGGATTCCACTGGGATCTCACGATTGAATCAAAATATAAAAACTCTGTGTTCTCCGTGTCTCTGTGGTGAATATATTCTTTAAATCTATTGCTAATTAACAAGTCATCAACAACCGTCAACTCCCCGAATTCGGACGCTGCAAGCCCATTTCCCGCATCAACACCTGCATGTCTTCCCAGACATCGCGCTTTTTATCCGGGTTTCTGAGCAGGTATGCCGGATGAAAGGTGGGCATGAGGCTGATTTTTCCATAGCTGTGCAGGCGCCCCCGTAGTCTGGATATAGGTGCGTCCGTGTTAAGCAGGGTTTGGGTGGCCACCGCGCCCAGGGCGCAGATATATTCCGGCTGAATGGCCTCTAGTTGGCGTTCCAGATAAGGCAGGCATGCCGCAATCTCATCCGGCGCAGGGTTCCTGTTGCCCGGCGGTCTGCATTTAATGATATTGCCGATATATACATCCTCGCGGGTGAGCCCCATGGCCTGAATAATCTTGGTCAAGAGCTGCCCGGCCGCCCCTACAAACGGCCGCCCTTGTTGATCCTCTTCATATCCAGGTCCCTCGCCAATGAATACCAGGCGCGCCCTGCTGTTTCCCTCGCCAAATACGGTTTGGGTACGGGTTTTTGAAAGGTCGCAGCGTTCACAAGCCCTTACCGCCGACTGGATTCCCTCCAGGTTTGCAGGCTGCGCACCCGGGAGTGCGTCCAGGTTTTCAATGGTGGCCAACTGCTCCGGACTGCAATCAAACCCCTTGCACCCGGTAGCTGCCATGTATTTCAGGGTCCCCGTAATGGCCTCGAGCGTTTCCGCCAGGCTAATCCGGTCTATAATGTCATTTGGTTGCGCATGTTTCGCCATGGTTAACCTATAAAATATTTAGATATTCAATCGAATTTCTTTTTCACCACAGAGAATTCCCTCGTAAATTATGGCATCGATGATCCAACTGCCACCCTGTACCGTACACCCTGCCCCGGAAACCAAACGCCTATTCACTCGTCAACCCCGTGCCCATCTCCTCCGACTTCGGGCTCAACCAGATTTCCACCCGGGTTTTGTGATCAAAATCGTCTTCGGTTATGGTGATGATGCACCACCGCTCTTCCTTTTCATATATCAACAAAGACCGTGGAGAACGAAAGGAACTGACTGCCCGCCAGTTGTCCCGTGACATATTGCCCTCAAAGAAATCTATCAGCTTGTCAGGCGGCACTCGCCCCTTGAGCACCAGGACGCCTGCGGTGAGCGCACCTATTCTGAAAACAAACGTCCGATCCTTGTCCCGGGGCATGTTCTCTGGAATGAGGACATCATCAAAATCCAGGTAGATATCATTTGAAGTGGGTGCTGAAGCGCTCCCATCCTCCCCTGCAGTGCTCCCGTCGCGTCGTTTCAGCGCGCTGCAACCGGCAGTGAAGGTCATGATCATAAGGAACGTAAGGGGCCACACCAAGATTTTTTTTTGTCGCATGGTCTTCATCTTTTCCCCAGCAAGAGCCCATCCGTTTCATGTCGGCATGATAGGGTTTATAAATCAGTATTGTACACTTCCGGCAGGTCATAAGTCAAAGTCAAAAACCACCCCTAAAAAGGGTGGCATGATTTTGGCCCTGAAAGGGCCTGATTGATTCACCACCCGCTGCGCTCGAGGCACAGAGGACGCAGAGACAATTTCCTTTAAATGTATCCGGAGACGAGGATTCTTTCAAAACATCATGCCATTCATTAGAAACAATTCGATAGCGTAATTGTGGCGCATAGTGGGTATCAACGCACGAAAATTTATTCCAAAGGAATCGTTGGTTTTCTTCAATCTTTTTTTCTCCTGATTGAAGAAAAAAAGAAGAAAACTCTGTGACCGCTGTGTCTCGAGTGAACGAAGTGAACGGGTGGTAAGATATATTCACGCACCCACTCGCATAGCAAAGCTTGGACCTTCAGCTCAGCTGAAGGATTATGAGAATATTTAAAATTGTTTTTGTCTGCGTTCGTCCGCGTATGTCTGCGGTGAAAATTTTCTTTTCCCATCCGGACGTTACCCTCCTGTTTAGGGGAAACGCGGCCGAATAATCAACGGGTCGCCGGGATGAATGGGCTCTCTGAGATCGATGCGATTCCAGATCAGCAGGGCCGGCAGCGGCACTTGAAATTTCTGGGCAATACTGGAGAGATTGTCCCCTTCCTTGACAATATAGACACGCTCGTTCTGATTTTTTCCATAGTCAGCAATGCCTTGTGCCAGCCGTGTGTCAAAACCCTCCTTGGCTTCTGAAGGGATACTGATCGTGTGGCTCCCGGAAACCAGGAAATGGCCCCGGATTTCCGGGTTCATATCCTTGATGACCTTGAAGTGTGTCCCGGCTGCCTCTGCAATAACCCGGATGGGCACGTCGTCAAAACACGCGATGTCAACCCGGTGAAAGCTCAAAGGGGGATAGGCATCATTATCATCCAGATAAAACCCGTAACGTTCAGGCTGGGTCAGAATCAGCTTGGCCGACAGAATCCGAAACACGAACCGCTGGGTTTCCAGGGGCAAATACAGGTGATAGAAATTCTCTACGCCCTGCACCATCATCTCGGCCGCGATGCCCTCCTCCCCCATGTTGTAAGCAGCTGCGGCCAGGGTCCAGCTGTTGGTGAGTCCGTAGAGGTCTTGAATATAAGCTGCGGCCGCCCGCGTTGAAGCAAAAAGGTTGCGCCTTTCGTCTATGCGCCTGTCCACCCGCAGGTTGTATCGCCTGGCTGTGTCGGCCATGAATTGCCAGAAGCCGATGGCGCCCTTTCTGGATCCGGCGTGCGGGCGCAGAGCGCTTTCAATAACCGCCATGTATTTGAAATCATCCGGCAAACCGCTCTCCATAAGCACAGCCTCGATGTGCGGCATGTAGCGGGTGTAGCGCTTGAGCCAGAGAATGACCTGGGGCCGGTCCCAGATTGATAACAACAGCTCCTTTTCCAAACGCTCCCGTACATCCTGTTCGTCAAGGGGTACCGGTTCCCCGCAAAATTCCAGGTCTTGGATGCCCTGCAGCGCCGCAATAGGCACCGGTACCGCCCTTTGCGCGGCATCGTCTGCCCAAGCGAAGTTAATTAGAAATATCCCTATGAAAACCCCTAATGAGAAGGCCGCTGTTCTGTGCATTATTATACCCCTTTTCATTCATTAGAAACAGTTAGTTACATTCAACAACAGCGTTCTATCCCCAAGAACCGGGGATTTTAACCAACAACCGGGCTGAAAATTGTTTCTAATGTCTATTTAAAATTTTTCATACCTTTGCTATCAATAAACCCTAAGCTTATCCTTAGGTGATATTATGTTCGAAGATACCGTATAGGAGACATGGTGTCAAAAGGCGATCGATAAGCACGACTCACCACCCCGGTGAAATATAAATCATAACGCACTGTGCAGGCAGAGGTGTGGAGGACACCGAGAGTTTTATTTTACCGCAGACAGCCGCAGACAAACGCGGACGGATAGTAAGACTGAAACGCTTGAATGCCTATATCTAAAAAAAACGCTGTGCACTCTGTGTCTCTGTGGTGAAAATCTTAAGAAGGCAGAACCCAAGAAGCTTTGAGCCACTCGCAAAGCGGTTAATATATTGTTCTATAAGCTCAATGCTGTCTGCACAAGTCTGCGTCCGTCTGCGGTTAAAATTAATAAAAACCTCTGCGTGAGTCTGCGGTGAAGTAAAAAAGGAGATAAAATGGACACAAGATCATATGTTATCGCATTTTCCCAAAGCGAAAAGATAAAGGCCGGGCTCATCTGGGCATCATCCACCGTCGAGATGAACAATGGCCTTGCCGAACATGACAAGACAGGGTCGCAGCAGGTCATCGGGGCGCTGGTCAGCATGGTGGCCAATGAAGTACAGGTGGCCATGAAGATGGCGCCGGATGAACGGTGGGAAGAGGCCCTCAAACACCTCAACAAAGCCCTGGTCATGATTCACTCCAATGTGGCCCAGGAAGCCACATTCCACATTTCCCGGGCCCTGAGCCAGGTAACCAGCATCGGGCAGACGGCCATGACGCAGCTTGTGGAAGAGAAAGTCATGTAACGGCGGGCTGTGGCCCTTTCTAATAGATGGTTCCCATCTATTAGTCTACGCGGCTTCGCCGCTATATAATTCATCAATTTAGTTTAGGGACGAAGTCCTGTTGAATAACAATTGCGCAGCAAGTGTTATAGCGATTGCTGTTTTTCTTCAATCGATCTCGTTCTGCGAAGTATGAGCAGACGGGTATCGATGGAAGGAAAGAGTCTACAGAAAATCCAGAAGCCGGAACAACAGAAGACAGAACCCCAGAGGCTTGCAGCATTGCGTGAAGCGAATAAATAAAGTTAACGCCAAGCTGACCACCGTCTGCAAATGTCTGCGTTTGTCTGCGTTTGTCTGCGGTGAAAAAAAAACCAGAGAACAGAGCCACAGATGACAGAACCCCAGAGGCTTACGCCCTTCGCGGAGCGATCAAAAGAATGTCCGTGTCTGTCTGTGTGTGTCTGTGGCTAAATTAAAATCTCCGCGTCCTCTGCGGGCTCGAGCGAAGCGGGCGAGAGAAAAATCCAGTTAATCCTGTTAATCCTGTCAAAATATAGTCCTACTGAAGCCTTCTATCCATCCCCATCCCGCCATTGACTGAACCCGATCAACAAGGCGATCAGTGAAATGCCGGTGATGGCAGCAGATACAACGCCCGTAGCAACAATCCCCCCGGAGAGCCACACCACACCGCCAGCCAGGGCCCCTGCCACCCGTCCCAGGCCGGCTGCCGCCATGACAGCCGAAATCATGGTCGCCCGGGCATGGGGCAAAATTTCCGTGTAAAGGGCAATGCTGGTGACAATGGTGAATTCAACCGTTAAAAAAAGAACAAAAATGCCGGTAAAGGCCACAAAAAGGCTGTGTCCGTAAAGGGGTATCAACGCATAATTGAGAATGGTGATACCGGCTCCCACAATCACTGATTTTTTCAGACCCAGCCGATCGGAAAGGAATGCCGTGAATCCTTCACCGCACAATTCAGCCACACCGATGACGGCGGTCCCTGCCCCCAGAACCATCACGCTGATGTCAAAGGCACTCTCCAGCCACGCGCCATACACCACAAAAAAAATATCATTGGCCCCATTAAAACAAAAGGCAAACACCAGCGCACCCATGGCTGCCCGATTTTTCAAAAGGACCTTATAGGACGCCAGCAGTTCACGCGGTTTCAGCCGGCCACGATCTTTCTTGCGGTCCTTGGGCAGCAGAAACCCGAGTACGACACCGCCCAGCAGGGCAAGAACGCCCAACACAAAAAACGGCGCCCGCCACCCCTGGGTGTGAATGAGAAAAGCCATCAGGGGGATGCCGATCAAAGAGGAGCCGGCCCAGCTGACTTCCAGAAACCCGACAGCCTGCCCTCGTCTGTGATAGGGCACGCGTTCACCTGCAAACGCCTGAATAGCTGGATCGAAAATGCTTTTTCCCAGGCCCGCCAGAAAAAGGGCGATCAGGACAACACCGTACCAAGGAACAAACCCGGCAGCCAGCATGCCCAGGCCCAGCATCCCCAGGCTGCAGAGCATCATCACGCGATAGCCGATACGATCTGACACAGGGCCGAAAAACAGGCCGATGACAGATGTGGCCTGATTGACTGCTATCAGAGAAGTAATCGCTGTCAATGGTACGCCCAACCCGCGGCTGATCGTCGGCGCAAACGGATAAATAAAACGACGGGCGGTGTTCAGAAGTATTCTGCAGGCGATGGCCGTGGCCAGGCTCCCTATCAGGCGGGATTGTTGGCGCGTGTGATTTTTCGCTGAACGGATGGTCATGGAATAGTCCTGAAAGTGGGGAGACATCTCTCGCAGCTTTCACAGAGCCGCGGCGGTTTAACTTTAGACAGGATTAACAAGATTTACAAGATTAAGATCTACTCTCGCAGAGGCGCAGAGACCGCAGAGTGCGCAGACGTAATTTTCATCACTCCGCGAAATGCGCTAAGCTTCAGGCGCTCTGTCTTCTGTTGTTCCGTCCTCTGATTTTTATTTCACCGCAGACACACGCAGACATTGGCAGACAGATTTGAGTTATAATATTATCTCTCACAGAGCCCGCAGAGATCACAGCGTTTTTTGCCGTTAGCTGCCGGCATTCAGTTCTTTTCTATGATCTATTAAACCGGCAAGTTAATATGCTAATCAATTTTCAGGAACCCCAGCAATTGTGGCACTTCGCATGTTTTTATGTACATAGTTTATTGCCGGTTTAATAACATTCTCAATGGGCTTCGTTACATGGTCAAATCGTTGAAAAGTGGGGTACACGGTGTTAAGTTTGTAGTTTACGGTGGCCATTTGTTTAAAAATAGGGACGAAGTCCCGTAGAATAACAATTGCGCAGCAAGTGTTATATCGCGAAACGATTGCAGTTTTTCTTCAATCGGTCTCGTTCTGCGAAGCATGAGCAGACGGGTATCGATTGAAGAAAAGAGTCTGCGGCTATATTTGAATTCTCTGTGATCTCTGCAGGCTCGGTGAGAGATAATGTCCTTGCTAAAATCTGACAGCTCTCAACCTCTCAAGTTCCCACGTTCCCATCTTCTCAACTTCGGCTCTTTATGTCTGCGTGTGTCTCCGTGTCTCTGTGGTGAAAAAACAAGTATTATGCAGATTACAGCTTCTCAGCAGCCTTGCGGATCAGGTTGGACTGACTGGCCACCCATCTGTCCAGTTCGGCGGTATCGTCCTGGTCCAGGGAAGCCAGATCGTTCAGGGCTTCCCGTATCTCCCGGGCCCCGCTTTCAAATGTTCTGTTAACCGATTCATATTCCCGCCGAAGTTCACGGAGCGGGAAAAAACCCGATGTTTTGTCCAGATAAGCAGCAACCACGGATCGAATCGCTGCCCAGGAATCCCGCCGGGTCTGGCTTTCCAGGGGCGTCAGCGAATCCAAATGCTTCATGCAGCGTTTTTTAAATCTGCGATAGGCATATTTTTTCAGGATGGTCATCCAGATGAAAAAGAGGCCCAGGCTTGCACCACCGCCCATTGCATAGAGCATGATGGGTTCGCCCACAGGCAAAATGGATGCCGCCCCAAGGATAAAAAGCGCCAGCGCACTGCCCAGGACACTCAATAGGATCCCGGAAAGGGTGAAGCGTACTTTGAACCGCCGAAACAGGGTTCTGAAGTTGACCAGCGCCTCCAACATATGCCCCAGACGTTCACCATGCGTTTCCACAAACGTGGCCAGGTGATCCAGCCGATGCCGGGGGGCCTGGAGAATGGCCTGTTTCAGGGATTCCCGCTGGTTTTCCAGCAGTTTTAAAAAGCTGGCATCCCGATCTTCCTGCCCGTTGATCACGGCATCCACCGCAGCTGCGGAATAGGTCAAATGAATGGTGGGGATGTCTTTGCGGCCGGTCATCTGGCTGAGGTTCCAGCAGAGCGTGCCGTAGACCTGCAGCAGGTCCGTCAGCGACACGCACTCGTCAATGCGGTTCAGGACAAACAGGACCCGGTCTTCGAATGTCCGCGCCGGCAGCGTGTCCCGCAGGCTCGTGTGGGCTTCCCGGACGGTTCCGGCTTTGTGGGGGTCGAACAGAACCAGCACAAGGTCTGCGATCTGGGCGAAGTCACCGATAACCTCTTGATAGTTATACCCCCGGTCGCGTTCGGTGATGCTGTCCAGCATGCCCGGTGTGTCAATAATGGCCAGGTTTTTCAAAAAAGGTGAATTCACTTTCTTGAGGCGAAAATGGGATGAAAATCGCTGGCCGTGCTTTTTCAGGGACTCAAAGGGATACTCCGGGTCATTCAGCAGAAATTTGCCGTCCCTCTCCTCGGTCACCCGCACCAAACCCTCGGACGAAGCCGTCCCGTCATACGTGATGACCGTGAATGAATCGTCGGTGGGCGCCTGACCCGTGTCCTGGATTTCCGCTCCCAGAAAGTCGTTGATCAGGGTGGACTTGCCTGAAGAATAATTCCCCAAAACCAGCACCTGAGGCCGCCACTTGATATTGGTCTCCAACGGCGCTTCGCTGTATCCATACTTCATCGCCGCAGGTGTGAGATAATCCTCAACCATGGCCAACAGGTTGGTCCTAAGGGAGGTAATAAAGTTTTCTCGATCCATTCATTTCTCCAAATAATCTTCGGTCTAAGGTGAACGGTTTGAGGTCTAAGGTGGTTATCAGTTGAAAGCTCTGAGTTTTTACGCACTTGCTTATTCCATAAACCGGTACACCTTTTGCCCTAAGCCGCATACCTTTTACCTTTTACCGTACACCTTATACCTAAATTGTGTCAACAACAGGCTGACAGGAAACCGACGGATAAACGTGGGTACAAACCAACCGACAGCTTGACCTAAAGCTCAGAAAGTGATAGTAATACCTGATTCTTACCTAAAGCTTCAAACATTCATAATGGAGGATATCGAATGGATGATAACATGACCAAATGTCCGAAGTGCGGGCATGAAAATGCGTCATCGTCCGAAGAATGTGATAATTGTGGCGTGACGCTGTCCCTGGTATTGGGCAACACCAAAAAGGCCGAACCCAAGCCCAAAACCGCACCGCCTCCTAAACCCGACCCTGAACCAGATTTGAACAACCTCAAAACATGTCCCAAATGCGGGGCCGGCGTCCCCGAGGCCGCATCCGAGTGCATTAAATGCGGCATCATCTTTTCCAAATACTTTGAGGTTAAGGAACGGATTCTGAGAGAAACGCTCAGCGACCTTGACCGATCGGTACTGGCGGAAACATCCAATGGCGAAGACAATCAGGAAACTGCGGCTGAAAAGGAAAAAGTCCAGGCGGAGCTGGAAAGGGCAGAGGCCGAGCGCCGCAAAATTGAAGAACAGGAGAAAGCCGAAGCCGAACACCGCAAGACCGAAGAAGAAATTAAAGCCCGCCAGGAGGCTGAAGAAGCCGAACGATTGAAAAAACAGCAGGAAGAAACTGCCAAAGCTGAGGCCGAAACCAGGGAAAAAGCCGAAAAAGAGCAGGCCGAGCAGGAAAAAGCTGAACCAGAAAAAGCCGAGCAGGAAGCGGAAGCCCCGCCTGTGGAACAACCCGCTGAAAAAGCTTCGGCAGAAACGGTGGACAAAGAAAGCCTCCAGCGCATCGCTCAACTGGAAAAAGAAGCGGAAACCCTCCGCCTCCAGACGGTGGCATTGCAAAAGGAAAAACAGGACTACGAGAAAGCGCAAATCGTCAGAAAGGAACAGCAAGAGCAGGAACAGCAAGAGGTTCTTCAAAAAGCCCAGGAGGCCCAGGAAAAAATTTCAGCCCTTGAAGCGGAGGCCCGGGCCTTTAAAACGGAATCCGAGGCCTTGAAAACAGAAAAAGAGGACCTGGAAGCTGAAGTAGCCCGCAGAAAGGAACAGGAGGAAAAAGAGGCCGAACAGCGTAGGCAGGCAGAAAAGGAAGAGCAGGAAAAAGCCGAAGCCCTGGAAGCAGAACGCCAGGATGCCCAAAAACGAACCCAAACCATTTTAAAAACAGTGCTGCCCAAACCGACTATGAAAGAACTCCTGAAAAAATACGAAGGTGAAGCTGTCGGCATTAATTTTGACGACCCCGCGGAAATTAAAAGCGCCAGACTGGCCAGTGTCAATGAGGACCATTTCAGCATCATGGTCCCGGAAAACGAACTGGTGCACTCCTATCCCTACAGTCACATCGTATCCATCGTGGAGGGAGCCGAGGGCGTCCCCATCGACACCTCGGGCGAGACCCCGACCTATCCGGCGGTCATCAGGGTGTATCACCTGAATGTCAAGAAGAAGTGGGGCTTCATCTAAACCCAAAGCCGCATAAACAACATGGCAAAGATTAGATAGTGTTATGCAACATAATTTATACAATAAAGCAGTCAAACCAAACGTTGAAACCATCTACAAATTAACATAGTGGATGCTGCTTATTTTGCCATGTTGTTTACCCTTCGGGAAATCCTGAGAACTTCAGAGTCTGTGTTCTCAAGGGCTCGAAGTAAAGAGCTACGACTTCGCCCTTGACGCCTTGACTCTGAAGCCCTCAGACTTTTGCATCATTGGGTTAATCTGACGTTGAGACGACATTTCAAGTTTGTGAACTGTTATCCCCTGGCCCGTTTCGCTCAAGCTCGCAAAGTTCACAGAGAATTCTATTTCTTAAGCCACAGGCTCCGTCGGTGATAATTGAAAAAGTTCTACCGATCCAGTGATCGGTTACATATGACGCCGGCGTCATATGCATTATTCGCGAAGCGATGACTGGTTTTCCTCGATCGAATTGCTTTGCGAAGGATGAGCAAAACGATTCGATCGAGAAAAAAGTAATAGTCTGTTTAGGTCTGTGAAAGTCTGCTCCTAATTAAATCATGTAAATCCTGTTAATCCTGTCAAATGGTAAAATCTCTGTGTTCTCTGTGTCTCTGTGGTGAAAATTATACCAGCGTGAATCCCATGAAGCCGTTCCTTTATATCCTGCTCGCGTTTCTAATCGCATACGTGCCTGTCGCAGGGGCAGGAGATATCGCAGACACGCCGGCCTATCGCGAAGCCCGTGAGAAAATGGTGTCCCGCCAGATCCGTGCCAGGGGTATCTCATCAGCCCCGGTTCTTACAGCAATGTCCAAGGTTCCCAGGCATGCGTTTGTGCCCGTCCATCTCAAATCCCAGGCCTACAGTGACCATCCCCTGCCCATTGGTGAAGGCCAGACCATCTCCCAACCCTATATTGTGGCCCTCATGACCGAAAGCCTGGATCTCCAGGCACATGAACACGTATTGGAAGTGGGAACCGGATCCGGGTACCAGGCTGCCGTGCTCGCCGAAATCGTGAAACAGGTGACCACCATTGAAATAAAGAAGCAGCTGTATCGAAAAACCACGCCGCTGCTGAACCGGCTGGGCTACAAGGCCATCACCACCCTTCAGGGTGACGGGTATTTCGGTCACGAGCCTGCCGCCCCATTTGACGGTATCATGATCACCGCAGCCGTCGATCACATTCCCCCGCCGCTGCTGAAACAGCTCAAACCCGGCGGCCGCCTGATCCTTCCTCTGGGGAATCCGTTTTCCTATCAAAACCTGGTCCTGGTTCAAAAAACCGAGGATGATGTGTTTGTGAAACAGATCACCGGCGTGCTTTTCGTGCCCATGACTGGCCAGGCAATGAAGAATCGATGATCGCCCATAAAAGCGCCAAACCTATCTATCTTACCACCCGCTGCGCTCGAGACGCAGAGGACGCTGAGAGCTTTCCGTGGCACGCATTAGGTTCTTTTCTTTGATCGAGCATTCCCAATGCTCCCTCTCGATCAAAGAAAAACTGCAATCGCGAAGCGATTGCTGTATTTCTTGAAACTGGCTTTTCTGTAAAATTGAAAACATGGTTTCGGTAAAATTTTGCATAAAAGCCAGTTTCAAGAAATGTCTCTATAAGCCTGCTGCAGAAAA
>Ga0180435_10002764_pt1 | contig 17813 bp, 15 predicted proteins | sample SS_ome_3_FD_132467 | JGI IMG/M metagenome (GOLD analysis project Ga0180435, IMG submission 132467) | Hypersaline lake sediment archaeal communities from the Salton Sea, California, USA - SS_3_S_1 metaG | ecosystem: Environmental > Aquatic > Non-marine Saline and Alkaline > Hypersaline >...
CTCGCGCTCGATATTTCGCGCTCTAACCAGCGATGTGTCGCCGACTTCAGATTCGAAAATGTCTTCAAAGACCTCCAGTCGTTTGTCCAGCGGCATATTGGCATCTGCAGCAACCTTATTTTGCTGTTCTGCCTCGAACACTTCTGCAACGGATTCACCTACAGCGCCATCCAACAGTTTGTATGGTCCATTGTGATTATCAGCCATTATCACCTATGTCCCCCATGTTTTCTTTTTCTTATATTCATTGTATTGTTTGAGCACATATTTTCGTGAAAAGTCAGGGTGTGATAAATATTTAATCGAATCGCTTAAGAAAGACGCTATCATCTCTTCAAGCACAGCGTCTTTAACCTTCCCCTCGATGAAATTACGGACCAGTTTCTTTTCAAATCGTACGTGTTTGCCTACAGCACTTTTAAAAGTGTAAAATGTAACGATATCTATATCCTTTAAATATTTCACAGCGTCATTTACGGGGATATCCATCCTTGCAAGCATGCACACCTGCCATCGGTCAGCCGCAGCTATCCTGGAAGCGTCGAATATTTTCAATTCAAGCCCATTATTGATCTCAACAACTTTAATCAGCTCTTCTGGTAACGTCATAGTACCAACATGAAATACGTTTAATTTAATGCCGGGATGCAGCAAAAGTCGTCATCCCGGCATCTTCGATGGTTATTGTGTTTTACACAGCAATAATAGTGACCTTTATCTTGCATTAACCGTAATTCTGCGTGGTAGGGCTCTTTCGACCTTGGGCAGGGAAAGTCTCAAAACACCATTTTCCAACTCAGCTTCAATCTTTGCCTGATCGATTATCTCCGTAAGTGTAAATTGCCGGTAGTAACTGCCTACCTGGTATTCGACCAGGACTTCTTCGCCGCTTAGGATATTGGCGGGTTTAACCTCTCCGGTCAGGGTCAGCATATTGTCTTTCAGATCGATTCCTAAGTCTTCGGATTTCACACCCGGGACATCTGCTAACAGCGTAATCATCTTTTCGGTCTCGAAAATATCCACATTAGGGGTGAACACAGGGCCGGGTTTGGTTTGTTCGGCCGGGGTCGCAACTTCCATCTTCTCTTGCGGTTTTAGCTCTTGTGTTTCGACCATTATCAGTTACCTCCCTATATTAAATTGGCCCCAAAGAGGTGCCTATTTAACCATAATTGTTTTTGGTTTTGCGGCTTCGGCTTTGGGGATAGTGATCGTCAATATACCATCTTCATATCCGGCATCGATTTTTTCTACCTGAATATCATCCGGCAATGAGATGATACGATTGAAGGTACCACCTTCCCGCTCGCGTCTGTGGTATTTGACATTCTCGCCTTCTGAGACAATTTTGCGTTCGCCTGTGATGGTGAGACCTCTACCAGTTGCCGAGATTTGTATCTCTTTGCTTTCCATGCCAGGAATTTCAGAACAAATGTAGAAATTGTTTACATCCTCAAAAATATTGACTAAGGGAAAAACACCGGCATGGGTCTGCCAGTAGGGACGGCCGGAAACCGAACCGAATAGACGATTCCTATCCTGCCGCATTTTTTCTAGTTCATCAAAAGCGTTTTTCCAACCATAGTTTGGCAAATCAAACATTTGTCTTAGCATCATCGTGACCTCCTTATTTCCGGGCGTTGTTTCGCCGGCAATTGCTTTATAAAAATATCAGAAAATGTGATTTCACATTCTCTGAAAATATTAATGCATCAGTCGTGCCAAACCTTTAACGTTCTAATATAATTTAAATTAGGATATTTTATACATTGTTTTTACATGCAATTACTGCTGGAATCCGAACTGATAATTCGGGTTCTAAGAAAATCAGTGCACATAAGTGAGTGATGAATAGAGAAGGTGTTCGGTGGGTGACGAGTGAGACTATATAGTAAGTTGCGGGTCAATTGATATGAAGGGATGAAACGATGGGATCAGCTTACTTTTTGAAGGCCTCTTTGCGGATGCTATGTTTGGCCATCAGTTTGTTTAGCTGTCTTGTACTAATACCGGCTTCCATAGCAGCAAGGTTGACCTTACCTTTAGTGCGTGAGAACAACTCTTTGAGGTATTGGCGCTCGAAATCTTCTACAGCCATCTGTCTAGCTTCAGCCAATGTCATGGTTGTATCGATCGGCAGGAGGGCTGCTGGTGAATCGGTTTCAAATAGCTCGGTCGGGAAGTTTTCCGGCGTGAGAATTTTGCTTGTTTCCAGTATGTAAGCTCGTTCCAGTAGGTTTTCCAACTCACGGATGTTGCCGGGCCAATCGTAGCTCTGTAAGGCTCCAATTACTTTTGGATGAACTTCCTGTAGACTTTTACCGTGTTTTGCATTTAGTTTTTTTAAAAACTGTTCTATTAGACCTGGTATATCTTCTTTGCGCTCCTCGAGGGGGGGCAATTCAATGGGGAATACATTGAGACGATAAAATAAATCCTTCCTGAATCCACCCTTCTCACTCATCATTGCAAGATCGGTGTTGGTGGCCGCAATAATGCGGGCGTCGGTTTTCAATTCAATCTCTCCACCCACTCGGTTAAAGGATCCGTCTTGTAGAACCTGTAATAACTTAACCTGTGCCGCGGGTGATATCGTCCCGATTTCATCTAGAAAAATTGTTCCATTCTGGGCCAGTTCGAATTTTCCTCTTTTGGTGCGAACAGCGCCTGTAAATGAGCCTTTTTCATGTCCGAACAGTTCACTCTCAAGCAAGGTATCCGGGATCGCACCACAATGTATGGCAATGAAGGGATCGTCTGACCGACTGCTGTGAAAATGCAGTAGCCTGGCAAGTAAGCTTTTACCTGTGCCCGTCTCGCCGCTAAGCATTACCGTGGCCTTGGTTGAGGCAACCGCACGAATTTTTTTAAACACTTCTCGCATACTTTCAGTTCGCGTGTTGATAAGGTCCAGCCACTCAGTTTTCCAAAACCGGTCCCTGAGGTAATCCAACTCCAAGTTCTGGTTAAGGGATTCCTGCATCGTTTCTATGACCAAGCGGACTTCGGATGAATCGATGGGATAGGACAGATAATCGTTGGCACCGGACTTGACCATATTCACCGCTTTGCGGATATCGTCCTTGGGGGCTAGAATAACGATACCGACAAGAGGGTTCGACTCCCTGAAGGGTCTAAATATGCGGCTAAAACTATTTTGAGAAGCACCACGTTGAAGAACATCAAGATCGATGAAAACAACATCACAGTTGTGCTTGCGGTGAATTGGGTATGCGTTTTCGATCTCGTCTGAAAAGTAAACGCGGTGGTCAGCCGGGATTGAAGATTTTATCAGGCTAACCGCTTTTTTTTCTGGTGATATGATCAGATAAGATTTCATCGCTATTGGCTCTTGCAATCAAAAAAGTCACCTTCGTGCAAAAGCTTAATAGCAGAGGAATAATTCCATGACAATCGCTAATATTGCCAAATTGGTCACACCCTACGAAGTAATAATTTATAGGCCTCAATTTAGCATCAATTAGCAACAAGAACTCCAAGTTCCGTTCAGGAGTAAAAACGGAATTTCCGGTTCATTAATCGAATTTTAATTAATATTCTATAGGTTATCCACCGTCAGCTTTTAGCTTGCCATAGGGGACAACATGGGGTTGGTCTCGTTTGGCCGTCACTGCAAATAGAAAATCATACCTTATTTCTTATTTTTTGTTGATAATTCTATTGGTTATAATATTGGCCCATTTCTTGTATATGCGTAAATAAAAGGCAGCCGCTATTAATTAGTCGGAGACGGATGAAGAAAACAAAAACAACCTATGAGTATCTGGTTACAGGAATCATTATCGCAAATGAATGGGATATGAATGGCAATGTTACTAACGTCGCTATTTATGCTGATAATGAAGAAATATATTTGGTAGGGAAAAAGGCGCCTGTCCAGGACCTTCTCGCGGCTGTACAAAAACGGGTCAGAATTATTGGCAAAATATTTAAACTGTCCAATGGTCACAAGGGTATCGAAATTAAATCCTTTAAAATAATCAGAGGCATCAATGGCAGATTCAATAAATCTTATGTCTAAATCTGTTACAGGGAGAATTGACAATGAAGATAAAACCGTTAAATGACAGAGTACTAGTCAAGCGCGTACAGGAAGAGCAAAAAACAACCGGAGGTATTATCATACCGGACACTGCTAAGGAAAAGCCCCAGGAAGGTACGGTGATAGCCGTGGGACCCGGCAAATTTGGAAAGGACGGCAAGAGAATCGCTCTCGGTGTGAAAAAAGGAGACCGGGTTCTATTTGGTAAATATGCGGGTTCCGAAATAAAAATCAACGATGAAGAGCACGTTTTCATGCGTGAAGAAGACATTCTTGGGATATTAGGTTGAGTGAGGAGGTAAAGATTCATGGCAGCTAAAATGATTTTATACGGTCCAAAGGCTCGGGAGGCGATGCTCAAAGGGGTTAATACCTTGGCTAACGCCGTTAAGGTAACCCTTGGCCCCAAGGGCAACAATGTTGTTTTAGAAAAATCCTGGGGCTCGCCGACGATTACTAAAGATGGTGTCACGGTGGCCAAAGAAATTGAACTGAAGGACAAATTCCAGAACATGGGCGTTCAAATGGTTAAGGAAGTTGCCAGTAAAACGAGCGACGCTGCCGGGGACGGTACTACAACGGCAACCGTTCTTGCCCAGTCTATTTACAGTGAGGGACAGAAATTGGTGGCTTCAGGCCTAGATCCCATGTCCTTGAAACGTGGGATTGATCAAGGTGTTGAGGCGGTTGTCGCTGAACTTAAGGAAATGTCTAAGCCGACGAGGGATAAAATAGAGATCCAACAGATTGGTACTATTTCTGCCAATAGCGATGAAGCCATCGGAAGGTTGATTTCAGAGGCAATGGAAAAGGTTGGCAAGGAGGGTGTCATAACCGTGGAAGAAGCCAAGAGCATGGACACCACATTGGAGGTGGTTGAAGGAATGCAGTTCGACCGCGGTTATTTATCTCCGTATTTTGTAACCAATGCTGAAAAGATGGAAACTGTGCTGGAAGAGCCCTTAGTCCTTATCCATGAAAAGAAAATCAGCGCAATGAAAGACTTGCTGCCCCTATTGGAGGAAGTTTCCAGATCGGGTAAGCCAATGCTTGTTATCGCCGAGGATATCGATGGAGAAGCCTTGGCTACGCTTATCGTCAACAAACTGCGTGGGACATTAAAAGTAGCCGCCGTAAAGGCACCGGGATTCGGTGACCGCCGGAAGGCCATGCTCCAAGACATTGCTATATTGACTGGTGGCCAGGTGATCTCTGAGGATCTGGGAATCAAATTGGAAAACATCAAAGTTAAAGACCTTGGAGGGTGCAAGGCTGTTAAGATCGACAAGGACAATACGACCATTATCGATGGAGCCGGTTCAAAATCCGCCATCGAAGGCCGTGTCAAGCAGATCCGAACTCAGATAGAAGAAACAACTTCCGATTATGACCGGGAGAAGCTTCAAGAACGCCTGGCCAAGATAGTTGGTGGCGTTGCCGTTATCAATATCGGTGCGGCTACGGAAACTGAGATGAAAGAGAAGAAAGCTCGCGTAGAGGATGCTTTGAACGCGACTCGTGCAGCAGTGGAGGAAGGCATCGTTCCGGGCGGTGGCGTCGCGCTATTGAGATGCATGAAGGCATTGGAGCAAATCAGCGTCAGCGACAGTGAAAAAGGCGGAATCAATATTTTAAAACGTGCCTTAGCCGAACCCCTGAGACAGATTGCCCGCAACGCAGGCTACGAGGGGTCGGTTGTGCTCAATAAAGTAATGGCGGGAGAGGCAGATTTTGGATTCAATGCCCATACAGAGACTTACGAAAAACTGATTGCCGCAGGGGTAATCGATCCAACCAAGGTTGTGCGTTTTGCCCTCCAGAACGCAGCTTCTGTGGCGGGTCTTATGCTAACGACAGAAGCTATGATTTCAGAAAAGCCTGCGAAGAATACCGGGACAAAAGCGCAGGACGACATGGATGAGGGTTTGTATTAGACCGGTAAAATATCCATTGAACATCATCGAAGCACAAAAGCTAAGGGCATATGCACATTGTGATTAATAGGCCGACCACTGGCACAGTGTTGCTCAAATAAACGGCAGCAGCGTTCATTTGAACCCTGCTGCCTCTATTCTTATCCTGCATATCTATAATGGAAACAAAAAAACTGCGCAGTGCCCTGGTAATGCTCCTGGGTATCATTGGGATCGGCACCTTTGGTTACCACTACTTCGAACACATGCCGTTTTTTGAAGCTTTTTATATGACCATCATTACCATTTCCACGGTTGGTTTTTCTGAAATTGCACCACTGAGCAACGTGGGACGGATGATAACGGTGGTCATCATCATCCTGGGCATCAGCGTCGGTACCTATACCATCGGTATTATCGTTAAATGGTTTGTTGAGGGGGAACTGCAGCAGATTTTTTGGAGGTTGAAGGTGAAAAAACAGATAGCGGACTTGAAAAATCACTACATCATTTGCGGGTTCGGGCGCATAGGCCGTACAATTTCCAGCGAGCTTGAGACAGACGAGATTGATTTCGTAATTATCGAACAGGACGTGTGCGAAATCGAGGAGACAGACCGGGAAAAATATTTGTTCCTTGAAATGGACGCAACCACGGAAGAGGCTCTGCAGACAGCCGGCATCATGGAAGCCCGCGGCCTGGTCACCGCGGTCAATTCAGATGCCAACAATGTATTCATCACCCTCACGGCCAAGGGGTTGCGACCGGACATATTCGTTCTGGCCAGGGCTTCCGAGGAGCGGAATGAGGAAAAACTTGTCAAAGCCGGTGCCACGAGAGTCATCTCCCCCTATCTGATCGGTGCGCGCCGTATGGCCCAAGTGCTCAGAAGGCCTACGGTCGTTGATTTTATAGACGTTGCTATGATGGGCAATCACCTTGGCCTGATCATGGAGGAAGCAAAACTAAGTCCCAATTCAATGCTCGTCGGCAAAAGTTTGATCACCAGTAACTTGAGACAAGACTTCGGCGTTATCATCGTGGCCATAAAAAAAATAGCCGGTGACATGATATTCAACCCCATGCCCACGGAAACATTAGAGAATGGGGATGTCCTCGTCCTCATCGGCAAAAAGGATGATTTAAAACGCATGAACAAGGTTCTTTGAGTAGATCGTGCACACGGTATGTGTAACACGACGGTTCCACGCCTAGCCTGCTTTTCTGACCAGGGATTCAAGCTCAACGTGATTAGTGTCCTTGGCATACCAGCCAACGAAAAGGACCATGTTTATATGATCATCTAATGATCCATAATCAATGACTTTCACATTTTGCTGGGCGGTGCTTATCTGGCTGAAGATGCGGATATCAACATTGTTTTTTTCATTCTCCCGTGGTTTTTCCACACATTTTAGCGTCCAGACCCAATCCGGATCCAATCCTTTGACCACCACCAGATGGCGGCCGACTGCTTGGGGAAGATCCCGCGGTTTGCCAGGCTTTTTGGATTTAGCGCCGACACGAGGCACATCGATTTTCTTTTTTCGCCAAAATTTCCAATCCATGGTGTATTCTCCTTCTATGTGGGAAAGGGTACTGCATACCCAAATAATGCACAAATGATGCCTATTATGAACTGGCCGTTCGCATTCGGCATTAAGACACTGTCCAATTAGAAATTATATTGTTTTATCAGTACCTGCTCCAATCACTACCGACATAGGGAAACGCAGTGATTGTTGATCAATGGTTGTATATTGAGAACCGAGGGTTCTCACGATCGAGAAAAACAGGAACTCGATATTCCTGAGCTGAAAAAAACAAAGCTCCCTGCGGAACTGCTGCAGGGAGCTTTGTCTGATCCATTTATTGCGGATGGTCACCCCCCTATCCAGGGCGAGTAACTACCGCTACTCTCCTCGCTATTCACCCGGCTGCAAACGTGGGGTGACTAGCACATCGATACGCCGGTTGGCGGCACGACCCTCAGTTGTTGCATTGGAAGCCAGTGGCCTTTCGGAGCCATAGCCCTTGGCTCTAATCTTGTTGGCCGAAAGCGTATTGTTGGCTACCAGGTAGTCCTTTACTGCATCGGCTCTCTGCTGTGACAAAATAGCATTTACTTCCTGAGACCCAGTGCTGTCTGTATGCCCTTCGATGATGACGGAGGAACCTTCAAAGTTGCCGATAGCGCGCTGGACCTTGCTCAACAGTTGATAGTTCTCCGGCATGATAACCGCCTGGCCGACCGGAAACTGCATTCCCTTCAGGCGGACGATCAGTTGATTGCCTTTTTTGTAGACTTCCGCCTCGCTCGAACGGAAATAGTTCTGAATTTCAATAAACTTCTGATTGAACCGTCTTTCCTCTTCCAATTTTCTGGCCGTTGTCTTCTGTTCCGCCAAAATAAGCTCTTTAGTTTTCTGGTCTTGTATGGTCTTGCTCTGAATGGCAGCCAATGCCTGGTTCAAGCTTTGAATTTGAGCATCATAGGAAGCCCTGGTTTCCGCAAGATTTTTCTTAGTGGATGTGAGCTGAGTGGTGAGTTGAGTGGTATCGGCCTTGTAGTCAGCCTGCAACCCGCCGATAGAATTAAGGATATTCTCAATCTGCAAATCTATTTTCTGATCGCGTGCGTCTTTGGCCGCCAATTTGGCTGTAATTTGCTTTAGCATATCCTCCGCCCACACGTATGTCTCTTCCGGTTTCATGTTTTCAAGCTTTTTGCCTTGATCCGTCACAACACGCGCACGATTTCCAAAAAATACTGTCTTGTCGGCTTTTTGTTGTATTTCAGTGGCTGCATACCTGTTTTTATCTATAAAATCTTCGGTCTCCTGGAGATGACGTTGGGCCAGCTCAAATGCCTGGGGTGCATATTTTTCGGCTTTTTCCGCTTCAGCCTGGGCGATCACCTTGCGCGCCTCTCCGATGGTGTTGTTTTTTATGGCCATTAGTTCCAGATCGCGATAGGCTTGGCTGACTTTCGGAGCGTTTTTCTTGGTATAATTGATGTTGTTTTTTTCAATGGCTTCAGTGAGTTTTAAAAATTGGTCTTCAACCCGGCCATACGCCTCCACCGACTGGGGGGCCCCCGCGTCGATGGCTAGGCGCCGGCTTTCGATGACTGCCGGCAACAGTGTTCTGGCCACTTTTGCGGTTTCTTCTGCATTTTTCAAATATCCGCGTGCATCGGTGATATCTTCACGGATATCTGTCAACGCGGTTCCTTTTTCGGCTTTGGTTTTCGCCCGCTCAAATGAGGCTTCTGCCTTTGCAAACCAGCCCGGTGACAATATGCCCAGCTGGTTCTGTTTGGCAGTTTCAAGTTCGGTCTCGAATTCTTCGATTTCATTGATTGTACTTTTCATGGGCGCCGTGTCTTTTTCTGCCGGCTCTAGCATGGGTGTTGCACATGCGCTTAAAAATATGAACACGATTCCTAGGGTAATGATGTCTGTCAACTTGAACTTTCGCATAATGGTCCTCCTTTGAAGATGGAAAGTTAATCGTTTCCTTATTTTTCGCAACTATTAGGGCTCGCCGATAAGGAACTCGGATCAAACAGGGTATTACGAATGCACACGACATGCCAGCTGCACATTAGAGGGTTAATTAATATGATTGAGATATATGCGATGGGTAGTATTCTCGGCAAAACCCTAAGAAACATCACCTATATTCGATACAAGGGTTGTAGCTTGTTTGGATAACACCCGGCCGGCTAACGGATGGTTGAACAATGAAAGCCGGTGCATCATTGAGACATGGCATGTCATTCATTGGTTCGCACCATGACACATGAAGACCGACAACCCTGATTTTCAGACACCATTTTTCCGGATTCCTATTGAAAACAGCAAACCGACACTCCCATTCTGTCAAGGCATGTTATTTTACATTGATTCTATAAGGTGGCATGTAATATGTTTCGTGCAGAATAGCATTTAGCAAACCCCGACCCGCGTGGACCGGGAAAGACACTTATCATCGTTCACGGCAGTACGCGTTAAACTCGTGCTGTTTTTTTAAATGTATCAAATATGAAAGAGATAAAGAATCAACCCAAAGATATCATTGGCTGGCGTGAATGGATTTCATTGCCTGATTTGGGGATCCCAGCCATCAAAGCTAAAATCGACACCGGCGCACGCACGTCGGCCCTGCATGTCTTCGACCTGGAAGAATTCACAGCTGACGGCCGGCAAATGGTGCGATTTGGTGTTCATCCTCTCCAAAGGAGCTCATCGATCGTACGTTTGTGCGAGGCACCCGTCTTAGAGCAGCGCAAGGTGAAGAATTCAGGCGGGCGCAGTGAGAATCGCATTGTCATTCAAACCAATGCACAGATTGGATCGCTGGTTTGGCCAATCAATATCACCCTGACCAACAGGGATCTGATGATGTTTAGAATGCTGCTTGGCCGGACCGCCCTTGAAAATACCTTTTTAATCAACCCGGGATGCTCTTTTCTGACCGGACGCTCTCTGAAGAAATCATATAAAAAGAGGAAAAAACAATGAAAATAGGGATACTATCTCGCAAAGCAGAACTCTACTCAACCTCCAGGCTGCTGGAATCCGGGAAGGAACGTGGGCACCAAATGCACTGCATCAACCACCTAAAGTGCTACATGGACATTACCTCTGATCACCCGGCCATTCATTATATGGGCGATTCGTTAAAAGGCTATGACGCCATTATCCCGCGCATTGGTGCCTCGATCACTTTTTTCGGTACGGCCGTGGTGCGGCAGTTTGAAATGATGAACGTCTATTGCCTTAACGGATCGGTGGCTATCAGCCGGTCACGTGACAAATTACGCAGTCTGCAGCTGTTGGCTCAGAAAGGTGTCGGACTTCCGGTAACCGGCTTTGCCCATTCAACCAAATTCACCGACGATTTGATTAAGCTCGTTGGTGGATCACCATTAGTCATTAAAATGATCGAAGGTACCCAAGGCGTCGGTGTTGTGCTGGCCGAAACCAACAAGGCGGCTCAGAGTACCATTCAGGCCCTCAGGAGCCTTAAGGCGAATATACTTGTTCAGGAATTCATCAAAGAATCCAGTGGGACAGACATACGTTGTCTGGTCATCGGCAACAAAGTAGTTGCCACTATGTTGCGCAAGGGCCCGGAAGGCGAGTTCAGGTCCAACCTTCACCGTGGCGGTCGCGCCGAAAAGGTGCGCATTTCACCCAAAGAGCGCGCCACGGCGGTTAAAGCAGCTAAAATAATGGGCCTGCGTGTAGCCGGTGTCGATATGCTCAGATCAAATCAGGGGCCGGTAATCATGGAAGTAAATTCATCACCGGGGTTGCAAGGCATCGAAAGAACATCTGAAAAAGATGTTGCCAGCCTGATTATCGAGTATATCGAAAAAAATGCACGATCCAAAAAATCGCCGGCACGAGGCAAAAGCTGATGCGCGCACCCATTTCAATAGCGGGTGTGATCGTGAAACCCGGACAACAAACGACCATCCAAGTGCCGGTTCCCCGGCTATACACCCACACGGCGATGACCATGCCCGTCCACATCATCCACGGGAAGAAGGAAGGGCCGCGTCTCTTTGTCAGCGCAGCCATCCATGGGGACGAGATTATCGGTACGGAAATTATCCAGCGGTTGATGCAGTTGAAGAAAATCAAAACACTCAAAGGCACGCTTTTAGTGGTTCCTGTTGTCAATGTATATGGATTTTTACAACAATCGCGGTATTCCCCTGACCGGCGCGATCTCAATCGCTTCTTTCCCGGTTCGGACAAAGGTTCACTAACCTCCCAGATCGCCGATACCTTCATGGAGGAGATTGTCAGAAAAAGCACCCATGGCATCGATCTGCATGCGGGTTCCAACCACCGCACAAATTTACCGCAAATCCGAGCTGATGTCGATGATCCAAATACGAAGATGATGGCCGAAGCGTTCAGCGTTCCGGTGATCATAAATTCCAAAGTGCGCCAAGGTTCTTTACGCCAGGCTGCCGCGGAAGAAGGCATACCGTTCATCCTGTACGAGGCCGGTGAGGCGCTGCGATTCGACCAAGGTGCCATTCGAGCGGGCATTCGCGGCATTTTATCGGTCATGGCGTCCATCGGGATGCTTAAACCAGGCCAAACAAAAACATCCGCAGTCAATCCATTGATCGCTAACACGACAACCTGGGTCCGGGCCCCATCGTCAGGCATCTTGAAAATGAGCCTTCCACTTGGCAGCAAAGTAGGTAAAAATAAGAAACTAGGAGAGATTGCGGATCCCTTTGGTATTCACGATCCAACGGTAATTGAATCACCAGTATCCGGCATGGTGATCGGCAGATTAAATTTACCTTTAGTACATCAAGGTGATGCTGTAATCCATATCGCACATATCGATAAGCTTTCAGGAATAGAGCCCGTCATTGCTGATTTCAAAGAAGAGGTCCAAATTACGTCACTATAGCACTCTATATGGATACCTATTGTTGGGTGATCATATGAACAATTCAATTTCATTTGATTGCATTTAGTAATTATCACAAAATGGAATCAAATGAATCTTAAGATTACATCATTCTTACAGAATTGTAACTGACATGACTCTATGATTCAGCCTAACCTATTGTTATCATATCTCAGTTTGACCAAACCAACTGTCAGTTAGTGCCTTTCGGAGGTGTTGATTACCCTATCGCTGCCACTTGATGCTGGATGAACCACTTCCTGCGGGCTGCGAGTTGCGGGCAAACGGCTTGCCGCGAAAATCCGTCAGCTGACGGCAATCCCGTATCCCGTACCCCGCAGCTCGCAACCCGACCTTGCAGATGCTAGGCGTCAATAATCTCCAATGCCTGCTCCCGGTATGAATTCATGATATAGGGTATCTTGGTCACGCTTGAGGCCTCTTCCGTCAAGCAGGCCAAATCATCACGGGTTATCAAATGGGTCCGCCACTTTCTGGAGCCCGCCATGAGCTGCTGAAGCCCCACACGCAGTTTTTCGGTAACGCTGTATATCCCGATGGCGCCCAGGGGCATCTTGTCGATTTCCTTGCCGTATATTTCCTTCAGTTTACGGTAGTTGACAAAAATCTCCTCTTTGGTTGTGCCGTATTTAGAAACAGTCGAAGGCAGGCCACCGTCTTCACCCTTGAGCCATAATCCTATATTTTTTCCCACCATGCCGGGGATCATCAGCGCCCGCCCCATGCAAACCGCTTTGCAGTAAGGCGCCCCCAATGCCAGGGCCTTGAAAATGTGATCTTCGGAACTGAATCCACCTGCGAAGGCGATGTCAGGCACGAAAGCACCCTTGGCAGCCAGCCGCAGGCAGAGTTCATAGGCCATGGAATGCAGGTAAATTGCCGGAACACCCCATTCTGACATCATACGCCAGGGACTCATACCCGTGCCGCCGGGAGCACCGTCAATGGTCAGGAGATCGATTTTGGCATCTGAAGACCAGCGAATGGCCATGGCCAGTTCACGCATAGGATAAGCTCCGGTCTTGAGGGTGACGCGCTTGGCACCAAGCTTGCGCACCCTGTCGACTTCCTTCATAAACTCGTCCTGATCCAGGAAGCCCACCCGGGAATGGCGCTCAAACTCCTTGATTGACCCATCCTTGAAGGCTTTTTGATTGTGGACATTGGATGGGTCGGGGGTCACGATATATCCCCTTTTTTGGAGTTCCTGGGCGCGCTCCAAAGAGTCGACCTTGATCTCGCCGCCGATGCATTTGGCCCCCTGCCCCCATTTCAGTTCAATGGTTTCCACCCCGAGTTTGTCGAGCACGTATTCCGCGACCCCCAGCCGGGTGTCCTCCACATTCATCTGGACCATAATGTCGCCGTACCCCTCATGGTAGCGGCGGTAGGACTCCACCCGCCGCCTCATATCGGGCGCCTCCGTGACTTTACCGTCCTTGTTGATTTCAAGTTTCGGATCAATGCCGCACACGTTCTCTCCGCAAACCAGGCTGATACCCGAGATAGCTGCCCCTACGGCAAAGTGCTCCCAATTGGCGCGCGCAATCTCGGTGCTGCCCAAAGCGCCTGTAAACATGGGAACCTTCATTTTGATTTTTTCTGTGGCGCCATACCAGGTTTCGGTGGTGACCTGGGGGAAAACGGCATGGTCCGGGTCAGCCTCGATGCCCTCTGCACCAATGGCATAACCATTAATGTTGAGGTGTGAATAGTCTACCGGGTAATCCTTGTCAGCCCCGGCGGTCACTTTTCCAAAGGGTGACGGATAGAGCAGTTCACGTCCTCGGAAAGTCGACTGAAACAGGTCACAGTTGCCCTTGCAGCCGTCAACACAGCGGGCGCAGATACCTGACTGCGGCGCTACGCTGCGGGAACGGTTTTTGGTCTGAAGCGCTTCGTTGGCATTTGGTTGGGAAAAATTCATTTGCTCCTCCTTTTAATGGTTGGGAATATCAGGATTGCCATACGAATATTCCCGGTAAAATGTTCGATGATTTTTCGAACCATTTGTCTAACCCGTGCAAAAAAAAACGGCGCATTTCCAAGCACTTTTTGCCTGGAAATGACGCCGTTGTCATTCTCATGTTTTCAGCACGCCATTGTGCCAAAGTTCATGATCTCAAATAGGTAAGGGATTATATTAGTTGGAAAAACTATTTTTTGTCAAGCTTTTTCAGACAGGCATGCGATTAAGGGGGATCATAGCTCATCGGACAGCAGGATGGCTTCGGCCACATGCAGCATCGACTTGCGCGAATCCATACTCCGTTTCTGTATCCAGCGATGCGCCTGGTCCCCGGTCATATTCCGGCGCCGCATGAGCACCTCTTTGGCGCGCTCAACCAGTTTGCGGGTTTCCAGTTCCTCTTGAATGACCCGCGTTTTAACCATCAATTCGGTATTCATGATGGCAACCGCCGCCTGATTGGCCACGGTGGTGATCAGATTGACCTCGGTTTCGGTGAAACAATAGGGATGGGAGGTAAAGCAGTTAAGAACGCCGACAACCTTGTTGTTCTGAACGTTCATGGGCACGCTCACCATGGAGGCCAGGCCGAGCTTGCGGGCCATCTCTTTTTCTTTGAACCGCGGCTCTGAAAAAATATCTTCCACAATAAGGGGACGGTTTTCCGCAACCACAAACCCAACCACACCCTCCCTGACTTCGAGCACCCGGTCCTTCACATAGTCCGGATCCAGCGCCTGGGTAGCCTTGAGTCTGATTTTGTACGGCTCTTCATCACCCTCCACAAGCCAGAGCGAACAAATATCCACGCCGGTAACCTTGGCCGTCACCATAACGATCAGTTTGAGAATATCCTCCAAATAGAGATCCGAGGTGATGGCGCTGCTGATGTCCATCAAGGCTTTCAGGTAACTGTCATAGGTATCCTGGGTTTTCGATAGCATAGGGTAATTTTAACTGCCGGGCATGCTGAAATCAATACTATTTTACCGGTCTATCTGCCAATTAAAGGTCAGCGACCGATGATACGCTAATTAATGGGTTCGCGGTGTAAAAAAATGCGGAATGTGGATTTCGGAATGCGGAGTATCGTATCGCTTCGCTCTTTCATCTTATTAATAATCGGCAGAATACCTTAATTCCGAATTCCGCACTCCGTATTCCATATTGGTCCTTCCTGATTTTTGGTACGTAATTCTAAACCGTATTATCACGGAATTTATCGCGTATATGTTTTTCGCGTAGATGTGATTTAATAGCTGGTAAAAGGAGCATCGCTATAACACAGGAAAACAGTAGCAAAATGAGAATAGACAGTGGATAAAGATACAAGATCAGCTGAAATGATATTTCTGAAATGCATACACTGGAATACCGACGCCTGCCCTCACCGCAACCGTATCCCCATGCGACTCTCCCTGCTCAACCCGTCTCCCCGGGTCATGCTTTCCGAAAAAACCAACCGCCAACTGTTCCGAATCTGCTCGGGATGCCCCAACAAGAAAATTTACCCCTGAAATATATCACAGCCGCTGTATGGTATATGCTTATCATCTTGAGATTATATTCGAGGTCAGTTATAACCACCCTGGTTTATGAAAGGAGCAGCGCTTTCTAAAGAATACGGACTGTTTCTAATGAATCTCTTGTGAAAACACGCTGATCGTCCTATAAGGCGACTGGAGTAGATACCTGGGTCCAGGGGCCCGGCACTGGTTTCACCCCACAGGGGTGTAGCCAGCTTAAAAACAATCTATGGAGTATTGGAGTGATGGAATAATGGGTGATGCATAGCATATGGTTTTTTTCAGACCATTACCCATCCAACAACGGTAGTGCACCTACCATCGAGCCCAATATTCCAAGATTCCATTACTCCAGTATTCCAGGTCATTAGATTGTGGCCAAGCCTAATGGCTCTGACTTGGCCCAGAGAACCAGGTTTATGATACTGGAATAAACTTCATGCCTATAGCGTACAACAAAGCATGAAGTATTGACCGTCGCTTAATGGTTGGCAAATTCATATTACATCAATCCATGAAAATTTAATGATTAAAAAACCTTTCCTGACCAAAGCCGTCATGTTTGACTTCGACGGTACACTCACCGAGCCCGGCGCCATCGATTTTGTCGCGATTAAAAAGGTAATGGGGTGTCCCGTCGACAAACCTGTACTGGAGTTCATTGCCGGCCTGCCCGACCCGGAGCAGAGAGAAAAGGCCTACACCGCCCTTGATGAATTCGAGATCAAGGCCGCCCGGCAATCCATGCCCAATGCTGGTGCGGAATCCTTGTTAAGGCACCTCAGGGGCCTGGGTATCCCAACGGGCTTGATTTCCCGCAACAGCCTGAATTCTATTTCATTATCTCTGGACAACTTTACGGATACGACCCTCGGGGATTTTGACATCGTCATTACACGAGACGATCCTGTGGAACCCAAACCGTCGCCGGACAGCATTCTGATGGCGGCTGAAAAACTCGGCATCGCGGCAGATCAGATTATTGTGGTCGGGGATTATATTTTTGATATGCAAGCCGGCAGTCAAGCCGGTGCTGTCACCGTCCTTTTGGAAACAGATCCGCCGCTGGACATGCCGGACGCAGAGAGCGATTTTGTGGCTGCCGGCCTGGATGATGTCAGGGATATCATTCACCTGGGATTGCCACTGCCCCAGGGCAAACTGCCCAACGGATTGCTGGACCGCTTCTTAGACCACCTTATCATCGAGGATCCCACCCTGCTCATTGCCCCGGGCGTGGGGGAGGATACAGCCGCCACCGACATTTCCAAGGATGAGGTGCTGGTTCTGAAATCAGACCCCATCACCTTTGCCACGGATGCGGTGGGCCAATATGCCGTCCTGGTGAACGCCAATGACATTGCAACGTCCGGTGCAACACCGCGCTGGTTTATGACCACCCTGCTCTTTCCCCCGGGCAGCACGGGTTCGGCTATCTGGCTTACCATTAATGAACTGAACCGCATCTCCTCGAAATATGCCATCACCCTCTGCGGTGGGCACACGGAAATCACCGACGCCGTTACTCGGCCGGTGGTCATTGGCTCACTGGTGGGCACTGTCGCCAGAAAAAACCTGATCGACAAAAGCAGCATGCATCCGGGAGATACTGTTCTGATGACCAAAGCCCTGGCTTTGGAGGGTACAGCCATCATCGCCCGCGAATTCGAAAATCGCCTGAAAGACCTGAACGTGTCCGACGCCCAGATCCAAAGCAGCCGCCGGCTTCTCGACCAAGTCAGCATCATGGAAGAGGCCAGGCTGGCGGTAGATATCGGCGGGGTCAGTGCCATGCATGATGTCACCGAAGGCGGTCTGGCTACCGCTCTGTACGAACTGAGCACTGCCGGCGGATACGGCATCCGTGCCGA
>Ga0180435_10002767_pt1 | contig 17803 bp, 17 predicted proteins | sample SS_ome_3_FD_132467 | JGI IMG/M metagenome (GOLD analysis project Ga0180435, IMG submission 132467) | Hypersaline lake sediment archaeal communities from the Salton Sea, California, USA - SS_3_S_1 metaG | ecosystem: Environmental > Aquatic > Non-marine Saline and Alkaline > Hypersaline >...
CGCCTGGCGCTGACCGCGGCCGAGACCGGTCACCTGGTGTTCGGCACCCTGCACACCAGTTCCGCGGCCAAGACCATCGACCGTATCGTCGACGTGTTCCCGGCGGGCGAGAAGTCGATGGTACGTTCGATGCTGTCCGAGTCGCTGCGCGCGGTTATTTCGCAAACGCTGCTCAAGCGCAATGGGGGTGGCCGGGTCGCGGCGCACGAGATCATGATTGGCACCCCGGCGATTCGGAACCTGATTCGCGAAGACAAGGTGGCACAGATGTACTCGGCGATTCAGACTGGCCAGGCTTACGGCATGCAGACTCTGGATCAGAACCTGACGGAAATGGTTTCGAAGGGCCTGATTTCCCGTCAGGAAGCCAGGTTGAGGGCCGTCAACAAGGATGCCTTCAATTAACTTGAACGCAATAACCGGATAAGTAGGTTAAGCACCATTCGCTGCAACCGAGTATTTTGAACAAGCCCATGTTTTGGGGAGCATGTCCCGAAAAGCTGCAGATGGGTGGGTGACAAGACAGCTAATCCTGCGACAATACGGCGTGGAGGACATAACGCCATGGAATTTAAAGATATTCTGAAAATGATGGTGGAAAAGCGGGCGTCAGACCTGTTCATCACCTGTGATATGCCACCGAGCATCAAAGTCGATGGACGTATGATGCCGGTTTCCAAGACCCGCTTGAGTGATCAGCAGGCACGGGAACTGACTTACTCGCTGATGTCTCCGGAACAGCGGGACGATTTCCAGCGCACCAAGGAATGCAACTTTGCATTCAGTTCCAGGGGGATCGGGCGTTTTCGCGTAAGTGCCTTCGTGCAGCGTGATTCGGTCGGTATGGTGTTGCGTCGAATCGAAACACGTATTCCCACCTTCGACGAACTTGGGCTTCCGGAGGTGTTGACCGAGTTGGCGATGGCAAAACGTGGCATTGTCTTCTTCGTTGGCGCAACCGGCACCGGCAAGTCGACCTCGTTGGCCGCGATGCTCGGATACCGCAATCACAACAGCAGTGGCCACATCATCACCGTCGAAGACCCGGTGGAGTATCTTCACAACCATGCGGGGTGTATTGTCACGCAGCGCGAAGTCGGGGTGGATACCGAATCCTACGAGATCGCATTGCACAACACCCTGCGTCAGGCGCCGGATGTCATTCTCATCGGTGAGATTCGTACCCGTGAGGCCATGGAGCACGCGGTCGCGTTTGCAGAGACCGGACACCTCGTGTTGACCACCCTGCACGCGAACAATGCCAACCAGGCGCTCGAGCGTATTCTCCACTTCTTCCCGGAAGAATCCCGTGACCAGGTGTTGCTGGATTTGTCACTGAACCTTAGAGGCATTGTTGCGCAGCAGTTGATTGCGCGTCCTGACGGCAATGGCCGTCGCGCGGTGCTGGAAATTCTGCTGAATACCCCGTTGGCTGCGGACCTGATCGGCAAGGGGGATATCTCCAAGCTCAAGGACCTGATGAAGCGATCCGGCGAGCAGGGCATGATCACCTTCGACCAGGCGCTCTACGAAGCTTACCAGCGTGGCGAGATCAGCCAGCAGGATGCCTTGCACTATGCCGATTCGTCGAACGAGGTGCGCTTGATGATCAAGCTGGGGGACACACGGCCGGGCGCGCGTGACCGGGACCGTAATGCGATTGGGTTTGCGGTGGAATAGCGATTGATCAGCGCTATGAAAAAGCCCGCGATTCGACGCGGGCTTTTTTGTTTCTGCCGGGTCTTGATGTCGCGCTAATCGAATACCCGGTAGCCATCAAAGACCGGTCCATCCACGCATACGCGCTGCATTGCAGGGCCTTCATCGGTGGCAACTTCGACCACGCAACCGGCGCAGCCCCCGACCGCGCAGGCCATGAATTCTTCCAGCGAGACCTGAACCGGCAGGTCGTAGTCGCGCGCCAGCTTCACCACCGCCTCCAGCATCGGGTGCGGACCGCAGGCGTACACGCCGACGTCGGAACGCGCGTTGTTGTCGAGCGCATCCAGCCAGTGGCGCGCGAGATCGGTGACATAGCCCTGGTGACAGCCGGGATAGCCCTGCAGGCTGGCCAGACGACTGGCAATGCCCCAGTCTTCGAGCAAGGGCATGGCGCCGATCACCCCCTCGGGCATGCCTGGCAACATGATCTGCGAAGGAACCTGGCGGAACGGGAAGGGCACTTCTGACCCCAGAATGGCAAAAGGTTGCGAGTCACCGCCCTTGAGTGATTCGGCGATGGCGATCATCGGTGGCATGCCGACACCGCCGCCGATAAGCAAGGGGCGCTTTTCCCTGATCTCGAACGGTACCCCGATCGGTCCCATCAGGCTGATGGTCTCTCCGACCTGCCGTTGGGCCAGCAGCATTGTGCCTTCACCGACCGCCTTGTACAGAAAATCCACCCAGCCCTCTTGCGGCGAGACGCGCATGATCGAGATGGGGCGGCGCATCGGGCGCAACGGGTCCACCGTCAGGTGTGCGAACTGGCCGGGCAGGGTGCGTGCTGCACATCCCGGCGCCTGCACGCGCATGACGTACTGGTCGCCCTCGAAGGCTTCATGAGAAAGGATTTCGGCATCCTCGACGAGGATGGTGTCGCGGTGGGGTTTGCTGCTCATGCGCGAAGCTTAGGGCGCCAGCGCCTGCTTGGCAATCGCCGGCTGGGACCAGGCGGCCGGTGCTCAGGAGTTGTTCAGAATCAATATGGCAATTGCATCGACCACTTCAGCGTCGATACCCGGGTGGCCATGATGGCGCATGGCTTTACCGGGTTTGGACTGCTTACGGCTGCCATCGAACATTTACACTTCGAACTCGGGGTGTCGATCAGGGCCCGAAAAATCCGGACGGGTCAGTGGCTGCCTGTTCATCCGTGAGGGCTGAGTATGGCTACTGTCTGGATGGCGGGCCTCCATCTGATAAAGTACCGGGGATTTCTTTTTCCTGTTTTCGGATGGTTGCATGACTGACGAAGTCCAAAAGCGCCCGGTCCGCCTGGCGATCATGACCGTGTCCGACACCCGCACCCTGGAGGATGACACCTCCGGCGATGCCCTGGTGAAGATGGCGACGCATGACGGCCACGAGGTGGTGGAGCGCATCATCGTCCCGGACGATATCTACCGAATCCGCTACGAGGTCTCGCGCTGGATCATCGATCCGAACGTGGAGGCCGTGATCACCACCGGTGGCACCGGCCTGACCGGACGCGACGGTACCCCGGAAGCGGTGGCACCGCTGTTCGACCGCACTATCGACGGCTTCGGCGAGCTATTCCGGCATGTCTCCTACCAGACGGTTGGCACCTCCACCATCGCCTCGCGCGCAGTCGCCGGCGTGGCCAACGGCACCTTCGTGTTCAGCCTGCCCGGCTCCACCGGTGCCTGCAAGGACGCCTGGAAAGGCGTCCTGCATGATCAACTGGACATCAATCACCGCCCCTGCAACCTGGTGGAACTGATGCCGCGCCTGACCGAATCATGAGTCATACCGATCTGTGTTTCAGTGGCGACCAGATGCTCAGTGCTGACGAGGCGCGGCAGGCGCTGCTCGATGCTGCCGTTGCGGTGCAGGAGGTTGAGAGTGTGTCGCTGGCGGCCGCACTGGGGCGCGTGCTGGCCGAGCATGTAGTTTCACCTTTGGATGTGCCCGGGTATGACAACAGCGCCATGGATGGCTATGCGTTGAACAGCGCAGACAGCGCAGACAGCGCGGAGAATGGTTTCAGCCTGCCGGTCAGTCAGCGTATCCCGGCCGGTCATCCGGGGGGCGAGCTGGCACCGGGCACCGCCGCACGTATTTTTACCGGCGCACCCATGCCGATCGGTGCGGATGCCGTGGTGATGCAGGAAGAGTGCGAGGTGGAAGGCAACAACATTCGTATCGGTCGCAAAGTCTCGCCCGGCGAGAATGTGCGTCCCCGCGCCAACGACATTGCCAGCGGTGACGTGGTGTTGAGCGCCGGCGAAAAGCTCAGGCCGCAGGCAGTTGGCCTGCTGGCCTCGCTGGGGGTGGCCGAGGTGAAGGTGCTGCGCCGCCTGCGCGTCGCCTTGCTCAATAGCGGTGACGAGATTGTCGAGCCCGGCCAGCCTTTGCAGCCTGGGCAGATCTACAATTCCAACCGTTACACGCTGATCGCAACCCTGCAGCAGGTGGGTTGTGAGATCGTCGATCTGGGGCAGGTTGAAGATACGTTCGAGGCCACCCGGGCTGCGCTGCTCGAGGCGGCCGAAAAAGCCGATCTGATCCTGACCAGCGGCGGTGTGTCGGTGGGCGAGGAGGACCACATCAAGGCGGCGGTCGAGGCCGAGGGCGAGATCAACCTTTGGCGGGTGCGCATGAAGCCGGGCAAGCCGCTGGCCTTCGGGCGCGTAGGGCAGACGCCTTTCGTCGGCCTGCCTGGCAACCCCGTGTCGGCGTTTGTCACCTTCTGCCTGTTCGGCATGCCGTTCGTGCGCAGCATGCAGGGGCAGGGCAATAGCTTCCCGGCGCCAATCAAGGTGCGCCTGCCGAGGGCAGTGGAGAAGCCGCTCAAAAGGCGTGAATTCATCCGCGTGCGTCTCCAGAAAAATGCTGCCGACCTGCCGCTCGCCGAGGCGTTCCCGCGCCAGGGTTCAGACGTACTGACCAGTACCGTGTGGGCCGACGGGGTGCTGGAGATCCCGGACGGCACGGTACTGCCGGCCAACAGTGCGCTGGATTTCTGGTCTTTCGAGAGTCTACTGGCATGATCGAATTGCTCTACTTTGCGCGCCTGCGCGAAACGCTGGGGACCGCCGGCGAAAAGCTCGAAGCCACACCGGCCACGGTCGCGGACCTGGTGGCCGAGCTCAAGGGTCGCGGAGAGCCCTGGAGCGAGGCGCTATCGGGCAAGGTGCTGGTGGCGGTCAACCAGGAGATGGCGTTGCCGGACACTCCACTGTCCGATGGCGACGAGGTGGGATTTTTTCCACCTGTGACCGGAGGCTGAGCGCATGATTCGCATCAGCGTGCAGCAGGAGCTGTTCGACCCGGGTGCCGAGATGGCTCGCCTGACCGATCAGGACAAGAGCGTTGGCGCGGTAGCCAGTTTCGTCGGCCTGGTGCGCGACAGCAACCAGGTCGGCGGGCAGGCCAGCGGCGTGGCCAGCATGAGCCTGGAGCACTACCCGGGGATGACCGAAAAGGCGTTGACCCGCATTGCTGAGCAGGCAGGCCAGCGTTGGCAGTTGCAGGCAGTAACCATCATCCATCGGGTCGGCGAGCTTTACCCCGGTGATCCGATCGTGCTGGTGCTCACTGCCTCAGCCCATCGGCGCGATGCCTTCGATGCCTGCCAGTACGTGATGGATATCCTCAAGACCGAGGCCCCGTTCTGGAAAAAAGAGACGCTACCGGACGGGAGTGAGCGTTGGGTGGACTCGCGCGATTCTGACAGCGCTGCCGCAGCGCGCTGGGAAGATGATGGCTTCTGAGACGGTTGCCGGCCTGGTCTTGGCCGGTGGGCGGGGCAGCCGCCACGGCGGAGCAGACAAAGGCTGGCTGCATTATCAGGGCAAGCCGCTGATCGAGCACGCTTTGCGGCACCTGCGAGGCGTTGAGCAGGTGCTGATCAGCGCCAACCGCAACCTCGATCGATATGCAGGCCTTGGCGCGCCGGTGATCACCGACCGGCGCGCTGACTACCAGGGGCCGCTCAGCGGCATCGAAAGCGCCTTTGCAGCATCCGATGCCGACTGGCTGTACGTGCTGCCGGTGGACGTCCTGGGTGCCCCTGGTGACTGGTTGGCGCGATTGCAGATAGAGGTGGCCGCGACCGGTGCTCCCTGGTGTGGGACCCTGGATGGCGAGCGCCTGCAGCCATTGCTGGGGCTTTGGTCGCGCAAGCTGTGTGGCGCACTGACGGGCTATCTGGATAGCGGTGAGCGCCGGGTGATGCGGTTTGTCCATCCTTGGGCGGGCCAGGCGTTGCGTTTACCTGCGGGTTCTAGACTGCTCAACCTGAATACGCCGCAAGCGCTGCAGCAACGGTCCGGTTAATAAACCGGGTTATCAGGATGTTTCCGGTGCGTCCTTGCAGGCCTGCGTAATCTGTTGCTTGAGGTCATCGAGATCCTCGCATTCGTGCAGTGCGTGCGCGTTTATACACAGGCGGGTGGTCCCGTCCTTCTGCAGGAAAACTGCCGGTAATGACACTTCCAGCGACGGGTATTGTTGGCGGAACTCGTCGCGATGCAGGAACAGTGCTTCGATACCCAGCCCCTCGATAAACTTCCGCCACTCGGTGCGCTCACTGAAATAACCGTGGGTCAGCATGCACAGGTCACACTGGTAGGTGCCGGGTGAGAAGATCTTGTGCCCGATATCGGCCATGGTGTTGAACAGCCCGGCATCGGCGTTGTACACAAAAAGCAGGCTGGCCTTGGGGGTATCGTTCATGCCGCCAAGTATAGCTGTCAGCGATCAGGCAATAAGAAAGGCTATGTCACCCTTCAGGGTTGGTTCGGTATGGCCAGGCCATATTTTGACTCCCCACCCTGGCCCTCCCCACCCGTGGGGAGGGGACGGTTGACCCTGCCACCTGAATATCTGTTCCTCCCCATCCGTGGGGAGGGGACGGTTGACCCTGTCACCCAAGTATCTGTTCCTCCCCATCCGTGGGGAGGGGGCGGTTGACCCTGTCACCCAAGTATCTGTTCCTCCCCATCCGTGGGGAGGGGACGGTTGACCCTGTCACCCAAGTATCTGTTCCTCCCCATCCGTGGGGAGGGGACGGTTGACCCTGCCACCCAAATATCTGTTCCTCCCCATCCGTGGGGAGGGGACGGTTGACCCTGTCACCTGAATAACCGTTCCTCCCCCATTTCATGGGGGAGGCCAGGAGGGGGAGTTCAAATCCGCTCGGCACTACCACTTAAGGTGACATAGGCATAAAAAAAGCCCCGCACCTTTCGGTGGCGGGGCTTCGGGGTGCTGACGGGCTCGGTTTACTTGCCGCCGGAAGCCCCTGCGGTCATGACGTCCAGCATCTGCTGGTTAACGCGTACCGCGGTCTCGACCACGCTGCTGGGCAGCAGTTTGCTGTTAATCAGCATGTCGAGGTTCAGCATCATCAGCCAGAGCTTGCCATCCTTGTCTTCGACCATGGAGATACGGCAGGGCATGTAGCTGGAGAATACCGGGTCTGCGATGACCATTTCACGCGCATCCAGCGGGTTGCAGAACTGGTAGATGGACAGGTGCGGCATCTTCACGCCTTTCTTGGCGAGGAACTTGGATACTTTCTGTTGTGCAACCTTCTTCAGGCCAATTTCCTTGGCCTTGGCATTCATTGCCTCGGCAGCCTGTCCCGGGGTCACACCTTTATCGACAGCCATGCGGACTACCGTCTGCTTGATGTCGGTAACCTGAATCGACTGGTTCAGCTCACTCGCCCTGGCAACGGCAGTAGTGCGGTAGGTCGGTGCCTCAAACACGTAACCCTCAACGACCTTTTGGTCGTCCAATGTTGCCAGGTGAGCGGTCACATTGATGACGTCAGCATCGTTGTAGTCCTCGAAGGTGTCGTCATCCTTCTCATTGGCGTGAATGCGCACCCCGTTCTTAAAGTTAACGATACTGGTGTAGATGTATTCCGGGTGTTGGCCAGCCAGGGGCGGGGCACCTTTGCGCGGCTTACCGTAACCGTCACGGGCATGACAGGTTCTGCAGTCGCTCTTGAAGATCTTCTTGCCTTTTTTCGCGTCGCCACCAATGCTGGATGCGATATTGAATTTGGCGTCGGAACTCAGATCCAGTGAGGAAAGGTAGGTGGCGACGTCGTCGAAGTCTTTCTCAGTGTATTTGTCCAACTGAGAGGTTTTCACCATCAACGGGTAATTGCGGGTACCGTCGACGTAGTCCTTCATCGCCTTGATGATGTATTCCTTGGGCAGGCCAGCAATGCGCGGGGACAGCTTGCCGGAAGTGCCCTGGCCGTGAGCGCCGTGGCACAACGCGCAGCTCTTGTTGAGTTTTTGGCCGTTGGCCATGTCTGCCGACCAGGTCGGCATGCTCGCCGCCACCAAGGCCACGGTGACAATCAGCTTCTTCAGCATTGTGAGGTCCTCTTCTCGGATCATTTTTGTTGCGACCGACCTACAGTGCTGCTGGTAAGGTGGTTGTTCGCTATCAGCCGACAATAATCGCACGAATAATAAGGCTGGTATTTAACCTAGGGCAAATAGTGGCAAGTATATGTCGCATAAAACATGAAGATTTCAAGATTTCTCAGAATTTTATTGAGTCTTGGCGCGTTTGGCGAATGCTTTGCGACTTTTTGATTGGTTGAATGTGGCTAGTCTTGGGAACTCGCCAGGATGTTTCAGGCCTCACTCTGAATGGGCTGATCCGGCTAGGTATGCGGGGGGGCTTTGAATTTGCGCGCGCATCCCGAAGCCATTCCGTGATTCCGGGGGCGTGGCTGGAAGCCGGCGGACAGGTTCTTCAGCCCTGCCGTGCCCACTATCCGGGGGATAGTTTAGACCCGTCAATCTGATCAGCGACAAGTACCCCACAAGTTGTACTTGGAGTAGAGGGCGGAATTCTCTAGCTTTGAGGTTATGCAGTTGTATCAGGCGTTTCTCCTTTCCTTTGTGCTGCTGGCGGCGAACGCAATGGTTTCGGCTGAGCCCAAGGATCCCTGGCAGTTCCTTCCGAACCAAGGCCCGGCCACCGACCACAGCACCTTTTTCAAGGAGCCTTTCGAAGACGGCCCCTCCGTCACGCGCGCCTGCCTGGAATGCCACCCCAAGGCGGCCACCGACATTATGCAGACCGCCCACTGGAACCTCGTCGGGGATGAGGTCAGGGTGCCGGGGCGTGAAGAGCCGGTGCGCATCGGCAAGCGTAACCTGATCAATAACTTCTGCATCGGTATCAAGTCCAATTGGCCCGGCTGCACCAGTTGCCACATCGGCTTCGGCTGGAAGGACGATACCTTCGACCTCACTGATGAGAGCCTGGTCGATTGCCTGGTTTGTCATGAGCAGACCGGGACCTATCGCAAGGAAGCGGGCGATGCCGGTTTGCCGGCGGCGGATGTTGATCTACTGGCGGTGGCCAGGAGCGTGGGTAACCCGACGCGGTCAAATTGCGGTGCCTGCCACTTCACTTCTGGTGGGGGGAATGCGGTCAAACATGGTGATCTGGACGAAAGTCTGCTGTTTCCCAATCCTGAAGTTGATGTCCATATGGGCAAGCTTGGCTTCCATTGCGTGGATTGCCACCAGGCCGAAGATCACCTGCCGCCCGGGCGCCTGTTGACAGTGAGTGTGGATGACAAGAATCGCTTGCACTGCACCCGGTGCCACCAGGGGGATGCAATTCATTCCGATCGTCGTATAGACGCCCATACAGAGCGTGTCGCCTGTCAGACATGCCACATTCCCATCATGGCGCAAAAGACGGGTACCAAGCTGAGTTGGGACTGGTCGCAGGCCGGGCAGGATCTGCCGATCACGAACGAGCACCTGTATCTGAAGATCAAGGGGCGATTCACCTGGGTAAAAGGCGCACAGCCCGAATACGCCTGGTACAACGGCACCGCCAGTCGCTACCTGCTTGGTGACAAGATCGATCCCGAGGAAGTGACCAAGGTCGCAGCCCCCCTGGGTGACCGCAAGGACCCAAAGGCCAAGATCTACCCCTTCAAGATTCACCGGGGGAAGCAGGTCTACGACCCCGAGTATTCACATTTCATCCTGCCCCACGTTTACGGAGACAAGGGCTTCTGGACCCAGTTCGACTGGGATAATGCCTTACGCATCGGATCCGAAGCCACGGGCCTGCCGTTCAGCGGCAAGTATGATTTTGCCCGGACCGAGATGTACATGCCGCAGAACCACATGGTGGCACCAAAAGAGCAGGCCCTGCGGTGCTCCGACTGTCATGGGCCCGCAGGCCGCATGCATTGGCGCCAGCTTGGCTACGAACACGATCCCGTGGAGGCACCGTTATTCGGGCAACCGCCGGGTACCCTTCTCGTTGACAACGAAGCGGATTCCGAGGATGGGCCGATATTCAAGCATGAACCGATTCCCATGCTCGATGTCGAGGGCGAATTGGTGCACGAGTCCGGCAACCCCCTCTCAGCGTCGATGACCTGTAGCCAGTGTCACGAGATCGAAGAGGATGATTTCCTGGCCACCCATGCCTATCACTCCACGGTCGATGACGCGCGGTTGCAGTTGTCGCGGCGTGAGCTGATGCTGCACGGGCCGCGTATCTCCGAGGAAGAAGACAACCAGATGAACTGCTTCCTGTGTCACCTAGAGCAGCCGAACTTCCTCGCGTGGCAGGAAGCGAAGCAATCGGGTGAGCCGGAATGGGCGGTATCCGCGAGCCTCATAGGAACGAAGGTGACACTGAAAGGTGGCGAGTTGCTGGCGCGCACCGATGAGGGATACCAATGGAACGCGGATAGCCTTGACGAGGACGAGTTGGCAGTGATCCCGATGGCAAAACCCGGGGCGGCAAACTGCGGAAATTGCCATGGCCTGGTGCATACGGATCGCCTGCCACTGGCGCTGGGGTTGGGGTCCGGCGCTCATTGGCAGACCGAAACCACCGGCCAGGTCTTCTCGGCGCAGCGTATCCGGCAGTCGGCGTTGAACCTCCGCGGAAAAGACCGGCTCGGGCGGCCTTGGGATATACATGCTGAGCGCCTGGTGGAGTGCAGCGATTGTCACTATGCGAAGGAGCCTCCGGCGCACTTGATCACCGAGGACCCGCAGGCGGCAGAGACCTATGCGGGTGATGGCCTGCGTCGCTGCGATGCCTGTCATGCCGATGGCGTTGGCCATGACTGGTTGCCGGAGCAGGATAAGCATTTTGATGCCGTGGCCTGTGAATCCTGCCATGCGCCACGGCTGCATTTGCCGGCGCGCAAGCAGGTGGATGCCAGCGTGCTGACATCGGAGGGTGAGCATCTGGTCAGTTATCGGGGCTTGCCGCAAGGTGCGCCGGATGACCTGGGGCGTGCCTACGTCGTTGGCTATCGTCCGGCTTTGTTGCAGCGTGGGGATGCGGATGGCAAGACACGCTGGGCGCCAATGAACCTGGTCAGCCGCTGGTACTGGGTCGAGGCGGCTACGGGGGAAGAGATCGACAAGGCTCGGTTGCGCGCGGCCTGGTTCGCGAACGGCAAGTACCGTACGGAAGTGATGAGTCTGTTCGACTCGAATGGTAATGGCGAACTGGATCGCAATGAACTGAAGTTGGATCGCGAGCCGAAGCTCGAACTCATCCGCTCGCTGCTGGCAGAAAACGGTGTCAACGAACCCGTGCTCAAGGCAGAGTTGCATGCCTACCATATCCACCACAACATGGCCTTGGCCGAGGCCAATCGTGACTGTGCAAGCTGTCACGAGGAAACCACGGATAGCGACTTCGTGCTGGCCGACTATATGCCGGGTGAAGTGCTTCCGAGTTTGTTCCGCGGGGTGCCCGAGTCGTTGAAAAAACAGTGGCAAAGAGAGCAGGACGGTAGCCTGATCCTGCCGCAAGCCGGGCCGGTTTCCAAGGCCAAGGCGACGCAAAAGGAGAACCCCTGATCATGTTGCGCAGGCGTAAACCGGATCGCTACTGGGACCCCTACATCGCCGGGGCTCTGCTCGGTGTGCTGCTGTTCCTGACCTTCTTTCTCACCGGGCATGGCCTGGGCTCTTCTGGTGGTATCAATCGCGTCGTGGTGGCTCTCGAGGATCTGGTAGCGCCACAGCACGTCGATACCACGCCCTACCTGGCAGCGATGGCCGGTGGGGAACGTGATCCACTCGACCATTGGATCGTGTGGCAGGTGGCGGGCATCCTCGTAGGCGGTTTTGTATCAGGCTGGTTGCGTGGTCGGGTGCGAGTGGAAACCCGGCGCGGGCCGCAGATCTCCAAGGGTACGCGTTGGGCCATGGCCTTTGTCGGCGGTGTCCTGATGGGTTACGGGGCTCGGCTCGCACGTGGTTGCACGTCGGGCCAGGCGCTGAGTGGCGGTGCCGTGCTCTCGGCCGGTAGCTGGGCCTTCATGCTGGCAGTGTTTGCCGGTGGATATCTGCTTGCCTGGTTCGTGCGCCGCCTGTGGCAGCCGGGAGGTGGGCAGTGATGGCTCCCTTCGAACTCACTGATGTCCTGGGCCAGCTCGGGGCCTCTTTCATCTACCTGCTGATCGGTTTTGCCTTTGGCTTTATTCTCGAATCGGCCGGTTTCGGTGATTCTCGGCGCCTTGCCGCACAGTTCTACTGGCGGGATATCACCGTCATGAAAGTGATGTTCACCGCCATTCTCGTGGCCATGGTCCTGGTTTTTTGGTCCACCGCGCTCGGCTGGTTGAACTATGACGATGTCTGGGTCAATCCAACCTATCTCTGGCCTGGGATCGTCGGTGGACTGATCATGGGTGTCGGCTTCATCCTCGGTGGCTTCTGTCCCGGCACCTCGCTGGTCGGCGCCGCGACCCTCAAGCTGGATGCGATCTGGTTTGTTGCCGGTGCGGCGGTCGGTATTTTCGGTTTTGGCGAGACGGTCGCCCTGTTCAACGATTTCTGGCACTCGAGTAACTATGGTCGGCTTACCCTGCAGGAGTGGCTTGACCTGCCTGCAGGTGCCGTCATCCTCGGCTTGGTAGGTGTTGGAATCGTGGTCCTTTGGGTGGGGGATATCCTGCGTCATCGTATCTATGGTGATTCCGGTGAAGGCTAGGCATCTGCATGGCTTCGGTGCCACCGTGCTGTTGCTGGCCGCGGCCGGTCTTGCCTGGTACGGACAGCCCAGCTCCATGGAAAAATGGAGTTTCATGGCTGCCGAGCTGCAGCCGCGCTTGCTCAATCGTGAGGTGCAAATCGAGCCCGCAGAGCTCCTGCATCTGATGCATGACGATTACATCGATTTGCGCCTGGTTGATGTACGCGACGAACGGGACTGGAACCTTTTCCACCTCTGGGGCGCACAACGCATTCCTCCGTTTGCGCAACTGGAGGCACAACGCGAGTCTTTTGCCACCCTGCCTGAGAATGGCGTGATCGTGCTGGTCAGTAATGACGAGGTGCTGGCGACCCAGGCCTGGAAGCTGGTTATGGCTTCTGCCAACAAGCCCAATGTCTATATTCTGGCGGGGGGCATCAATCGCTGGTTGAGGGAATTCACCCCGGAGAAAAATGGGCGAGGCGCGATCGAGGCCGACACGGTGAAGCCCGACGGCACCTTTCGGCACTCTTTCGAGTGGGCGCTGGGCTCACGCCATCCGGCATCGTTGCCGAATCCGCATGATTTCGAGACGCTCCAGTACACCAAGAAGGTAAAGCTTCAGACACGGGTGGTTAAGAAAGGCGGCTGTGGCTGATCCACTAGCCGCCTTTGGTCCTTATTTCATCGCGCCATAGTAAGCGGCGAGGTCCGCGATATCCTGGTCGCTCAGCGCCATTACCATGGGGGCCATCGATGGGTCCTGACGTACGCCGTCACGGAAGGCCTTGAGCTGGCGTGCCAGGTATTCCGGTTTCTGCCCTTTCAGGTTCGGGAACAAGGGCGAGGTGCCGACGCCATCCGCGCCATGGCAGCCCATGCAGGTGGCCGACTTGGTCTTGCCTGCTGTGGCATCGCCCGTCAGTGCCGCAGTCGCTGCGGGGGTGGCGGCCTGAGGCTGGGCGCTTGGGGTCTCGGTAGCTGCCTGAGTAGAAACGGCTGCCGCAGTTTCTTCCTTGGTGTCCGCAACAGTCTCTGCAGGTTCCTCTCCCGAAGTCGCCGTCTTCGCTTTAGCCTCAGCCGTGATCTCAGGCGTAGGCATCGGTTTTTCGTCCACCTGGGCGGCCTGGTAGTCAGCGGTACCCAAGACCTTGTTGAAGCTGGAATAGTAGGCGGCCAGGTTGACCAGGTCCTGGTCGGTCATATTTTCCAGCATGGGGGTCATAATAGGGTCGCGCCGATCACCTTTGCCGTCACGGAAATAGCGCATCTGGCGCAGCAGATAGGTCTGTTGCTGGCCGTGCAGGTGCGGGTAGTTGTCCTGTTGGCTGATGCCCTGCTCGCCATGGCAGGCGATACAGACCTGTGATTTTTCCTCGCCCTTCTTGATGTCCGGTTCCGGCATCGGTGTGCTGGCAGGCGCTTCGGCAGGTGCCGTTGTTTCCGCGCCCAAGGTTAGCGGAGAGAGCATTGCGATGGCGGTAGCTATCGCCCAGCGAAGGGGGGCGTGATTCGTCTTCATGGGTTGGCTTGTCCTGTGGGAATTTCTAGACGTTAGTTAGTTGGTGGCTCAGGCCGGATAGTTCAATATCAACCGATGTTCGTGTTGATGAACGTCAAAAAGATTACTATTGGGCCCAGTATGATCAGGCTAAGACCAGTATTGGTCGTTTTCAGAAAAAAGTGAATTCAGTTTCGGGGTGGGTGATGTTCTGGAGGAGATGGATAGCAGCGACGGCTATGTTCGTGGGGTTTTTGCAGGGTGCCTTCGCTACGCACGATGTGTTCCCGGAGCAGACGGGCGGAGCTTATGTCGGCGCAGATATTTGTTCCGAGTGCCACGAGGACAAGTTTGACCAGATCCTGCCCTCCAGGCATGCGCAGATGTCGGACCTGCGCACGCCTTTCGCCAAGCGGGGCTGCGAGACCTGTCACGGCGCCGGCGAGGTGCATGCTGCGTCTGAAGGTGAGGACCTTACCGGCGTGGTCGTTTATGGCAAAGGTTCTAATGTGCCCGTGGAGAAGCAAAATAAGCTTTGCCTGAGTTGCCACCAGGATACCGGACGCATGCACTGGCAGGGCAGTGCGCATGAGGCTGCCGACGTGGCCTGCACCAGTTGCCACCTGATCCACCAGCCTGATGGCGTGTTGCACAAGGCCAAGGAAAGCGATGTGTGCACCAGCTGTCATACGAAGGTGCGCGCCGATATGCACAAGGCCTCTGCGCACCCGATTCGCCAGGGGCAAATCACCTGCACCGACTGCCATAGCCCGCATGGGGCGGTCGGTCCGAAAGCGTTGACCGCCTGGACGGTCAACCAGAATTGCTACCAATGCCATGCCGAAAAACGCGGTCCCTTCCTGTGGGAGCATGAACCGGTGACCGAGGAATGCACCGTCTGCCATACGCCGCATGGCTCCAACAATCCCGCCTTGCTACAGCGAAGAGGGCCGATGTTGTGTCAGCAATGCCACCAGGTGATGAACGGTACCTCGCATGCCACTCACATCAACGAAAAGTATGACTGGAGCGGGGGTGCGGGTAGCAGGCGTTTTCTGGTGGGTGCGAACTGCATGAATTGCCACTCGCAGGTGCATGGCTCGAACCACCCGTCCGGCGCCATGTTGCAGCGCTAGAGGATCAGGAGATGCCCATGAAAAGAATACAGGCAGGTCATGTGACACTGGGTTTGCTCCTCGCGACGGGGGCGGCTTTTCCCGCGCATGCGGAGGAAAAGGGGGCAGCAGCAGAAGAGAGCAAGTCCGCGGTCGCCGAAGAAATTGAAGAGGCTGCGGCCCTTGTTACCGGGACCATCGAATATGGTCTGGGGTATGTCTCAGATGATTCCTACGGTTTTGGCCGTTTTACAGGCCTGGAAGAGGAGGGTTTGTTCCTGGTTGGAGGGATTGATGCAGAGTTCAGACCGGGGCGACCCGATTACCTCCACTTTCATGCGAGAGACCTGGGTCTGGATTCACGCTGGCTGTTGTTCGAATACGGCGAACAGGGCAAGTTTGAGACGCACCTGGAATATAACCAGCTGCCGAGTTTCAAGATGGACTCGGCGCAGACGCCTTACCAGGGCGTTGGCACTAACACTTTGACCGTTGCGCCCGGTGCTTCCCCGACGTCGCTCTTGCCGCTCAAGCTGGAAACGGAACGGCGCCGCGTTTCAGGCGGGTTCTCTTTATTCTCAGGGGCAAACTGGAAGACCAGTCTTGACGTGCGCCATGAGACGAAGGAGGGCACTGATTGGATCGGTGGAGCGCTGCTGGCGACGGCGGGTGGTGGCGGTGGCGGCGCAGGCGGCGGCATCGGCCGAACCTACGCGGTGATCCTGCCAGAGCCGGTCGATCAGACCACGACGCAGATGGATGCGAGCCTGGAATACAGCAACAAGCGCACCCAGTGGAAAATGAATTTCCATACTTCGCTATTCAATAACGCCAATTCGAGCCTGCGTTGGGAAGACCCGGGCTTCGCCGTTTCGGGTGGCGCAAGCCTGCCCGCTGAAGGTCAACTGGCACTGGCTCCAGACAACCGTTTCTTCCAGCTCAGCTTTTCAGGGGCGACCAGTATCACCGATACCACGCGTTTCACCGGCGCCTGGTCGGTTGGCCTGATGAAACAGGACGATGCGTTTCTGCCCTACGGTATTGACGGTTCGGCGGCTGCCACAGCGGCCCTGCCTCGCGACTCCCTTGATGGCGAGGTTAGGGTGTACAACGCGCGCCTGGGTTTGACATCGCGCCCGCTCAAACCGCTGCGCCTGAAGGCGAAGTACAGCTACGATCAGCGCGATAACCGTACGCCACAGGCGGCTTATGATTACGACCGCTTGGACTCGGGAAGAACGCCTACGGTTGCCGCGGTCAACGAGCCGCTGAGTTACCGTAAGCACAAGCTGGACCTGGATGCGAACTATCGTTTTTCTTCGTCGTGGAGTGGCGCTGTCGGTTACGAATATCGGAATACCGACCGCGAAAACTCCGACGTCGACAAGAGTCGCGAGCACATTGGCACGGCGAGCTTGAGGTGGCGCCCTCTGGATCAGTTGGATGGTGTGCTGCGTCTGACCAAGAGCGAACGCGAGGCGTCGAGTTACGAGGCGGAGTTGACCAACCAGAACCCGCTATTGAGGAAGTACAATCTCACCGATCGTGACCAGACGCGAACCGGCATCCTGGTGAACTACGTGCCAGTCGATACCGTCAATATCGGCCTGAGTGCGGACATGATCAAGGACGAGTATACGGAGTCGGCGCTTGGCCTGGCGGAGACGGATGGCAAGAGCTACAACCTGGATATCTCTTTTTATCCCTCGGAAGATTTGCAGTTGCATGCCTTCTATACCTACGACCGGATGGATTCACAGCAACTGGGTAGTGATGCGCCGGCTACCACGCTTTACAGAGTCGATTACGAGGACCGGGTGGACACGATTGGCCTGGGTGCGGAAATCAAGAATGTCTGGAAGCGCTGGGATTTGGCGGTCAATTATCGTTACTCCATGGGGGAGGGTGACATCAGTCACACGGACATCATCCCGACAGGTAGCCCCACCGCATTCCCTACGCTGTCAAACGACCTGCATCATCTTGAATTGTCGGCGAGTTACGACCTGAGCAAGAAAATGCAGCTCAAGGTAGCGGCGCTGTACGAGGAGTTGACCACGGAGGACTGGGTTGTAGACGGCGTTTCTCCCTATCCAGATAACCGCCTGCTGACCTTGGGTAACGACAGTGAAGATTACGATGCGTGGGCTTTTGTGATCGCGGTGCGGCACGAATTTTGATGCCAATCAAGCAAACAATCCTGTGTCCTATCTTCTGACGGCATAGTGCGTTAAGAGGGACTTACAGGAAGTCAGATTCAGCCGCTCGGAGCGACTGTACGACTAGATCCTCGGGCAGTTAAAACAAGGGGGCAGGTATGCGTATATTCCAGTTATTGGCTTTCACTCTGTTATTGGTGTCGGCGATGGGGCTGAGCGCGGCTGAAACCATCCCTGATGACAAGGCCGTGGTCGAGTTCAAAAACAAGCGGGGGGTCGTGACTTTCAACCATACCCTGCATGCGACTTTGCGCACCAGCGAGTGTGAGAGTTGC
>Ga0180435_10002769_pt1 | contig 17787 bp, 18 predicted proteins | sample SS_ome_3_FD_132467 | JGI IMG/M metagenome (GOLD analysis project Ga0180435, IMG submission 132467) | Hypersaline lake sediment archaeal communities from the Salton Sea, California, USA - SS_3_S_1 metaG | ecosystem: Environmental > Aquatic > Non-marine Saline and Alkaline > Hypersaline >...
AGGCCGCGCGGCAAAGGCTAAAGAGCCGCGCGTCGGGTGATTAGCTCAGTGGTAGAGCGCTTCGTTCACATCGAAGATGTCGGGGGTTCAAATCCCTCATCACCCACCATCCAACCCTCCGACGACGATGATTGCCGTGACGGGTTGTCGCCGTTTCGCCGCGTGGCTGCGGGTTCATCGACCCGTGACAGGCCCACAATCTCCGCCGCAGCGGCAAGTCTTCATCGCGCGGGACAGGCCGGGTGCCGGCCCGTCCCGGTGACGGGGCGTCAGTTGTTGGCGGTCAGCGGGTCGATCACCTGAGGCACCTCGGTGATCGCCGAGACGGGTATCCCCGACAGTTCCGAATGCTTGCGGATCGCCTCTTCGCTGTCGGCGAGGTAGACGCAGAACGTCTTGTCGCCCGCGACGTAGCTGTGCTGCCACTGGATGTTGGGGCCGATCCGTTCCAGCGCCTGGTTCGAGGCGCGGGCCGCCCCGCAAAGCTCGGTGACCGACATCTGTCCGATGCCGGGGATCTCGCGTTCGATAATGAACCGCTTCATCTGTGCCATGGCTCCCTCCCTGGGTTACGATGACACAAGCATGCACGGGCCTTGCGCAAACCCCTAACTAAGAAATTTTGCCCGTGATAAAGATTTCCATTATCATCGATTGAAATCTGTTGCAGTTCGAAAGGAAATTTTTCGGAAATGGCGCGCGTCACGCATCTCAACTCGCTTCAGGCCCTCGAAATGGCGATCCGGGAAGGCTCGCTGCAGGCGGCGGCGCAGCGGCTCGGCATCACGCCGGCGGCGGCTGGCCAGAGGATCCGGGCGCTCGAACAGTTCCTCGACACCGATCTGCTGCTTCGCGGCCGATCGGGACTGCGCCCGACGCCGGCCCTGCAGATGGCGCTCGACGACCTGCGCGCGGCCTTTGCCGCGCTCGACCGGGTGAGCGACGCGCTCGATTTCCAGCGCACCGCCGAGATTCACATCGTCGCCGACCCGGACTGGTCCGACCTGTGGCTGCTGCCGCGCTTGCCAAGGTTCCAGGCGGAGCATCCGAACATCCATTTCAACGTCAACGGCGAGGGCGACGTGCCGCTGCGGCTGGGCGCCGCCGACATCGTGATCGACCGTGATCCCGAAGGCCGGGCCGCCACCGGCGATCCGCTGTATGACGAGGTCTTCCTGCCGGTCGGCTCGCCCGAGAACGCGGCCCGGATTTCCGATCCGTTCTCGGTCAAGGCCGAGGACGGGACGCCGCGCTACCTTCCCGTGGGCACGCTGGGCGACAAGGGCCGGATGTGGCGCCATTCCGAAGGCGGCAGCCTCGAGGGGTTTCCGCTGCTTCACATCAAGCCGCGGCCCGATGCGCCGGCGACGCCGGGCTGGCGCGACTGGCTGGCCGGCTTTCCCTATGCCCGCACCTCGCCGGAGCGGGGGGTGCAATACGCCCTCGTGAAGAACGCGATCGAAGGGGTGAGATCGAATGCCGGGCTGCTTGTCTGCGGGCTGTCCTGCATCCTCGACGATCTCGACAGGGGAACGCTCAGCCTGCCATTCCCCGCCCGCGAAAGCCTCGTGGCCCGGCATCCCTACCGCATCAGGATCCGCCCCGAGGCGAAGGCCCGCCCGCAGGTCGCGCGCTTCGAGACCTGGCTGCTGGCCGAGGCCCGTGGAACGAGAGACCGGATGCGGACGTTGCGCGAGGCCTGATGGGCCGGTCGCTTGCGAACCCGCCATGCACGAGCTTCGGCACCGCGTCCTGTTCCATGACGGGGTCGATCCTTGCCATTTCGCTATGCGCGACTGGCCCGGGCTCGGCGGATTGGCGGGAATCTTGAAGAAGCCCGCGCACCAACGGGTGAACGGAACCAATGCCTGACCCGTTTCTTCAAGGAAAGACCCGGACATTGGCTGGGACACACGCAATGCCGGCGGGGCGGATCGCGAATGGACGGCACGTCGTCCCGCACTAGGTTCCACCCTTGGTGATTATGTTCCGGACGAAAAGGGCGCGCGCATGACCTTGACCTTGAAGATAAACGGCGAAACCAGGCAGGTTGATCCGGCACCGGGCACGCCGCTGCTGTGGGTGCTGCGCGACGAGCTGAAGATGACGGGCACGAAGTTCGGCTGCGGCGTTGCCGCTTGCGGGGCCTGTACCGTGCATATCGATGGCACGCCCGAACGGTCGTGCCAGGCGCTTGCCGAAGACCTTGACGGCGCCGAGATCACAACGATCGAGGCGATCGGCGGCTCGCCGATCGGTGCGGCCGTGCAGGCGGCCTGGACCGAGCTGGATGTCGTGCAATGCGGCTACTGCCAGTCCGGGCAGATCATGTCGGCCGTTGCGTTGCTGTCCGAGATCGGCAGGCCGACCGACCGGGACATCGACGATCACATGGACGGCAATGCCTGCCGCTGCGCCACCTACGTCCGCATTCGCGCCGCGATCCACCGCGCCGCCGACATCCTGGAGGGCTGAGCCATGACAATCGATGCAACCCGCCGCGGGTTTCTCGTCGGGGCCGGTGCGGCCCTGTCCGGCCTGGCCATCGGGCTTGATCCCCGCGGGGCGCTGGCCGCGACATCGGCCACCGGCGGCAACATCACGCCGTTCCTGACCATCACCGCCGATGGCACCGTCACCGCGATCGTCAAGCATTTCGAGGGCGGGCAGGGGGTTGCGACGGGCCTGTCGGCGCTGATCGCGGAAGAGATGAACATGGCGCTGGAGGATATCCGCTGGGCGCATGCGCCCTCGGACCCGGCGCGCTACGGCAACCTGTTCTTCGGGGGGTTCCAGGGCACCGGCGGATCGACGGCCATGGCCAACTCGTTCCTCCAGTACCGGACCGCGGGAGCCGCCGCGAAGCAGATGCTGATCGCCGCGGCCGGCGAGGCATGGGGCGTCGACGCCGCGGTGCTTGCGCTGCGCGACGGTGTCATCTCGGGCAGCGGGCAGGAGGCCGGGATCGGCGATTTCGTGGAGGCCGCCGCACGGATGCAGGTGCCTGCGGAGCCGAAGCTCAAGGAACCCGCGGAGTTCCGGGTCATCGGCAAGGAGATCAGGGCGCGCCGCGACACGGCCGACAAGATCGATGGCCGGGGCATCTACGCGATGGACGTGCAGCTGGACGGCCAGATGGTCGTCGCGCTGAAGCGCGCGCCGAGGCTCGGGGCCAAGGTCGTGTCGTTCGACGACACGGCAGCCCGGGAGGTTCGCGGCTTCATCATGCGCAGGCGCTGCCCACCGGCGATGCCGTCCTCGCCTATGCCGAAACGACATGGGCCGCCTTTCAGGCACGCGACGCCCTGTCGATCGAATGGGATCTGTCCGAGGCCGAAACCCGAAGCTCCGAGGCGATCCGCGAAGAACTGCTGGAAATGGTGCGGACCGGGTCGCAGTTCACCGGCAGCGCGGCGGATCTCGCGACGGTCTCGGCCGCGATCGACGGGGCGGCACAGGTGATCGAGCGGGAATTCTACTTCCCGATGCTCGCCCATGCCCCGATGGAGCCCATGGGCGCCACGATCGAGCCGACGGAAGACGGCGGCGTGATCATGCACGACGGCGCGCAGTTCCCGACCGCCAACAACATGGTTCTCGGCCAGGTCCTGGACCTGCCGCCCGAGAAGATCCGGATCAACACCCTTTACGCCGGCGGTTTCTTCGGGCGCCGGGCCACGCCGAGTTCGGACTACATCGTGGAAGCCGCCCTCGCATTCGCGATGACCGACCGAAGCCGCCCGGTGAAACTCGTCTGGTCGCGGGAGGACGACATCACCGGGGGCTATTACCGTCCGGCGATGGCGCATCGGGTTCGCGTCGGGCTGGATCCCGACGGCGGTATCCTCGGATGGGATCACCGGGTCGCCGGGCAATCGATCTTCAAGGGCACCGCTTTCGAGCAGATGATCGTGCGGGACGGGGTGGACGGCTCTTCGGTCGAGGGCATTGCCGACGGCGCCTACACGATTCCGTCGCTGCACCTCGGGTTGACCGACGCGCGGCCGGCAACCACGGTCAACTGGTGGCGGTCGGTCGGCCACAGTCATACCGGCTACGTCATGGAAAGCATGATGGACCTGCTGGCCCGGGCGGCCGGCGCCGACCCGGTGGAGTATCGCCTGCGCTACCTCGACGAGGCCGAGCCCGATGGCGCCCGTATGGCGGCGACGCTTCGGCTGGCGGCCGAGAAGGCGGGGTGGGGCGCGGAACTGCCGGCGGGACGCGGCCGTGGCGTTGCCGCCCACAAGTCCTTCGGCAGCTACTGCGCCGAGGTCTGCGAGGTCTCGATCGACGGGGACGGCGTCGTGCGGATCGAGAAGGTGACGGCCGCGATCGACTGCGGCATCGCGGTCACGCCCGATGTGGTGCGCGCCCAGATCGAGGGGGGCATCGGCTACGGCATCGGGCATGTGATGCGCGACCAGATCACCCTTGAAAACGGCGCGGTGCACGAGCGGAACTTCCCCGACTACGAGCCGCTCAGGATGCGCGACATCGCCGCGATCGATGTTCACATCGTGCCGTCCACGGAGGCGCCGACCGGCGTTGGCGAGCCGGGCACGCCGCCGGCCGGCCCGGCCCTGGCGAACGCCATCGCCGCCGCCGGCGGACCGCGGGTCACCCGGCTGCCGATGACCCTGTCCGGTGTCGCGTTCGCCTGACCGGGGCCGCGGCGCCGAAATCCCGCGTTGCCCAGTTCAGGGAAAATGCGATAGCGTCGCAGCACAGGTGATGCCGGGCGATGGCGCTTCCTCGAACGGGATGCGGCTTTCGTCCATAACCCGAGGAAACCGCAGATGAAATCCAGTGCCCGCATTCTGGCCCTGTCCACCACGCTCGCCGTCCTTGCAGGATGTGCCGGCACCCGGGTGACCGACGATGATCTTCGCTGTGCGGGAGGCACCGCAAGCGGCGCCGCCGTGGGCGGTTTCATCGGAAACCTGTTTGGCGAGGGGAAGGGCAATACCGCGATGACGGCGCTGGGCGCGATCGCGGGCGGGGCCGCCGGCGCCAACGCGGCCTGCAACTGATCGCTGCCCGGGTGGCGCGCGGCGCGCCGTTTCGGGACCGGCGGGCGGCACCCCCGTGGAACCGCCGCTACCAACCGCCCCGCGCGATCCAGAGGTCGAGCTGATCGATACGGTCCTCGCCCCAGAACGGTTCGCCGTCGAAGATCATTAAGGGTGCGCCCCATACGCCCTTGTCGACGGCCTCTTGCGTGGCGTCCGCCATCGCCCGCTGCGATTGCTGATCCTCGATCGCCGCCATGGCGGCGCTGCGCGCAAGGCCGCTCTGCCGCGCGAGGTCGCCCAGAACCTCCGGGTCGTCGATCGCCCGGTTTTCCGCGAAATAGGCGCTCATGACCGCGCGGCAGAAGTCCTTCAGGCGATCGTGACCGAATTCGCGTTCGGCCCAGTATGCGATGGCCATGGCCGCCAGACTCGACCGGCCGAAGGGATCCGGCAGACGATAGGGATGGCCGTGAAACCTGGCCGTTCGCTCCCAGTCGTGCCGGGTATAGGCCCCTTTTCGTTCATACATCACGTTCGGCTTGATACCCTCGACCTCAAGGGCCTGCCGGATGTTGAACGGGCGCCATCGAACCGGCACCCCGTGTTTCCTGCCAACCTCCTCAACGCGCAGGCTGGCGAGGTAGGACGACGGCGAGGTCAACGCAATCCAGAATTCGATGCCAGATGCCATGTCGGTGGTCCTCGTGTTCACGGGCGACTGGTCTCATCCTAGGGAAAATTGCATCGTCGATCATCCCCGTCCCGCGCACCGGCGCTGCCCGCGTGCCGCGGTGGCGTCGTCACAGCAGCGTTCCGCCGGCGAAACCGCCGAGAATGAAGGAGACCAGGGCCAGCAGCGCCGGCGTGGCCTTCACTCGCTTCGGTAGGGGCGCGCGGCGCGCCCCGCCGGCAAGGGGCCGCGACCGCGGCTGGATCCGGCGCTCGAGCTCGGCGAGATGATGGCGGTGGGTTTCGGGGTTGACGTCGAACATGGTTGCCTCCTTGGCTTGGTGATTTCGATGAATTGACGTTACGTTGCCCGCGTGAAGGCGATGCCGGACCCTGCGCGAAGGAAGCGTGAAAAGTGGATTTACGCGCGAATGACAGTTTGACGCTGCGGCTGCTCGGGCCATTCGCGCTGGAGGGCGCGACGCAGGCCGTGCAGTCGATCCCAAGGAAGGCGCAGGCGATACTGGCATATCTCGCGCGACGGGCGGGCACGCCGGTGCCGCGCGAAACCCTCACCGCACTGCTGTGGTCGGACAGCGGCGACGAACAGGCCCGCGCCAGCCTGCGCACGGCGCTGTCCAGCCTCAGGAAATACCTTGTCGAGCAGGGCGCTTCGCTGGACTCGACCGGCGCCGGGATCCGCCTGGGCGGCGGGCGGATCGTGACCGACGCGGAGGCCTTCGTGCGCCTCGCGCGGGAGGGCAGGGACATCGACGCCCTGACACGGGCGGCAGGGCTTTACGCCGGCGCCTTCATGGAGGGCTGCGGGGCGGTGACGCCGGAGTTCGACCAATGGGCCGAGGCCGAGCGCGGCAGCCTGCGGTCGCAATACATGTCCACGCTGCTCCGGCTTTGCGATGTCCAGGCCGAGACCGGCGATACGGAAGAATCAATCGCGACGGCCCAGAGACTTCTGGCCGAAGACCCTCTTCAGGAGCATGTTCACAGGCGTCTCATCGCCGCCTACAAGCAACAGCGACGGCATGACGCCGCGCTGAAACAGTTCGACAGGCTGCGCGCCCTGCTGGCCGAGGAACTGGGCGTACAGCCGGAACCGCCGACCATGGACCTGATCCGCGAGGTCCGGCGCGCCCGCACGGGGGGCGCGGCCGTCTCCGCCGCGCGCGAGATCCCGGCCGCGCCGGTCGCGACCGCCACATCCCGGCCGGAGGCGCCGGGGCGCCCGTCGATCGCGGTGCTGCCGTTCCGAACCCTGAGCCGGGATGCCGAGGCGGGATTCTTTGGCGACGGGGTGGCCGAGGACGTCATCGTCGAGCTTGCGCGCAATCCCGACCTTCTGGTGGTGTCGCGCCAATCCTCGTTCCAGTTCAGCGAAGAGCGGGACATGCCCGAGGAGATCGGCGCGAAACTGGGTGTGCGCTTTCTTCTTGGCGGGTCGGTGCGCGTGGCCGGCCACAAGATCAGGGTCACAACCCATCTCGTCCGCTGCGCCGACCAGCGCGAACTATGGGCAGAGCGGTACGACCGCGACATCGAGGACATTTTCGCAATCCAGGCCGATATCGCCCGCAGCGTGACCGGCGCGGTCGTGGGGCGGATTGTCGAGTCGGAAGCGAAGGCGGCCCTCAACGTGCCGCGGGAGAGCCTTGAAGGGTTCGCGCTGGTGATGCGCGGGCTGCGCCACATGAACATTCCCGAGCCCAACGAATTCGAGGCAGCCCTCGACTGCTTTGCGCGCGCGACCCAGGTCGCGCCCCAGAATGCCCGGGCCTGGGCGCTGCTCGCCCTGACGAAACTCTACCGACGCTGGTACTTCCGGATCGAAAGCGACGTTTCGGACCTGATCGCGCTGGGCGAACGCGCGGTGGAACTGGACCCGCGGGAGCCACGGGCGCATTGCGTCCTCGGGATCGCGCGGATGATGGAGCGCGACTTCGACCGTGCGGCACATCATTTCGAGGCCGGCCTTGCCTCTAACCCGAACGACGACCTGCTGCTGACGGAATACGGGCGCTACCTGATGTACGACGACCGGCCCGAGGAAGGCCTGCAGCGCATTCGCGAAGGCATGCGCCTGAACCCCTATCACCCCAACTGGTACTGGGGGATGCAGGGCAGGTGTCTGCACACGCTGGGCCGTTTCGCCGAGGCCCGGGACGCGTTCCTGCGAATGCGCAATCCGCCCTTCTACACCTTCGCCTATCTCGCGGCGTGCCACGTGGCGCTCGGAGACCGGGACGCCGCCGAAGCGGCGCATGCCGCGTTGTATCGGTTGCGGCCCGATTTCGATATCGAGGCCTTCCGCGGCATCTTCCCCTACCGCAATCCCGAGACCGCCGATCGCTTCTGGTCGACCATGGTTGCCGCCGGACTGGACCGACCGCCGCGATAACGGCCGGCCGGCGCTGCCGGCAAGGCCCGGCGCGGCGGCCCCCCCGGCGTCTCACCCGACATGCCGCGCCAGCAGCGCCCTGACGGGCAGCACGGCCCCCAGCCTGCGGCCGATCAGGAACATGCCGCCGAATTTCCGCTGCAGATACAGCATGTCCATCGGGACCGGCGGCGGCACATAGCCGGCCTCGGCCAGCGCCATGCCCTGTTCGTTCATCCGGTTCGACAGCGTCCGGTCCGCGAAATCGAAACGCTCTGCGGCGGTGACGGCATCGAACACCGTCCGGATCATGCCCAGCACCCTGTCGTCGAACGCCCCCCGGCCGTCGATCAGCCCCATCTCCGTCGCGACCGTGCGCAAACCGTCGATGTCGCCGTCCAGCCCCGCCTTCATCAAACGGCGATAGCCCTCGATCAGTGCGGGGTCGAGGTGGCGGGTGGCGCCGAAATCCAGCAGGATGATCCGGCCCGTCCCGGCATCGTAGCGGTAGTTCGCGAAGTTCGGGTCGCTCTGCGTCACGCCGAAGGCGAAGACCTCCCTGAGCGTCAGCTCGATCAGCGCGGCGGCGATGCGATCGCGCTCTTCCTGCGGGGCCGCGACGGCGGTCTCGATCGGGCGGCCCTCCAGATAGGACATGGTCAGCACCTCGGGCGTGCTCCAGTCCTCGTGGTATTCCGGCAGTTCGAACGCCGCGTCATCCGCAAGCAGCCCGGCGAAATGGCGCAGATTCGCGCCCTCCCGGGCATAGTCCGTCTCTTCGTGAAGCTGGTTGCGCGCCTCGTCCATGTAGGGCCCAAGCTCGAAGCCGCGCGGCAACAGCCCCGACATCCGCACCAGGGCGCCCACGTTCGACACGTCGCTGTCGATGCTTCGCGCGATGCCCGGATACTGGACCTTGATCGCCACGTCCCGCCCGTCCCTGAGCTGCGCGCGATGCACCTGTCCGATGCTCGCCGCCGCGATCGGCCGCACGTCGAACCGTCGGAACGCGGCCAGCCAATCCGGCCCCCAGGCCCGGGTCAGCACCTGCTTGAGCTGTTTCGGCGGCATGAAATGCGCCTGGTCGCGCAACCGCGCCATGATCTCGGCCAGTTCCGGCGGCAACACCTCGCCCGAATCCATCGAGAGAAGCTGCCCCATCTTCATGGCCGCGCCGCGCATCCGGGCCAGCTCGTCCGCCATCCGGCGGATGTTGCCGGGGGTCATCAGCAGGCGGCGCATGTCCGGCCGCGTCCCGCGACCGACCTCTCCGAGGGCCTGCACGGCCATGGTGCCCGCGATCCCGGCCGTCATCGACCCCAGCCGAGCGAACCGGTTCAGACGGCCCGCGGGGACGGCAAGGGCGCGCGAGGCGGAGGCATCCCTGGTCACGGTTTCGGCCCTCCGTCCACGATGATGACCGCGCCCGGCACTAGCGGCTCTCCAGCACGGCGCGGGCCAGCGCCCCGCCGCTGTCCCACGCCGCTTCGGCGCCGTCGGACAGCGCCCAGTCGCCGCCGAAAAACACGCCGTCCCCGGCGGTCAGACAGGGCTGGCCCAACGGGCGCGAGGCCCGGGCAAAGCGCCAGCGATGACCGGAGACGTGAAGCGCGCCTGCAGGATCGGCCGCCAGCCGGTCGCACACAAGCGGCAGCATGAGATCGACGATCTCCGCGCTGCCGCGTTCGAGATGGGCCCTCGACCAGTCCGGGCTGGCCTGCGCGACCCAGCAATCCGCACCGCCACGGCCCGGTTTCGAACTGTCCAGCGCAAGCCATGCGATCGCCTCGCCGGCGGTGCTGCGCGTCCTGAACGGGTGGTCCGACCGGGCGGGCAGGGCGAGCATCAGCGTCAGGCCGGGCTCCATGACCACGCCGTTCAGTGCCTCGGCCGCCGGATGCGCGGTGCCGATCAGCCGCACGGCCTGCGGGGCCGGAACCGTCGAGATCACGCGGTCGAAACGCTGCCCGGCCACCGACCATCCCCCGCCGTCGCGTTCCAGCGTCGCGATCTCGACGCCCTGCCGGATATCGACGCCACGGGCCTGGTACCTGGCAACCGCGCTCATGCCGGGCTGGCCGACGAGTCTCTCGCGGCCGTCATCGAGCCTCCAGCGCCCGGCGGCGCCCGCCGCCTCGAGGTCCCGCAGGAAGGCGTCGAAGCCGGGCGCGCGCGCCGACAGGTACTGCGCCCCATGGTCGAACTGCACCCCGCCTTCGGCCCGCCGGGTCGACAGCCGCCCGCCGACGCCACGCCCCTTGTCGAACACGATCGGGGCCAGTCCCGCCATCAGCAGACCCCGGGCCGCGGTCAGGCCGGCAAGGCCCGCCCCGATGATCGCGACGCGCATCACCAGTGCTCCGTCCCGGGGGCGCCCTTGATCCGGCCGCGCAGGTTGTCCGTCACCCAGCCGCCGTAGAAATCGCCCGGCTGCGGGATCACGCGGTGCTCTGCGACAAGACAGGCATCCATCGCGGCCGCATAGAACGCGAAAAACCCGGCGATCGGCGCGAACCGCCCGGTCGGCGCGGCATAGCTCCACGCCGCACGCGGCGCGGTCATCCCGCCCAGCGTCACGTCCCAGTACGAGGCGACGCCCTTCCACTCGCAGACCGACCGTCCGCGCGCCGGGGTCAGGGTCGCCCGCACATCCGCCGCCGGCAGGTAGTAGGTGGGGGCGTGATGGGTTTCCAGCACGCGATAGCCGGCCACCGTTTCGGCGACGATGCCGCCGCCCAGCAGGATGCGCAGCCTGTGCGGCACCGGCTCCAGCGCCGGGGGGCGCGGGTAATCCTGCACGGTCTCGACCGGAAGCGCCGTCATGAGAGCCCCGATGCCGCAAGGATGTCCGGGATCTTCTTCTTGACCTTGAAGAACCCGGCGGTGGCGTGCGGCCAGACAAGCGCATCCCATCCCCGGCGCCACTCGGTCAGCGCGATGCCCCGCGCGTCAAGGGCCCGGCGCGCCTGTCCGATCCAGTCGGCCAGGGGGCCCGTCGGCACGTAGGGCATCGCGACCTGGCGCGCGCCCGCGCGGTCGGCCCAGGCCGCGAGGTCACCGGGCATGCCCGCGCGCATCGCGTCGGGCGCAACGCCAAGCCGTGCGGCCGCGTCGCCAAGCGCGGCGGCCTCGACCGCGATCACGCGATCCGACACCGGCCTCGGCGAGCGCAGGTGGCCCGTCGTCAGGATCGCCGCCGCCCGGATGTCCAGCGCGTCCATGTCGAACGCCTCGAGGCTGCAATCGTCCTCGGTCAGCACCAGCGCCGTCGGCACCCCCGGCTCGGGCGTCCGGACCGCGCGAAGGGGCGCGACATCGGGCAGGCCGCCCGGTTCCTCGTGCTCCGGGCTCCGGCTGTGCGGGGCCAGATCGGCCTCGCGCGGGGTAAAGCGGTTCTCGGTGAATTTCGCGATGTTCCATGCCCGCGGCGCGTAGGTCTTGCCACGGGTATGCAGCCCCGCCACCCAGCGCCAGGAACAGGTGTTGGAGGCCGGATCGCCATCCAGAAGATGGCGATAGAAGAAATCCGCGCCGATCCGCCAGGGCAGGCCGAAGGTGAAGATCCAGATCGAGGCGAACCACATCCGGGCATGGTTGTGCAGGTATCCGGTCTCGACGAGTTCCTCGGCCCAGGCGTCGAAACAGGCCAGCCCCGTGGCCCCGCTCTCCGCCCTCTCCACCCGTTTCCTGAGCGCCCTGTCGCCGTCGAGCGCCGCAAGATCGGCCTCCAGCCCGGCCACGTAATCGACCCAGACCTGCGGCCGCCGCTCCAGCCATCCCTTGAAATAGCCGCGCCACAGAACCTCCTGCACGAATTTCTCGGCGTTTTCCGGCCCGTGCTCGGCCAGCGCGGCGGCGATCACTTCCTGTTCCGTGACCAGCCGGCGCCGGATATAGGGCGAGAGACAGGACACGTCGCGGTGGCGTCCGGGGCCACGGTCATAGTTCCGGCCGTTCGCATAGCGCCGTCCCATCCGGGGCCTGAACTGATCAAGACGCCGCTGGCCCTCGGCGCGCGTTGCCTCTTCCGGTTTCACCTGTCGCTCCTGCCTGCCTCTGCGCAAGGATGTGGCAAGTGGGCGCCGTTTCAATGCCCTGCGACATCCGAATCGCGATCCGGCGCCACCGCCGGGGTTTGCCCGGATGCGGAATGCCGCGCGGGCCGGCCACCCTGCGGGGCCGGTATCCCGCGGCCGGGGCCGGGCGCACCGATCATCCGCCGCCGGTCCGCCGGGCGCGAACGACCGCTGCGCGGACAGGGCAGACATCGCGCCCGGGATCTGCTACGCTTTCCGCGCCGGATCGATGGATTGGATCAGCCATGTGGCCCGACCCGAGGCTTTGCGAACTCTTCGGGGTGGATCATCCGATCATCCAGGCGCCGATGATGGGCAGTTGCACCCCCGCGCTCGCCAGCGCCGTCGCCAACGCGGGCGGCCTTGGGTCACTTGGCTGCGGCGAGAAGCCGGCGGGCAGGATCGAAGCGGAGGCCGAGGCGATCCGGGCGCGGACCAACCGGTCCTTCAACCTGAACTTCTTCGTCATCGGGCCGGAAAAGACCGATCCTGCGGTGCTCGAGGCGGCCCGCGAGAGGGTGCAGCCGTGGTACGATGATCTTGGCCTTGGCGCGCCGCCTTCCGAACTCCCGGCTCGGGGCCGGGGCTTCGATGACGAGCGGCTGGACCTGGTCCTCGCCCTGAAGCCGAAGGTCGTGAGCTTTCACTTCGGTGTTCCCGAAGAACGGTTCGTCGCGGAACTGAAGGCGGCCGGCATCGTGCTTGTCTGCTCGGCCACCAACGTGGCGGAGGCCCGCGCTCTCGAGGCAGCGGGAATGGACGCGATCATCGCGCAGGGTTGGGAAGCCGGCGGTCATCGCGGGTCACATGTTCCGACCGCGCCGTTCGACGGGGTGGGAACAATGGCACTTGTGCCACAGATCGTCGATGCCGTGTCCGTTCCCGTGATCGCTGCCGGCGGCATTGGCGATGGCCGCGGGATCGCGGCCGCCCTCGCGCTTGGCGCGTCCGGTGTCCAGATGGGGACCGCGTTCCCGACCTGCCCCGAGGCGGCGACCGAGCCCGCGCGGCGGGAACGGCTGCGCCGTGCCACCGACCGCGACACGATGGTGACGGATGCCTTCTCGGGGCGTTCGGCACGAGCCATGCGGTCTCGCTATGCCGAGGCGATGGAGAGCCGCCGCCAGACCCTTCCGCAGTTTCCGCAGATGTATGCGCTCAGTGCGCCGATCCGAGACGCCGCCGAGGACGACGACGCGTCGTTCTTCCTTTACGGACAAGCCGCCGCGCTTTCGAGGGAACTGGCGGCCGGTGACCTCGTCGATCGACTGGTCGAGGAGGCACAGGCGGTCATGCGGACCCTGGCGGCCCCGGCGGCCTCACGCGCCTCGAAGCCCCCGGCATAACCACCCGGAACCGCCGCGACGGCGCTTGCACGGCCGCCCCGGCATTGCCGGAGGGTCATTCGTTGCGATCCTCTTGGGATCCCGTCGGGCCCGGTCCCCCGCGATGAATGGCGGTCGCCTCGATCGAAAGCAGAAGGCCCATCGGCAAATCCACGATCGGTGTCGATCTTGCGGGTGGATCGACCGGGAAGTACTCGGCGAAGAGATCGTTGAGCGCGGCCCTCTCGGTCGCATCGCCAAGCCAGGTGATGACTTTCACCACGTCGGTCATGGTCGCGCCCGAACAGGCAAGGCATGCCTCGAGATTTGCGAAGGCCTGCCGGGCCTGGGTTTCAAAATCCTCCCCGGCCTTTTCACCGGTCTGCGGAACGATCCCTGCCTGACCGGACACGAAGAGGAAGTCGCCGGCGCGGACGACCGTCGAATAGGCGCCGTAGGGCGCGGGCATGTCGGGATGCGTGACAACCTGCTTTTTCACTGGTTCTTCCTTCTCTCAATGCATGCAGGAACGATAGCACGAACCGCGCGGACCGGCGGCATGGGAAGGCCCGCGACCGCGTCCATGCCCGGCCGGACCTTGGGATCCGGGAATGGCGGCCGTCGCCCGCCGGTGCCGCCTTGGTCCTGAAGGTTTTCGGCCATCGGCCCCTCCCGAAGACAGGTCGCGCGGTGAGGAGCCTGGCGCAGGGCCGTTCCGCTCTCACGCCGCTTGATGGGCCGTGGGCCCCTCCATCCTTCGCAGCCAGTCCCGGGTCAGCGCGGCGAAGGCCTCGGGCCGTTCCCAGGACAGGCTGTGCCCGGCCCGGTCGAGCACGGCGAATGTCGCATGCGGATAATGATCGAGCGCGTCGATCATCTCGGCATATCCCGCGATGGAATCCTGCCGACCGTTCAGGATCAGGGCCGGCTTGTCGAAGGGCGGGCCGGACACCGGATCGAACGAGAAGGTGAAATGACCGGCGATCCGCTCCGCCATCGCCCGATCCGCGCGCTCGGCCGCCGGGAGTTTGGTTTGGCGGATCTTCTCCACGATCCCGGGCGTCTGCACGACAAGCCGGGCCACGCGCGCACGCAGCGCCTCGGGGAGGTCGCCCGTCGGGGTTTCGAAAGGAACGAGCGTCCTGTGTTCTGGCAGGCGGTGTCGGCCGTCGGGCGACATGCCGCCGGCGCAGACCAGCATCATGCCCAGCAACCGGTCGGGGCACCGCGACGCGATGCCTTGCGCGAGGTAGCTGCCGCGCGACTCGCCGATGACGGCAAACCGCTTCCCGGGCAGCAGCGCGTCGCAGTGGGCGATCACCGAGGCGAGCACATCGTCCTGGCTGGATATGCCGTCGTCGGTCGGAGAGTGGCCGTGTCCCGGCAGGTCGACGTAAAGCCGCCGCCACCCCTGCGTCGATCCGAAGACCGGTTCGAGCGCGTCCATCATGTGCCGATGGTCGAGCCCGCCGCCGTGCAGGATCACCACCGGGCGGCCGCGTCCATGCGCGACCGTATGAAGGCCGGGCGCGGTCGATCGGGCGACCGCCCCGGTCATCTCGCGGCATCCGCCGTCGGCAGACCGGCCTGCACGCCACCGGAGGGCGCCGCGAGCTGCGACAGCCGCCGGAATTTCCGGCGATAGGCCGCCGGGGTCAGCCCGACGCGCCGCTTGAAGATCCGGCGGAAGGAGGCCGCGTCCTCGTAGCCGACCGCCGCCGACACGTCCTCGATCGGCGCGTCGTCGGTTTCGAGCATCTGCTTGGCTTCCTCGATGCGCAGCGCCTGCACGTAGTCGATGGGCGCATAGCCGGTCGCGGCGCGGAACCTGCGCGAGAAGGTGCGGGCATTCAGGCCGGACCGCGCCACCATCGCCTCGACCGGGTTCGGCTGGGCATAGGCGTCGGCGATCCAGGCCTGGCAGTCGCGGATCGCGGCGTCCCGCGCCTCCATCGGGCGGGTCATGACGGCATAGGGCGACTGGCCTTCGGAATGACCGGAGATCAGGAAGACCTTGGCCGTCTCGATCGCGTGGCGGTAGCCGCAGAACCGCGCGATCAGGTAGACGGCCAGATCGTGCCACGCGCTGACCCCGCCGGCCGTCACGATGCCGTCCGCCTCTTCGGTCAGGCACAGGATGGAGTCGTCGCGAAAGCGCACCTTCGGAAAGTGCCGCCCGAACATGTCCCGGTAGGCCCAGTGCGCGGTTGCCGTGCGCCCGTCCAGCAGGCCCGCCTCGGCCAGCAAAAGCGCGCCCGAGCAGACCGAGGAGACCAGCGCCCCGTTCGCATGCACCTGCCGCAACCACGCGACCTCGCGCGGGTAGTGGCCGGCGGGCACCGCGAAAATCGAGGTGTACATGTCGCAGACGATCACGGCGTCGGGCACGGTCTCGCGCCCGGCCATGTCGGCGATGGCGGCATGCGGCTCGACCGGGACGTTGCCGAGGCAGTGAAACGGCTTCCCGTCCCCGGACACGATGCGGATGTCCAGCAGTTCCTCGCCGGGGGTTCCGGCCACCATGTCGAGATAGACCGCGCCGACCGAGAACAGCACGTCATAGAGCCCGTAGAGAACCGAGGCCGACGTCTCGGGCGCGGCGAGCAGGGCGATGACGGGGCGCTTCGACACGGGTCTGTGGCCTCCTGTCCGATCCGGCCCGGTTTCGACGGGAATACCCCGCCGATATGGCCTATATGCCCTTTTTCTGACGCATCCGCCACTCTCGGGCTACGGGATAACCCTGATAGGTATCACGGAGACAGCGACAGGAGGGGGCGATGGACGATCTTCGGACAGGTATCGACGACCTTGCGGGCGACTTTGCCGGCGACATCCTCGCGGGTGGCGATCCGGGATACGACGCGGCAAGGGCGGTCTGGAACGCGATGATCGACCGTCGCCCGGCGCTGATCGCCCGATGCCGGGGCGCGGCCGATGTGATCGCAGCGGTCAACCATGCACGGGAGAACGGCCTCGCCGTCTCGATCCGGGGCGGAGCGCACAACGTGGCGGGCCATGCCGTGGGCGACGGTGCGGTGATGATCGACCTGTCGGGGTTGCGCGCCGTGCATGTCGATCCGGTCCGCCGGATCGCGGTGGTCGAGGGCGGCGCGACCTGGGGCGATGTCGACCGCGAGACTCAGGCCTTCGGCCTCGCCACGCCGGGCGGGCTCATTTCCGATACCGGGGTCGCGGGGCTGACGCTTTCGGGCGGGATCGGATGGCTTCGGGCGCAACACGGGCTGAGCATCGACAATCTCCTGGCGGCGGATGTCGTCACCGCCGACGGTCGGCTGGTCCGCGCGAGCGAGACGGAGAACGCCGATCTCCTTTGGGCGCTCAAGGGCGGCGGCGGCAATTTCGGCGTGGTGGTCCGGTTCGAGTTCGCGCTGCACCCGTGCGGCCCCGAGGTGATGTTCGCGGCGCCGATTCACGCGCTGCAGGACGGGCCGGGCCCGATCCGGGCCTGGCGCGACTTCGTGACCGAACATGCCGACCGCGTGGCATCGCTTTGCGAATTCTCCACCGTGGCCGAGGGCGAGGATTTCGCGCCGGAGCACTGGGGCAAGCGCGTCTATACGCTGGCCTGCATCTGGAACGGCGACGCGGAGGACGGCGAGCGGGCGTTCGCGCCCCTGCGCGACCTCGGAACGCCGATCGCGGATTTCTCGGGGCGGATGTCCTATCGCGATGTCCAGAGACTCTTCGACACGCTCATCCCGTTCGGCGATTTCCGCTGCTACTGGAAGGCGCGGTACCTGGCCGATCTGCCTGACGAGATGATCGACCTCGCGATGTCGATGGCCGCCGCGGCGCCCTCGCCGAATTCCATCTCGTCGCTTTGGAACTTCGGCGGCGCGACGGCGCGCGTCGCCGCCGATGCCACGGCCTTCGGCGACCGGTCGATGGGCTGGATGTATTCGCTGGACGGGATCTGGGCCGATCCGTCCGACGACCATGCCAACATCGACTGGTCGCGCAAGGGCTGGGATGCATCGGCCCGCTTCGGGCACGAGGGGCGTGTCTACCTCAACTTCCCGGGCCACGGCGAAGACGGCGACGCCCTGACCAGGGCCGCCTTCGGCCCGAACCATGCACGGCTGGTCGCGATCAAGACGAAATACGATCCGTCCAACATGTTCCGGTTCAACCAGAACATCGCGCCGGAGGGCTGAGATGCGCCTGCCGTCCCCGTTTCCCCCCGCCGGCTCGGGAGAGGTCTTTCTCACCGAAGGCGGAACCGAGACCGAGATGCTCTATCGCCACGGCTTCGAGCTGCCGGAGTTCTGCATGCTGCCGCTGCTCGA
>Ga0180435_10002771_pt1 | contig 17775 bp, 12 predicted proteins | sample SS_ome_3_FD_132467 | JGI IMG/M metagenome (GOLD analysis project Ga0180435, IMG submission 132467) | Hypersaline lake sediment archaeal communities from the Salton Sea, California, USA - SS_3_S_1 metaG | ecosystem: Environmental > Aquatic > Non-marine Saline and Alkaline > Hypersaline >...
GGCCCGAACAACGCGAGATGCGGTTCGTGATCGCGCACCTCGGCCGCGAGCGACGCCGTGTCCTTGCGATCCACGTAGGGCGGGTTCGACACGATCAGGTCGAACGCGCGCCCACCGAGCCCCACGAGCGGCTCGAGCCCGTCACCCTCGAGGAACCCCACATCGGCACCGAGCCGCACCGCGTTCTCGCGCGCGAGTTCGAGCGCGTCCGCGCTGATGTCGACGGCGACCACGTTCGAACCGTCGAGCTCGAGCGCCAGCGTCACCGCCAGGCACCCCGATCCGGTCCCGATGTCCGCCACGCGCGGACCGCCGCTCGGGAACAGGCGATCCTTCGCCCACTCGCGCGCGCGATCGACGATCAGCTCGGTCTCCGGCCGCGGCACGAGCACGCGCGCGTCCACGTTGAAGGCGTAGCGGTAGAACTCGCGCGTCCCGGTGACGTACGCGACCGGCTCGCCCTTCGCACGGCGCACGAGCAGCGCGCGCGCGGCGTCGCGTTCGTGCGCCTCGACCGGCCGGTCGAGCTCGAGGAACAGCTTCAACCGCTCGAGCCCGAGCGCGTGCGCGACGAGCAGCTCGGCGTCGAGCCGCGGCTCCGTGACGCCGTGGCGCTCGAGGAACTGGCGCCCGCGCGCCACGAGCTCGCGCGGCGTGCGCGGCTGGGCGTCGGCGGCTCCCCCGCCGTCACCGGCGCGCGACGAGGCCGCCGCGGCCGGATCGGTGCGTGAGGGATCGGTCACCGCTCGCGCGTCCGCTCAGCTCGAGCGCTTGGAGCGGGACGAGCCGGCGCGGGCGCCGCCCTTGCCACCGCTCTTGCCGCCACCCTTGCCACCGCCGCGGGACTTGCGCGCCGCGCGACGGGCTTCGAGCGCGGCCTCGCGCTTCGCGTCGCCCTCCTTCTTCGCCTGGATCATGGCGACCACGATCGTGTGCACGCCCATGGCGGCGGCGACGCCGACGATGCCGGTGCCGAGCAGGCTGAGCGGGTGGATCTTCGCGCCGGTGAAGAAGTGTCCGTAGAGCGTCAGGAGCGCCATGATCGCCGGCGCGAGGAACGCGAACGGGTAGAGCGGCGAGAAGCTGCCGCCCTTCTTGTAGGCGAAGATGTGCGCGAGGGTGCAGCCGCCGAGCAGGAGGACCATGACCTCACCGACGGCGCGCAGCATGTTGGCCGGCGCCTTGGGTCGCGTGTCCGGATCGGGGTAGGCCGCCACGTGGTCGGCGACGAGCTGGTTGACCTGCGGGTCGAGCACGACGAGCACGATCGACGCGACGATCAGGAGCAGACCGAACCAGTGCAGCGCGGACGGCGCCGACTGGAGCAGGCCGACGAGCGCGTTCTTGGGCTTCTTGCCCGGCTCGGGGCGCGGGACGAAGCGGATCTTCGCCAGCGCACCGAGTCCGTAGGGCACCGGCTTGGCGAGCCGCTCGTACACGCTCATCGCCAGTACGAAGCAGCCGAGGAGCGCGACGACCTTGGCGACGCCGAAGCTCATCCAACCGATGCCCTCGTCGAAGGGCTGCGCGTCCGTGAAGGGGATCAGCGCACCGCCCAACAGGACCCAGGCCGCGTTGCGCAGAAGGCGCGGCGCCTCCTCGAGCTCGCGGTCGGGCCGCGGCGCGGGGACCGAGCCCTCGGCGACGAGCGTCGCTTCCGCCGGCATCTCCTGCAGGGTCGAGGCGTCGGGGACGGCGGCGGCTCCGGGAGCCGTCGTGTCCGCAGCGGCGGCGTCGGTCGCGGGCGCGTCGCTGGCGACGGCGTCGTCCTTCTTCTCGTCCGAGCCGGGCTCGGTGGCGTTGGGGTCGGTCATGGGGGTGGGTCGGGTCTGGGGGCGGACACCCTAGCAGCGCGAGCGGGGGGCGCCTAGCGAGGCCCTACCCCGGGACGGCTGCGCGGTCGACGGTCGAGGTTCGAACGAAGGACCGGACCCGTGGTTCGTGACCGGTACGGTGCCTGACCCCCTGGTCATCATCGGAGCCGTCCGCGCGCAGCGCGGACGGCTCCGATGATGACCAGGGGGTCAGGCACCGTACCGGTCACAGCGCCCGGATCCGCTCCGCCACGTCCCACTCGATCAGCTGCGCGATCAACCCGTCGAGCTTGCCGGCGAGGATCCCCTCCAGACTGTGATTGTCCGACAGCCGATGGTCCGTACACCGGTTCTGCGGCCAGTTGTAGGTGCGCACGCGCTGACTGCGGTCGCCGGAGCCGACCTGGCTCTTGCGTTGGTCGGCGCGCTCGGCGTGCAGGCGCTGCTGCTCGGCGTCGAACAGGCGCGCGCGCAGCACGCGCAGGGCCTTGGCCTTGTTCTTGTGCTGGCTCTTCTCGTCCTGGCACTGCACGACGGTTCCGGTCGGCAGGTGCGTGATGCGCACCGCCGAGCTCGTCGTGTTGACCGACTGACCGCCCGGACCGCCCGCGCGCATCGTGTCTATCTGCAGGTCCTCGTCCTTGATCTCGACGTCCACGTCCTCGGCCTCGGGCAGCACGGCGACGGTCGCCGCACTCGTGTGGATGCGGCCCTGACTCTCCGTCGCGGGCACGCGCTGCACGCGGTGGCCGCCGGACTCGAAGCGCATGCGGTTCCACACGTCCTCGCCCGAGAGCGCGAAGATGGCCTCCTTGAAGCCGCCGGCGTCGCTCGCGCTCAGCTCGATCGGCTCGAGCTTCCAACGCTTGCTCTCGGCGTAGCGCGTGTAGATCTCGAACAGGTCCCGCGCGAACAGCGTGGCCTCGTCGCCGCCCGTGCCGGCGCGCACCTCGACGATGACGCGCGTGCGCGCCAGGTCCTCGTCCTTGACGAGCTCGCCCTTGATCTCGCGATCGATGTCGGGCTCGCGCGCCGCGATGCGCTCGAGCTCCTCGCGTCCGAGCTCGGCCATGTCGGCGTCGCCCGAGTCGATCATCGAGCGCGCTTCGGTCTCGTCCTCGGCGAGTTGCCGCGCCTCGACGAACAGCTCGTGCGCGCGCTCGAGCTGCCCGCGTTCGCGCAACAGGTCCGGGAAGCGCTTGGGATCGGACGCCACCGCCGGATCGGCGACCAGGCGCTCGATCTCCTCGAACCGCGCGGCGCGTTGCTCGAGCTTCGACAGGATGTCGGCGTCGAGCGTCACGCGTCGTCCCTCGCGCTCGCCGGGCGTCGCCATCCCGCGCGCTCGAGCAGCGCGAGTGCGCGCTCGGTCGGCAGGCCGACCACGTTGTCGAAGCCGCCGCCCGAGAGCCCGACGACGAACGCGTCCGCGCTGCCCTGGATCCCGTAGGCGCCCGCCTTGCCCTCCCACTCGCCGCCGTCGAGATAGGCCTCGATCTCGGCCTCGGTCAGTCCGCGCATCGTCACGTGCGTCTCCTCCACGTCGTCGAACAGCGCGCCGTCGCTCGCGCGCGCGACGCACAGACCGGTCGCGACCACCTGCGTCGTGCCCGACAGGCGCTCGAGCATCGCGCGCGCCTCGTCGCGGTCGGCGGGCTTGCCGAGCAGCGTCCAGTCGCCGGTGCTCTCGCCGTCATCGACGCCGACGACCGTGTCGGCGCACAGGATCACGACCGCGCGACCGCGGTGCCGCTCGAGCAGCGCGCGCGCCTTGCGCCGCGCCACCTCGACCGCCGCCGCACCGGGCGCGGGGCGGCCGACGATCGTCTCGTCGACCTCGGCCGCCTCGATCGCCGGCTCGAGTCCGACGGCCGCGAGGAGGTCGCGACGCCGCGGCGAGGCCGATCCGAGCACGAGGTCGAGCGACGCGTCGACGCCGTGGGACGCCGCCCCGCTCGCGCCGACGGACTCGTTCGCAGCCATCTCAGCGACGGGCGACTCGCGCCGTCTTCTTCTTCGCGGTCTTCCGCTTCGCCACCTTCTTCGTGGCCTTCTTGGTCGACTTCTTCGCGACCTTCTTCGCGGGCTTCTTGGCGGCCTTCTTCGCCGCCTTCTTCGCGGCGGGCTTCTTGGCGACCTTCTTGGCCTTCTTCTTCGCAGTGGTCTTCTTCGCGACGGTCTTCTTCGCCGCCTTCTTCTTGGCAGCGGCCTGCTTCTTGGCCTCGGCCTTGCGCGTGGCCTCGCGCTCCGCCGCGGCCTTCTTCTTCGCGGCCTCGCGTTCCTTGCGCGCCTTCTCCGCGGCGGCCTTCTTCTCCTCGGCCGCCTTCTTCTTGGCGGCTTCGCGCTCGGCCTTCTTGCGCTCGGCCTCCTCCTTCTTCTTCGCAGCCTTCTCGGCGGCGATGCGCTTCTTCTCCTCGGCCTCGAGGCGCTTGCGCTCGCGCTCCTCCTCCTTCTGGCGCTGCGCCTCCGCTTTGGCGATCGAGGCCTCCCGATCGACGAAGGCCTTCTTGCCGAACGGCGTCTCGCGCAGGACCGCGTGCGTGACGAAGGACGGCTCGGTCTCGTCGTCCCAGTGCTCGAGCACGTCGTAGAGCGCGATCGTGAACGCGCGCTCCTTGCCCTCGGGGACGAGCTTCTCGACCGCGGCGACGGCGTTCTTGCCGGTGCCCGGCTTCGTCAACAGCCCGAGGTTCGTCAGCAGCTTGACGAGCGACTGGTGGACGGGGATCTGCCGGTTCGCGACCCACATCAGGTACGCACCGCCGGTGATCGAGGTCACCGGCATCTTGAGCAGCATCTTCCAGCCGTCGTTCACGTCCGCGACGAACCGGTCGAGCACCATCGAGTGCGTCTGCTGGAAGACCTCCTGGAGGTAGTCCTTCAGCTCGAGCGCCGCCGACTTGTACGCGTGCAGGCGATCGAAGCCCTTCTTGCGCGTCGAGGTCCGGAAGTACTGCGCGATCTCCTGGGCCTGGCAGACGCGCAGCTCGTTGTAGTCGTCGAAGGCCTTCTGCAGCGCCCGGACGCTGGCCTCGGCCTGCGTCTCGGTCATGTGGCGCATGAGGACCATCAGCATCCCCTGCTCCACCGGCGTGAAGTCCGCGACCTCGTTGGCCGGGATCGGGCGACGGGGCTCGACCGCGTCGATGATGCGCTTCAACAGGTCGGACTTCTTGCTCACGAGGTGTGTCCCGTCGGTGCGGGGCCTGGGCGGTGGACCGGGAGGGCGGACCGGCCGAGCGGCGTCGGCCGGGGGGCCGCGCCGATCACGGGCGCGGCTTGCGACGCACCGACGCGTTCTCCGCGCCGACGCAGGGCTCACCGCGCGGTCACGAGAGCGTCGCGCCGGCGAGCGGATGGAGCGACGGGCGCTCACGCCCGGACACGAGGGTCCGCGCGCGAGCGCCCGTCCTGGCACGCACACCTACTCGGCGCTCTCGTCGCCGCTCGCGGCGGCGGCCGCCTTCTTGGCGGCGAGGCGCTCTTCGCGGCGCTTGGTCTTGGCCTCGGCGCGCGCGGTCTTGGCCGCGATGCGGCGCTTGGCCTTGGCGGTGTCGCGGGTGCGCCCCTCGCGCTTGGCCTTCGGCTTCGCTTCGACGCCCTCGAAGGCGCCGACGCGACCGAGGAGGTTGCGCACGGTGTGGCTCGGCTTCGCGCCGACCGACATCCAGTACTGCGCCCGCTCGACGTTCACCCGCTCCCGGAACTCGGGGTTCGGGTGGATCGGGTCGTAGATGCCGAGGTTCTCGAGGGTGCGACCGTCGGTGGGCTTGGCGGAATCGGCGACGACGACGCGGTAGGTCGGGTGGTTGCGACGACCCATGCGCTTGAGACGGATGACGACGGCCATGGTGGGCTGCTCGAAGAAGGGGTGGGATGCGGTTGGCGGAGGCCGGGGGCCGCTCCGTCGGGGAGGGCCGGGCCACGGTCGCCCGTCGCGCGCGCTGAGGCCGGAGGGCGCGGCGGGTCGTCCCCGCGGACGGGTCCGCGGAGGAGTGCGACGGGGTCCGGCTCCCGTCGAGGGCGGAAGAGACTACGGGCTGGCAGGGGCCGGGGCAAGTGCCCGGTACGGTGCCAGACCCCCCGGTCATCGGCGCGGCCGCCCGCGCACGTCGCGGGCGACCGCGCCGATGACCGGGGGGTCTGGCACCGTACCGGTCACCGAATCAGCGCTTCTTGCGGTTCTTCTGCCGCTGCTTGCGCTTCTGCTTCTCCTTGGACTTGTTGCGCGCGCCGCCCGGCTTGCGCGAGGCGCCGCCGCCCTTGCCCGGCTGGCCCAGCATCGACGGGTCGAAGCCCTCGGGCAGGCCGCCGCCGCCCATCCCGAGCATCGAGCCCAGGCCCTTGGCCGCGCCGCCCAGCCCCTTCGCGGCGCCGCCCATCCGACCCAGCAGGCCCGGACCGGACAGATCGGCCGCGGTCTCGCCGGTCGGGCTCATCCCGGCCAGCACGTCGCGCTTGGCCTTCGCGCCCATGCCGGCGCCGAGGCCCATCTTGTTCATCTGCTTCATCATCTGCTTCATGCCCTTGTAGGACTTGAGCAGAGAGTTCACGTCGGCCACGTCCTGACCGGCTCCGCGCGCGATGCGGCGCCGACGGCTCATGTCGATCAGGTCCGGCTGCAGACGCTCCTTCGGCGTCATCGACGTGCACAGGGCCTCGATGCGCTTGATGTGCTTGTCGTCGACGTCGACGTCCTTCAGCGCGTCCCCCATGCCCGGCATCATCCCGAGCACCTTCTTCATGGGGCCGAGGTTCTGGATCATGCGCAGCTGGGCGAGCATGTCCTCGATGGTGAAGGTGCCCATCACCATCTTCTCGAACTGCGCCTGCGCCTGCTTCTCGTCGATCTTCTCCTGCGCGGTCTCGACGAGGCCGACCACGTCGCCCATGCCGAGGATCCGGCCCGCCATGCGCTCGGCGGAGAAGGCGTCGAGGTCGTCGATCTTCTCGCCGACGCCGGCGAAGAGGATCGGCCGGCCGGTGACCTCCTTGAGGCTCACCGCGGCGCCGCCGCGCGCGTCGCCGTCGAGCTTCGTGAGGATCACGCCGGTCAGCTCGAGGCGGTCGTGGAACGACTGCGCCGAACGCACCGCATCCTGACCGGTCATCGCGTCGACGACGAGGACCTGGTTGTGCGGCTTCGTCCGCTCAGCGATCGCGGCGAGCTCGTCCATGAGCTCGTCGTCCACATGCAGGCGGCCGGCCGTGTCGAGGATGACCACGTCGCGGCCGGTGCGCACCGCCTCCTTCAGACCGCGCTCGCACAGCTGCGGCGGCGCCACGCCCTCCTCGTGGAAGACGGGCAGGGCGAGCTTCCGCCCGAGCACGCGCAGCTGCTCGACGGCGGCCGGGCGCTTCACGTCGGCGGCGACGAGCAGCGGGCGCTTGCCGTGCTTCTCGACGAGGCGCTTGGCGAGCTTGGCGCAGGTGGTCGTCTTGCCGGCGCCCTGCAGGCCGGCCATGAGGATCACGGTCGGACCCGAGCTCGCGAACTCGAGCGTCGCGTCCTCCGGACCCATGAGCTCGACGAGCTCGCGGTGCACCGCGTGGACGAACTGGTCGGACGCGGAGACGGAGGTGTCCTGGATCCGCTGGGCGCCGAGCGCGCGCTCGCGCACCTTCTCGACGAACTCGCGCGCCACCTTGAAGTGGACGTCGGCCTCGAGCAGCGCGGTGCGGACGGCCGCCAGGCCCTCGTCGATGTTCGCCTCGGTCAGCTCGCGCTGGCCCTTGAACAGGCCGAGCGCGCCCCCGAGCTTCTTGGTGAGTCCTTCGAGCATGGGGCGAAGAGGATAGCGCGCGGGGCAGCGGGGTCACGGCTACCATCCGTGCTCCTCTCGCCCCACCACGCCGAACCACCCATGTCCAAGACCCTCGTCGCCGCCACCGGCCTCTTCCTGGTCGCGGCCCCCGCCGCCGACGCCCCGCTCCACTTCCACCCCGCCGCCGAGACGACGCTGGAGCGCACCGCGTCCGTCGCGCTCACGCTCGAGCTGGCCGACTACGCGCTGACCCAGATGGGCGAGCCGGTCGAACCCGGGGACCTCGACGAGTCGCTCGACCCCGACGAGATGGGGACCGAGACGACCATGGAAGCCACCTACTCGGACACGTTCGTGCGCACCGAACGCGGGCGCGCGCTCGAGTTCGTCCGCACCTACGAGACGCTGCTCGTCGACGGCGAGGAGTCCGAAGAGACGGAGGAGGAGGACGGGACCATCGAGGTCGCGCGCTTCGTCTGGAACGGCGAGGAAGGGCGTTACGAGGTCACGGCGCCCGAACTCGACGAGCTCACCGACGAGCAACGCGAGCAGCTCGAGGCGATGCGTGCCGACGTGGACCACACGCACCTGCTCCCCTCGGGCGAGGTGGCGGTCGGCGACTCGTGGCAGGTCGAACTCGGAGCCAGCGGTCTCGTCGCCGCCGTCATGCCCTTCTTCGAGTGGGACGCGGCCGTGGACGCCGTCCTGCGCGAGGCGCGCTCGGACGCCGACACCGAGCCGGCACAGGCCGAACTCATGAACGACCTGTTCACCGCGCTCGAGGCGGGCCTCGAGGACACCGTCGCCACGCTCACCTACAAAGGCCGCCGCGCCGCGGACGACGGTGGCGCGACCGTCGCCGTCATGGACGTCGAGGTCGAGACGGCGATGGACATGGACCTCGGCGACCGCCTGCTCGAGATGATCGAGGAGGAGATGGAGGTCGAGGGCGCCGAGGGCGCCGTGCCGCAGCTCGAACTCGTCGTCGAGATCGAGCTGTCGGGCGAGGGCGAGCTGCTCTGGAACACCGACGGCAACCACCTGCACACGCTCGAGCTCCCGCTCGACCTCGAGATCCTCGTCGAAGGTCGCTTCGCGATCGAGCTGCCCGGCCTGGGCGAGCTCGAGTTCGTCGCCGGCGACGCGATCTGGGAGGGCGAGCTCGAGATCCTGCAGACGGCGACGCGCCGTTGAGCGCGGCGCGGGCCACGCGACGAGTCGACGCGCACGATCGACGCGCACGAGTGACCCGATCGAGCGATCGCACTCGGCCGACTCGGACGGACGACCCGAACTGCCCCCTTCCCGCACGTCGCACCATGAAGCTCGCACGGCTCGGCGGCGCCGCCCTCACCGCCCTCGCACTCGCCTCGGACGACGCGCTCGTCCACCACTCCGCCGAGGGCACGACGCTCGCGCGCACGGCGTCGATCACCATCGACCTCGACCTGGTCGACCTCGCGTTGTTCGAGGACGGCGAGGCGATCGATCCCTCGACCGTCGATCCGGCGTGGACGACCGCGGGCCTGAGCGTCGACGGCTCCGCGCGCTTCGAATGGAGCGATCACTACGAGCGCACGACCGCCGGCCGCGCGCTGGCGTTCACGCGCACGCTCGAGCAGGTCGTCGTGGACGGCCGAGCCCAGCGCGACGACGACGCGGGGCCGCTCACCGTCGCGTTCGGGTGGGACGCCGAAGGTGGCGCGTACCTGCGACGCGTCCGGTCGGGCGGTGAGGTCGCCGCCGCCGACGAGCGGCTCGCGGCGCTGATGCGCGTGGACGCGGACCACGCCGACCTGCTCGACGAGGGTCCGCCGCGGGCCGGCGACCGGTACGAGGTCGAGCTCGCCCCCGACGGCGTCGCCGCGCTCGTGCTCCCGCTCGTCGACGGGCAACGCTTCGCGCGCGCCGTCGCGCCTGGCTCGACCGACCTGCGCTCGACCGACCTGCGCTCGACGACGCTCGGCCCCGACGCCGAGTTCATCGGCCTGTCGGTCGAACGCCTGGCCGGCGCCTTCGACGAGGCCACGCTGACCCTGGTCCACGAGGGCGTGCGCACGGATCCCGACACCGGTCGCGACATCGCGAACGCGAAGGTGCTCGTCGACCTCACCGGTCGCGTCCGTGTCCGCGACCTCGTCCCCGACCACCTGACAGCCGGCGGGACTCCGTTCATCGGCAGCACCCTCGAGCTCACCGGCGAAGGCGAGTTCGCCTGGGACCTCGCGGGCCATCACCTCCACCACCTGCGCCTCCCGCTCGACGTGGCCCTGACCGTGTCCGTGCAGTCGGGCACCCCGATCGGCGACGAGGGCGCGTTCGTCATGAGCGACGTGGGCTCGGCCGCGTGGGAAGGCCGTCTCGAACTCGAACACGCCACGCGGCGGCGGTGAGGACGACGGGTCGACGCCCGAACCACTCCACCGGGACCTCGACCCGGCGCAGCGCGTCGAGCCGGTCGTCCTACTAGGCCGCCTCGGCCTGCGCGCCGAAGGCCGCCTCGGCGGCGTCGGCCACCTCGACCAGCGCCGCGTGCCGGGCCTCCGTCCACGCCGCGTCGAGGCCGAGCAGGCGCAGGACGCCGGGGTCCGCCGACCAGGTCACCGGGTGGTCGGCGAGGCCGTGCTCGGAGCCGGCGCCGCTGGCCTCGGCCACGAGGACGACACCCGCCAGCGCGTTGCCGGTCTCGACGATCGCCTGGGGATCGTGGTGGAGCGACAGCACTTCGAAGAGCCGCTCCGGCAGGCCCCAGCTCTCGCACAGGACCGCTCCGATCGCCAGGTGATCGGTGTCGAAGATGCGGCGCTCGGCCTGGGCCATCGCGCGGGAGCGGGCCAGCTCGGGCATCCGCTCGACGCGATCGATCACATTGGACAGGGCGACCGGTTCGAGCGCCGCTTCGGCGCACACGCCGACGTCGTGCAGGAGGCCGGCGACGAACGCGTCGTCCGGATCGCACGCGCCCGACTCCGACGCGACGAACGAGGCGGCGCCGGCGGTGCGGATCGAGTGGGTCCACAGCGAACGCTGCGAGTAGCTCTCGTGCACCTTCCGACGCCCGAACACGGATTGGACGCTGGCCGCCAGCGCGACGTTGCGCAGCCTCGTGCGCCCGAGGATGACCGCCGCCTGCTTCACGTTGGCGACCTCGGTGCGCGCGCCGTAGAAGGGCGAATTGGCGATCTTCAGGAGGCGCCCGCAGAGGGCGGGGTCCTGCGTGAGGATGTCGACGAGGTCGTCCGTCGTGCTGTCCGGATCCTCCGCAGCGCGGCCGGCGCGCCACGCGGCCTCGGGGAGCGACGGCAGCGCCTTGGTGCCTTGGCCGATGATCTCGCGCGCTCGCTCGAGGCGCGCCTCGCGCCCGTCGTCCGGGTTGGTCGTGCTGGTTCGCTCCATGTCGATCGAGTGGATCAGGCGGCCTCGGAGTTCGGACGCCACCCCTTCTCGATGAAGTCCGTGGCGTCGCGCGCGTCGAGCGGCTTCGAGAACAGGTAGCCCTGGACGCTCTCGCACCCCATGACTTCGAGTTGGACGAGCTGGCCGGGCGTCTCGACGCCCTCGGCCACGACCGTGAGGCCGAGGTGGTGCGCGAGCGAAACGATCGACTGCACCACGCCGGAGAACTGGCGGTTCTCCTCGAGGTTCTGGACGAAGCTCTTGTCGACCTTCAACACGTCGAGCGGGAAGCTGTGCAAACAGCTCAGCGACGAGTAGCCCGTCCCGAAGTCGTCCATCGCGAGCGGGAAGCCCAGCTCGCGGACGCGCTCCATGGTCGCCACCGCGTCGTCGCCCGACCCCACGACGGTCGTCTCGGTGATCTCCACCTTGAGCGTCCGCGCCGCGAAGTCGTACTCGCGCTGCACCTCCTCCAACAGGGGGAGGAACGACTCGTGCGTCAACTGTCGGCCCGACACGTTGACGTTGACGAAGAGCGTGTCGCGGCCGGGTCGAGCCGCTTGCCACTCGACCAGCTGCGCGGCGGCGGTGCGCAGCACCCACTCGCCCATGGGCACGATGAGCCCGGTCTCCTCCGCGATCGAGATGAACTGGTCGGGGCGCACCAGGCCGAGCTCGGGGCTCGCCCAGCGCACGAGGGCCTCGAAGCCCTCGATCTCACCCGTGCCGAGCGCGATGATCGGTTGGTACTGCAGGCGCAGCTCGCTGTCGAAGTCCGCCTGGCGCAGGCACTGTTCGATCCGCAGTTGATGGACGGCGGCCAGGTGCATCGACTCGTCGAACGCGCGGTACCGCGCCTTGCCCGCAGCCTTGGCCTGGTACATGGCCGCGTCCGCGTCGCGGATCAGGTCCTCGGACCGAACGCGCCCCGCGCGGTGGACGACGAAGCCGATGCTCGCCGTCGAGGAGACCTCGTTGCCGGCGACCTGGTAGGGCTCCGCCATGACGTCGAGGAAGCGCGTGCACGCGCGCTCGACCTCCTCGTCGTCGCTCGTGAAGCGCAGGAGCACCACGAACTCGTCGCCGCCGAAGCGGGCCGCGAGGTCGTTCGGACCCAGCGTCGCCTCGAAGCGCTCCGCGATCTGGAGGAGGACCGCATCGCCCGCGTCGTGACCGAGGCTGTCGTTGATGACCTTGAAGCGATCGAAGTCGAAGAAGAGGACGGCGAACCCGGGTCCGCCGCGCTCCGCGACGCGGTCGATCTCCTGCTCCAACGCCTCCGTGAAGAGGACGCGGTTGGCGAGTCCGGTCAGCCGGTCGTGGTGCGCCAGCGTGTGCAGCTCCTCGGTGATCCGCCGGACCTCCGTGGTGTCGGTCAGCGAACCCGAGACGCGCACGACGCGGCCCTCGTCGTCGCGCTGCGCCAACGCGCGACACAGCATCCAACGCTGCGAGCCGTCGGCGTGCCGCATGCGCACTTCGACGTCGAGGTGCTCGCTCGCGCCGTCGAGGTGGCGCTGGACCTCGGTCTCGAACAGCGCGCGGTCCGCGGGCTCGACGAGCGCGACCCAGTCCTCGAGCGCCGACCCCGACCAGTCCTCGAGCCCGAGCATCTCGCGCCAGCGCGGCGAGAAGTGGATCGCGTCCGACCGCTTGTCCCAGTCCCAGATGCCGTCGCGCGACCCCTCGACGGAGAGTTCGAAGCGCTCCTTGGTCTCACGCACGGTCACGAGCGCGCGCTCGAGCTGCTGGGTGCGCTCTTCGACGCGTTCGTCCAGGAGGTCGATCTGGTCCTTCAGGCGGTCGCGCATGGCGACCACGGCGCGCTCGAGCGTCCCGATCTCGTCGTCCCCCCGCGTGATCGCGATCGGGTGGTCGAGTTCGCCGTCGCCGACGCGTCGCGCCGCCTCGGCGCAGCGCCGGAGCGGGCGCCCGAAGCGCAGCCCGACGAGTCCCCCGAGGAGCGCGAGCACGAGCGACGAGAGGGCCATCGCGTGCACCGACGAGTCGCGCGCGGCGAAGACCGACGCGAGCGCCGCTTCGCGTTCGATCTCGATGCAGACGGTCCACGGGTAGACGTCCGACGGAAGGTAGCAGCCGAACACGCGCGTCCCGTCCGCGAGCTCGTACTCGCCGAAGACCTCCTCCTCGGACCGGATCGCCTCGGCCAGGCCGGGCGAGTCGAGCTCCCGCGGCTCCTCGTCCTTGAGGTGCACGACGCCCGTCCCGTCCGAGGTGGCCAGCGTGAAGCGACCGCCCGGGCCCACGTCGAAGCCCTCCGAGAGGAGCGCGATCACGCTGTCGATCGCGACCTCGACGGCTACGAAGCCGAGGGCGCGCCCGTCCTCCGCCTCGACCGGGTGCAGCACGAGCTGGTGGTAGTGGTCGCGCTCTTGGAAGCTCGAGAACGGCGTGATCGTCGGACCGGCGAGCGCCTCGTCGAAGAACGCGTGGTGCTCCATGCGATCGCCCAGGTGCGTCCCGAGCTGTGCGCGGAGCATGGCGCTGGACTCGTGCGGCGCGCGGCACGGGCGCTCGTAGTCGCCGTTCGGCGGGCTGAGAACGACCTCGCCCGACGCGTCGACGAGGAAGACATAGTGCGTGTCGCCCCAGGTCTGGGTCTGCGTCGTGTGGAAGAGGTCCTCGAGCGGTTCGCCGAGCGGTGAGTCCGACCGAGGCCGCGCCTCGAGGTCGGTCAGGAACGCGCGCGTCATCCGCGCCTCGGCGAGCGACGCCGCGGTCCCCTGCAAGCACCGCGTGTGGCGCGCCAACAGCTCGTTGCGCGCGCGGGCGAGCGAGGTGAAGTGGCTCTCGATCCGCTCGGTCGAGCCGACCGCGTTCCGATCGATCAGCAACGCGGTGGCCAGCGACGCCGGGACGGTCGCGGCCAGGAGGAAACCAAGTGCGAGCTTGGTCGTGATGGACAGGGACATGCCGTGGGCGGGGCGGGCGGCGCGGCGTTCGAGCCCTCGTGCGAGGTCGGGCTCACGAACCCTCCCCTCATCGAAGGCGCGACCCGCCCGCCCTTGAGCCCGGTCCGCGGATAGTCGTTCCGAGGATGGTCGCGGGCGGCGGGTGCGGGGTCCGCCGCGGCCACGCGGTCCGCCGAGTGCGTCCGGGCCGCGCGACGGTGCCGTGGGGCCCCGAACGGCCGCCCACTCCCGGCCGACTCCCGCCCTACTCCCCGCCCGCTTCGCGCCGCACCTTCGCACCCAGGCCGCGCAGGCGCTCGTCGATCCGCTCGTAGCCGCGATCGATGTGGTAGACGCGATGGATCTCGGTCGTGCCGTCGGCGACGAGGCCGGCGAGCACGAGCGCGGCCGACGCGCGCAGGTCGCTGGCCATCACCTGGGCGCCGGACAGGCGTTCGCGGCCCTCGACCACCGCCGTCGCCTCCTGGCGGCGGATGCGCGCGCCCATGCGCACGAGCTCGGGCAGGTGCATGTAGCGATCGGGGTAGATGCGCTCGGTCACGAGGCTCACGCCGTCGGCGCGGCACATGAGCGCCATCCACTGGGCCTGCAGGTCGGTCGGGAAGCCGGGGAAGGGCTGCGTGGTCACGTCGGTCGGCCGCGCGCGCTGCGCGAAGCCCTCGCCGAACACCTCCATCCAGTCCTCGCCGCGCTCGACGCCGAAGCCCGCCTCGCGCAGGCGCTCGGTCAACGCGGCCAGGTGTCCGGGCCGGCAGTCGTCCACGCGCACGCGGCCGCCGGTGATGGCGCCGGCCACCAGGTAGGTGCCCGCTTCGATGCGGTCGGCGAGCACGCGGTGCGTGGCGCCGTGCAGGCGCTCGACGCCGTGGATCTCGAGGCGCGGCGAACCGATGCCCTCGATGTTCGCACCCATCGCGACCAGGCACTCGCACAGGTCCGACACCTCGGGCTCGCAGGCGGCGCCGTGGATGACCGTGCGACCCTTCGCGAGCGTCGCGGCCATCGCCACGTTCATCGTGCCGGTCACGCTCGGTCCGAACGCGGTGCCGAGGAAGACCTCCGCGCCGACCAGCCCGCCGGGCGCCTCGGTCTTCACGTAGCCGCCCTCGATCGTGACCTTCGCGCCCAGGGCCTCGAGCCCGCGCAGGTGCACGTCGATCGGGCGCACGCCGAAGACGCAGCCGCCGGGCAGGCTGACCTCGGCGCGGTGGGCGCGCGCGGTGAGCGGGCCGAGCACGCAGACGCTCGCGCGCATCTTGCGCACCTGCTCCCAGGGCGCGACGACGCCCGGCTCGCCCTTGGTCTCGAGGACGAGCGCGCCCGGTCCGCCGTCGGCGCCCCCTCCCCCGTCGAGGCTGGGCTCCTCGCGCCGTCCCTCGCAGCCGAGCCCCTCGAGCACGGCCAGCATGGTCCGCACGTCGGACAGGTTCGGCGCGCGTTCCAGCCGCAGCGGACCGTCGGCCAGGAGCGCGGCGGCCATCATCGGCAGCACCGCGTTCTTCGCCCCGGCCGCCGTCACGCGACCCTCGAGGCGCACGCCTCCCTCCACCACGAACTTGTCCATCCGGCCGCTGCTCCCGCTCCTTGGGTTCGGGCCCCGGCGCGCGGGACCTCTCGGTCGTCGACGAGCGCCCTCGGGGCGGCCGACCGCGCGAGCGTATCGGTGGGCCCCGGGCCGCCGGAACGCTCGCGCGGTCGGCGGCCCGAGCCAGGCCCGGGATCGGGTCGCGCGGCCGCGGCGCGCCGGGTCGGGCCGGTTTGACCGGGGTGCGCCCCGCCGACTACCATCCGCGGTCCGCCGGCGCGCGTCGAAGTCCCGGGGAGGGGGCCGCACGGGACGAGTCCGCTCGCCCCGCCGCATCCGTTCCGCCGCCTCCGCGCGCCGCCATCCGCCCGCACCCACCGCGATCGCACCCACGCTCGATCCATGACCGAGGCCACCGCCACGGCCGACGAGGCCACCTTCGACCTCTTCGCCGACGAGAACCCCACCTTCGCGCTCCTGCAGAACGGTCGCACGATCGTCCTCTCCACCGCCAAGGAGCGCAGCTCCTTCACGAACCTCGTCAAGGGCAAGGGCGACACCGGCGAGGAGGGCCGCCGCAAGGGGCTCGGTTGCTGGGTGCTCGCCGACTACGAGACCTGCGTCAAGCTGCTCGCCGACCACCAGGGCGACGACGTGGCCGACTACACGCGGGCCAAGGCGCTCATGGCGCTCGGTCGTCCGGACGAAGCGCTGCCGCTGTTCAAGCGTCTGTCCGAGTCCTACCCCGACGTGGCGCGTCCGCGCGGCGGCATGCTCGAAGCGCAGCTCGAAGCCGCGCTCGCCAAGGACGCGGAACTCGACGTGGCCGCGCTCGTCGACGGCATGTTGAAGGACAGCCCGGCCGACTTCGCCGACAGCGCCGAAGGGCGCTACCTGCAAGGGCGCCGCGCCGAGTACCTCGACGACGACCAGTCCGCGCTGGAGCACTACCTCGCCGCGCGCGACCTCGACCCGACCCTGCGCGGCAACCTCTTCCGCGCCGCGTACCTCGCCGATCGCTGCGGCCTCGACGAGATCGCGCTCGAGAGCTACGAGATGGCCGTGCAGCTGAAGATCGCCGACCGGCCGATGATGCTGAACTTCGGCGTGCTGCTCGAGGACCACGGGCGCGACGACGAAGCGGCCGCGATCTACGACATGGTCACGCGGCTCGACCCCACCGATGAACAGGCCCGTCTGTACCTCGCCGACGCGCGCTCGGCGATGGACATGTTCTACGACGAGGACCTCGAGCGGAAGGAGGACAAGCTCAACCAGATCCTCCGCATCCCGATCACCGACTTCGAGCTGTCGGTGCGCGCGCGGAACTGCCTCAGCAAGATGCAGATCCACACGCTGGGCGACCTCGTGTGCCGCACCGAGCAGGAGCTGCTCTCCTACAAGAACTTCGGCGAGACGAGCCTCAACGAGATCAAGGAGATCCTGCGCTCCAAGGGCCTGCGCCTCGGCATGCCCCGCGAGGAGGCCGTCGCCTCCATCGAAGCGCGGTCGCGTCGCCCCACGGGCGAGGACGGCGATCCGAAGAACCGTTCGATCACGGAGCTGCAGCTGTCGATCCGCGCGCGCCGTACGGTGGAGTCGCTGGGCTGCCTGACGCTGGGCGACATCGTCAAGCACTCCGCCGACGAACTGCTCGGCATGCCGAACTTCGGCAACACCTCGCTGCAGGAGCTGCGCAGCAAGCTGGCCGAGCACGACCTCAAGCTCACCGGCGAGTGAGCGCGACGCTCACGAACCACTGATTCGTCCGAGCGGCGGACCCGGCACCCGTCGGGTCCGCCGCTCGTCGTTCCGCTCCGCCCCCCGCCGTTCCGCCTCCCCGATCGTTCCATGTACGAGTACCTGCGCGGCGTCGTCACCGAGACGCGCCCCACTTCGATCGTCGTCGAGTGTGCCGGCCTCGGCTTCGCGCTGATCGTCCCGGCGGGCACGCACTTCGAGCGCGGCAGCGAGCACCAAGTGTTCGTCCACCAGGTCGTGCGCGAGGACAGCCACACGCTGTACGGGTTCGGCGATCGCGCGGCGCGCGACCTGTTCCGCACGCTGCTGAAGGTGAAGCAGGTCGGGCCGGCGATGGCGATCGGGATCCTGTCGGGGATGGATCGCGAGGAGTTCGTGGCCTGCGTGCGGAACAAGGACGCGGCGCGGCTGACGAAGGTGAAGGGCGTGGGGAAGAAGACGGCGGAGCAGATCCTGCTCGACCTGGAGGATCGGTTCGGACCCGGCTCGGCCGCCGAGGAGGCCGCGGGAGCGAGCGCGAGCGGCCTGCCGCCGCTGGACGACGCGGTCGCGGCGCTGGTGTCGATCGGGTTCACCGAGAA
>Ga0180435_10002772_pt1 | contig 17774 bp, 17 predicted proteins | sample SS_ome_3_FD_132467 | JGI IMG/M metagenome (GOLD analysis project Ga0180435, IMG submission 132467) | Hypersaline lake sediment archaeal communities from the Salton Sea, California, USA - SS_3_S_1 metaG | ecosystem: Environmental > Aquatic > Non-marine Saline and Alkaline > Hypersaline >...
AAGCCTCGGAGTTGATCCGCCGCGTCCGTGGGGAGGGTCTGCCGCGCATGCCGCTCGGCGGCCCACCGTGGCTGAGCGACGCCGAGATCGACCTACTCGTCGCCTGGGTCGCCGACGGCGCCCAGGACGCGGACGGTGCACCCGCGCCCGTCCCAGTGGGCGCCGAGCTGCGCCTCCACGGCACTTGGCGCGCCGACGGCTCGCTCGACGGCCTCCCCCTCGACCTCGCGGGCGCCCGCATCGACGACGATGCGCGCCGGGGTGGGTACGTGCAGGTGCGCGGCGTGCTGGCCGCCGATGGCCGCATCGTGGTGGAGCGGGTCCGCGGGCCCTAGTGCCCGCCGGCGACCGCCCCGAGACACCGGAGACCGCGTCCCGCCCCCGGACCCGCCCGCATCCACCGGCCCGCGGCGTGCGTACCGTGGTATGGGGGGACATGGACGACGAGGCGCGCGCGCTGCGGCGGATCGCGGACGGGGACACCGACGCGTTGGCCGTGCTGTACGACGCCCTCGCGCCCGCCCTCATGGCCCTCGCGCTGCGCCTGTGCGGTGGCCGGGAGGACGCGGAAGAGGTGGTGCAGGACGTGTTCGTTCGCTTGGTGAAGACCGCCGACCGCTTCGACCCGCGGCTCGGGTCGGTGCGTGCGCTGGCCTACACCATGGTGCGGAACCTGGTCGCCTCGCGCGGGCGCCGTGCGGCGGTCCGTCCCGTCACGGTCGACCTCGATCCCGACGGTCCCAGCGGCGCGCGCGATCCGCGGCGAGCACAGGAGAACCGACTGATGGTGGGCGACGCCCTCGCCGTTCTCGAACCGCTCGACCGCACCCTGGTGAGCGAGGCGTACCTGGAGGGCCGCTCGCACGCGGAACTCGCGGAACGCCACGACCTGCCCCTCGGTACCGTGAAGAGCCGCATCCGGCGCGCGCTGCAGCGCCTTCGGCCGCGAATGGAGGGCGCGTGAGGGACCACCCGCGCGACCTCCACGCCTTCGCCCTGGGCGACCTGACCGGCGCCGCCGAGGCCGAGGTCGCGCGCCACGTGGCCGGATGCGGCCGGTGCCGCCGCGAGGTCCGACGGCTGCGCGCCGAGCACGCGGCCACGGTCGAGGCATTACCGTCGGTGACGCCCAGCCCTGCCGCACGCGAGCGCGCGTTGGCCGCGGCGAGCGCCGCCATGGCCTCCCCGGCACGGCGGCCCGTCGCCACCACGAGCGCCCGCCCTCGCCGCCCGCCGGCCTGGGCCGGCTGGGCGCTCGCCTGGGTGGTCGCGGTGGCGGCGGTCGGGGTGTCGTGGGAACGCCACACCGCCTGGCGTGCGGGCGAGGCCGATCGCGCCCTGGTGGCGGGGTGGCTGACACGCCAGGACGTCACGACCTGGCCCCTGCCGTCCGCACCCGGCGCCCGCAGCCCCGGTACCGTCATGGTGGCGGACGACGGCGTCGTGCTCGTCGTCATGCGGGCACCCGCACCCGCCGGCACCGCCTACCGCGCCTGGGGCGTCGGACCGGAAGGCACCACCGCGCTGGGCGACGTGCCGCGAACCGTGCTGCGCGCGCCCGCGAGCGGCTACGACGAGGTGATCGTGTCGCTCGAACCGCGCCGCGCCACGGCCGCACCGACCGAGCCACTCGGCACGGCCCCGCTTCCGGACGCCCCCTGAGCGCCCCTGCATCCAACCGCCGCCCGCGCGCGTATCGCAGGGTGGAGGTCCCCATGAAGCAACCCACGATCCGAACCCTCGTCCTCACCGCCTCGCTGGCCCTCGCCGCCTCGGCGCTCGCCCAGGCCGTCACGCCCGTGGTGCAGGTGCGCGTCGACCCGGCCCTCGGCCACTTCCTCACGGACGACGCCGGCATGACGCTGTACGTCTTCGGCCGCGACGAGGCCGGCGTCTCCAACTGCGTCGACCAGTGCGCCGTGAACTGGCCGCCGGTGATCGTGGGCGACGCCAGCCTCATCACCTCGCCGCTGGCGATCCCCACCGGCTTCGGCACCACCACCCGCGCCGACGGTGCCGTGCAACTCACCTACGGTGGCTGGCCGCTCTACGGCTGGATCAACGACGCGGCGCCCGGCGACACGACCGGCCAGGACGTCGGCGGGAACTGGTGGGTCGCGAACCTCAACCCAGTCGTCCAGGTGGCGACGCACCCCACGCTCGGCGAGATCCTCGTCGGCCCCACGGGCATGACGCTCTACACCTTCCGCAACGACGCCGACGGCAACTCCAACTGCAACGGCGGCTGCGCGGCGAACTGGCCGCCGCTGGTGGGCGGCTTCGATCCCGCCGGCATCCTGCCCGCGCTCGGTGACGGCGTATCCGGCGAGGTCACCCTCTTCGAGCGCGCCGATGGCGGCGCACAGGTCGTGCTGGACGGCATGCCGCTCTACTACTGGCGCAACGACTTCGTGCCCGGCGACGCCACCGGCGACGGCGTGGGCGGCAACTGGGACGTGGCGCGGCCCTGAGAGCCCTGCCGTGTCGCGGGTGCGTCACCGAGCGCGCCCGCGACGCGGTCCCCGAGCGGCCGCTGCAGCCTCGATGCGCGGGCCCAGGCGCTCAGGTCCGACGGCCCCGCAACGTCACCAGCCCCAGGGCCAAAGCGCTGCCACAGGCCGCGCCGACGACTGCCCGGTCGACCCCCGACGACGCGAGCGGGCTCCACCGGAAGGGCGTGCCCAGCAAGATCAACGGCACGACGACGACCCACGCAGCGAGGACCAGCACGAGATCGCGCCGAGCACCGAGGTAGAGGCAGAAGGCGGCCTGAGCCGCCAGGAACGCGAGGCCGAACGGCCAACCGACGTACGGCACCAGCGATGGGGCCAGCGGTCGGCTGCCGGAGGCTGGGAACCCCAGGACCAACAGGACGACCAGCCCGGCCAAGGCGATCATCCCGGCGGCCAACCACCCCTTCCAGCGCGCTCGCGCGTCGTCGGGCCTGCCCCGCGCGCCGCTCACACCCGCAGCGACCCGCGGAACCCCCGCGCCGCGTAGTACGAGTCCGCCCCGTTGTGGTAGACGAACACCGTGCCGTAGCGGCGGTCGCAGAAGAGGGCGCCGCCCAATCGACGGATGTCGGACGGCGTCGCGACCCAGCTCGACGTGGTGGTGTCGAAGTCGCCCAGCTCCTGGAGCGCGCGGTACTCCGCCTCCGCGAGCAACTCGATCCCGATCTCGCGCGCCATCCCGACCGCGCTGCCCGCCGGCGGGTTCTTCTTGCGACCCGCCAGCGCCTCGGGGTCGAAACACAGGCTCCGCCGGCCCGCCGGGCTCTGCGCGGAACAGTCCACGAAGACGACCGCACCCGTGGCCTCGTCGCGCCTGGTCACGTCCGGCTCGCCGCCCGTCGCCTCCATCCGGTCGAGCGGCGCCAGCTTCTCGGGATGCACGTCCAGGCGGGTGCGGACGTCGGCCCAAGCGATGTCGGCATGGCGCTCCGGGTGGGCCTCGAAGCGGACCCTCAGGGTTTCGATCAGCGTCGCGTGTCGTTCCTCAGGTGGTTCGGTGTCTGGCGCCGGGGGGTATCTCGTCGGCTTCATGAGTCCTCCAAGTCTGGGAACATCATGCCGGACCGGGGGGTGAGATCATCCACGCTGGCACCCCAGCCCGACCCGTCCGGCTTGGGGCTGGTGTAGCGTCGCACCCAGGTCAACCAGGCGGTTGCACGATGCGGCACGACCACCGCCCTCCACACCCGATCCCGCCAAGGAGCGCCCCCATGGACACCTCCATCTTCCGCGGCTGCATGCCCGCCCTGATGACGCCCGTCGCCGCCGACGGTGCGCCCGCCTACGACGACCTCGTGCGCAAGGGGCGGGAGTTGATGGCCGCCGGCATGAGCGGGGTCGTCTACTGCGGTTCGATGGGCGAGTGGCCGCTGCTCTCGGACGCGCAGCGCCAGGAGGGCGTGCGGCGGCTGGTCGAGTCCGGCGTCCCCGTCGTCGTGGGCACCGGAGCGCAGAGCCCGGCCGCGGCCGCGGCCCACGCCGCCCACGCCGCCGAGGTCGGCGCCGCCGGCCTCATGGTGATCCCGCGGGTGCTGTCGCGGGGCACCTCGGAGCTTGCCCAACGGGAGCACATCGCCCGTGTGCTGGACGCCGCCGCCGAGCTGCCCGCCGTGATCTACAACAGCCCCTACTACGGTTACGAGACCGGGCCCGCGCTGTTCTTCGAGCTGCGCCGCGACCACCCCAACCTGGTCGGCTTCAAGGAGTTCGGCGGCGCCGCGGCGCTCAGCCGCGCGGCCGAGCACATCACCCACGCCGACGACGAGCTGCTGCTGCTCGTCGGCGTCGACACCCAGGTGTTCCACGGCTTCGTGCACTGCGGCGCCGCCGGCGCGATCACCGGGGTCGGCAACTGCCTCCCCGCCGAGGTCCTGCGGCTGGTCGAGCTCGCGCGCCGCGCGGCCGCGGGCGACCGCGAGGCGACCCAACTCGCGCGTGAGCTCGACGACGCGCTGCACGTGCTCTCGACCTTCGACGAGGGGCCGGACCTGGTGCTGCACTACAAGCGACTGGCGGTCCTCCTGGGCGACGAGGCGTACGCGCGGCCGGTCGATCCGAACGACGCGCTCGGCGCGAGCCAGGAGCGCTTCGTCGCGGCTCAGCTGCGGCGCTTCCAGGCGTGGTGGCGGGCGTGGCCGGGGAGGGCGGACGGGCCGGCCTGACCGCACCGGGTACGTCTGCGCGGTGTCGCGGCACACCCCCCTTGACCCTCACGCGGCGTCAGGCCGCACACTGACCCCCATGGCACAGCGTCACGGCTACCAGGTAAGCGACGTCGCGCGACTCACCGGCGTCTCGGTGCGCGCGCTGCACCACTACGACGACATCCGGCTCCTCGTACCCAAGACGCGCACGGAGGCGGGTTACCGCGTCTACGACGAGGACGACCTCCTGCGTCTGCAGCAGATCCTGCTCGGCCGCGAGCTCGGCCTCGCCCTCGAGGAGATCCGACGCTCGCTCGACGACCCCGGTTTCGACCACCGCCAGGCCCTGCTGACGCAGCGGCGGCAACTGCAGGCACGCGCACGGCGCGCGGACGAGATGATCCGCGCCGTCGACGCCGCCCTCGCGATGCTGCGGGACGGCTCAGGAGGCACCATGGACGCGAAGCAGCTGTTCGACGGATTCGATCCCGCCCAACACGAGGCGGAGGTCCAGGAACGCTGGGGCGACACCGACGCCTACCGCGAGTCCGCCAGGCGCTCCAAGCGCTACGGACAAGACGATTGGCGCCGCATCCGCGACGAGCAGGCGGCCATCTACGCCGACGCCGCGGCCGTCCTGCAGGCCGGGCGCGCGCCCGAATCCGCCGAGGCCATGGCCGTCGCGGAGCGGCACCGGCAGTCGATCGAGCGCTGGTTCTACCCCTGCGGCCCCGCCATGCACACGAACCTGGCGGACCTGTGGCAGGCCGACGCCCGCTTCGCCGAGAGCATCGACGCGCACGCGGCCGGCCTCACCCCGTTCCTGGCCGCCGCCGTGCGGGCCAACGCGCGGTTGCAGGAGAGTTGAGCGGCTGCCGCGCAATCGAGACCGCCGTCCGTCGGTACCGGGCTACTTCTTGGGCTCGGACCCGCTGACGCCCTGCTCGTAGGCGGCCTTCGTCTCGTCCCAAGTGGACGCCGCCCTCTCCTTGAATGACGCCCAGGCCTCCTCGCCCTTTTCGGCGAGGGCGGCGAGCGCGCCCTTCCCCTCGGCGATCCTCTCGCGGAGCGAGTCCATCTGCTCGTCGAGCTTCAGGCGTGCGTCGGCGGACGCGCCCCTGGACTGCGCCTCGAGCTTGTCGAGCTCGGCGCGCCATTCGTCGAGCTTGGCCCGCATCTTCTGCTGCTGCAGTTCCTTCTGGTCCTTCTCGCTCATCGTCGGCTCCCTTCTCGTGGTCGGGGTCGTGACGGAGGCCGCTCGATTCAGGTTAACATGCTGTCGGCACAAAAGCATTCTCGATCCGAGCGAGCACCGCGGCGACCCCGGCCACCTGACGGAGTAGGAGGTCCTCAGCGCGAACGCCCGGAGAGCGACGTCTCGAGCGGTTCGCCGGCCAGCCAGAGCCGAGGCGAGGCGCGCGGGTCCGCCCCCCCTTGTCGTCGCTTCGAGCGTCCGCTGCTCGACGGTGCCGCCGATGCCGAGCGCGCCCCGGGAACGGGTCAGCTGCCCGACCGCGTCGTCCACGGCCGCCTCGGTCGCGCCGCAGCGCTCGCACGTGTGCCCACCTTCGTCCACGGGGTGGTGCCAGCGGATGTGCAGGATCCACACGCCGTGCCCCCGATCTCGCCTGCCGACGTGCGGCTCACGGGGAGGGCGCCGGTCAACGCAGCCGCCGCCCATCGCCGACGCCGGCGAGGAACCACCGCACCCCCCGACGTGCGCCGCCATGTGCTCCACGGTCGGCGTCGAGTGCGCCGCCACGACCATGGAGCACCGCGGGCCGCCGTGCTAGCCTTTCCTCACGCCTAGCACGCGTCGGAGGCTCCCCATGCCCGTCCCGAGCCGTCGTCCGTCCCGATCCCGTCTCGCCGAAGATCCCCGCCCCGCCGCCCGCGCCGGTCCGCCCGCGCGCGCCCGCCCGCGCCTCGCGCTCGTCGCGTTGGCGCTGCTGCACGCGCTCGTCCTGTCACCCCTCGCGGCCCGGGCGCAGGACGCCCCCATCCCCGAGCGCTTCGCCACCACCTTCAACGATACCGACCTCCCGGGCGGCGACCTGACGCCGCTCTTCAACGTCTCGCTGGAGCAGTGCCTGGCCACCTGCCTGCGGCTCGAGGACTGCGTCGCGTTCACGTTCGACCAGCGCAACGGCGCCTGCTTCCCCAAGGGCACCGTCGGCGAACGCGTACCGTTCGTGGGCGCGCTGTCCGGCGTGATCACGCGCGTGTCCGATGCCGATCTTGCCCGCGCGGGCGAGGCGGCTGCCACGCTCGGCTTCCTGGATCGCGCCGACCTCGAGGCCGCCCGCGCGCAGGCCTTGGGGATGGCCCAGCGTTACCCGGCCGACGGGCGCACCGGGGCCGAGCTGCTCGGGGCTGCCCGCGGCTCATCTCCGCTGCAGGCGGTCGCGACCACCGGCGCGGCCGTCACCGTGGCCGACGACGGCGGCGCGTGGTTGGCGCAGGCCCGTGCCCTGGCCGATGCGGCGGCCGCCGACGCCAACCGCCGCTACGACCTCAACCAGCGGGCCGCATTGGCAGCGATCAACGCCGCCCTACGGCTCGACGAGGCCGCGCGGGCGCCGGCGCTGGTGGTCCTGGCCGGCGCACTCGAGGCCACCTACCGCGGCGAGGCCGCGCTGGGCGCGCTGCGGCTCGCGGACGCCCTCCGGCCCGGCATCGCCCCCGAGGACCTCGCCCGCCTGTGGGACCGCTTCGGCTTCCGGCTGCTCGGGCACGACGTCGACGCCAGCGGCGCCACGCCGCGCATCTGCCTGACCTTTTCCGAGGACCTGTCGCCGACGCGCGACTACGCGCCCTTCGTGCACACGGATGCGAGCGGCGTGGGGCTCGAGGTCGAGGGCGCGCAGGCGTGCCTGACCGGCGTCGCCTATGGCGAGCGCTACGCCGTCACGGCGCGCGCCGGCCTGCCCGCTGCCACCGGCGACGCCCTGCCGCGCGACCTACCGCTCGAGGTCTACGTCCGCGACCGCGCGCCGTCGGTGCGCTTCCCGGGGCGCACCTACGTGCTGCCCGCCGCCGGCCCGCGGGCCGTGCCGGTCGAGACCGTCAACGCCGACCTGCTCGCGCTGCGGCTGCTGCGGGTGTCCGACCGCAACCTGGTCAACGCCATCCGCGAGGGCAACTTCGCCCAGGCGCTCTCCGCCTGGGAGGGCGAACGCTTCGAGTCGCTGCTGGCCGAGCCCGTGTGGCAGGGCGAGGCGCGCGTCGCCGGGACGCTCAACGTCGCCACCACCTCGCGGCTGCCGCTCGACGACCTGGGCGCCCTCGACCCCGGCGTCTACGTGCTGCGCGCGACCGTCCCCGACACCGACCCGTGGGACGTCCCGCCGGCCACGCAGTGGTTCCTCGTGTCGGACCTGGGCGTCACGACCCTGTCGGGCGCCGACGGGGTGCACGTGGTCGTGCAGCGCCTGTCCGACGCGCAGCCCGTCGCAGGCATGCGGGTGACCCTGCTGGCGCGCTCGAACCGCGTTCTGGGTGAAGCCGAGACGGGCGCGCAGGGACTCGTGCGCTTCGCCGCGCCGCTCACGCGCGGGACCGGCGCGGCCGCCCCGGCGATGGTGCTGATCGAGGGCGACGGCGACCTGGCGGTGCTCTCGCTCGAGGAGGCCGAGTTCGACCTTGCGGACCGCGGGGTCGAGGGGCGCGAGGCCCCCGGGCCGATCGACGTGTTCCTGACCACCGACCGCGGCGCCTACCGCCCCGGCGAGACGATCCACGTCACGGCGCTCGTCCGCGACCCAGGGGCGCGCGCGGTGGCCGGCCTGCCGCTCACCGCGCGGCTGCTGCGACCCGACGGGGTGGAGGCTGCCAGGGTCGTGTCGCCCCGCGACCTGGCGGGCGGGCACGTCGTGTCGTTCCCGCTCGGGTCCGACGTGCCGCGCGGCGTCTGGCGCGTCGAGGTGCGCGCCGACCCGGACGCCCCCGCACTCGCGAGCGCCGACGTGCTCGTCGAGGACTTCGTGCCGGAGCGCATCGACTTCGAGCTCTCGCTCGACGCCGAGGGTCCGGTCGACCCGGCGTCGCCGCCGGAGCTGCGCATCGAAGCGCGCCACCTCTTCGGTCCGCCCGCGGTGGGCCTGGCGCTCTCGGGCAGCGTGAGCGTGTTCGCGACGCCCGAGCTCCCCGGCTGGCCGGGGTTCGTCTTCGGCCGCCACGACCAACCGGTCGACGCCCAGCGGCGGGCCCTGGCGGGTGCGGCCACGACGGACGCCGACGGGCGCCTCGCGGCGGCGCTGCCGCTCGAGCGGCTCGAGCTCGACGCCCGGCCCTACGCCATGACCGTGAACGCGACCCTGCTCGACGGCGCCACCCGCCCGGTGGAGCGCAACCTCACGCGCCCGCTGCGCCCGACGGCGAACGTCGTCGGCATCCGCCCCGCCTTCGACGGCGTACTGCCCGAGTACGCCGAGGCCGCCTTCGACCTGGCGCTGGTCGGCACGGACGGTGAGGCCATGCCCGGCGAACTGAGCTGGCAGGTCGACCGCGTCGAGACGCGCTACCAGTGGTTCAGCCTCGGCGGCAGCTGGCAGTGGGAGCCCGTCAGCCAACGCCGGCGCGTCGCCGAGGGCGTGGCCACCGTGACCGATGGGCCGTCCCGCATCGCCGTCCCCGTCACCTGGGGCCGCCACGAGCTGCGCGTGAGCTACGAGGGTGACGCCTTCGCCGGCGCCTCTCTGGTGTTCTCGGCCGGCTGGTACGCCGCCGCGGCGGCGCGCGACACGCCGGAGCTGCTCGAGGTGTCGCTCGACGCCACCGCCTACACACCCGGCGACGTCGCCCGGCTGCGCATCGTCCCCGACGGCGCGGGGATCGCGCTCGTCAGCGTGCTCGCGGACCGCGTGATCGAGACGCGCCTGGTGGAGGTGGACGGCGAGACCGACGTCGAGCTCCCCGTCACCGACGACTGGGGCGCGGGCGCCTACGTCACCGCCAGCCTGCTCCGCCCCAGCGACGGCCCCGAGCACCTGCCGGCCCGCAGCCTGGGGCTGGCCCACGCCACCGTCGACCCCGGCGACCGGGCGCTCGCGGCGGTGCTGGTCGCGCCCGACGAGGTGCGCTCGCGCGCACGGCTCGAGGTGACGCTGGAACTGCCCGACGCGCCGGACGGCCCCGCCTACGCCACGGTCGCGGCCGTCGACCTCGGGGCGCTGAACCTGACCGGCTTCGATCCGCCCGACCCCGCCGACCACTACTTCGGCCAGCGGCGCCTGGGCGTGGCGATCCGTGACCTGTACGGTCGGCTGATCGACGCGCGCACGGGCGCGCTGGGCGAGGTCCGTTCCGGCGGGGGCATGGACGCCGAGGAGGCCCAGGGCACAGGACCGCTGCCGGCCGAGGACGTGCTGGCCCTCTTCCGCGGGCCCGTCGTGGTGGAGGACGGCCAAGCCCAGGTCGCCTTCGAGCTGCCCGCCTTCCAGGGCACCGTGCGCGTGATGGCGGTCGTGTGGACCGAAGAGGCCGTCGGGCAGACGCACGCCGACGTGCTGGTGCGCGACCCGGTGGTCGTACAGCCCAGCCTGCCGCGCTTCATGACCCCCGGCGACGCCAGCCGCCTGCGCCTCGAGCTCACGCACCTGACCGGCCCCGCCGGCGAGATGGCGCTGGAGGTCGCCGGGCACGGCATCTTCCGGGCTCCGGCGACCGTGGCGATCGAGGAGGGCGAACGTGTCGTGCTCGACCTGCCGCTGCGGCCCACCGAGGTCGGCGACCACGCCTACCGCATCGCGCTCACCACGCCCGACGGCGAACGCATCGTGCGTGAACTGCGGCTGAGCGTGCGCCACACCGACCCCGAGGTCGCCCGCTCCACGCAGTTCGTGCTGGCGCGGGGCGAGAGCTTCCGCTTCGACGAGGCGGCGCTCGCCGGCTTCCGGCCCGGCTCGGCGCGCGCGACCCTCGTCGCCGGCGCTGGCGCGGCGCTCGACCTGCCCGGGCTGATCCAGCGCCTGATCGCCTACCCCTACGGCTGCAGCGAGCAGATCGCCTCGAGCCTGTCGCCGCTCCTGTGGGCGCCGGGCACCGTCGTCGAGCTCGGTCTGTTGCGCGAGGCGGAGGTGCGCGAACGCGTGCAAGCGGGCGTCGACCGCCTGCTCACGCGCCAGGGCCGCACGGGCGGCTTCGGCGCGTGGTCCGCGGGCGGCTTCGACCCGTGGCTCGACGCCTACGCCACCGACGTGCTGCTGCGCGCCGAGGCGCAGGGGGCCGCGGTGCCGCCGCTGGCGTTGCGCATGGCGCTCGACGCCCTGCGCAACCGGGTGGCGCAGGCGGGTTCGCTGCACGACGGCGCCGCCGGCGCCGCCTACGCCTTCTACGTGCTGGCGCGCGCGGGCGAGGCCGCCATCGGCGACCTGCGTTACTACGCCGACACGCTGGCCGAGCGCTTCGACACCCCGCTGGCCGCGGCCCACCTGGGCGCCGCCCTCGCCGCTGTCGGCGAGCGGGCCCGGGCGGACGCGATGTTCGAGCGGGCGCGCGACCTGGCGCTCGCCGGCGCGGGATCGGACGGCTGGCGCGACGACTACGGCACCGTCCTGCGCGACCGCGCCAGCGTGCTCGCGCTCGCCGTCGAGGCCGGCACCGGCGTCGTCGACCGGTTGCAGCTCGCAGGCCTGCTGGAGCGTCGCGCGCCGGTCCATCACCTCTCCACCCAGGAGGCCGTCTGGTCGCTACGCGCCGCCGTCGCCATGGGCGCCGCCGGGCAGGGGCTCGTCGTCGACGGCGAGACCGCGACCGGGGACGCCGTGCGCTTCTTCGACGGCACGCCCGTCACCGTCCGCAACGCCGGCGCCGCCGACGTCACCGTCACCCTCACCGCGTTCGGCGTGCCGGAGGAGCCGCCCGCGGCGGGCGGCGTCGGCTTCACGATCCACCGCAGCCACTACCTCGTCGACGGGAGCGGGGCCGACCTGGGCGACCTGCGGGTCGGCGACCGCGTGGTCGTCCTGCTCGAGGTCCGCCCCGACCGCGGCGTGCCCGGCGGGCGCCTGCTGATCGACGACGCGCTGCCAGCGGGCTTCGAGATCGACAACGCCAACCTCCTGCGGGCGGGGGACGTCCGCTCCCTGGACTGGCTCGCGACGGGGGTCGAACCCGCGATGACCGAGGCCCGCGCCGACCGCTTCCTGGCGGCGGTCGACTGGACCTCCGAGGGTTCACTGCGGCTGGCGTACGTGGCGCGCGCCGTCTCGCCCGGCGACTTCCACTACGCGGCGCCGACGGTGGAGGACATGTACCGCCCGACGAACCGCGCGGTCGGTGAGACGGGCCGCGTGACGATCCGGCCGTGAGCGGGGGCGGCGGCTCGGCCCCGGTGCGCCAGACCCGCCTGGCGGGCGACGCTGCCGCGAGCCGTCCCGCGGGCCAGCGTGGCGCTCGCCGCGCGGTCCGCCTCGGGCTCGCGGTCCTGGCGATCGCGCTGGCCTTGGTGGTCGTCCTCGACCGCTGGGTGGCGGCCACCGATCTGCCGCCGCTCGCGCTCGAGGCCTCGGTCGAGGTGCTCGCGAGCGACGGCCGGCTGCTGCGCGCCTTCACCGTCGCCGACGGGCGCTGGCGCCTTGCCGTGGACCCCGCGGACGTGGACCCCGGCTACCTGGCGATGCTCGTCGCCTACGAGGACCGCCGCTTCCACGCCCACCCGGGGGTGGACCCGCTCGCGATGGTCCGAGCCCTGTTCCAGTCCGTCGTCCAGGGGCGGCGGGTGTCCGGCGCCTCGACCCTGACGATGCAGGTCGCGCGCCTGCTGGAGGACGGCGCCACCGGCACCTGGGCCGGCAAGCTGCGGCAGGTGCGCGTGGCGCTGGCGCTCGAGCGCGCGCTCAGCAAGGACGAGATCCTCGCCCTCTACCTGCAGCGCGCGCCGATGGGCGGCAACCTCGAGGGCGTGCGCGCCGGCGGCCTCGCGTGGTTCGGGCGCGAGCCCGGGCGCCTGACGGAGGCGCAGGCGGCGCTGCTCATCGCGTTGCCTCAGGCGCCCGCCCTGCGCCGTCCGGACGTCCACCCGGAGGAGGCGCGCGCCGCCCGCGACCGGGTGCTGGCGCGCGCGGCTGCGGTCGGCGCGATCACCGACGAGGCCGCCCTCGCCGCGACCCGCGAGCCGCTGCCGGCGGCACGGCGACCCTTCCCCGCGCACGCCCCGCACCTCGCCGACCGGTTGCGCGCGGCCGACCCCGACGCGCGCGTCCACCGCACCACCCTCGAGCTCGACCTGCAGGCCGCGCTGGAGGCGCTGGCGGCCGACGCCCTGCGCGACCTGCCGCCGCAGGCCACGGTGGCGCTGCAGGTGGCCGACGTCGATTCGGGGCGGATCCTCGCCAGCGTCGGCTCCGCCGACTACACGAGCGACCTGCGGGAGGGCTTCGTCGACATGACCCAGGCGCTTCGCTCGCCGGGTTCGACGCTGAAGCCGCTCGTCTACGGCCTCGCCTTCTCCGACGGCCTGGCGCACCCGGAGACGCTGCTGGTCGACCGCCCCGCCGACTACGCCGGCTACGCACCGCAGAACTTCGACGGCGCCTTCCGCGGGCCGGTCACCGCCCGCGAGGCGCTGCAGGCGTCACTGAACCTGCCGGTCGTGGAGCTGACGCAGGCGCTCGGTCCCGCGCGGGTCATGGCGGCGCTGAAGCAGGCGGGCGTGGCGGCCGTCGTGCCCGGGGAGGTGCCGGGCCTGGCCGTCAGCCTCGGGGGCATCGGGGTCAGCCTGGAGGGCCTGCTGCAGCTGTACACCGCGATCGCGGGTGGGGGCGAGGCCGTCGGTCTGCGGGCCGTCGAGGGTAGCGCTCCAGCTTCGACGGCCCGGCTCATGACCCCCCAGGCCGCCTGGCACGTGGCGGACGTGCTGGCCGGCGCGCCGCGCCCGGCTCCGTGGCCCGACGTGCCGGTGGCGTTCAAGACGGGCACCTCGTACGGGCACCGCGACGCCCTGGCGATCGGCTTCGACGGCGCGCACGCTGTGGCCGCGTGGGTGGGCCGCGCGGACGGCGCGCCGATGCCGGGCGCGTTCGGCGTGGAGGTCGCCGCGCCACTGCTGTTCGAGGCCTTCGCGCGCCTGGGACTGCGGCCGGTGGCCTTGCCGCCGGCGCCGCCCGACACGCTCATCGCGTCCAACGTCGAGCTTCCCGCCCCGCTACGGCAGTTCGGGACCCGCCTCGCGCAGCCCGACGACGCGCCACGGCTCACCTTCCCGCCCGACGGCGCCGCGCTCGCGCCGCTCGCGGGCGGCGTCCTGGCCCGTGTCGAACGCGGCCGCGCGCCCTTCACCTGGCTCGCCGACGGCGCGCCGGTGCTCACCGCCAGCCGGGAGCGCGAGGCGCGCCTGGAGCTCGAGGGGCCCGGCTTCGTGACGCTGTCGGTGGTGGACGCCGACGGGCGCTCGGCAAGGGTGCGGTTCGAGTTGCGGTAGGACCCGCCAAAGGGGTCGCAACCCCTGGCGAGCGGGTGCGGCGAGGTCCGGCTCGAGGCCTCGGCGTCAGGTCGGCGCGACGACCTCCAGCCCCACGGCCCGGGCGGCGAGGGCCTGCCGCTCGTCGTAGGTCACCACTGCGTCGGCCCCCCATCGCAGCGCCGCCGCGATGTGCAGCGCGTCGAGGCTCCTCAGCGCGGTGCCCGGTAGCAGGCCGGCCGTGCGGAAGACCTCGTCATCGGGCACCAGCAGGTCCAGGCGCTCGAGCACGAGCGTGACGTGCTCCTGCGGGATCGCGAGCCGGATCGCCAGGCGGCGCGACTCCGTCTCGAGCAGGCGGCTGGAACCGAGGACGTCGCCACCGTCCACCGCGCGCTCGAGGAAGGCCACCAGGCCCTCGGACTCGATCTCCTCGACCAGGAGCTTGGCGGCGGCGGACGTATCGAGGTAGCAGCGCACCCGTCACTCCTCGCGCAGGGCATCGAGCGCCCGACGCGTCGTCTCCGCCGCGCGCACGCGCGGAATCGCGGCGAACCCGCCCCGATGCTTCGCCAGGACGACACGCGGCGCCAGCCCCGGCCGGGCGGGCGAGAGCACGGCCACGACCTCGCCGTGGTTCGTCACCTGGATCGTCTCGCCGGCCTGCACGCGGCGCAGCACGTCGCTGCTGTGGTTCCTGAGCTCGCGATGCGGGATCGTCTTCACGGTGGCGCCTCCGTAGCAATCGTAGCACACGAGGTCCTCGCGTCGACGCGCCGGTCCTCCCGGGCGCCAGCGAGGGCGAAGGGGCGCCTCACCGCAACCCCAGCAGGAACCCCAACACCGTCTCCGCCGCCTGCCGCTGCTGCTCCTCGCGGTCGATGGTAGCCACCCCGTCGCCCGCCTGCGGACCGTAGTGCCCGAAGCCCGCGTGGTTGCCGCCCTCGATCTCGACGAGGTCGCTGCCGGGCGGCAAGCGCACCATGGCGTCTTCGAAACCCTCGGGCGGCGTCTGCCCGTTCTCGCTGCCGTAGGTCGACACGGCCCGGATCGGCAACGCCGAGAGGTCGGTCGACGCGGCCGGGTACGACGCCAGGAAGACGATCCCGTCGACGCCGGTCGCGCCGCCCTTCACGAACTCGGCGGCCATCGCGCCGCCGAGGGAGTGGCCGCCGATCGCCCAGGTGTCCACGTCCGGGAAGGCGGCGAGCACGTTGGCTGCGCGCCCGATGCCGAACACGGCCAGGTCGAGCGGCATCGGCACGAGCACGGCGAGCACGCCGCCGTCGGCGAGACGCTGCAGCCATGGCGCGTACGCGATCGGGTCGACCAGGCCGCCCGGATAGAACACGAATCCCACCGTCGGCTCGCCCTCGGGCGCGAACACGGTCCAGCCACGCACCCGCTCGGCGGCCTCGGCGACGGCCACCGCCTCGGGGAACGCCGCGTAGCGCGCGACGCGCGTCCAGGCGTAGAAGCCGCCCACGAGCGCCAGGACCACGGCCGCCGCCACGACGGCCGCCAGCCGAACGCGCCGGCTCACGCGGCATCCCCGAGGCCGTGGCCACCCACCGGCCGCGTCTCGAAGCGCTCGCCGAACCCGGCGATGAGCGTGCGCCCGCGCTCGATGGCGTGCCGCACGGAGGACAGCGACAGCGACGCGCGGTGGGCGTCTTCGTCGGTCCAGACCTCGGTGACCCACAGGGCGTCCGGGTCGGCCGGGTCGAGCGCGACGACGTAGCTCAGGCATCCCGGCATGCCTGCGACGCCGTCGATGAGGATGGCGGCCAGCTCGTCGCGCGCGCTGCTCACCGCCAGGATCTTGCCGATCAGTCCGAACATGGTCAGGTCCCCCTTGCGTCGTCGACGAGGGCCGCATGGGGCACGACGGCGACCAGCGCCTTGGCGTCGGCGGCGAGCCGGTCATCGAGCGTGACCAGCGCATCGGCCTGCAGCTGCGAGCGCATCAGCATCGGCGCGAGCGGCTCGTGCTCGCTCGGCACGACGGCCGTCTCCCGCGCCAGGCGCAGGGCCACGTCGGGTCCGATCACGAATCGCGTCATGCGGAGCGCCTCCTCACCGGGCCGTCGCGTCGGCGCGCCGGCCCTTCGAGGGACCAGCCTACGCGTGCGCGGCCGGCCTCAACCCTGCCGGCGCACCATCTCGCCGATCCAGATGGGCGCGAAGGGCGACGTGCACCCCTTCGACACCGGGTAGTCGCGGTAGACGCCCAGCGCCTCGCCGATGGCCACGGCACGCGCGCGGTGCTCGGCGTGATGGATGCCGATCGCCGCCAGGACGTTGTTCATCGTCCACTGGGTGGCCGGGTCGGCCGCCGCCAGCTCTTCCTCGATGCGGTCGAGCAACGCGCCCAGGTCGAGCCCTTCGGGGCTCCGCGCGACGCGCTGGGCGGTCAGGTCCCAACCCGCGCGCGCCGCCCACGGATCGTCGTCGGCCATCCAATCGCCACGCAGCGCCTCCTTCTCGGGGTGCTGCTTGACGACGTAGGCGTTCAGCCAATCGGCGAGCTGACCGAAGCGCGCGGAGCGCACCATCGCGTCGAGCTCCGCGGCGCCGAGCCGCTTCGGTTCCAGCAACAGGATCGCCAGCAGCCGTGCCTCGAGGTTCGCCGTCGCCCACAGCGCCAGGGCCAGCTCGTGGTCCGTGCCGGTCGCCTTGGCCAGCTTGCGGACGTCGCCCAGCTTCGCGCCGAACTGTGCGTCGCCGGCACCCAGCCGGCGGTTGCGGGCGCGCACCCGCTCGTCGCCGTGCGCCTCGAGGCGCGCCAGCGCCTCCGCGACCGTCATCTTCATGCGCCTCCTCCGCGGGTCGTGCCACCCGCCTTCTCGAACACGAACATCATGCCCACCCCGTCGGGCTCGCCGACCCCGTCGGTGCCGTCGGCCCCGCTGGGGTCGGCCCGCTCGCCGGCCTTCCGGAAGCCGCACTTCTCCTCGTAGAAGCGGTGGTTGCTCGTGGCGAACGCGGGCGTCTCGAGGGTCCACGAGCGAGCCGGGAAGCGGTCCTCGACGAACCGGAACAGCGCCGCGCCGATGCCGCGGCGCTGCACGGCCGGGTCCGTGAACAAGCCGCCCAGGACGTGGTGGCCGTCCTCGCGTGGGAACACGATGATCGCCCCCACGGGCCGACCCTCGAGGACCGCCACGAACGCCCGCGCCTGCGGATCGAGCCCGTACCCGCGCAGGAACTCGCCATTGTCGTAGCCAGGTGGGCCGCCCTTCGGGGCACCGAGGTGCCGCCGGGCGTCGTCGTCGAACGCGCGCGTCATCACGGCCGTCAGCGCGTCCACGTCGCCCGCCTGCAGGGGGACGATCCGCGGGGCGCTCCCCGCCGTTCCCTCGCCAGGATCGACCATCGGCTCAGTCATCCGGCGGGATCAGCACGAAGTTCCCCACGTGCTTCTTCTCGCCGAACACGCGCTGGGCCTCCGCGATGTCGGCGAGCGGGAAGGTGCCCGCGACCAGCGGCCGGATCTCGCCCCGCTCGATGTAGCCGATGAGGTTCGGGAAGACCGGCTCGTCCCAGGCGGTGGCGCCGATGAGGCGCAGGTCCTTGAGGTAGAGGTCGCGCAGGTCCAAGGTCACGATGGGCCCCGCGATCGCGCCGGAGGTGGCGTAGCGCCCGCCGCGCGCCATGACCTTGAGCAACTGCCCGAAGCCGTCGCCCGCCACGATGTCGATGACGACGTCGACGCTG
>Ga0180435_10002773_pt1 | contig 17773 bp, 10 predicted proteins | sample SS_ome_3_FD_132467 | JGI IMG/M metagenome (GOLD analysis project Ga0180435, IMG submission 132467) | Hypersaline lake sediment archaeal communities from the Salton Sea, California, USA - SS_3_S_1 metaG | ecosystem: Environmental > Aquatic > Non-marine Saline and Alkaline > Hypersaline >...
CAGGTAGTCCTTCACTTCTTTCGAAGCCGTGGGGACCTTGTTCGCGCGGAACAGGTTGAACAGGTCGGTGATGACATCCGCGACATGCTTGAAGAAGTGCTCGATAGCCGTGAGCGGCTTGGCTTCAGTGGTCATCCACATGGAGACTTGGTCAGCGAACCACTCGTCGAATGACAGCAGGTAGCGACGGGTGTTCTCATGCACGTCGGAGAGCTTGCGCCCCCGCCCGAGGAACTCGGTGTAGACGTCGATCATGGCCTGCCCACTGCGGGCTTCGAACAGCTGGAGCATGTCGTCCGACATCCCCGCCTTCTCCGCCCAGGTGCGGTGCGCTTCCTTGATGCGGGTCTTGGTCTTGGGCGAGGCGTTCTTGAACAGGTCGACTATCACAAGGTGCCCGAACTCGTGGGCGAAGGTCTCCAGCTGCGCTTTGTGGGGCAGCAAGGGGTTGATCCACACTTCCCACACCCCGTCGACCGGCTCAGCGAAGCCGTTGAGCATGTCCACCTCGGGGTTGAACCTTACAAAGTGCTTTTCCGCTTCCTCCGGCGGGGCCATGCGGGCTGTCAGCCTCATCCCCAACGCCTTGGAAAAGTGCTCGATCAACCGCTGCATGGAAGCGCGGTTCTTCTTCGCCTTCTCCGTGTCGAAGGCTTTCCTCACCTTCTCGGCGTAAGCCTCGCTCCCGCCAGGGACAGCGGAGTACCACACGTCCGGCGAGTTCGGGAAGTCCCCGCGCTTGCGTTTGCCCTGGTAAGTCTTCTCCTTGGGCGTGAAAGGCTTTTCAGGTTTGCGCTCAACCCCTTCAGGGGTAACGGCGGGCCGCTCTGGTGGGTTGGCCTCCGTGTAAGCCTGATCCTGCTCAAAAGACCTCTCGCCTCCGCTCTTCGGCGCCGAGTTGGTAGGGCTATCAGTGCGTACCGCGTCCTGCTCGGTCTCCCTCTTGTCCAAGTCGAATGAATACTCGCCCGGGTCTTTCTGCACACCGCCGGTCGTGGTCTGCCCTTCATCGACAGGCAAGGAGTAAGGATCAACCTTGCCCTCCTTGCCCCGGTATTCCGGGTACTCTTCCTTCGGGTCGAAAGCATTGTTCTCCTGGATGATCGGCAGGTCCCAGCCTATCTCTTGCGCCCACATCTTGAAGCGGGCCTCGTCCTCACCGGTCCAATGCTTCGGGTCATAGTTGGGGAGCCCGAGCCGCTCCGCCCGGCGCGCCAGCCCTTCAGTGAACAGCTGCCAGTTGCCCTGCCGCTCCGGGACGATATCGCCCCAGGTCACTTGCTCCTTCTCACCCCCGTCAAGATTGCGGGTGTAGACCACGGTGTCCGGGTCGATGGGGCCGTTCAGGCGCACGGCATACTCCGGGTGCGTCAGGACAGCGACCAAGCCGTTGAGCACTTGCCGTTTGGCCGTGCCCACCGGGTCTTTCGGGCTGTAGCGCTCTTCGCTCTGCGTAAGCTGCGCGGCCTTCATAGGGTCGAGCAGCATCTTGCGCCAACGACCGTCCTTGGCATTGAACTGCTCGACCTTGATGCGCTTCGGGTGACTGAAGTTATCGTGCTTGGAGGCTTGTAGCGTGAGGATGCCTTCGTCACTTCGTTCGAGCTGACGCAGGTTGTCCTCCGCTCGCTTCAGCTGAATGACCGTGTCCTGGTAATCCGGCGAGCTTTTACGACGGAGGTATTCTTGAACACCGGAATACCCCTCCAACTCCGCGATCAGCTCGCGGCTCGGGTTACGAGAGCTGCGAGCGGACTCGTATTCCTGGATGAGTTGCTCATCGAGCCCGTCGAGCAGCCCCCGGCGGTTGATCTCGTTGAGGGTGTTGATCTCTTCTTCAAGCCGCTTGCGGGCTATGTAGTGCCTGCCCTTCGGCATCCCGAACAGCTGCTCTTTGCTCAGCGAAGGCATACTGCCCGCCACGCTGCTCGGTGGCTTGTCGACAGAGATCGCCTCCCGCCCTTGGGTGTCGCCCTCGATGCCGAGTGCCTCGTACGCCTGCTCAGCCGGGGCGCGCCGCACCCGCACCCCAGGTGGAGCCATGTCCAGGGGGTTGCGTGAGGTAGCAGCGTCCTCGGTCTGCACTTGGTTGGTCTCGCCGCGTAGCCACGCACGGGTCGAGGCAACCTCGGCCCGCTTGTCAGGGAAGCGGTCGGGGTACACGACCTCGGCGTTCTCATCCAGCATCTTGTACACCCGCTGCTGCATCCCCGGGGAGAGCTGCTCAGCGAGCTGGTCGTAGTACGCCTTGCCGAAGGCGGAGGAAGACAGCTCCCCTGGCGGGGTGGTGTCGGTCTTCCAGGCTTCGCCTTTCTGGTTAAGGACGTAGTCGTTCGGCCTGTCCGGGACTTCGTTGAGCGAGTCCGCGAACCGGTCAGCCGTTACGCCATGGGACGGGTTGGACTGCTCGAGCAGTTCCTGGACAACGTTGCGTAGGTCCTCCGGGGCGTCAGCAACGAGTTGCTGCACCTCTGGCCGCTCAGGGTCGCCCCACAGCAGCTCGGCGGCGGCATCTTCAAGCTGCGCGCGCCACTTGTCTCGCTCAGCCGCCCGCGCCTCCTGGTAAGCAGTGCGGGGAGTCCCGTACGCGCTCATGTACGCTTGGTCTAATACCTCGTCAGCCTCCATGTCATCGATACGGCGCTGTATCCGGGAGCGTGGGGTGAGGGTGTTGTACGCACCGCTCTCAAGGTCCGTCTGAAGCGTGTTGAGCGTCGGTGCGTCGAGCACGTCACCGTCTTCGTCCAAGAGCCGCTGCAGGGCGACATTAATCGCCTCCCCGTCCTCGATGCGGCCCAGCACCTTGTTGCGGGCCGCACCAGCCAGCCCTGCCGCGCCGCCCAATGGCGAGCCGACTGCTGCGCCTCCTACGAAGGCGTCGGCGTAATCCCACAGGTCCTCCTCGTCACCAAGCGTTACGTCAGGGTTGAAGTATTGGTGGCCGTACTTACCAATGAGCTCTTCGCCCACCTCGGTGCCGCCTTCGGTGAGCCCGCCAACGAGCGCACCCTGCCCTGCTCTGCCCAGCATCGTGCCGCCCGGGCGGAGCGCCCGGTTGGCGACGAAGCTCAAGGGAGCCATGCCAAGGGCGGTCTTGGCCGTGCCCGTGGCGAGCGCGCCGATCGCCTGCTCCTGCGGCGTGCCGGTAGCTGCCGGGTCTCGCATGATGTCCCGGGACGCCTCCGCCACGCTCGTGGCCTCGTACGGCGCTGCTGTACCTACGCCTGCCGCAAGCGCGGTGCCACGGGCGCCTGCCCCGAGGGCTCTTGCGAAGCCCCCGGCCAAACCACCACCCAAGGCCATGGAACCCACCAGCGGGAGGGTTTCACCCACCGTGCTGGACAGGTAGTCCCCGAGATCACCAGGGGAGCGGACTTGCCGGATGGAGGAGATACGCGGGGAGAGCCCCTGGCGCGCGGCCAGCTCTTCCTCGGCCTGACGCGCCTGCTCGAAGTTGGCTTGAGCCGCTGCATCGTCGCCCAAGGCTTGGTGAAAAGTGCCTTGGAATTGATCTATGTCAGAAGGGATTCTGGCAAAACCCCTCCGAAAGGCTTTTTTCAGCTCGGAGGATTGTTCGTACAGGCTATCGTTAGGGTACATGTCTCATCCTTTAGTTCGCAGGCAAACCCATGCGCCCCTTCCTCGTTATGACTGCAATGCTTGGTCTACTCGTTTTCGCCGTCAACCTCCCCCACGAAGTGGGGGTGTGGGTCATTGCGGGTACAGTCCTTTGGGTGCTCTACGAAGCATGGTTTCGCGAGCCGGATTACTGATAGTTCCGCTGGATACGCTCACGTATCAAGTTGGCGCTTGGGCCATTGCCGAAGTACATGTGGTCCCCAAAACCACCGCCGAGATCGACCTGCTTACCGAAGAAGAAGTTCTTGTCGAACTTCGCCCGGTTCAACAGGTCCGGGTTCGGGCTGTTGGCAAAGTCCGGCGCGTTGGTGCCGTAAGTCGTCCAGGAAGCCAGCCAGTCGAGAAGACCCCTCTCCGCACTGACACCGTCTGACACCAGCTTGTTCACGTACTGGTTGGCGGTGTCGTACAGGAAGTGGTTCGGGTCGTTCACCGCGCTGACCAGTTCAGCCACCGCAAGGTCACGCTCTTCCGGGTTCTCGGACACCAGGGCTTTCCTGATCGAGCCGACTTGGTCCATCTGCTCTTTGTTCGCCCCCTGCAAGAACTTCTGCATCTCCAGGTTGTTCTTGAACGCGTTCTGCGCGTCGTTTTGAGCCAGCCTTGCTGCTGCCAGCGTGTTCGCCACTGTGCCGCTTCCGCTGGTATTCATCGGCGCGCCGGTCGCATCCAGCCCGACCACTGCAAGGCTGCGTGCGTTCTCCGACTCTTTCATCTTGCGGAAGTCAGCCCGCTCGGCCTTGGTCATATTCCGGTAGGGCGCGCTGTTCCCGACATTCGCGTTACGCAGGGCCAACCGCTGTGCGAAGCCAAGCTGCTGCCCGGCGCCAGTGCCAGTGCCGGTGCCCCCGGACGATGGGGTAGAGCGCGAGCCGCCGCCTTCACGGGCGAGGCGGGTTTGGCGCATCTGCTCCGACAGAGCGTTCATGGCTTGGATGCGCTCTGGCGGTATCCCGCTGGTGTAGGTGACGCTACCGCCGCCAGCCGCTGCCGGGGTGTTGCTGGTCATGCTGTTGCCGTTGCCGTTGCCGTCGTCGTACCGCACGCCACCCAGGATCGGGTTACCGTTGCCGTCAACCCCGACCTGGGTCTGCCCTCTCATGAAGCCGGTTGTGCCGACATCATCGGTCATGCCATCGTTGGTCTGGATGGTCTGCTGGGTGGCTACACCGAGAGGCGTCCCGTCCGGCCCGACGACAGTGTCGCCTGGGTTTGCGTTCACGCCGTTGGTCGGCAGAACCGAGTTCCCACCCCTGCTGTTCACCTGCATCTGCTGGGTTGTCACCGGAGCCTGCGGAGCCTGCGGAGCCTGCGGGTCCTGCGGGTCCTGCGGGCCCCCGGCGGGGGTAACGCCTTTGGCTTGAGCCAGCTCCGCTTCGCGCAGCGCGCTGGAGTCAGCCACGATCTTGTCCAGCCCAAGAGAATCCGGGCGAGCCTGCATAGCGTCGTACACCTCGGCGTACGAACGGTTTTTCGGGTCGTTCATCCAGGCTGGGACAGAGGCGATAGTCTTGCCTGCGGAGGACAGCATCCCAAGGATGCTTTCCCCGGTGGCCTGAAGGCCATGCCGCACTGAGCCCCACCCGTCCATGTTGGTCAGGGTATCCGCTGCGCCCTTCGTGGTGTCTACGGCACCGGTCACAACGTCTGCGCCGCTCTTCGCCAGTCCCTCGCCCACGCCAAGCTCGGAGATATTCCGCCCGACTTGCCCTGCCGTGTCGACCAGCCCGGCCAGGGCAAGACCTGCTCCGCCCACTTTCCCGATGCGGGTATTGATCCGTTTCCTGATAGACCTGTTCAGGTCTTTCCGCTGCGGTCGGGTGAGGTTATCACCTGCAACAGCCTTCGCTTCTTTGAGGTCGTCCAGCGAGTAAGCCTTCTTGTCATTCAGCTCTTCGCGCGTGGCTTTGCGTCTTTGGCGACGCTCACGGAAGCCCCCTGCTTTCGCTTTAACGTTGTCAGCCGCGTCGCCGATCTTCTTACCGAACGTCTTCTTCTGCGGCAGCTCATCCGGCACATCGCCCGGCACGTCTCCCAGCTCGGCTGTACCGGAGAAGCCTACCTTCTCACGGGCGGCTCCAGCAGCTGCTTTTGCCTTATCGCCCAAGTCCTGAGCGACACCTTTCAAGTCCTCGGCAGCTTGTTTCCCGACCGTGTTGCCGTTGGCGTCCGCGCGCCAGCCGTACTCGTTAACCGCGCCCTTCGCGCTATCGTACATGCGCTGCCCGTACTCGTTCAGGTCGGACACACCCTGGTCGAACTTTGCCTTCAGTCCAGGCGCTTGGTTACGCATTTGGTCAGTGCGGAACGCCATCTCGTCCTTGGCCTGATTCACAACGCCTTCGACGCGCCCGCGCACCGTGTTGGGACGGTTGCGCTCAGCCGCGAGCTGCTCCGCGCCGGAAGGTACGTCCGGCGAGTTCTGCAACCCTACCCGCTTTGCCTCCAGCTCAGTAAGACGGTTCTGGTTCGCCTCACTGAACCCTTCGCCCAGCTTGGCTTTAAGGTCATTGAGAGCTTTCAACTCAACGTCGATTTCCTTGAGCTGACCGCTCTGCCCGGCGGACTGGGTGCGCGCCTCGAACCCCTTGCGAAGGCGGCGTTGGCGAGCGGTTTCCTGCGGCTTGCGTACACCTCTCAGCCCGGGGCCAGTCGGCCTGCCGGGATACTGCTTGCTCACGAAAGCCTTAACGTCTGCATCAGCACTCGGCGTGGAAGGCAGCGGCTTGGGGTTACGCAGCGCCTCAACGCGTTGCCTACCGCGCGAGGCGAAGCCCTTCGCCTGCGCATCAAGGGCCGGGTCGGCAGGAGGATAAGTCGGGCTGCGGAGGTTCTCAGTGCGTTGGCGAGTCCTCGCCCCGAAGGACTTGGCCTGCGCCTCCGTCGCCGGGTCAGGCGCACCGGAGAACCTCTTGTTGTCAGCGTCGCGGTAACGGTTTGCCATCTCAGTATCCTCAGTAATTGTACGTCTCGGAGCAGCTCGCCGAGTTAGTGTCGCTGGAGCCGATGCTGGCGCTCAGGTTCACTGCTGCCATCGCCGCCGCCGACAACGAGCTCTGCACACTCGCGGTCGTCTTCAATTCTTCGCGCTCAAGCTCCGCGATACGCAGGGCTTGGTTGATGTTCAACTCGGTCTTCTTCAGCTCGAGGTTGTACTGCTTGTCAGCCTGTTCGAGCGCAAGCGCGAACTGCTTGTCCTCTGTCGCCACGCGGGCGCTCTCAGCCGCCAGCTCTGAGCCGTACATGCGGGACATGGCGTCGTAAATCGTTGCCCCGGCGGATACCCGGGCGCTCTCGGACGCCACTTCAGCCTTGAACTTCTCCAGCTTCGCCACGTACTTGTCGAGCTGCATACGCTGGGCGTCATACTCAAGGCGGGCGATAGAGATGTCGCCCTCGGTCTTTGTCTTCCAGGCGTTGACCTGCTCCGCATAGGCGCGTACCTGAGCGTCGTAAACCCCCACCTTTGACATCTCCGCCCGCACCTGCTCGCTGTACGCCTGGAACTCACTGGTCTTGGCGCGTACCTCTTCCCCGTACGCCTCTACGCGCGTACGGAAGATGTCGATCTTCGACTTGTCGATGTCAACCAAGCTGCTCACCGCCTGCACCCGGTTCCTGTACAGGTCGACCTGGGTGTTCAGCGCCTGCAACTTCTGCGCGTACAGCTCGATGGTCTGCCTGTTCAGCTCACCTTTCACCCGGGCCGCATCGATCTCAAGCCGGTGTGCCTCAAGCTCCTGGATTTCACCCTGCAGCTGCGCCTTGTACTGCTCGATGCTGGCATTGAAAGCCTGCACGGTGGCCGTGAACAGCTGCACCCGGGCGTTGTACAGGTTGATGCCGATCTCCACCGCGATCTGCTCGGCCTGCAGTGCCCTGGCCTGTCGCTGCAGGTGAGCTCCCTGCAACGAGTCCTCCAGGGTAATCGCCTGGGCGACCGCGAAGCGGATGTTTTCGATCTCCTGCTGCGCCTGCTGGATCGCGATCTCACGCGAGGCAGCATTCTTGGCTCTCATCACCTCCTGCCTGACCTTGTCGACACGCGCCGTCTGCGCCCCTTGAGGGAGCGAGAACCCGCGCGCAGCCCACTCGTTGTTCACTTCATCAATAGCCAGCTGGCCGTTCTCGTCTTCCCGCTCGGTGTTCTTCTCCCACAGGGCGCGCCACACGTCATCCGGCATCCCGGTGCCGCCCGCCAACAGCTCAGCGACCCGGTCGTTGAGGCTGTCGAGGTTGGTCGAGGTGTACACCTCTTCCACGAACGAGAACGTGTTGGTCGGCGTAACGATCCCATCAGTGGTAGGCGCGGAGGCCATCAGCGTGGGAGGGGTGAAGGTCGGCGCGTCCGGCAGCACGATGTTCAGGAGGGCCGGGTCGTCCGGCATGGCCAACGTCGGCGCGTCCGGCAGCGCGTAGTCCCCGGTCGTCGGCGCGTCCTTCGGAGCACTTGCGGTCAAAGGCGTGGGCGCGGAGGGGAAGTTAACCCCGGGCGCCTCTGCCGGTGCGGTGATCGCAAGCGCTTGCAGCACCGGCTTGCCGATGTCGCCAATGTTCGGCTCGCCCGGAGCACTGGGGCTGGAATAGGACACCGAGGGTGCAGCGGGCACGGTCGGCTTGGTGAAAGGCGTGGACAGCTTCGAGGGAAGCGACCAGCTTACGTTCACCTTGGTGGGTGTCAACGCTAGGTTTGACCAGTTATCGAACGCCTTATTCGTGTTGGTCAGAGCGTCAGTGGCTACCTTCTTCCAGGTGCTCCACCCGGTGGTGACCTGGGTAACAGCCACGGATGGGCTGAGTCCTACTCCACAGCTCATGTCAATGCCCTCCTTGGCTGGGTGAAATCCCTTTGTTCAAGTTTACTACACCTTCCGGGAAAGGATCAGAGGGTGCAGCTGCAGGCTGTCGAGGTCGAAATCCCCGCCTTCGGCGTTGACCAACTCGAAGCCCCAGTACACCCCGCGCGCGCCTCGGCCCAACTTCGCCCGGTGGTTGCTGGTATCCCCGTGCGAGACGACCTCGTACCAGTTCTCGGTACGCCTGCCTGCCTCCTCGGTGGTCACTTTCAGCACCAAGCGCCCGGATGACTCTACCCCGATAAAGACATCGCCCATCCGCTTGGCCATCTTGCTGCCCATGTGCAGCAAGCCGGTCTTCAGAGACGCCTGGATAGTGGCGCCCGCGTCGTCATCCCCTTCAAGGCGGTACACACCGTCCTCTGCAGTAGCGTAGTACCTACCACGGTACGCGGCTACAGAGGTGAACGGGTAGTTATCGTACCGGCTCGCCGCGCCGGTCCTCGGGTTGACCAGCCATGCGGCATACGTGTCGTTGCCGAGGCGTAGCGAGAAACTGACATCAACACCCTCTTCTATCAACGACACCAAGGTGCCGACGCCCACAGGTGTGTCAGAAACCAAGACAGCTTCCGCAGTGGTCGTGTAGAAGAACAAAGCCCCTGGGGTGTGGTCAGAGACAATGACGGTCTCAGCCGCCAACATCGCGGCCAACATCGTCCGCGTCACACTGTCAGCGAGCGCGATAACGTCGTAGATGTTGACGACTGAGTTTGCTTCGTACAGCGTCTCGACGGCTATCGCCTGGGACACTTGCACGATGGCCAGCAACGAGGCTGCATAGGTGTCTTCCGACGCTATGGCGTCGACCAGCTCCAGGGTGCGGGTCACGGCTGCTGCGTCTGACAGGACAATGCCGTCAGCGCCGACCACCATGGCAGTGATCTTGTACCCTGCCCCGACCTGTATTGCCTCGACCAGCTCTTCGTAGCTGGTGAACGGAGCTTCGATGCCCGCCGAGGCGTTTATCCGCTCAATGATGCCTACCGCTTCGGTGTAATCGAACAGCTCGCTGACGTGGACGGTGTCCGTTATACCGACGCCAACCTCGGTGTCCACCGTTGTCGCGGCGGCTGCAAGCGTTACGATGAGATCACTGTACTGCACTGAAGACAACTGCGTCCCTGTGGCCAGCACACTGTCGATGAGCGCAACGGCTGGCGTGTCAGGGAGCTCCGTAGCGGTAGCGGCCACAGCAATGGCTTCAAGCGTTGCGGCGTACGCACTGACAGTTTCCCCGACCGCAGTAGCGGTGGAAACCTCTTCCGCGAACGACTGCGCGACAGAGCCGTCCTGCGACACCACCAGGACTGCCGTAGAGACCTCCTCCGGCAACACCCCTGGGCTTGCCGTGCCAGCGTCGTACAAGGTGCTGATGTCCGCAGCGCTAAGCACGGTGTCGAAGATGGCGAACTCGTCGACCGTGCCTTCAAGGAAAGTCCCGATGACGTTCGAGGAGTTGCTGTAAGCACCGACTGCGAAGAAGCGGTTGGAGCCGGACCCGGCGTCTGCCCACTCGATGTCGCCTGAAGCCGTACCGCTACCGTTCTCCGAGCCGTTGACATACAGCTTGATCGGTTGGCCGTCGCCACCGAACGTAACCGCCAGCATCTTTTTGCCGCCGCCGAGTATGCCTGCCGAAGAAGACACCACCGACGTCTCCCAGCTTCCGCCCGATGTCGTACCGTACTGGAAAGAAACCTCGCCAGCCGGTGTGACAATAAGAACGGCCCCGCGAGCGTCGCTATGCGCCCCCTGCGGGTAGGCTACTACCACGCTTTGACCAGCCGCGTTATCGTCAAGGTCGACCCATATCACCCAGGTGAAAGCAGCGTGGGTGAAACCGCTGCTGTCAGGGAAAGCAAGGTAGTTCGAGCTGCTGTCGAGGGCGTAACCGCCGTCCGGGTCTTCCGACAGCAGCCCGGGCGCGCCTGCGCCGATCGCCCCTACCGTGTACCCGAGCTTTGCCGGTTTACTGTCCAGGTGGGGCGCGATGTCCCGCACGCCGAGTAACGGCGTACCAGAGTTAAGCGTAACCGTGGAGATGAGCGCCTGCGCCACCGTACCCGCAAGGCACAAGGTGTTGCAGTAGAGGCGTAGCTCGAACTTCAGCTGCGAAGACGCTACCGTGTCTGCCACGGTCTGCAAGGTTGAGAAACCGCCTCCGGCATCCGATGTGGCAGTGGTCAAATTACCCCCACCACGGGTTATCCGCAGACCGCCCGCCCCACCGGAGTAGGTGGCTGACCCGCCAGAAACCGAGTTGATGCTCCCGCCGAAACCTGTCGTGCCACCACCGTTCGTACGATAGGCGTACAGGTTGTGGACAGTGTTCCCCTCCGCGTCGAAACTTACCAGCTGGAGGTACACCGCTGCGTTGGTAACTACCGAGCTGGTGGCGTAGAGGAACTCAGAGAAGATTACATCCAGGGAGAAATCCCCGGACAGCATGTCGTTGGAGTAAACGGACGCCCGGTTGAGCAGCGCGTTATCCGCCACAACGAACATACGCAGCTTCCCATCGAGGACGTCAGAGAACGCGTTATTCTGCGTGTACGAGCCCCAACGGTACGCGTCGAGGTAGTGCCTGTCAGAGAAATCGTAATCCAGCGCCGGAGTGTCACCGGGCAGCTCGTTCAGCCGCCAATAGGCTTTCGGTGATAGGTCGATCACCTCACCTGCGTAGTCGGAGCTGTAAACATAGCTCCCTTGCTCAGCCAGGGTATGCACGGAGAGCATCTCCCCGGCATCCCCGTCCAGCAGGAAGTAGGCGAACCAAGCGTCGTGGATTTCCGCTTCAAGGAAGCCCGTGTCCGCTGCATCCAGGTCAGCCGAAGAAGCGTTCGTTCTGGCTGCGCCGATGTAGAACGTGGCCGGGTCAGGTGCCACCCCGCCGGACTCATCGAAATCGATGTAGTCGAGAGACCTCTCCGCTGTCTGTACGCCGTCGACGTAGATGTAGAACCTGGCGCTGGCTGTGTCCCCGGCCATTACGAAAGTGTGCAGCAGATCATCCCGGTAGTCAGCGGAAGTGTCGTCCGCCTCCGTGTACGAACCGTAAGCACCGACCCTCGCTCTGAGGTTGCCGTTGGCCAGGACTTGTAAGTCCGCGCCGGTACTGTTGGCGTAGGCGCCTTTCGGCAACAGCGCGAACAACGTGCCGCCGCTGCTGCCGGAAGGGATGCGCGCGCGGCAGAAGACCAGGATACGGTCTTCGTTCGTATGCTGGGATTGAATCGGCGTGGACATGTAGTCGTCCACACCGTCCAGCAGGACGTAGTCACTCGCAGTGACCGGCGCGCCGAAAAGTTCCATGTCGTCGCTGCCGATGGCGTCCCGGGCGGCGGTGTCTTTGACGACAGCGCCGGAGTTGACAATGAAGTCACCCCATTCGACGACAGACGTTGCATCAGCCGCGCCATCACACCACAGCTGCAGGTTGATTGCCACGTCGTCTGTAGTCGTGGTGCCTGTGCGTAGCTGGGTCCAGCTGGCAGCGTCACCATCTTTGTAGTAGACAGTGGCGGTCGACCCGACCCGCACAAAGCGCAGCTTGCCGTAATCATTGGTGCGGGCGGCGGAGGACACCCCCGCGATACCACCTTCGAACAGCGGGTTCCCTGAGTCGTCAGTGGACACAGCGATCCACGTAGCGGGTATGGCCAACCAAGCGCGTGCAAGGCTGTTGTGGCTGACGGCGAAGTTGTGGAAACCTACTTCTACGTCGAAGTCGCCCGATAGTTTGGCTCTCGAAGCACACACGACGATGCGCGTAGCACCTGTCGTGTAGTCGTTAACCATCCGAACCCTGTCATTGAAGTAGTGCGCGCTCGTCAGCCCTTGCGTATCGACCTCTTGGATAAGCCAGTGCTTGCTATCAATAGGCTGTCCGTCAGCATAGCCCGAGATGCCGTCACCAATAGTGGTCGCTACCTGCATGGGCCAACGGTTGAACGCCCCGAGTTCCTCGTGCACGTACTTCGGGTAGTCCAGGTATCCAGCAAGCCCGGCAGCGAAAATCCTGCGGATGTCGTCCTCGGACAACGCAGCGCTGAAAACTGCAGCCTCATCGACCACGCCGGGCCAGAAAGTGGTAGCGCCCACATCAGAGGCGATCTTCATGGTGGTCACTGCTGTGTACAGCGAACCGGAGGCTGGCGTGGTGGTCTGCAAGACGCCGTTCTTGTACGCCTTCAACGTACTGCCGTCGAACACAGCCGCCAACAGGTAGGTCTTATTGGACTGGAAAGTGCCGAACGAAGCCCCGTACCAAGAAGAAGCGCCTAGCTGCACCTGGGCAGCGCCCCTGTAACCAGCGGTCGGGTGGTCCCATATGATCGCTATCGAATCGCCGTAGAGCGGCCCGCGAGCACTCGAGGACGAAGGGGTGCTGGAAGGCTTTACCCAGCACAGGATCGTCGCAGCTGATCCGTCCCCAATGTCCAGTATGCCGGTGTCGACGTAATCATCCGTCCCGTCGAAACTGACCGACGCGTTAGCGTCCCTGTTTATCAACGCGGTTTCGCCGAGCGTCGGCGATCCGTAGTACGTGCCGTTCTCTCCGTTACCGGAGGAGTCGTACGCAGTGGCCCCGGTTGTTTCCCCGAGTCGCCAGTAGCCCTCCGGGCTCAAGCTGCGAATAAGATCGCTGTATGCAGACACTGGCCACCCCACTCAGTAAAAAAACCCTCCCAGGGGATGGGAGGGAAAAGCACGGTCACTTAGGAAGAAGACATCGCGATGCGGTAACCGATACCCAGCACGTCGTCCTGCACCAGGGCGCGGGCAGCGGAGAAGCGGGAAGCCGCCATCAGCTTATCGGACCCGTTGGCGAAGCCGGAGCCAGACAACAGCGCCACGCCATACAGCGTGAGGTTCGCCGCTGCCACGGTGAGCTCCGCCTTCGAGGCGTAGTTGTCGATGGCTTGTGCGGAAGCACCGGCCTCGGCCCACGCTTGGCGAGTCGCTTCAGCGACACCCGTGGTCGCCACGATCTCGGTAGCGTTGGTGTCGAAGTTTGCCCCGGTCCAGGTGGCCACCGGAGTAACGTCGCCGGTAAAGGCGGTCACGTACCAGTTGGTCTCGGCGGAACCACCGCTGAGACCAACGTCCAGCAAGTAGTTCAGCCCCTCGTTGACCACGAGGTTCTTGCACTGCTCAACGAGTTCGCCGTTCACGAAGATATCGAAGACACCCCCGACTTTGATGTCGGAGGATGGGACCAGAAGTCCCGATTCATTACGAGTAAAGTCGGACATTTCTGAGTCCCTCCTCTTAGAGAATAATACCGTTACGCTTGACCGTAACTTCCACTTCATCGCCGACCGCAAGCTGCGCCCCGGCGCCTGAACCACGTAGGGCGGTCACAGCGTGACGCATCCCGTTCGACTCCCTGAAAAAGCTGGTGCCAGCGTCATAAGACGGCAGCGCCACGCTCTCTTCGGTGAGTTTCTTGATCGTTCCGCCGGGCGCGCCGATCACCGCGCCTTCCCGAGAAACCCAATAAGCCACGTCCAGGCCGTCTTCAAAGCCGAAGTCACTGCCGGGAAAGCAGGCACCTGTACCTGGGATGGCCGGGTAGTCAGACACAACGACTGCCCTGGCCTCCGCCGGGTCCGCGCCTGACAGGAAGTAGGTCTTGTCCGAGGACACGAAGATACCGCCTTCCACCGGCTGGACCATGGTGATCTCACCGGGCAGCGCGAAGTAGCCGGAGGCCAGATCACACAGTCCGTAACGCATGGCCGGGGAGTAGAAAAGCTGACCGCCGGAGGCGGAAAGCATCCTTCCCTTGTAGTAGCGAACGATGCGTCCGGCTGGCAAGCGGCCCATGAACTGCGTGTCCAGGAGCTTCCCCTGGGTCACCTGCATAAGAGTGGCCGAGGTCACGCCCATCGGAAGCTGCAGCTGATACCGCAGCAGCGACCCGTTCGGCTCCGTGCAGAACACCTGCACAGCCGTCGCGCGAGCGTTCTGCGGGATGTTCGATAGCCCGATAGCCCCGGGAGAAGACAGGTCGACGTAGGTCTCCAAGCTCGCGCCGGACACCTCACCCCGGCTGTCGACGAATCGCACCGCAAGGAGATACCTCCCTGCAGGTAGGCTCCCGTACGACGAGTGCGCGTTCAACGTCGGTTGCCCGCCCGGCGACTCAACGCCGTTGGGCGACACGCTGCCGGACACGTCGAGCTTCAGGAAATCAACGCCGTTGGAGAAATACGTTACCTGATTGACGTCCACGTAGCTGATCGGCTCGTCCGTGGACAGGGGGTAGATGCTGATGCTGCTTTCGTCAGGCAGCAGGCGGCGTAGGTCCCGCCCGTCAGCGTAGACCAGCCCACACACGGTGTGAGCGATACTGTGAACATTGCTACCTGCTTGCACGAGTGTGTACCCCCGCCTGCGGTGTGGCTTGCCGCCATCGTCCAAGTCAACATTCAGTGCGTCGCGAGCAAAGTCGACGCCAAGCAAGGTGCCGGGGAGGATGTTGTTGATCCCCTTCGGCCAACCCTCGATAGTTAGCGGCTTACCTTCAGCCATCACATGCTCGGGTATCGAACAGCGCCAGCTCTACGCTTGACCCGGAGGTTCTCCGACTGAAGCTCGGAAGCTCGCCGGTTGTACATCGCCTCGTAGTCATAAGCGAGCTGCGCGTTGTGTGTCTCGGAGTCATGCTTCGCATAAGCCAAAGAACGCGCCTTCAGCAACATGCAACGTTGGTGTTCGCGGTCTTGAACCTCGAACTCACCTCGGTCGGCAAGCGGCTCCTTTGGGCGGCGGTACACGTGCAGGATGATGTCCTCATCCGCCTCAACGATGGGGTACGCCCGCAACGACCGGTAAGCCATGTCTGTGATCAGGGCTTTGACGTTCTGCCCGGTCGTGGTGCGCCAAGTCGTATTCAGCGTGGCCGACCCGTAGTCGTCGCTGAACATCGCGTTCTGCCACTGTTCCGTGTTGTACAGCTCTATGGTCCTGCCCAGGCTATTCTCGGCGCGGCGAAGGCGCGTGATATAGGTCGGGTAGTTGACCATCTTCTGACCGGCAGCAACGTTGACCGTGATCTCTCCGGTCAACACGTCTACGACGGAAGTGAATTCATCCTCCGCCTCGTCGAAGAAATCGACTATCTCCAGGTCAGACCACAGATAGGGCTCAATCGTGTCGTCCATCTCTCGACGGAACTTTGCAATCATAGCGTCGAGAGAATAGGACATAGCTCATCACCCAGTGTTCTTGGACTGAAGGTAACGCATCCACGCTTCGTCACGCTCAGAGGCAGTGACGCGGACCAGCTTTGCTTCCCTCATCAGAGCGGGAATCTGCGGTACTCCGGCGGACGTGAAATCCTTCGAGTCGTTGATGGTTGCCAACATGGCCACCGCTTCATCCAAGCGTTTGATGCGCGGGTCGCCCTGCAGCTCGGGTTCTTCCTCAACCTCCTGCTCGAAAGGCATCTCGCCGTTAACCGGCAAGCAAGCCAGCTCAACGGCTTGTGCTCTCACAGCAGGCGGTACATAAACAGGTTTCCCCTTGGGGAAATGAATCACGTGTCCGAGGTCGGACCTCAGTGTCACGTTACGCACTTGGGATACATACATCCCCTCATCGGTATCAGCCATCACTTTCTCCTGTTTTTATAGTCAAGGTAAAAAGGACCGGGGGGATGCCAGGGGAGGAGCGCCCCCTCCCCCGGCCAAGGCCGATACTCTTTACAGGTTCTCGACGGAGCGACCGTCAATGACGTACTCCACCACGACGTAACCCGCACCAGTGGTAGGCGCGTCGCCCGCGCCGGTCCAGTTGATGGTGATCGCTTCGGAAGTGCTCTGGACTTCGTCAGCGAAACCGGTCAGAGCGGCGCCGCCAGCGGAACCATCGTTGTTGGACAGCAACGCATCCTGTGCACCGGCATCACCGATATCGATGGTGTCGGAGGTGCCGGAGTTGAATGCGGTCTCGATAACAAGACTGCCACGCAGACGCACAGTGCCCGGGGGCAGAGTGAACAGGGCGGTGGTCTCCCCGGAAGTCAGGTCGTCGAAGGTAAACCGTTTCATGGCTACCAGGACGGTCTGACCAGTAAGTTCAGCAGTAAGTGCCATTGTCAGCCTCCAGATTACTGTGCGATGTCAACGGCCATCAGGCCGAAGTCTTCGGTGGTGCCGTAGGTCTTCGACTTGAACTGCGGCTTCAGCATACCGGCGATCTTGCCGATCGAGATGCCTTGCTGGTTGTCGTAGTCGAAACCTTTTTCCTGCCACTCCGGCGTACCGATGTCGGCGAAGGCCAACGACTGCGCCCCGCAGAACAACATGCGACAACCATCGACAGTGCCGGAACCGCCCCACTTCGAGCCCGAGGCAGCGCCACGGGTGTTGTAGACGTGGCGGTAAGAGTGGATCGCCAGACCATCCACGTAGTAGCTCTCCGAGCCCTTGAACAGCGGGTTGCTGTTCGAGCGAGGAGCGGCGTTACGCAGGTTGGCCAGGAAGTCCGCGTCTTTCTTCAGCGCAGCCATGGCGGTCGGGGTGACGAACACGTGGTAGACGTTGACGCCGTTTTCCATACGGACAGGCTTGAGGTAGTCCTCTTCAGCCTTGGCGCGCAGGTCGATCAGGGTCTTCCACGACAGTACGTCGGTAGCAGTGATGCTGCTCTGCGAACCGTTGGGGGTCAAAACGCCGCCTTGCAAAGCGAAGTAGCGATTTGCGGTCGGGGCAGAGACGTCAGCCGCGTATTCCAGGTTCACCAAGTCAGAGCCGGTACGGGCCACACCGTTGGTATGCATACCGTACGAAACGCCGGACATGGTGAGGAAGGCCAGCTGGTCCAGGCGGTCAGCCATCCAGTAGGCCAGCTTGTCGCGGGACTCGGTACGGAAAGTGACGACAGACTTCTGGTCAGCCATCTTGCCCATGTGGCGGTTGGCGTGACGCAGCTGGTCGATGCGGATGACTTGCTCTTCCGAGGTCAGCCCTTCTTCGTTACCTTCCAGGGTGCGGTCGCCTGCGACGCCGTCCCCTTCGAGATCATTGATCAGGGTGATTACAGCACGTGCGCCTTTTTGATCTTTCTTCAGGTCAGTGACCTTCTGGATCAGCGCGTTGTGCCCGGTCCCCATGAATTGGGGCATGAATGCGGTGTTGCGTACCTTCGACCAGAAGTCACGCGACCAAACAGTCAGCTCCTCTTCGGTGAGGGCCGCAAAGTTTGTCATAGCCATTTCTAGCTCTCCTGTTTCAGTGAGAAAACAAATCCTTGTTCCACTGCATGTC
>Ga0180435_10002774_pt1 | contig 17766 bp, 16 predicted proteins | sample SS_ome_3_FD_132467 | JGI IMG/M metagenome (GOLD analysis project Ga0180435, IMG submission 132467) | Hypersaline lake sediment archaeal communities from the Salton Sea, California, USA - SS_3_S_1 metaG | ecosystem: Environmental > Aquatic > Non-marine Saline and Alkaline > Hypersaline >...
GAACAATTTGAACCCTTTCAATCCCTTGCTTCGGTGCAATTGGTTCCCGGATAAAACAGTGCGCGGTCATAAAAAAACGTGGACGGCATCAGCCATCCACGCTTTCTCGATGAGTACCCTTAAAGGAGATGTGTGGCTCAAGGAAAACCCTGGCTTCCTTCCCCGGCTTCCCAAAGCCGGGGGAGGGCAGTTAGCGGTCAAACAACAGCCGCTATCCTCCTTCCGGGTCTTTCGTTCTCATTTTTTTAAAGAAAGACTGTATCGCTTTAATTTACGAACTATGGTGGGTTGGCTCACTTGCAGGCGGTGGGCCAGTTCACGCGTTGTGGCGCACGTTTTCATGGCCTGGCCAATGATCTTCTTCTCAAAAGATGCGACCTGTTCCTTGAGCCCCTGGTGTTTGGCCAGGGTTTTGCCCCTGGGAATGAAACACTCTTCACCGGGTTGCAGGCAATTGATGATGGACTCGTCCAGGACATCGCTCTCATTGAGCACGACGGCCATTTTTATGATATTTTTCAACTCCCGGATGTTGCCGGGGAAGTCGTAGGTCATCAGCTTGGACATGGCCTGGGAAGCGATGCGGCGATTGAGTCCGTATTCGTTGTTGTATTTATTAAGATAGCTGTTGACCAGCTCAAAAATATCGTTTTCCCGCTCCCTTAAGGGCGGCAGCTGCAGCGTGAATGTATTGAGGCGGTAGAACAGGTCCCGACGAAATTTCTTTGCTTCAATACGTCGTTTCAGATTACGATTGGTGGCGGCTATTATGGTGCAATCGATGGTTTTGAGCTGTGTGCTGCCCAGACGCATAATGGTTTGATCATCAAGATACTTCAACAGTTTAGCCTGGATTGCCACGGGCATGTCACCAATCTCATCCAGAAACAGCATACCCTTGTGAGCCAATTCAAACAGGCCGGCCTTGCCCTCCTCCCGGGCTCCGGTAAATGCCCCGCCTTCGTATCCGAACAACTCCGCTTCCAACAAATTTTCCGGGAGTGCCGCACAATTAATCTGGATCAAGGGTTTCTGCGCCCGCCGGCTGTTTTGGTGGATGAAATCGACCAGTAGTCCTTTGCCGGTTCCGGATTCACCCAGGATGAGAATGTTGGAGGCCTGCATCCGGGCCAGTTTCAGGGCCATGCGGTGAACCTGCTCCATGCCGACACTCTCAGCAACAATATGTTGGCGCGAATGCTCCATGGTTTTCAGTTCAGCCAGTTCCGCCTGGTATTTGGCGGTGACCAGGCGTGCCTGTTCCAGTTGGTTGCGGATGGCGTTGAGCTCTGAAATATCACGGATATTGACCACCACCATACTGATTTCACCCCGGTCGTTGAAAACCGGCGTACCTGTTACCAGCAGCTTCTTGCCGGTTTTTTTGGGGGCGGCCCAGATGGTGACCTGGCGTTTGGTTTTTAAGATATCCGTCATCACCGACCGATCGAACAATTTTTCTTTCAGCAGCGTGCTATAATGTTTGCCGATCACGTCCTTTTCATGAATTCCGTGGAGTAGGGTTGCGGCGCCATTGATGGTCATTACATGACCCTTTCCGTCATAAACCCAGATCCCGTCGGAAGAAGATTCGATGATGGATTGCAGCTGGCGGGAGAACTGCCGGTAGGATTCCAAATGGCGGGCAGCGATCTCAAGCTGGTCCAGATTCAGAAGACTGATCATCACACCCGCCAGACGATCCCGGTCTCTGATGGGATTGATATTGGCGATAAACCTCGCTTGCTGTTCCTTAAGGTGGTTGTTGACCTGGGGCAGGCCCGTGGCAATACATTTGCGCACATGTTTCCCGGTTTGGGGCAATAGATCGTCCAGGGGAGAATGGATAGGCGGGTGCTCATTTATATTCAGGATATGCCTGGCCCTGCCGTTCATCAGCACTAGCCGGCCCTGGGTATCGGTTGCCAGGATGCCATGGGGAGAAGCCTCGAATAATTGCTCGAAGGTGATTTTACGATCCATAGGTTCCCCTTGGACTATTGGTGCCAAGCCAGGTATTTATTCATAGAAATAATGATCCAGGAATGTATCAATTACAGATAACAGATCATTATTACAATATATTATTCCAAGTTTAAAGATGCAAATTTGAAGTATGCGGGCCAAGCCCGCTTTAACCTAAACCCTGGGGATGGACTGGGTCAGGCAAGTGGGGATTATAGAACCAGGCGTCACCGATATGCCCGGGGGCTTTTTTACGGGTACTGGTTTTTCAACGGGTATAATTGATATTGGAATTTTAGCGATGCGATTTTGTATCATGCTATAACACTCTAATATTTAGAGTTTTTATCCGTTTTTCAATAATTAATATATTCATTTATGCATCATGCAGGGCTCCAATCGTCCCTGGCAATTTTGCTATGTGGTTGTAATTATTTTATATTTTGTTAGGCTAATGATGTTGGTATATTTATTGTAGCACACCTTACAGCGCTCAGGGGTATGTCTTACCGGATATAGATTGTGCTGACACTAACGGGCGAGATACAGAGCTAAATCAGAGATTATACCCGCCTCCAACTGCCCCCGCCCAGGCCCTAGACTGCTTCCTCATCCAACGGAACTGTGAGTTTACATGACCACCTGCGGTGCGCATATTGCGGGACTGATCCAGGCCTATGGCGTCGATACGATTTTCGGTATTCCGGGGATGCACACCTTGGAGCTCTACCGGGGACTGGCCCGATCCGGACTGCGGCACGTCACCCCGCGCCATGAACAGGGCGCCGGATTCATGGCCGACGGCTACGCCCGGGTGACGGGTAAGCCGGCCGCCTGTTTTATCACCAGCGGTCCGGGCCTGACCAATATCGCCACCGCCATGGCTCAGGCCTATGGGGATTCTGTGCCCATGCTGGTTATTTCCAGCGTCATTCACACCCGGCATCTCGGAATGGGCCGCGGCCGGCTCCATGAACTGTCCCAACAGCGCAACTTGATGGCAGGCGTGGCGGCTTTCAGCCATACCTTGCTGCATCCCGATGAGTTTCCGGAAGTATTAGCCCGGGCTTTTACCGTTTTTCGCAGCAGCCGCCCGCGCCCCGTGCATATTGAAATACCCGTGGATGTGCTGGCCCGGGAATGTCCTGCTCTGTCCGGGATGGCACCCGATATTCCCCGGCCGCCGGCCCCCCACCCCGACGCTGTCCAGCGGGCCGCGCAACTGTTGACCGGGGTGGCGACACCCATGGTCTGGCTGGGGGGTGGCGCCCGTGACGCCGGTATAGAGGCGCAGCGGCTCATTGAATTTTTGGATGCCCCCACGGTTAACACCACCAATGGAGCGGGAGTACTGCCTACGGATCACCCACTGAGCATTGGCGCCTGCCTGGGTTTTCCGCCCGTGGCAGAGGCATTGAAGGCGGCCCCAGCAGTCTTGGCGGTGGGTACGGAGTTGGGTGAGACCGACACCTTCATCGATGGGCTGGAGTTTGAGTTTGACAACTGCGTCATCCGCATTGATATCGACCCTCAGCAGCTCTCCCGCACACGCCCTGCTGATGTTGCCGTGTTCGGCGATGCGCGGTTGGCACTGGGAGCTTTAAACGATGCCTTGGATGTACAGGCCCGGGCGGCAACCTCGGCGGAATCCCCCGGCGCCCGGATTGCCCGACAGCTCCGCCAGGCTACCCGCCGGCTGTGGTGGCCCGGCTGCGCGTCCCAAAAGTTGGTAATGGACACCATTCAAAAGGTGCTTCCGGAAGTCTGCATCGTGGGCGATTCCACCCAGCTGATCTACAATACGATCCACTCCATCGCCTGCCGCCGGCCGCGGACTTTCTTCCATGGCGCTACGGGGTTCGGAACCCTGGGCTACGCCTTGCCGGCGGCCATCGGGGCCAAAATCGCCCGTCCCCGGCACCCGGTGGCGGCCATCGTTGGTGACGGCGGTTTTCAGTTTTCCCTGCCGGAATTGGCGGCGGCCGTCGAAGCCCGAACGCCGGTGGTGGTCATCTTATGGAACAATCAGGGCTATGGAGAGATCCGCAGACACTTTAAAGCCCACGCGATACCGTTTATCGGCACCCAGACCTATACGCCGGATTTCCTGAAAATCGCAGGAGGTTTCGGCTGCTGCGCCCATCGTGCTGAGGGTTGGCATGATTTTGCGGAGCTGCTTCGCAAGACGGCACAGGCCGAGGTGCCGACCCTGATCGAAATTCGTGCCGATGAACCCTTCGTGGCAGAAGCGCAGGATCTGCAATGAACCTGACGCGAGATGACATCCTCCCCGAAATGCGGAGGGTTCATCAGCGGTTCACTGCCCTGCCGGAAATAGATCCCGAGGCGGAAATCGACAGCCAGTGGCCGCGAATCAACACAAAAAAGAGGATTGCCGCCGGATCCAGGATCGCTGTCGGTGTGGGCAGCCGCGGCATCCATAATCTTCACAAAGTGGTCCGGGCCGTGGTCAACCGGCTGCAGCAGGCGGGTGCCCATCCCTTTGTTACACCGGCCATGGGTTCCCACGGGGGAGCTACCGCCCAAGGGCAGATCCGTGTGCTGGCCCGTCTGGGCATTACTGAAGCCCGTGTGGGGGCGCCGGTGCGCGCCACCATGGCGGTGCAACCCTTGGGGACGGTGGCCGGGATCCCCCTTTTTCTGGACCGGCTGGCCCATGAGGCGGACGGAATCGTGCTCATCAACCGGATCAAGCGGCACACCGATTTCAGCGGCCCCACGGAGAGCGGCATCATCAAGATGATGGCCATCGGCCTGGGCAATCAAGTGGGAGCGGAACATTACCACCGCCTCGCGGCTGCCCGGGACATGTATTCCATTTTGAGCCAGGCAGGAAATGCGTTGATCCGGAACAGCAATTTTCTGTGGGCTGTCGGGCTGGTGGAAAACCAGCTTCATCAGACGGTGGCACTTAAAATGATGACCGCTGAAGAGATCGGACCGGTGGAGGCCGAAATGCTGGTAATGGCCAACCGCTATTTCCCGCTGCTGCCACTGAAAGAAATCGATCTTTTGATTGTCGATGAAATTGGTAAGGAGATCAGTGGTGCGGGCATGGATCCCAACGTCACCGGGCGGGCGGTGGCCGCGGTCTGTCGCCAGCCGGGCAGCCCATCGGTGTCCCGCATTTTCGTCAGGGATTTGACCGCTGCCAGCGCAGGCAATGCAATTGGCATCGGCGAGGCGGATTTCACCACCCGGCGGCTGGTGGACAAAATTGATTATCAGGCCACTTTCCTCAATTGCATCACTTCCTGCTGTCCGGAAAGTGGACGCATCCCGATTCATTTTGACACGGACCGGGAAGTCCTTAAGGCCGTTTGGAAAACATTGCCGCCCTTTGACCATGAAAGCCTGAAATTGGTTCACATTAAAAACACCCTGTCTTTGGAGCAGATACTGGTTTCTGTGGGCTGTTTGCCCGGAATGGATAATCGGGGGGATGTATTCGCCGAACCGCAAGCCATCCGGCTGCAGTTCGATTCAGCCGGAAATCTGATCTCTGTTTTCGATTAGGCCGGCATGGCTGTAAATGCGCCAAGGCGTGCACTACCAGAGGATGATTTGCTTTGAATACTGAATTTCAAGGAGTAAACGGCGATGAGCATCGGTGAATATCTGCTGCGTCGCTTATGGCTGGGACTGCTTGTGATCCTGGGTGTGCTGATGATCACTTTCATCGTCTCCCAGATCGTTCCCGGGGATCCGGCCCGGCTTTACACCGGTCCCCGGGCCAGCAGTGAAGAAGTGGCCAAAGTGCGCCAGGAGTTAGGGCTCAATGAACCGGTGCCGCTGCAGTTCATTCACTATATCGGCCGTGTGGCCAAAGGCGAATTGGGCTACTCCGTACGCACCAAACGGCCCATCCTGGAGGACATCAAAATCAAGCTGCCGGCCACCATGGAACTGGTGGTTGTGGCCATGCTGGTTTCGTTTTTACTGGGAGTGCCGGCCGGTGTTATCGGTGCCGCCAGGCGCGGGCGCTGGTTTGACCATATAAGCCGCCTGGCGGGCATAGGCGGGGTCTCCATCCCCCACTTCTGGCTGGCCTTGCTGCTGCAGCTGCTTTTCTTTCTCTATCTGGGATGGCTGCCGTTGGGAGGCCGCATCAGTCAGGAGATCATGCTCAATGCTCCCATCGAACGAATTACCGGCTTCTACCTCATCGATGCTGCCGTGACCGGCAATTGGGCGGCCTGGCGCGATGTGCTTCGTCACCTGGTTTTACCCGTGGTTGTACTGGCGCCTTATCCCACTGCCGTGGCGCTGCGGATGACCCGCGCCTCCATGATTGATATTCTCTCGGAGACATACGTTACAGCGGCCCGCGCCGCCGGACTCAACGAACGGGAAATTTTGTTCAGGCTGGCCCTTAAAAACGGAATCCTGCCTACCCTGACCATCATTGGACTGGAGTTTGCCTTTCTGATCACCGGCGCCGTCTTCGTCGAAATCGTATTTACCTGGCCCGGCATCGGCAGTTACATGGCCGACGCCATCTTGAACAGCGATATTTTCGTCGTGTTCGGGGTCACCACCATCGTAACCTTTATCTATATTACGGTGAATCTGATGGTAGACCTGATCCAGGCCGCGCTGGATCCGCGGGTCCGCCTGGGCGGCGGCCAGGGGAGGTTTTGAAAATGGGTATTGTGCATAGCCTGGGCCGTCTGACCGGGCGTCCCGCAGGATTGTGGCACGCCAACCCCGGGTCCACCATCTGGTACTTCCGGAGGGAGCGGGTCGCAGTGATCAGCCTGCTTTTCATCCTCTGCATGGGTATTGTGGCCGTGGCTGCCCCCTGGATCGCCCCCTATCCCAATGAAGGCCGTGGCGAACCCAATATTCTCAACCGGCTCAAGGCGCCCAGCGGAGAGCATCTTTTCGGCACCGATCCCCTGGGGCGGGATGTTTGTTCCCGGGTGGTTTACGGCACCCGGGTCGGTTTGACCGCGGCCCTGGCCATTGTCGGCATTGCCGCGCTCATCGGGACCGTTCTGGGCGGTTTGGCCGGTTATTTCGGGGGGTGGGTGGATGAGTTGATCATGCGCCTCACGGATATTTTTCTGGCATTTCCGCCTCTGCTGCTGGCGATGATGGTGGCCGTGGTGCTGGATCCCAGTCTGATGAACGCCATTATCGCCATCACCCTGGCCTGGTGGCCCTGGTATACCCGGCTGGCCCGGGCACAAGCCCTGGCCGTGCGGGAACGGGATTTCGTAAGGGCTGCCTGGGGTATCGGTGTGCATGACTTCACCATCCTGGGCCGCCACATTTTGCCCAATATCATTACGCCTATCTTGGTCCAGGGCACCCTGGACCTCGGGCTGGCCATCATCTACGTCAGCGGATTGAGTTTTCTAGGCCTAGGCGTGCCGCCCCCCACCGCGGACTGGGGCGCCATGATTTCCGAGGGACGCAATTACATTCAGAACGGCCGCTGGTGGATCGCCACCTTCCCGGGCCTGGCCCTTTTTTTGACCATCATGGCCTTCAATCTGTTGGGGGACGGCATCCAGCTGGCGACCAACCCGCGCACCCGGGGAGAATCGGCTTAATGGAAGATCACCTACTCCGCGTAGAAGATTTGCAGGTGGTTTTCCCCACGCCCCATGGACCGGTTTACGCCGTCAACCGGATCAGTTTTGCCATCCGGGCAGGCCAGATTTACGGGGTCGTAGGGGAATCGGGCTGCGGAAAAACCGCCACGGGGAGGGCCATTCTGGGATTGATTCCACCCCCCGGACGAATTAACGGCGGGCGGATCATCTTCCGGGGCGAAAATCTGCTGGAGAAAAGTGCCTACGAAATGCAGCATCTGCGGGGCCGGCGCCTGGCCATGGTGTTTCAGGACCCGGCCGCGGCCCTCAATCCGGTTTTCACCATCGGCCGGCAGCTGCTGGGGATCATGAAACACCACCGGATTGCCAGCGATGGCCGCTATGGCCCCCGTGCCGTCCAATTGCTGGGGGATCTGGGTCTTCCGGCGCCCGAGCGAATCGTGAAACGCTATCCCCATGAATTGAGCGGCGGGATGCAGCAGCGGGTCATGATCGCCATGGCCCTGGCCGCCGAACCGGACCTGATCATCGCCGATGAACCCACGTCGGCCCTGGATGTAACCATCCAGTCCCAGATTCTGGATCTTCTGGTGCAGCTGCGGGACCAACGCGGCGTTACCATTATCATGATCACCCACGATTTAGGCGTGGTGGCCGAGACCTGTGATGAAGTGGGTGTCTTCTATTTAGGCGAAATCATTGAGGGCGGCACGGTTCGGGATATTTTCCATCGGACCAGACACCCCTACACGCGTAAGTTGCTGGCGTCGCTTCCCAATCCGGAAAAATGGGGCCGGGAACTGGACATCATCCCCGGTTCGGTGCCGACGAATTTCGAAAACATCAAGGGATGTGCCTTTGCCCCCCGCTGTAAGCAGTGCATGGCGATCTGTCAGACCACCAAGCCTAAATCGGCTGTTTTCAGCACGACTCATCACACGGCCTGTCATTTATATGGGGAGCGTGAATCAGGATGAGCAAAAATACCCACCCAGCGGAATCGAAAACGGCCATGGCGGCGGATATCCTGGTCGACATCAGGAACCTGACCGTCGAATATGTCTCCTCCCGGGGGCTGTTCAGCCGGCGCAAGCGGCGTGTTCGGGTTTTGGAGAATTTTAACCTGGCCCTGCCCCGGGGAAAGACCCTGGGGATCGTGGGGGAGTCTGGCTGCGGAAAAACCACGCTGGCCAATGGCATCTCGCGCTTCATACGTTCCATCCAGGGTGAGGTGCTATTCGAGGGGCAGGATATCCTCACCATGGACCACCGCACCTTGCGGGCCCAGCGCCAAAAAATGCAGATGGTTTTTCAGAATCCTTTCAATTCTCTCAACCCGCGGATGAAAATTCACCAGCTGGTGGGTGAACCCCTGGCGACCCATACCCGGATGCGGGGCAAGGCTCTGAAAAACAGAGTCGGTCAATTATTGGAAGAGGTGGGCCTCGGCCGCGGTCACCTGAGGCGTTACCCCCATCAGATTAGCGGCGGTCAAGCCCAGCGGGTGGTGCTGGCTCGCGCGCTGGCCCTTAAGCCCCAGCTGCTGTTTCTGGATGAGCCGACTTCGGCCCTGGATGTATCCGTACAGGCGCAGATCGTGAATTTATTGAAAAAACTGCAGGCCAAACACCAATTAACCTACATGTTCATCTCCCATGGGCTGGGCGTGGTACAGCACATCAGCGACCAAATCGCCGTGCTCTACCTGGGGGAGGTTGTGGAACAGGCTTCCCGGGACGATTTGTTTCACAACCCCCGGCATCCCTATACCCAGGCCTTGTTTGCTTCCATGCCCATCCCCGATCCTGACCGGAATAAGACACGCATCCTTCTAAAAGGAAATGTACCCAGCATCAGCGATCCACCCCCGGGCTGCCGGTTTCACACCCGCTGTCCCCGGGTCATGGAGGTGTGCCGCAAGCGGGTGCCGGACGCACATGTTATCCGGCAAGGTCACTGGGCGCGGTGTCATTTATTATCCACCGCCGCCCTTCCGGCGCAACCCGGTAATGGAGATTCATGACTAGCGCGGGATGGATCCCATTTGACGAGCAACCCCAATCATCACTCAAAAGGAGGAAAAAAATGAAGAACCAAACCATGAGATTCGTTTCCCAACGGTTCAAGTGTATGCTTTGCCTGGTCTTAATCTGTGTGGTGGCGGGTGCCCTGGGGCCGGTGAATTCCCTGGCGGCGGAAGAGGCCCGGGTGATCACCTATGCCTACCCGCGGGTGATCAGTGAATTGGATCCCAGCCGGGTGCTCTCCTCGGAGAACAATATCATGCTCAATGTCTGGGGTAATCTGACCCTGTGGGACCCGGATGAAGGCGTCATCCCCTATGCCGCGGAATCCTGGGAATCCAACGACGATAAGACCGTCTGGACCTTTCGCCTGCGCAAAGGGATCAAATGCCACGACGGCAGCCCCTTTACCGCCGAGGATGTCAAGTTCTCCTTCGAGCGCACCATTGCAGCCGGCTCCCTGGCCTATGTTTTTACCATGCTTGACAGCATCGAGGTCGTGGATGATTTGACGGTGCGCATGAAACTCAAGTTTCCCTTTCGCATGGATGCCAACATGGGCAACTCCTGGGGTTCCTATCTGATGAGCCGCACCATTGCCGACAAACCCAAGGAGTGGTTTGCGGCCGGGAATGAAAACGGTATCGGACCCTACAAAATCGAAAGCTGGGAGCCGGGCCAGCGCATGGTCCTGACCAAATTTGAAGACTGGTTCGGTGAATTTCCGGAAAATTCCTATGATAAGGTTGTCATCGAGGTTGTGGAGGATCCTTCGGTGCGCGGCCAGAAACTGAGGGGCGGCCAGGCCCATTTGGCCTGGGACATCTCTTTTGACGACTTCGATTCGCTGAATAAAACCGGAAATCTCAAAGCCTTTGCAGCGCCGGCCTTCTACCAGATGCAATGGCACGTCAACTCCCGCCGCCCGCCCCTGGACGATAAACGCGTGCGCCAGGCATTAGCCTACTCCTTCCCCTATGAATCCGCGGCCATTGGCACCTACGGCGGGCACGGCAAGGTGGCCAAGGGCGCTGTTCCGCGCTTGCAGTGGCAGCCGGCCACCGCCACCAAGACCTATCCCCAGGACCTGGAAAAGGCCCGCGGGCTATTAAAGGCAGCGGGTGTCGCCAAGGGCCTCGAAGTCCGCCTGGGGGTGGAGGTCAATAACCCCGAGTTCATCAAGGCCGCAGAGTTATGGCAGGCCAACCTGTCCCAACTGGGGGTCAAGCTGATCATTGAAAAGATCTCAGCCGGCGTGCGCTGGGACGAGGTTTACAACAAAGAGACCAAGTTCGACATCATGCAGATGAAAATGCAGATCGGGTTTGATTCGCCCAATGAATTTTTAGGCTCCCTCTTTCACAGCGGCTGGACCTGGTATCCCTTTTCAGGGTTCGACAATGCCCGCTTCAATGAACTGTGCGAAAAAGCTCCGGCCTTTGAAGCCACCGATAAAGCCAAGGCCGATGCCATGTATCAAGAGGCGGAACAGATCCTTTTCGATGAGGTCGGCGCCATATTCGCCCTCGACCTGCCCCAGGACTGGGCGGTCAGCACCAAGGTGGGCGGTTTCAAGGCCAATCCGCTGTACGGGTACGATGTGCTCTTTTTTCAATTGTTTGAGAAGTAGCCTGAGGCAGATTTATGAGCAGCGTGCCGACTTTCGCGGAACTGATGGATTCCATCACCGAATACCTCGCCCCCAGCATGACGCGCTGGTGGCCCAACCTGCCCGTGGAGCGGGCCGAGGGAATTTATCTATACACCCCGGACGGCCGCCGCTATACGGATTTCACTGCGGGTCTGGCCGTGGCCAATGTGGGCTACGGCCATCCGCGGGTGGTCCAGGCGGCCCAGGAGCAAACCGCCAGGATGATTCATTCTGCTCTGGGGCTCACCCATGCGGAATCGCCCTTGCGCCTGGCGCGCAAACTGATTGAGGTCCTGCCTGCCGGAATGGATACCCTTTTCTTCGGCAACAGCGGCGCGGAAGCCATGGAAGCGGCCCTGAAAATGGCCCGCTTCGTTACAAAACGCCCCGGATTCATCACCTGCTGGGGCGGGTTCCACGGACGCCTGATGGCCACCAGCGCCATTACCAGCAGCAAGGCGGTTTACCGTGCCCGCTACGAGCCAATGCTGCCGGGGGTCCATTTCACCAACTTTGCCTACTGCTACCGCTGTCCCGTCAGGCTGAAACCGGAAACCTGCGACATCGCCTGCCTGGACAGCCTTACCACCGTATTTGAACGCGCCCTGCCACCCAGCGAAGTGGCCGCCATCATCCTGGAACCCATCCAGGGCGAATCCGGTTACATTGTGCCGCCTGTGGAGTTCCTGCGGCGCCTGCGCCGGATTTGCGATACCCATGGTATCCTGCTTATCTTCGATGAAATTCAGACCGGATTTGGCCGCACCGGCCGGATGTTCGCCGCGCAGACTTTCGACGTGCAACCGGATATCATGGCCATTGCCAAATCCATTGGTTCCGGATTTCCTTTGGGAGCGGTGGTGTCCCGGGGCGCTTTAATGCAAAAATGGGCCGCCGGGGCCCACAGCACCACTTTCGGCGGAAACCCGGTGGCCTGCTCCGCCGGGCTGGCCACCTTGGAAGTGATTCGAGATGAAAACCTCCTGGCCAACAGCCGGCAAATGGGCGACCGCCTGAAACGGGGCGTAAAACGACTGCAGTCCCGCTACCCCATCATTGGAGATGTCCGCGGCGTCGGGTTAATGGTGGGGATGGAGCTGATCATGCCCGGCAAGGATAAAAAACCCAATCCGCGGGCGGTGACCCGGGTACTGGAAAGCGCTTTTGAGCGCGGCCTGATTACCTGTTCAGCCGGTTTGCATAGCCACTGCATCCGACTGTTTCCGCCGCTCATCGTTAACGCCGCTCAAATTGACGAAGCCCTGGGAATCCTGGATGAGAGCCTGGCTGTTGCCATGCAGGATTAATCCGCCGGATGCGCATCGCCGGGATAAACGCGATTACCTAGCCGGCCAGCCTCCCTGGAATTCAAACCCGGCCTTTGCGGGCCAAATGAGGTTGCGGCAAATCCGGGACTGAAAACATTTTAGATGCAAAATTGAATCAAAAAATTAATATTTTGTATAAATAATAGCTATTTATATAATTTTTGATATAGATGCATTTTTGAATATTTAAATAACCCACTAATATTCCAACAAAAAAACCAGGGGCGGCCTGAAGCGCTATTCTTTTTGATAGATTTTTCAATCGTTCATCTCATCTCCCCGTGGCCTGCATAACACTGTAACCAACTGTTTTTTCTATACTTTTATCTATCAAGCTACTTGGCACCCCTTTTGCTGTGTTTTCTGCCAAAAAGTGCTCGTGTGATTTATCAACCGTTAGTGGAGGTTAAACATGCTCACCGACAACGAAAAACAATTGTTAGCCCGGGTCAAAGCGGGACTCAACCCCCCCACCAAAGAGGAGATCGACGATGTTACCGGTCGTTGGCTCTTTGGTAAAAATGCCGCCAGGATGATGAAATATGCTCCTTGGAGTTTTGTACTGATGAAATTGATGTGGAAGAAAGGAGAAGAACCATGGCGCAGCTAAGCGAAGCCATTGCGGCTCTGGATAAGGATAAAGTGCTGGAAATTGTCAACGCCGATCTGGGTTCCGGCCGGGACCCCATGGAATTGGTGGACGAGGCCCGTCAGGGTTTGGAGATTGTGGGTGCCAAGTATGAAAAAGGCGAGTTCTTCCTGATTGAACTGATGCGGGCCGCCCAGGTTTTCCAGGCCGCCGCCGCAGTGCTGGATCCCAAACTCAAGGAACTGCACGGTGAGGCCGAGTCCAAAGGCAAAATGGTCATCGGTACGGTCAACGGAGACATCCATGACCTGGGTAAAAACATCGTCAAAGTTCTCCTGGAGTGCAAGGGTGTGGAGGTCGTCGATCTCGGTGTGAATGTCCCGGCGGATAAATTCATCGAGGCGGTCCGCGACAATCAGCCGCAGGTCTTGGGGCTGTCGGCGCTGTTGACAGCCTCGGTGCCCGAGATGAATACGATCTGCACCCTGCTGGAGGAAGCCGGTCTGCGCGAGGGGCTTAAGGTTGTCTGCGGCGGCGGCATCGTGGGCGAAGTGCGGGAAGAGATGAAGGCTGATTTCGCCACCGTTGATGCCAATGAGGGACTGAAAGTGATCGAGGGGTGGTTGGCCTAGCCCGCGAAAAGAAGGAGCTAAGATAAAATGACAGCCAAAATGACAAGCTACGAGCGACTGCTGGCCGCTTACAATATCGAAGAGGCCGATCGCGTGCCTGTGGCGCCCATCAATATCTATGTCATCCCTTACCTTGAAGGGATGGGGATCAAAGAGGCCCAGCTGGGCGCTGAGAAGCTGGTGGATGCCTATATCAACAACATCGAACTGTTAGGGGATGCGGTCCATCCCTTCATGACCGCCCAGGACCACACCGGGCTGCTGGGCCGCGCCGGATGGGATCAAACCACGCTGGATTGGCGGGTTTTCGAGCAATTCCCACCGGAGGGCAACATACCCAGCCTGTATGAAAAAGATTTTATCGAGGACTATGACGATATTTTTGAGCGCGGATTTTCCACCATCATGTTCAATAAAAAGCTGGAGAACAACATCTTCGACCGCAGTGTGGATGAGTTTCTCTACCTGGAATATGAGTATCCCCACATTTACGCCAAAGCGTGGCGGCGGTTCGTGGAAACCACCGGTATCCCGCTGATGTGCGGCGGGCGCGCCTGTCACCCGCTGGACCTGCTGCAGTACTACCGGGGGATCATGAATCTCACCATGGATATTTTCGAGACGCCTGAAAAAGTTCATCGGATCTTAAAAATGCTGGCCGAGTATGAGGCGGTGCGGGTCATGGAGCGCGCCATGATCATGGGCGCCGGCGAAGTGCCCGGGGCCGAGGTGATCATTTTCATCAACGGCGGGCCTCCCGGACTTTCACCCCAGATCTTTGACGACTTCTATCATCCCTACGCCAAGCAGATGATCGATATGTGGGTCAGCCGCGGGTTTAAAGTCCAATGCCACTGGGACAACGACCTGACGCCCCACCTGGAAACCATCGGCAAACTGGCCGATGGAATCCCCAGGGGTTACCTGATGATGGATTTTGAAAAGACCGACATGAAAAAGGCCAAGGATATCATCGGCGATCGCATTGCCCTTTACGGCAATGTACCGTCGGCCTTGCTGGTATATGGTTCCGTGCAGGAAATAGAAGATTACTGCAAGAAACTGATTGACGACTGCGCACCGGGAGGCGGATTCGTGCTGGCTGCCGAGTGCGAAACGCCCTGGGATTCCAAACCTGAAAACATCCGCGCCATGATCACCACGGCGGAGGAGTATGGTCAGTATTAACAAAGGAGACAGAAGCAGATGATCATTGTCGGTGAATTGATCAATGCCTCACGCAAAGCGGTCAAGGCGGCCATCGAGACCCGGGATGAAGTGGCGATTCGCACCCTGGCCCGAGATCAGGCGGAGGCCGGCGCTAACTATATCGACGTCAATGCGGGTGTATTTGTGCAAGAGGAAGTGGACTACCTTAAATGGGTAGTCGATCAGGTGTTGGCGATAACGGAACTGCCTTGTTGTCTGGACAGCCCCAACCCCAAGGCCATTGCCGCTGCCCTGGAATACCATGGGCAAAAGTCGGATCGTGTACCCATGATCAACTCCATCTCCCTGGAGCAAAATCGATGGGATTCCCTGCTGCCGCTGGTGGCCGGATCCGAATTTAAGGTTGTCGCCCTCTGTATGAGTGACGAGGGGATGCCCGAAACTGCCGATGAGCGTTTGGCTATTGCCGGAAAACTGATTAACGGTCTGGTGCAAAACAATGTCAGACTGGAAAACATATTTGTCGATCCGCTGGTACAATCCATGGGCACCAATCCCCTCTACGGCAAGGAGTTTCTTACGGCGGTGGAGCGTATCATGACCGAATTCCCCGGAGTGCACACCATGTGCGGCCTGTCCAACATCTCCTTTGGATTGCCGGAACGTCACTTCCTGAACCAGTCGTTTATGATCATGGCCGTCGGCAAAGGGCTGGATGGCGCCATAATCAATCCCCTTGACCGGCGCATGATGGCCAATGTGATAGCGGCCGAAGCGTTGGCCGGGCGCGATGATTTCTGCATGAATTATCTGACGGCTTACCGGGGAGGCAAATTCGAATTCTAAATGCACTTGATTACTATTTCAGGATTTCTGGGAACCGGGAAGACCACGCTTATCCTAAAAATGGTTGCGGCGGCGGCAGCACGCAAGGTGCATGCCGCCATTCTGGTGAACGAGATTGGCGAAATCGGCATCGACGACCAGCTCATGGAGCAGCATGACCTGAATGTACGGCAAATGCTTAACGGATGTATCTGCTGCTCGCTTGCCAAGGACCTGCCGCGGACCCTGGAAGAATTGGTGAACATTTACGATCCCGACATGGCCATATTGGAACCTTCGGGGGCCGCTGATCTGACAAAGGTGCTGGCAGCTTTAGAGTACTACCGGGGAAAACCATTGTTGAGCCAGACCAGGATTACGCTGCTGGATCCCCTGCGCCTGGAAAAGTTGAAGGTCGTCGTGGGCCCTCTGATCACATCCCAGGTGCAGAAGGCGGATCATCTGCTGTTGACCAAGGCAGATCTGGCGGATGCGGAACAAATCGCCGGGGCCCGTCAGTGGCTCCGGGAGATCATGCCGGAATTGGAGCCCAGGGCGATTTGTGCCCGGGACCCCCTCCCACAGGATCTGTGCAAGGAGTTGTTGCCATGGATGGATTAATTCTGGAACCTTATTCGGCCCGGCTGCAGCTGAATGCTCCAGAGGAGCTGCCCCATGTACAGTGGGCTACTGTTTTGACCGATTTGTTCGATAACCTCGCCGCCCGCTGCGACCAGACAGGGGCCACGGTGATCGGCCACATCAAAGCATTGGCCCGCTTCCCCCGGGGTCGATTTTTCCGGATCAGTGTCGTAGCAGCAGAATATCCGGCAACCATCGAAGGCAGCCCGCCCGCCCGCTATCGTCAGTTGGAACTGACCCTCAACGTGATTGTCTACGGTCTGGCCCGCAACCAATTGGCTAAAATCCTGAAGTCAGCCATTGCTGAAACCATTACCGAGCTGGAGGTGAGGCTTTTTGAAAAACCTGCGGAGTTTCCCCTTCATACGGCATGATGCTTTACAGGCGGATTCGACCCGGCATGGACACATATCGCCAAGGTATCCCGTGTAGCCTGTCCGATAAATGGCAGTCAAGGCTGTCGGATAATGGGCCTGCACGCAAACCCGTCATCTTGGAAAGGAAAGATAAATGGGCGTGGAACTTTATAATGATTTGAAATCGGCTATTTTGAGCTACGATGCCGCCAAGACTGCCCAGCTGGCGCAACAGATTGTGCAGCAACGCCTTGACCCCCTGGCGGCGTTCGAGGCGATGACCGATGCCATTCGGCACGTAGGCGAGCAATTCGGGGAAGGAATACTGTTTCTGCCGGAGTTGGTGGGGGCCGCCGAAGCGATGCAGGCCGCTACTCCTGTGCTTACCGAGGAGATCGAACAACAGGGGGGGCAACGTGAAAGCGCCGGCAAAGTCGTCATCGGGTCGGTGTTCGGCGACATGCATAACATTGGCAAAACCATGGTGTGCACCCTGTTGACGGCCGACGGCTTCGAAGTCATCGACCTCGGCATCAATGTGGAAACCCACCAGTTTGTCGAAGCGGTAAAAGCCCATGATGCAGACATTGTCGCCATGTCGGCCCTGCTGACCACCACGGCTCACGAACAGAAGAAAGTTATCGATTCATTGGTCGAAGATGGCTTGCGCGATAAAGTCAAGGTGATGGTTGGCGGGGGGGCCATCAGCGATGAATTTGCAGAGAGCATCGGCGCCGATGGTTACGACCCCATGGCGCCTGGCGCCGTCAAACTTGCCCGCCGGTTTATGGGCTTATAAAGGAGGTTGGCCATGCTGAACGGTTTTACTCGTAAGTTTAAGCCTCTGGAGCTTTTAAGTGCGGAAGAGTTGGAGAACATCCACCGTAACGGACTGTACACGCTCGAAAAAACGGGTATGCGGGTGGAGCATGAACGCGCCCTGCAATTGTTCGCCGACAACCATTGCCATGTGGATTTCGAAGCGAAACGGGTGCGGATTCC
>Ga0180435_10002776_pt1 | contig 17763 bp, 14 predicted proteins | sample SS_ome_3_FD_132467 | JGI IMG/M metagenome (GOLD analysis project Ga0180435, IMG submission 132467) | Hypersaline lake sediment archaeal communities from the Salton Sea, California, USA - SS_3_S_1 metaG | ecosystem: Environmental > Aquatic > Non-marine Saline and Alkaline > Hypersaline >...
GGCAATCCTTGTTTCAATACGGTTTCCGCATTGTTGGCGGCTTGGTATAAAATCACCTTGTCATCTATTGCCTCTGGGAACAGCGATAAATCACCAGGAACATAGCCTTCATCTATGCTTGTGACGCGGTCTGCCATTATTCTCCTTTGTCGCTCAACCTACCTTGCTTTTTTTCGATTTGCAGTTGTGCTTTTTGTTCGATTTGCTCCAACCAGCCAACAAGTTCCTTTCTGATGGGGGTGTCTTTATCAAGAGCCAGAATGCATCTCACCAGATTCAAATCTAGTGGCTTTTGTGTCAGCACCCGAAGTTTTAACTCTTCGCTGTACTTTTCATTCCAAAGCTCTAGGTTCGTTTGGTAGTCATCGAAGGGCCTGAGGGGTTCAACCTCCTCAATTCTCCTGAAGGCTCTAAGGAAGAAATCCGCTTCTTCTTCGGTTTCTCTCTGCGTTTTCAGCAGATCTTCCAGACTCATCTCCAACTTTCTTTTCTTGCGTTGTAGTTTCCGAAGTGCTATCTCGGTACTTTCTTTATTTAGGTGGTCTGCCTCAAATTCGCGTAAAAGGCCTTGTTCGCCCTCAATATCGATTTCCACTAATCGGATGTCGTCTTTCGCCTCGTCTATGGCTAATTCCATATTTTCCAGGGCATGTCTTCTAGCTGATATTTCATTCAAACAATGTCGTAGTTTAGCCTGTAGGGTGGGTTCTTTCCCCACCATGAAATACTTCATCTGGAAGAAGCTCATTCTATTAACGACTTTATTTTCGGAAAGAAGTTGGGTAATTTCGCCTAAAATCTCACTTGACATATTTTATCTCCTCGGCAACAATGGTTAATGTAATAGAGTTTTCGAACAGCATTTAGGAGCGATCTATGGGGAAATTGAGCGGTGCATTGGGTTATTTGTCTGGAGCGATGGAGTATGCAGAAGACGCAGGGGTTGGATGGCGGCGTGAATTCTGCAAATTGATCCGACATACAAAGCCCAAGCTTGAAGTGGGCCTACTAGATCCCACCGACAAACCCGAGGGCAAATTCGGAAATGAAGATACGGGCTATCAAGTTGCACTTCAAAAAGCTGGCCGATTCCGAGAATTGCAACAATATGTGCGGTCATACCGCCGTCATGATCTTCATTGCACCGATTCTGCTGATTTCATCATTGTCGTGGTGGATCATCGCATCCCTCAGTGGGGAACTGCAAATGAAACCTATGTTGCCGAAGGTCGGCATATTCCTACCTATTTTGTTTGTGAAAATGGACTTTACAATCTTCCTCGCTGGTTGTTTGATGTGATTGACAAAATCAAGAGCGACGATCCGGTTATCGCTCAAAGAGAAGCCAATGTTTTCGGTTCTATCGAAGAGGTGGTAGAGGAATTGGTTGCTTTGGACCAAGGAATCAAGCCGTTGTCGGAAGAATGGGAACTGATCCGACTTGCCATCAAACAAAGAACAGAAATCATCAGCACATCTTTGTTCCCAGAATCGCTTTGAATTTCACCCCTTGTTTCGCCGCATCTAGGGCCCAGATCTTTCTAGACCATTCAAAGACATCATTAGACAAATCTCCCACGGACTTAAATGTTTTGTGGTGCATGCAAAGGCCGTTAAGTGTTGCCTCATAGAATTCGGCGTAAATTTTGACGGGATATCCGTCACGATTATAGTCAACAACAATTGGATATAGCACGTCTTTTTCGCTTTCAATCCAATAGGAATATCGTTGATCCAAACTTGGTCGCACTACGGCTCCAGCCATAATAATGATATTCCATGCCTTGTTGCCCTTCTTCATTCCGGTATTTATCAGGGAGGTAATTGTATGTTTGCCTCGGTGAGCAGGGCAGTATTCCTTAATCTCTTTGAGTTCGGCTGCCGTCGTATCCTTCCCTGTAACGCAAACAACAGGGAAATCCTTTGGATACCGATTGCGAATGGATCGCATAGTACCCTGAAGGGCACCAGGGTTAAATTCTGGTAACAGGATAACAAAACCGAAACTCAATTCTTCATGTTTGAATCGAGTCACTTTGTACCTACTATGGTGCTAAACTTTGGTCGAAATCAATTCTGATTACGTCCGAACTATTCAACGCTCGATTGAGGATGAATGTGCCAGCGGCAGGACTGGTAGAAGAAATGGAGGTTAGTATCCAAGTGCCATCAGGTCCTTCGCTGCCGTCGTAAACGTAAACAGCCTCAGTGTCGCTAAGTCGGATGCCGTTCACATAAACTCTCAACGTATCCGACATGAATGCTGTTCCAGCCGCCGTCGTCTTGTAGTGCTGATAGTCAGGCGAAGACGGAGTCAAGTGGGCTGGCTCTAAATCGTAAAAATGTTGATGGGCCGCCGCTGGCGGAAATACAGTATGGGCTTTGATGATGTCAGGAGCATCTAGGGTAAATGTCACCGTATCTGAATGGCGAAAGCGGGCGGTTCCTGTCTCAAGTAGTTCCGTTGTTGAAATCGACTCTATTTCTATATCAAGCTGGTTTGCCTGAGGATCGATAAATGCCAATTTATCTCGCTCTGATTCCAGCATTCGAACGTAAGTCGTTGATATTCCATCACTTCCATCCGTGTGAAAGGCAATGTTATGCAGGGACTCATCAACGGCAACCGGCTTCAAAGCACCACTGTCTTCAAGCGATTGATTCAACCGATTGTCAAGACTCCCCGCTGTTCCCGTGGAATTGCGCAAGATATCGGCATTTATGTCTACCTGGAAATTAACAAGCTCAATCCTTGTTAAAATGTTCTGCAAAGGCAGATTGTCGTATAGCCAATGATACGGATAAATCGGTTCGTATAGAACATCTTGAATTAGATCGATTTCTGGCATATTACTCCTTGGGACTTAACTCGCTCATGATCTCCTTAAGATTATATAGGTCGAACGACAAAAAGGTTTCCCACTCATCCCCAACTTCATTGGCCTTATCCCCGGCCCATTCCATGATGTTCATCCACTGTTCTCCATAATTGCCCAGTATTTCCTCATCCTTTGCGATGTTTCTGAGGAAACGATATACCGGCTGTCCCGCTGCCGCGTTCCTTTTGGGCCCTTTGTGGTAATCAATCATCGCGTTTTGCATCTTGGCATTGGGAGCATGATTGACCATTCCCCCATAACCTAGTGGAACCACTTTCCTAGAAAAGTCCGTCGTCCGCTCCTTTTTCACCAACTTGCCCGCTGCGGCAAACTTGTATTTGTCAGCAAAAGCGGTACATTCGTCAGCGATAGAGTTCGTTTTGACCTGGACCCCGATAATCTCTAGGTAGTCTCCCGCCTTCAGCGGTTCAGCAGCAAATACTCCCAAGCCCGCATTCGGCACGGTCGATTCCTTTAGGTAGAATCTGGTGTCGGTTTCTTCGACTAAGTACATTCCCAATACCCTTTCTTGATCGCGGCATTGACTTCGGCAAGCGTAATCGTTTGCCCCAAAACCTCAGACAAGCTCTCAAGGAAGAATTGACATATGTCGCCCTTAAGACTTTTGCCCAAGAAAGAATCTTGTCCACACATCCTCTTGGCTCTGCGGACTTCTTCCATGTCAAAGCCGAAATCAAATAGCTCTCCATCTATCATAAGAGCCTTGAATTGCCGATCCTCTGCGGGATCGTAGACTTCTTGTATCTCAAATGTCTTCTTCATTACACAAAGCTCAGTCGCCACGTCCAAGTCATTTGCATGATCGAGCTTTTGGTTACACCACCAAATGTCGTCATACTGTAAAGATCTCCTGTGTTCATCTGGAGAGCCATCTCGTTCAATACAAAACCATTTCCCTCGTCGTAAGTAATTGTCGATGTGAAAACTACTTGACTGGCATTATTTGGATCAATTGTGCTGATGACGGGCTTGTTCACCACAGTGGTGCCAAAAAGACCATTCCTGTTAGCATCAACATGCCTTGGTTGTCCATCTGCACTTGTTCCGCCATCACCAAAAAGCATTCTGGTGATGAAGAAATCGTAGTTGGTTCCGTATTCGTTGGCTAGACTTGCAGCAAGAGCCTCGCGACCTTTCCTGAGAATGGCATTCGGGAAAATAATCCTCTCCTCTTTGCCATTCTTCCAGGTTTTTAGAAGTTCAACTTCGCCTTTTAAACGAATAGTATCGGTAAATTCCACTATACCTCCATCTCTTCTTGTGTTCCATCAGCATATTCAATCTTACAGGTAATAGATTCTTCCTGACGAACAATGTCTAGAATCTCATCCTTCCTGTCTTCCTCTGTATTAAAAATGCGGACCATCATCGGACTGCCGTATTCGATGTCTACCTCTGTGATCGGTTTGCCCCGACGATCCACGTAGTCAAAATCATATCCCGGTATGGTGGGATGAGTACGCTCGGGAATGCTGAGAGATTGATTGATGAATCGGTAAATGTCGTAAGTAACCGATGTCCCCGTCGTCGTCCAATCAGCATGAGGACCAGCCAAAGTAATGGTTGTTCCATCAATTTCCTCAATCGCGTAGTAGTCGGTGCCTATGAGAACCATGTAGTTTTCTTTGAACTTACTGCTTTCAGAAGCATCCAGAGTTCCATCTGGCAAGTAACTGGCATTGACACCATTGAGAATCGGCAAGCCAGTTTCGTGATCCACCGGAGTTATCAAAGTCAATCCCCGATAACCCAGTTGAGCTATCGCATTGTCCGCAAGTCTTCGATAAACCGTGACCTCGACCCCCGCCACGTCGCCTCCAGTGTAAGCATCAATGTAAAACTGATGGGGATCATCATCGCTGAAACAAATGATTTCGTATTGTGTGCCACTGTAAAGCACGTAATCCCCAATTCGCAAAATATTGCTCACATCATCGATGCTGGTAGCGACACTTCCAGGCCGAAAATCTACACACCCTCTGTCTCGTACAGAAAGGGCACCACCCGTGCCGGTGGCACGGGTGGTGCCACTATCATCAAGTAACGTCCAAGTAATGCCAGTTGTAGCAGCGGGAAGCGTCCCGTCGTCTTCAAGCTCTAAGATTCCATCTGGCAGCACATTAAGAATTTTGTAGGGGCCACCTCCGAAACTTGGGACAGATAACTCCCAGGCGTCCCCTGTGTATTCTGTGTTTTCTTTGTCCCATTCGCTCTTGACCCCTAATTCTGCAAAATCCACAGCAGCATCATCAAACGTGAAGTAGTTGGCCTGTATGATGTTGGTTGGGTCTTGAGTAATGATCTTGTTGGAGAGTCGGAAAGTGAATTGGGATTCATTTACGGGTTGCGTTAAAGCTGGGTCGGCAGCAGCCACAACAGCACTATGGCCAACTGCGTCACTGAGAGAGTAGTCGCCCGCGAGTATGTGTGGGCTTAGGATCTCCATCCAGTTCGAATTATCTAGTGGGCTACCAGACACGCTTTCGTCATTGATCCCCAAGGCTTCGAAGTTAACAAAGTTGCCATGCAAATCATCCGAGGTGGTTCCAGGAGAGAAGATGGCGACATCGTCGTTATAGGCTGTTCCTGTACTTGACATAACTACATTCTCCATATCGGCCAACATGGTTCTTCTAAGAATGGCCAGGGCTGTTTCGGGCGGTACAACGCGGTTGAAAATCACTTGTCCCTCACCCGCCAGCATCACTTCTTCGCCCCGCACTTGAACTTGCACATTGATTTCTTCGCTTGGGGGCGGAACGAATTCATTGATGGCCCCGCTTATGTTCATAGAGTGTAGAATTGCCTGAAATGGAACATATTCTGTTAAGATGTTTTGTGCTTCTACAATTCGATCATTTGTCAGGTGTTCTATTTCGATATCAACTGTATAATAACTACCCACACAATCTTTGCAGCAGTCAACGAAATCCTTATCTATATGACAGGGCTCACCTGATTCTCTCTTGCTGCCATTGTATTCGTCCATGTTATACACGTTTTCACTATAGGGAAATTCCGTTCTAATATGGCCGAAAACAAGAGGTTCGTGGAGGGGGTGTTTGATCTGGATGATAACATCAAACATGGGGTCATCTTCTTCAATTACCCGCACGTTCCAGTTTTTAGGAGGATAGCACTGATCTCTTTCATCGCGTAGATCGCCTAGAGGAAGACTACGAACATAATCCTCAATGGTTTGTTCTGTAGCACCTGGGACCTCAACAACCTTGTAGATGATGCGAATTGTGTCTCCGGTTTCCAGAACAATAGGATCTACTGATAGTTGATCGCCAATCCAAGTGAAAGAGTTGTTGACATCATCAAGGTCTATGTAGTCGGCGGTTAGCTCTGTCCAGTCGTCATCTTCGACACCTCTCCAATATAGTTCGAAGTTGTCTAGGTCAAGGGGCAGGGCGTCCTGGCACAGAGAAAACTCGGTTTGTCCTTCCGCGACTTCAAAATAGTCTTGCCATGTATAGTCGGAAATGACTTGCCAAAGCTGCTTGTAGGATTGCAGGACCATTCCTGCTACGCCAAAAGCATCGCTAAGACCGCCGTAGGTCCCTTTCTTTTTGTAGATGCTTGGAGCTTGCCCTATTTGCCTTCTCCAAAGAGTGGGATCACTAGACCGGAGTTTGAGGTTGTAGAGATTGGCGAAAGGCGTCAGGTATGTTTCTGGTGTGGCATTTACGTCCAGGACCCCGAATATTTGGTTGGCCACGTCTTCCAACCAAGTGAATCCCTTGGCGACCGAGTTGTTGAGTTCATGGATGACTTCGGGACTTAGGTCCGAGCTACCCAGCCGTGTTTCATAGGTCTGAGGCAGATATCTCCGCATCAGTGTTTCGTACTTTTCTGGATCGGTACGTTGAGTTGGAAGACTCGTTGTCAGAGCCGTATCCCCAAACAAGAAGAATGCTTGATGGGCTGTGGTTTTATCGCCCGCGATATTAGCTGTCCAAGTCCAACAGATGAAGTAGTCGCCTTCTCGCATCCCTTTTGGTTCCCAAAACAGCTTGAACTGACCTGGGATGGGATCTCCGTTCTCATCAAGATCAGGGATGAGGATGTTGTCTTGGATGACTTTCTCCCGTTCATCGGGAGGAACGCTATCGGGATTTAGCCATGCCGGAAAAGATTCTGTGCCTCCTGTTGGATCATCGTATCCGAAGACCTCGACAGGGATGGCCTGTCTGAAGTAAAAAACGGAGGTCTTCTTGGTTTCGTCAATCCTCTCTTGGATTTTCTCTAGTGCCCGTATGTTCGTTTCGGTAGGGTCATCGCATACTGCCTGTTTTGCCGCCCTGTATGCCAGAAGCAAGTCTTCCGAAATGATTTCGTTTTCGTATTCCGAGAAGTTGGTGTTGGCAAATTCCTTCTCCGCGAAATAGATCTTGACGTAATCTATCTTATAGGGAGTGATTGGACAGTCATCCGCATCCGTGATGAGAATGGTGAATTCAATCGTATCCGTTATTCTGGGAGACTCGTATATTGTCTTTGTGTCTTGTGTCATGTGAATAAGAATGAAATTGTCAAATCATCCGGTCTAATGATTTCGTTGAAGTTTGCAGTAATGATCTGGCCTGAGTTGTTTTCGTCATTCGTAACGAAAGTAATTTCGAAAGAGTCGATTTGCTTCAAATCGGCCAAAGCCTTGGTCAGATCTTTCGCGTCTAAAGTCTGCCCAAACTCCCAGTTGTTTATATCAAAGAAAGCACTGACTCTTCTTTCAATGTGAGTCCTGATTTCTTGTTCGAATTTTCTGTTGAATCGATCCAAAACGGCTTCTATTGAAGTGTCAACTAGTATTTGGGTGCCATCCTTGATACAAACATGATCGGTCAACATCTTCTTGGTTTCTAGTTCTTCCAAAAGATCGGCTTTGAGTTCGTCACCGGCCTCCATAAGGCCACTTTCGTCGCTGGCAAGGATGTAGATGTCAACGATGTTCGCGGCACAACCACTTTGTCTCAACACCGCAGTGCTTTTGCCCACTTGTCCGTGATATGGGGTCGCAAATTGATCGGCTATTGTTTTGTAGTCCAACCCAGTGACCGCTCTGTTTTGAGTGCTAATCCACTCAGGGAGCTTCCGGCGAATATCCTCTAGCGTATCTCCATCGTATCCAAATTCGCCTCTAGTGTAGTTCGTAAATGTGACCGTCACACTAAATTCTAAGCCGGGAACAAAAGCTTGTCGCTCCGTAGTCACAAACCCGGTTACAATATTGCCTCTTGTTCCACCCCCGATTCGATATGTAATTTCTATCTGTGATCCTGGTGAAGGGCTGAGTCCCGCTCGATTATTTCCGAACATCACATAGGCATTGTAGGAGGAATCATATTCAACACGATATTCTCTTCTGGGTTGAGATTCGGTAAAGAAATCGACCTCTTCCCATACAACACCATCTACACTCACCGTAATAGAGTCGAAGAGAACGGGAGAAGAAATCAATTGATATGTTTGCAAAGTCTCCCCTGTTCCCGAGAAAATGTCCGAAACCGTTTCTCCCTCTAACCCAACAATTGCTTGGTTTACCAAGGCTCCAGCAGGGATGATTATGTCCTGCTCGAAAATCGGATTGTTGTTTGGGTCGGCGGGAAATAGCTCTATGGTAATCGGGCCTTCATCTACGGTAACTTCTACAACTACCGGGGCGGGTATGACAATATCCGTAGTAAAGGTGTTGAAGATGGTCGCGGACCACAGGGATCGGGCCGCAATTGGCGGCGTTGGCTCGAAACCAACCAAACGCGACAATCTGAAGGCGTTGTCAATTTCTGTGACTGTGTCAATGAACAACTCATTGACAATTTGATCCATTTTGAAAGAAAGAGTATCTGCCAAAAAGGCCCAGTTTTCGGTCAGCATGATCGCAATTGATCCTTCGACCAAATCGTTGAAGGTGTTCGGTATGACAGTTCCATTCTCACCAAAACGCTCTCGCATAAATTCTACTAATCTGGTTTTCATGGACCAGAAATCTTGGTTTGTATAGTTGAGATTAAAGACGTTTGGGTTCTGAATAATCTCTGATTGTGAGAATGGCTGTACGTCAGCAGGACAATTTTCTGGCATTATGCTCCTCCGAGAGGCACTTCTAACTTGAGTTCCTGTAATTGAGTAATGTCTTCAAAATCCGTAAATTCTATGCGGATATAAAGGATGTGAGGCAAATCATCTAAGGGGTCTGTTAGGTCGAGACTATCTTGTACTCCAACATTCGTTTCTATTGCCGTAACCGCAATTCTGGGCTCCCATGTTTCGATGGCGGTTGCAATCATGTCTCTTGCCAACTCTGCGGTCGCCGCATCATTTTGTTCGAAGACTAATTCCAGCAAAGGTGTCCCAAATTCAGGTAGCATCACCCTTTCACCTGGATTTGTTAGTAGCAAGCTCAATAGATCAGATCTAATAAGGTCCGCTCCCGTTTGGGTGTGTAGAAATCCTCTTGCGTGTTTTGTAATGGGATATGGGGCCCCTTGAAAAGTAGCCATTTCACTCCTTATAATTGTGTACAACCCGGTAGTGGGGCACTGCTGGCAAATGGTCTTAGATAGAAAATATGACAAACATGAGCATCCGGTTCGGCAGAAGCCATGACTCTGGTACTGGCCACTATTCTGTTGCCTTGTAGGACACACACCGGATACATCGATGGGCCACAACCCTCACCATCAGGGTCATTTACGTCTTCCCCAGCTAATAGATAGATACGTTCCTTGGCCAGGAAAAAATGGATCTCCGCGACGTTAAAATAGACGGAGCAAGAAGCGTGGAATGAATTGCGACTTACAACCGTGATCCAGTTTCTAGGACCCATGCAGCCACCAACACAAAATTGGCTCCATTCTGTGGGTATGTTCCCTTGATTTATCGGGGCATTGAATCCGGTGGGAGCCGACACATCGTCCGCTCCTATGACAGCGTAGTAATCCATCGATGTTGAGAGGAAGTAATCGCCTCCTGCTCGTACCTGGATTTGTCCCCCTGCCGGGTCTTCTTGCATTCTAATAAAGTGCGGACCAGAACAGACATCGTATTGAGGACAAAATAGTCTGATGAATTGTCGTTGGCATTCTTCTTCCTGAGTGTTGAAGTCGGCCATCATCAGTTCAAGTCCATACCCAGTCCTTAGTTTGACGTAAGCATTTGTCGCTGAATTCTCTGGAATGCCGCCTTCTTTTCTGGCTTGGCATTGTAGGTTGTCCACATCTGCCATGTCGAAAGTATGCCTAGAAGTAGATTCCATATGAATGCCACGCATCGCACCCGCTTGCCCATCTTGACTTCCTTCTTGACAAGCGGTTGTGTGGTCATTCATCGCAATGTAATTGCCTGTGGCTGTTTTCAGAAAGATTCCATTTTCTTCTGATCGGATATTGGTATCTATTTCAACGTCATTCAGCCAAATTTTATGTCCAGTGGTTGAAACCAAGCCCATTTCACACAAACATTTGTCGGTTTCTCCAAACTCAAAATCCCAAAGACCAGCAGTTGGACTACTGGGGTCGTTTTGTCTGTACCACGTAGCGGGTCGGTCTACGGGCTGCTCGACCTCATCGTTGGCATAGAGGGTGTGCCCCGAGAGAGAAATGATTTGGAAACCACTTTGAGGCAAATCGATTTTGTTGTTCTGTGGGGTTCCTACCCCTCGGTATGGCCGACACTCACTGCTGTGTTTGTGATAAGGATTAGCACATGTAGGCTCTCTTTGGAAGAAAGCGTTTGTCGTGGGGTTGCCATCGGCATCATTACACTCACTAACATCACCACCGCCACACTGGCATTGCGGGTGGAGCCATTGTCCTGATGGATGTAGGTTGTCATCCTTGAAAAGTAGAGTTCCACCCGCACCTGTTTGCATTTCGACTCTAGACCACCTATGGTTGCATTTGTAGTTGCCATCGTCTAGCAATAGAAAATGCTTCATAGGTGATTTGAATCCATACATATGCGGATATGTGATTCTAATCTGAGCGTCTGGGTCGTCCCTGAATTCAGAAATGTCATCAATGTCGGGGTGGTTATAGTTGGTGGTGTTCCAAGGGGGAAAGTTTTGCGATCCATCATTTTCCCCGCTTACATAGCCTTGACGTTTTCCATCGTGGATCTTCGAATATTCAGGCATAGGAAAGTCCCATGCCTTATTGCCCGCTGGACCGGTATCTCTATCCCATGTGGTGCCAAGATAAAAAGCTTTGTTGCGATTTCCCCCCTCAAAAATAAGACACAATTTAGATCCGGCTGGGGGAACCCATTGTAGTCCACAATCATCAAAGCCCCCCATGGAAGAAATAGGAGTGGCCCATGGCAATTGTGGCACCGTAGCATCAGGGCTAATTAAATGAGGGCTAAACCAACGCACTCTGCCCTGTCCCCAAGGATCGATAGTATCTACACAAATAGCCAAGTGCATGCCAAACAGTGTTAGTGCTTGAGCCGGGACTTTCCATCGGGTTTTGATTTCGGATTGAACAAGTGTTTTGGTGGTGTACCCTAACTCGGAGAATCTCCCCTCGATTCTAGCTAGTCTATTTTGAACGTCATCGATTACATCTCTCAGAGATGCATTCACGTCTAAATTTGATTTGGCTCCCATTTAAAATCCTTAACACAAATTCTGAACAATGAAATCCCCACCCTCAGCACCAAATGTCGGTCGGTCATCTGGGATATCGGTGCCGGGTGCTTCTAGGAAGAGCTTAACGGTTGTAACATACGAACCCTCTTTTATGATGTGGTTGACCCCCATTATTCTCCAAGCTCTGTTGGTCAATACTGGGTTGCATCCTGGCTCTGCCAACCAATCCCCACATGCGTTGTCATTCTGGTTCTGGGCGAAAGGACTCTTCACCAGATGAAAAGGATTTATGACAACAATAGAACATGTTAGTGTGCCTTTTTTGGTGGGATCTACCATTTCTGGCCGTGGATCACCAACGATTCTCATTTCGGCACTTATCGTATGCAACTGTTCGAATCTGGCATTTGCGCGAGCGTGTTCTTGATTAGCTTTGCCTACATTTTTATCTACGTCTTTTGGAGGATATTGGAGTCTATTTCTCTCATCCCCCACAGTCTCCGATTTTACACCGGCTTTTGTGCATTTTGCATTGTGTTTCTTTTGAAAGGGCATTTTCCCTGCGTCACCCGACAGTTCTGTATTGTCTTGTTCGTTGGGATTGTCGGCGTCTTGTTGTTGGGCGGTATTGCTACTGCCACTAGCACCCCCAGTACCAAATTGAGCCCAAGCAGCCGCATAATTCATTTTGGGACTGAACTCAAGAACATTACTGCACTTCCCCCCATTGACGATAAAAGTCCCAATATTGGCAGCCGATTTGCAATCTTTCATTGGTTTGACTTCTTGTTGGATAATGATTTTGTTGGGATGTTCAGAATCCCAGACAACCACAACTCCACTTTGTCTGTTTTCCTCTAGTGGCTTCATCCTGTGTTGATCTAGCCAACTTCTTATTGTGCTTAATCTGTCCTGTAGGCTTCCCGCCCAAGTTTGCTTAGGGCCTCGTTTGCCTCCTTGGTCCCACTCTATTCCATCAGGGATGATTTCTCCGTTGGCGTCCATTTTTCTGAACTCGACCTCTAAGCGAGGCTTGTGATTGCAAATGTCAATAATTGCATCTTTAAGATGCATTGGCTTGCCGTCCTCGCCATAAATGCAGTCTTCTTTGGTGGAAAACAACATATTCATAACATCTTTGCAAGTGATGTTGTATTTGAATTTTCCCTCAGTAAAATTCACTTCCAAATCTTGTAGGGTTGCATATACAGGTTGTCGGGTTTTTTCTACGTTGTGTGTCCCATCGCAGTTCTGTCCTATCCAGCCCCACTCTACGGCAACTTTGACAACCAATTCGTCCGCTTTTTTAGCACACTTAACCATGTTATGAACGAAATCTCCAAAAGCTCCTCCTTGTTCGTCTATGATTTCAAATTTCAATTCGATTCCATCCGTGTGTCCGTATTCAAAGCTGTTAATGACAATGTTGTTGGGATAGGGAATCCTGCCAGGGGCCGATTTGTTACCCACAGTAATGAAAAAGGGCTTGGGTTGACCGCCCAAGAATGTCGCTCTAACCCACGGTGCCAAAACATCGTAGTCGGGGGGCGTATTTAACTTTCTGCCCTTGCACATGGCATTCCCAATACAGCCAACTAAACAATTAACTGACATTTTATCTCCTACAACAATATCGCATCTGGCAAACGAAGGGTAATGCCCGATTTAAAATCCCAAATGTCCCAAATTTGGTTGGCCACCATGATTCTCCACCAAAAATCAACAGTACCATAAGCTTGTCTGGAAACTAGATCGGGTCGATATTCTGTTCCCGGCGTGATTACCGTAAATTGGTCGTTTGGACTCTCGGGGATGTCCTCTCGTTTCCAGGTGTAAAACGTCATCCGATTCTCATCACCGTAGTAAATCACGGTGTTGTTTATATACCGACTACCGGTACTAACAAGTAGTTCAGAGTTAATGTTTGTTTCGGTTACGTTGTTGGCCACTACGCTCCTCCAGGACTACCTAAAATTTTCTCTTGCCCAGGCAAACGGCTTGTTCTGTATACAACATCCCAATTCGTATCAACATCAAACTTGAAGGGACAAAACGTTGTGGAATCCCAAGCCACTTCCGTTGGAAACTTAACGGAGTAACTTTTAAGAACAACACACAGAGGAAAATCCGCCAAAAGCGTTCCGCATTTGATTTGGCAAACGGGCGGCGGAACAAAGGGGGCCCCTGCTAGGCTACCTGTTCTGGGATAAACTGCACTTTCTATCCATCTCAGGTGTTGGAGATTGATGCTGACATCATCTGGGTGTGAAACCACAAAATGGATTTGCATGCCAATCGCTCTATTTTGAGATGAGGAATAGGTTTTCAGCGGACTAGATCGACCAATTACCGATTCATCACTATAATCGGCTCCTTTTTGGTCGGAGATGTCCGGTAAAACTTTGAAATAGATCCTGGGCTTGGGAGGTATTTGCAACCAACAATCAGGTTTTCCTTGAGCGTTGGCGATTTCAACTAATGGGCCTCCCGGCAATGTTGCTTTTGGCATTTTGCTCCTTGTTACATTCCGTCGTTTACAACGTTTCTGCTAGGTCCGCCTCCTGGCTTACCATATTTCCACACTCCATATTGAGGAGATTGAACGGGAAGTGTATCCAAGGCCGTACTCGGTCTAGGTGCCTCGCCCGCTCCCACTACGTTGTTGGGTTTCATCAGGGCAACTAGTTCTTGGATTCCCTCTTCTATCTCAGTCAATTTGTTGACTTGATCTTGACTGGCAGCGTCGATACTGGACAATTCGTCAGTCCGAAGAGAAGTTGCTGTGTTGCTGGTGGTTGCACGTTCTCTCATCATCGTGCTTTCCACATCATGCCGTTGTGTAGGTTGTACTGGTTGCACCCCCGCACCGCCTGGCGTAATTTGAACGTGTTCGGGTCCTTGTTCTCCAACATATAAGAGTTCTGGACCGTTCGTTACGAACTGACCGCCTTTGGCCATTCCTCGGGCACGGAGTCCACCACGACGTTTGACATGGGCTCTCTGTAGAGCCTCCATCTCATTTAGTGCTTCCTCCCTAGTAATCTCGCCCCTCTTTACCTTCTCCAGAACCTTTTTGCGAATGGCCGTTAATTCTGAGCCAACCGATTTTCCCTTTTTGGTTTCTTCATTTAAGGATTTTTGTATTGTTGTCCCTTCGTCCATGGCCATTCTGTGTTCTGTCATGCTGGCCATGTAGGCTTTTTGAGCCTCTAAGAATTGTGCCTCTACTTCTCGTTCTTTAGCCAAGAATTCGGGAGGTAGACTTGCCGCAAGCGGCGTCCATTGCTCTGTTTGTTGTGAAACCGGTGGGGTTGCTCTTCCTGTAAAAGCCTGTCCTGTTGCAATAGCTCTTCTGGTTTTCTCGGCATGAAGGGCTTCAAGTCTGGCTCTCTCATCTGCCGATGCCGGTTTGAGAGCTTGGTTCATTGCGGCTTCCATATTTACTTTTGATGCATAGGTCGCGGGATCTGCACCGACCGGCAACGTGTATTTTTGCTCGGTTATTTCACCGGTTTCAGGATCGAAAGTCATCCGCACACGTTCTTCGTCTACAAGCACTCCCGCTCCCCCAGCACCTTGACCTCCGCCTTTTATCGCACCACCCACGCCGCCAGCCGCAAGTCCCTTTCCTCCAGCAACAAGTGCTGCTCCCGTTCCCATTCCCATCCCCATTCCAGGCAAGCCCCCCATTCCACCCATAAAAGGCAAAGATAGATTGGACAATCCTGCTCCCATTCCTGGTACTCTGGGGAACATGTTCCCAAATATACCCCCTCCTAAACCACGCATGTTAAAGGAAACCTCCCTTTGACTTCGGCTGGCTCTCTTGGCCATATCGTCGCTGAAGTCCGTGAGCCCTTCATCGTACAAATCACGGAGCATCTTCCTTTGTACCGTTGAGGTTTTTCGTTTTGATGCTGTGACCTTGTTCTCTGCTTGTTTGACTTGTCGTCCTTCTGCCAATTCTTTACCGTGTGCAGCATATGTGGCACTAAGATCACCAACCCAAGCCTTGGACACCTTTTTAAGCGGGGCCCTTGGATCTTTTCCCATCTTCTTGGTTGCGTCTTTAGATTCCTGCTCCATATGCTTTTTCAGTATCTCTAGATCTATCCCTCTGCTAACGGCAGCCGACAGCATATCCATTTTGGTTATGGCATCTTCTAATTCAGAAATGTCTGGGAAGTAATCGTTAATTGGTTCGATGATGCCCTTCCTTATGGCCCAGGCAATTGCTTCAAAGAACGTGGCAAATTTAGCTGTTTGTTTGTACAGAGTTTGAATTGGAGATCCCCCGAAAAAGCTCTCTTCAGTAAACTTTTCCATTGTTCCTTGCAAAGTGGTCAAGAACGAAGCTGTTCTTTCCATCGTGCTGGCCATTCGAGAAATTCTGTTGCCTACATCTTCTGCTGTGGCTTCGTCGGGGAAGTAAGTGTCAACCGGATTCACAATGCCATAGAGAAGGAATTCCGCAATGGCCGAGAAGAATGCTTTGAATATAGGAAGTTTGCCCGCCAATTCTTCTGCAAGTGTTCCATCACCAAACCACTGTACGTCCTTTCCGAATTTGCCAACAACTTCTTCCACAAACTGCATGATTGGCATAAGCGACTGTAAAATTCTAGCCATGCCTTCTACCTTAGGAACAACTGCCTCTATCGTTTGTTCGTCAGGGAAGTAAGTATCAACTGGATTGATAATACCGTAGAGAAGGAATTCGCTCATTTTGGTGAATAACTTGCGGAACTCGGGCATTGCTTGTTCCATCAAATCGCTGGCTTTTGAATGCCCACTCCATATGCTTCTGTCCGTCCAATCTGTTACTACCTTGTCAAAGAATTCCAGGATCGGAGCTAAAGCTTCAATGATTTGGGCCATGCCTCGGATTTTGGGTACTACGATCTTAAGCGTTTCTTCGTCGGGGAAATAAGTATCAACTGGATTGATGATGCCGTAGAGAAGAAATTCCCCCATGTCTATGAAGAGTGCTTTAAATTCAGGCATCGCTTTCTTGAGTTTTTCGGCTGGAGATTCGCTAAACCAACCTGGGTTTGTAATTGGCAAAATCTGTTTAACCATGATTTCTACTGTATCGGCCAACAGCTTTGTAATTTCTCCTAATGCAGCTAACTTCTTCGTTATTTCCTGCATTTCTTCTTCTTCGGGAACAACCGTAGACACTATGGAGGCTATGTTAATTATCTCCGTTCCCAGAGCCATAAGTCCTATGGTTAATCCACTCAAGACAGCAGCACCAAGAATCATGCCTATAGCCAATATCGGAGCATACCAAGCCATAGCTCCTAAAGCAGCCAATGCAGCCGCACCAGCTACGACCGCCGCAGCGATCTTTCCTGCTGACCACAATAGACTAGAGACATCCTTGGCTATTGCTGCGGCCTCCTCGGCATCAAATCCCATGCTGGCTTGAGCCAACTTGACAATTACAGTGGCCAAAGCAATCATGCCGGGAATTAACAGACCCAAAACAAAAGCCCCTGTTATCATCATGGGCAGCAAGATCGGAGCATACCAAGCCATCGCTGCTAAAGCAGTCAATGAAGCAGCACCCAACACAACAGCCGCCGCGATCAATGCGGCAGCACCCAATAGTTTCGCAACACTCATTGCTGTATTAGCCGCAGCAGAAGGATCAATTCCAAATGCTAAAATAGCCGCTGACAAACTAACGACCCCCTGAGCTAAAGCGACCATGGCTGGGATAAGGATTCCTAGTGTTATGGCTCCTAACATCATGAATCCAGCCAACATCGGGGCATACCAAATCAAAGATCCCAGTGCCGTTAGAACCGCAGCACTCGCTAAAACTACAGCAGCAATGATTCCTACAGCAGTAAACAGCTTTGCAATCCTCATCGCTACATCCATTGCCCATTTCGGATCGGCAATCTTACTGACGGCCCAACTCAAACCCAATAGAGCCAATGCCATAAGCATCATTGCGGGAGCCAGAAGCCCAAACGCAATTGCTCCTGCATAGAAATAACCAATGATTGCTCCTCCCTGAGGACCAGTCACTAACGCTCCCAGTACAGTTAGCCCAGCAGCACTAGCTAAAATTGCAAGAGATATTGCCGCAACACCGGCAAACATTGCTGTAACTCCACCCACTATCTTGGCTACATCTTCGGGTTTTACGAATCTAGTGATTACCCAGCCTAAGCCCATGATTGCAATCGAAAGCAAGCCAAGCGGAATCGCCATCGCAGCAAATACACCCGCTCCTTTCCATACGTCGTCAACAAGTGA